>Ga0114946_10001762_pt1 | contig 14925 bp, 8 predicted proteins | sample WalLakDeSediment_FD_88676 | JGI IMG/M metagenome (GOLD analysis project Ga0114946, IMG submission 88676) | Lake sediment microbial communities from Walker lake, Nevada to study Microbial Dark Matter (Phase II) - Walker Lake 11/02/13 Deep Sediment | ecosystem: Environmental > Aquatic > Freshwater... | reverse complement strand
CCTGGAAGCACCGGCGCCCCGGAGATGCTGGGAGGTCCAGGTCGGTGCCTTCCGCGAACGGGGGAACGCCCTGGCTGCCCTCTCCCGGCTCGAGGAGCGGCAGATCCGGGGGCGGATCCAGGAGGGAGGCGACGGGGTGTTCCGGGTCCTGGCCGGACCCTGGAACGATCACCCCCCCGCCGCAGCCTTTGCCGGCCGCGAGGGGGGGGTGCTCCTGGGGTGCTGATCCCGGTCCCGAGTCCCGAGTCGGCCTCAGTTCCCCGTCGACGTCGGGCGCTGGGAGGGACGGGTCTCGTGCCCCCAGTGCATGGGCGGAAGATCCACGGGATTTGCCAGGTCGAAGACCAGGTGGTGCCGGAACTCCCCATCGCGGGCCGTGCCGTACTCGAACCTCTCCCCGGGGTGGATCTCGACCCGCCATCCGCCGGTCCCCTGGTCGCGGACAGTGACGAAATCCTGGCGGTTGGCCGTGCCCTCGGCCATGGTGGAAGCGCCGTACCAGGTGTTGGACTCCTCGGTCCCGTCGGCGTTCCGATGATCATGCCGAAGCTCGAGGCTGTCCTCGTGCCGGATGAAGACCCAGGTCCGGGACCGGTTCTCGTCCACATGGAGGGGGAAGCGCAGTTCCCGGTCTCCGCACTCCCAGAAGTGGACCACGAGCCGGGCCTCGGGATCGATCTGCGTGTCCGGGGCCTGGAGGAGCTCGCCCCCGGCGGCCGATTCGCAGAGTCCCTGCAGGTTGGTCCAGAAGGCATCCTGGGCCGAGAGGGCTACGGCAGCCTCCGGTTCTCCGGCCGAGTCGGCGTCGGAGGGGCCACAGGCCGGAACAAGGACGAGGGTGGACAGCGCCACGAGGGCTCGGATCGGTTTCCGCATGCTGGGGTCTCCGGGGGGAGAAGAGAGAGAACGGGCGGGGATCAGTCTCGCAGGCATCGGACCCGCATCGAACCCGCATAAGAAGAGGTCCACCGTCCAGGGGCAACCCCCGGCGGCCGGACGCCGTCTACCGCACGCGGACCAGGTAGGACCCGCCCCCTACCTCCACGGCCCACTCCGCTACCCGGTTGGCCAGCTCCCCGGTCATCAGTTCCAGCGTCAGGGCGCGAAGCACGGCGGGCCCCTCCGACCTCGTCCCCTTCCCGGTGATGATGCGGACGATGGCCCCCGGCTCTCGCCGGGACCAGGTCTCGATGAAGCGTCGGACCCTCTCTTCCGCCGTCCGGGCATGGAGGCCATGCAGATCCAGGGCATCGGCGGGGATCGACCCGTGAAGCGATCGAACAGGATCGGGCTGCACCACAGGAATCCTCCGCCTTTTTCCCATCCTCACCCCCCTCCCGACCGGAGTTCCTCCTCGAGAAGCGTGCGCGCCCGTTCGGGATCGGCCTTCCCTCCGGTGCGACGCATGAGCTGCCCCATGAAGAACCCGAGAAGACCGGTCTTTCCGGCTCTCCAGGCGGCCGCCTTGTCGGAATGCTCTGCCACGACGGCCCGGACCTCCGGCAGCAGGGCATCGTCGTCGCTCACCTGGGCCAGGTCCAGGCGCCGGGTGATCTCGACGGGGTCCCCGCCCTCCCGGGCCAGCACCTCCAGAACCTCCCCCCCTCCCCGGCTCGAGAGGGTACCGTCCTCCACGAGGGCCACCAGGGCTGCCATGGACGCAGGGCCGAACGGGAGATGCTCCCACGAACGACCGCCGCGAACCGGCGGGAGGGAATGGATGATCCAGTTGGCCAGCGCACCGGCTCCGGCATCTCGGTCCACCGGCCCGGCCCAGGCGGCCACGGCTCCTCGGTAGAACGCCTCGTCGCCCGGACCGCGGACCAGGATCGCCGCGTCAACAGGCGAGAGCCCGAATTCCCCGACCAGGGCATCGGCCCGGCCCTGGAGTTCGGGGCCGAGCTCCGGCGGCCGGGCGGGCTCCCCGGATCCCGCCACGTGGCCGGTCCGGTGACTCCCCGCGCGATCCCCACCCGTGCGGGAGCCGGCGGCGTCGGGTCGCGGGACATGGACGGCAGAAGCACCCTCCGCGTGAGCGCCGGATCGTCCGCCCCCCCAGGAATCCCGGAGCGTCACGATGCGGTTGAAGACCAGGCCTCCCGGCGCGCCGACCTCCGCCGGGTCCACCTGGAAGTACCCCAGGCGCTCGAACTGGAAGCGGGTGCCAGGGTCGGCCCGGGCACGCTCCGCCGCCCAGGGCTCCACCCGCGCCTTCTTCACGACCTCCAGGGAGTCCGGGTTCAGGAAGGCCCGGAAGTCGGCGACGCCGTCCTGCGCGGCCGCGTGGTCCGGATCGGGGACCGAGAAGAGGCGGTCATAGAGGCGCACCTCGCACGGCACCGCATGGGCGGCAGAAACCCACTGGATGGTCCCGCTGGGCTTCCAGCCGAAACCCTCCCCGACGCTCGCTTGTACACTCTCCCCGGCGCCCTGCCCGGCGCCCTCCCCGACACCCGCCGGCGGCGCGCCCGACGGCCGCGCGCCCGCCTGGCCCGACCCCTGCCCCGAACCGGCCACGGTGCTTCGCGTGGCGGGATCGAACCGGCACCGCAGCTCCACCACCTCCCCCTGATCGTTCTTCACCACTTCGTCGCAGTGGATCACGTAGGCATGGCGCAGTCGAACGGCCCCCCCGGGCACGAGGCGCCGGAACCCCTTCGGAGGATCCTCGGCGAAGTCATCGGCATCGATGAAGAGTTCGCCGGAGAACGGAAGAGGGCGGACCGCCTCCTTCGGGACATCCCGAGGCCAGAGGGGCGCCTCCAGGCGTTCCTCCGGGCCGCCGCGCTCCGGGCCGCGCCGCTGCGTCCCGGCCCGATCGCCCGGCACATCCTCGGCCACGGCCCCGGCGCCCGCCCCGGGCCAGTTCGTGAGGACCACCCGGAGGGGACGGAGGACCGCGAGCACCCGGGGCGCCTTGTGGTTCAGGTCGTCCCGAATGGCGTACTCCAGCTTGCCCATGTCGACCCGGGAGTCGGCCTTGGCCACCCCGATCATCTCGCAGAAGCTCCGGATGGCCTCGGGCGTGACGCCCCGGCGCCGGAGCCCCGCCAGGGTGGGCATGCGGGGATCATCCCACCCCGTCACATCCCCTTCCTGCACAAGGCGCAGCAGCTTGCGCTTGCTCATGACCGTGTAGTCCAGGTTGAGCCGCGCAAACTCGTACTGCCGGGGGGTGGAGGGAACGGGACAGTGCTCGATGACCCAGTCGTAGAGCTCCCGGTTGTTCTCGAACTCGAGGGTGCAGAGCGAGTGCGTGATGTGCTCGAGCGCATCCTCGAGGCAGTGCGCGTAGTCGTAGAGCGGGTAGATGCACCAGGCGTCACCGGTGCGGTGATGGTGGGCGTGCCGGATCCGATAAAGGACCGGGTCCCGCATCAGCATGTTGGGGGATGCGAGGTCAATCCGGGCTCGCAGAACGTGGGCGCCATCCGGGAAGACTCCGGCCCGCATCTGGCGGAAGAGGTCCAGGTTCTCCTCCGGTGTCCGGTCCCGGAAGGGCGTGGGGGTGCCCGGGGTCGTCACGGTGCCGCGGGCCTCGCGGATCTCGGCCTCGGTGCTCGAGTCCACGTAGGCGAGACCCTTCTGGATGAGGACCTCGGCGTACCCGTACATGGTTTCGAAGTAGTCCGACGCGAAATGGAGATGCTCCCCCCAGTCGAACCCGAGCCAGCGCACATCCTCCTGGATGGCCCGAACGTAGATGTCGTCTTCGGTGGCGGGGTTGGTGTCGTCGAACCGCAGGTGGCAGCGCGCCCGCTCATACTCCTCGGCAAGGCCGAAGTTGAGGACGATGGACTTGGCGTGCCCGATGTGGAGGAAGCCGTTGGGCTCCGGGGGAAACCGGGTGACGATCCCGTGGGGATGCTTCCCCGCCGCCAGGTCCCGGTCGATGATCTGGCGGATGAAATCGGAGCGGTCGGATCGCGTGGACTCGGACATGCATGCCCCCCGGGGGCCGGAATTCGGATGGAGTTGAATCGGGGGAGGGCCCGCCCCCCGCGTCAGCCCGGCCCCAGAACCCGGGCCACCGCCTGAAGAAGAGCCTCGGCCGGGAACGGCTTGGAGAGCACCGGCACCTGGCCGTCACCCGCGTCATCCCGTTCCCCTCCCTCCCCGCCCTCCGCCCCGCCTGGATCCACGGGTCGAAGGGAGGTGGTAGCAGTATACCCCGACATGTAGATGACCGGGAGGTCCCGGAGTTCCGGGAAGCTCCGACGAAGCTCCATCGCCATCTCGGGGCCCGAGGGACCGGGGAGCCCGACGTCGGTGAGGAGGAATCGGATCGAAGCTCGCGCCGCGGGCTTCATTTCCTCCACGATCCGCACCGCTGATTCCCGATCCTGGGCCACCCGGACGTCGAAGCCGGCCTGGCCGAGGATCCGCTGGCAGATGCCGGAAACCCCCGGGTCGTCCTCCACGAGGAGCACGGGGCCGGACGCCCCCTCGGGCGTCAGGACGCCTCTCCCCGCTCCCGCCTCCCCCGGCTCCGGCGACGACGGGTCGCGTTCCACGTCCGCTCGGCAGGTGGGAAGCTCCAGGTTCACCCGCGTTCCACGCTCGAGCCCGATGGCGGACCCCGACTCGATCCAGACGCGCCCCCCCAGATCCCGGACAATGCCGTAGACGGTGGGAAGCCCGAGTCCCGTGCCCTCACCCTGGGCCTTGGTCGTGAAAAAGGGCTCGAAGGCTCGACTGCGGACGTCCTCGCTCATCCCCTCGCCCGAGTCCTCCACCTGGAGGTGGACGTGCGTCCCGGTGGCGGCCACGGCGCGAAGGGTGAGCGTACCCCCCCCGGGCATGGCATCCCGGGCATTCACGGCCAGGTTGAGGAGCACCTGCTCGATCTGCGCCGGATCGGCGTACACGTGGACCCCAGCGGCCAGGTTCTCGACCTGGACCTTCACCGACTCCGGAAGCACGCGCTCGAACAACCGCCCCATCCGGGCCACGGTGTCCCCCACGGGAACGGGCCGGGGGAAGGCGACCTGCTTTCGGCCGAAGGCAAGAAGCTGCCCCGTGAGAAGGGATCCACGGAGCGCCGCCTCCCGGATCTCCCGGGCGGCCTCCTGCTGTTCCGGCTCCAGGGGCGCGCCATCGGACAGGAGCTCGGCATACCCCAGGACCACGGCCAGGAGGTTGTTGAACTCGTGGGCCACCCCGGCGGCGAGGCTGCCCACCGCCTGGATCTTCTGCGCATGGCGGAGTTCATCCTCCATCCGGGCCTGGGCGGTGCGATCGGACATGACGCCCACCATGCGCGTCGCCCGACCCCCGGCATCCCGGACGAAGTACCCCCGCTCCAGGATGTGGGCCCAGGAGGTCTCGTCCCCCGTCCGGAACCGATAGGCGGCCTCCCATCCCGGGGCATCCCCCGCAATGGCCTGCTGGAGGTCCGCCAGGGTACGCACCCGCTCTTCGGGGTGGATCCGCTCCTCCCACCACTCGATGGGAACCCGGCGAAGGTCGGGAAGGCCCAGGGCGGTGGATCCCCCCGCCCCCAGCTCGAGCTGGTTGGAGTCCAGGTCCCACTCGTAGATCAGGTCCCGGGTAGCGAGGCCGGCCAGCCGGTAGCGCTCCTGGCTTCGCTCCAGCGCCCGGGCGCCTCTTCGGGATGCGATCTGCCGTGCCGTCATGCGGGCCACGATCTCGATGGCCCGCTGGTCCTCGGTGGACCAGAGCCCGTCATGCTCGACGCGGTCGAAGCCCACGAAGCCGAGGGTTCCGGTCTCCGGGTCGACCAGGGGCACCACCAGGAGGCTCCGGATGGACTGGGCCTCGAGAAGCTCCCGCTCGGCCGAAGCCTCGGGGGGGAGTTCCGCCAGGTCGTGGACCACCAGGGGCGTCCGGGTCTGAAGCCAGTCTCTCCACCAGGAGAGGGTAGCCGGATCAAGCCCCTGGAGATGCTCGATCTGTGGCTCCACCCCCGGTCGGCACCATTCGTAGGCGTTGTCCCAGAGGCCGTTGTCCTCACGGATCAGGAAGATGTACGCCCGGTCCACATGGTGTGCCTCGCCCAGGAGACGGAGGACCTCTCCGTGGGGCTCCGCCGTGGCGGATATGAGGAGGGAAGAGGCCTCCGCCAGGACGGCCTGCCGGCGCAGCCCTTCCTCTGCCGCCAGGCGCGCCTCCCGCTCGACCTCCAGAGCCCGGGCCAGGCCTTCCGTTGTTGACGATGGCTCCAATCTCCTCCCCCTTCCCGTCTGGGTCTGTCGGTGGATCTGCCCGTGGATCTGCCCGTTGGCCTGCCCGTGGACCTGCCCGTTGGCCTGCCGGATCAGGTCCCGGCAAGCTCCTTCTCGCCCCCTGCCGACGCGGAGTCCCGCACGCCCGCTCCCGCCGTGGCATCTCCCGACGGGGCATCTCCCGGCGAGGTTTCGCCCGCCAGAGGATCCCGAACCCTCACCCCCTCGACCTCCCCCTCGGCGCCATGCTCCACGATCAGACTTGCGCCTCCGCGAAGGGAATCCAGGGTCTCGTGGGAGATCCCGAACCACGCCGTGATATCGTCCGCCGTGAGGGGCGGCGTGGCAGCCCGGCGCTCCGAACCTCCGAAGCGGCGGAGATTGTAGCGGGACCAGGTCAGGAGCACGACCCCCAGCAGGAAGATGACGGCCAGGTAGGTGACACCCGTCCACAGGACGGTGGAGGCGTCGGGGATGACCACCTCTCGCACGAAGGACCGGACCCCGAAGTACCAGGCCACAAGGGTCGCCAGCGGAAGCCACAGGTAGGCCCAGACGAACCAGGCCACGGCGGTGACGGTCCCGGACACCACCCGCTGGGTTCGGCCCTGGAGCCGGGGCTGGTCGATGATGAGCTGACTGCGATCCGGCGTGATCATGGCGTGACCCTCAGGCCCCGGTCCGGACTGACCCAGACCGCCCGCGTGCCGCGACGCTTGAGCAGGGCCTTCGGAACGGCGGCGACGGTGGTGATCATGTTGATGATCCAGAACGCAATGGGATACCAGACCATCCAGTAGTAGTAGCGTCCCATCCCGCCCTCGTATCGGCCGTCGATGGAGAGACTCACGGCGAACTGGAGGAGGCAGGTAAAGCCCAGAAGCACGCCGTACCACTCGGGGAGGATGCTGGCCACCCGCAGAGGCTCGGGCATGGGAAGAACCAGCCCCAGGGCCCAGAGTGCGATGGTGAGGGCCATGAGGTGCGACCAGACGACGGAGAGAGAGTGCTCCAGGAGCACGCCCCACATCCGACGGCGACGCCACTGGAGAAGGCTCGTCCCGTAGCGCCCCAGGACCTCCACTCCCCCCTGGGCCCACCGCAGTCGCTGCTTCCAGAGTCCACCCAGGGTCTCGGGCATCAGGATCCAGCAGAGAGCCCGGGGCTCGTAGCGGACGTCCCAGTGGTCACGCTGGAGCTTCCAGCTCAGGTCGATGTCCTCGGTGACCATGTCCGGGGTCCAGTACCCGATCCGGTGAAGGGCCGCCTTCCGAACCCCGGTGACCACGCCGCTCACCGTGAAGACCCGCCCGTAGATGCGCTGGGTTCGCTTGATGAGCCCGATGATGGCAGAGAATTCCCCTACCTGGAGCTTCCCCAGGAGGGTGGAGCGGGTACGGATGCGCGGGTTTCCGGTGACCGCTCCGACCCGGGGGCCCTCGACGAAGTGGCGGGCAATCCAGGTGGTGGCATGGGGATCCAGGAGGGCGTCCCCGTCGATGCAGACCAGGACCTCGCCCCGGGCGGCCAGGGCCCCCATGCGAAGTCCGACGGCCTTCCCCTGGTTCCGTGCGTGGTGGATCACCCGGAGTCTGGGGTACTCGGCCCGGAGCTCGTCGAGAAGGGCTCCGGTCCGGTCGGTGCTCCCGTCGTTGATGGCGATGACCTCGAAGTCCGGATACGCCTGGGCATGGGCCCATGCCACCGTTTCCCTGACGTTCTCCTCCTCGTTGAAGCACGGAATGAGGATGGAGACGAAGGGGTACTCCTGGAGCGGAGGGGGGTCATCCACCGCCCGCTTTTCGGGGCGCTCCCAGTGGAGGTAGTAGTAGATGCCCCCGATCATCCACAGGTACGCCATGAACAGGGGATAGTAGAACACGAAGTCCAGCAGCGCGCTCGAGAAGCTGAACAGGCCGATCACGTCGCTCATCGATCCCCCTGCACCCATGGGTCACGCTCCACCGACAGCACCTCGCGAATCGGGCCGAGTTCGGGGAGCCCCCGGATGAAGTCGTCGGGGTAGTAGCCGAAGTGGATCCCGCCCCGACGCTCGAGCCGACGCATCCACCCGGCGATTTCCGTGGCGGGGATGGGGCGCTGGGTGCGCCAGTCCACGCTCTGCAGCTCGAAGACGGTCCCGGCGAGCCCGCCCGGAACCTCGGCCACCCGGTCCAGGAGGCGGTCCAGCCAGGCCCCGGGGTTTCGGGCCCCCTCCATGTACGGCATGGCCATGACCGCCGTGTGGTCGTAGTGCTCCAGCGACCGGCGGAAGTTCTGGGCGAACCAGGCCTCGGACTCGGGCTCGAGAACGACCCGGGCGTAGAGGTTCCGGGCCGAGCGCGCCTCCGGTCGATGCCGGCGCACCACGCCCATCATCTCGTCGGTGAGGCCGAAGAGCGCGTCGGTCCGCTCCCGCACGGTGGGCAGCCGCCCCGACTCCCCGGGAAAGGCCGAGGCGTCTTCCCGGTCGTTCAGGTAGGCATCGTCGTGAAAGAGGATGCCGTCGAAGGCCGCGTGGACCGCCAGGTCCTCGTAGATCTCGGAAATGATGCGCCGGGCCTCGGGTTCCCAGGGCGAAAGCCGCCGGTAGTCCGGGCGACTGGGCACCGCACGGTCTCCCTCCCACTGCTTGACCGAGAGGCGGTCGTTTCGCTCCGCATCCCCCAGGTCGAAGGCCAGGAGGGGCATCCAGGCAAAGACCCGCACGCCGGCGCGGGTACGAAGCTGCCAGGCCACCCGGTTGAAGAGATCGGCCCGCACCGGAAGGTGCCGATTCGGGAAGTAGAGCGCCCGCGCCGTACCGTCGCCCTCGGGGTCCGCGAAGGCCTGCAGGTAGACGTGGGAGGGGCGAAGCGCCACGATCCGGTCCAGGAGGGCATCCAGGTTCCGCTCCGCCTGGGCCGGATCCTCGTCGTAGACGTAGTCCAGGTCCACGTGCACCACCCGTACCGGAGAGACGGCGGTGGCCGACCGACGGGTGAACCAGGCCAGGTCCTCCACCGGCATGTTCCCCATGACCACGAACCGACGCATCCCGCTCAGCAGGTCCACGGGCTGGTTTCCGGGAACGAGCCCCATGGACACGGGCATCCCCAACTCCCGGGCGAGCTCTTCGGTGACCTGGCTGTACTCGCCGTAGGGCCAGACCACGGCCCGGGGCCGGCGCCCCAGTTCCTCCTCGATGCGCCGGGAGGCCCGTTCCAGGTCGTCCCGGATCCGGGCCAGGTAGGCCAACTGGCTTTCGTACGTTCCCGTGTCCGGGTCGTACCTGCGGGTCACTGCCGCGGGCTGCTCGTTTCCGAACGGGTTGCCCAGGACACCCTGGTGCAGGTCCCAGGTGTGGGTGGCGACCTCGACCAGGCCGGACGCCTGCATCTCCCGAAGCTCACCCCAGGACACGAAGTCCCGGGGCCCGAGGACGCCGAGCCCGTCGTACTCCAGGGTCCATCCTTCCGGCGCATCGAGCCATGCGCCCACGACGGCCACCACGGCCGGGTAGTCGTAGAGCTCGAGGAGGGGGAAGATCCGGGTGTAGACACTCCTCAGGCCGTCGTCGAAGACCAGGAGAATGGGGCGGGGCGGAAGGAGGCCGCGCCCCTCGCGGGCCGCCAGAAGCTGGTCCAGGCTGATGGGCGTGTATCCCTCGAGACGAAACCATTCGAAGTGCTCCACCAGTCGCTGGGTGGACACGGCGAACCGATCGGGGTCCAGATCTCCTGCCAGGTCGTCCCGGACGTCGTGGTAGGAAAACACCTTCACCGTGGGCCCCTCCACCGTGGGGGTGTCCGAAGGAGAGGGCCTGGGCTCACCCCCGGGTGTCGCGCCGCCCGCGGGACCGGGGCTCACCCCGCATCCCGCCAGCATGGCCATGACGCCAATGAGGAGGAGGGCGGCCATGAAGAGTCCGGCCAGCGTGCGCTGCTTCATGGGATCCTCCAGGCAAAGCCCGCGTGGCCCCAGGTCCGCCGCTCCCGGATTCCGTCGTAGACCGGGATGCCCCAGTTCAGTCCGTACATGAACTCCAGTCGGTCGAACACCTCCCACCGGTGCTCCAGGTGGCCCGAGACCACGCCCATCGTCGGCTCGTCGGCCTGGCTCACGGCACCCACCGTCACGGTGGCCCGCTGGCTGTAGCCGCGGTCCCTGAACCGGTGGAGGGTCCAGTCCCAGACGAGGGAGCCGGACGCGGACCGGATCTCCGAGGGATTGAAGTAGAGCGCATCCTCGCGGCTGCTCCGCGCCCCGTACCCCTCGGCGAGCAGCGCCCACCGATGGAAGGGCGTACGGATGACCTGCTGCTCAAGAGCGAGGTAGAGGCTGTTCCTCACGTTCCCGTCGGTCATCTCGAGACGGGCGTATTCGCCCCCCCAGCGCCGAGCCTCATGGGCCCGGTACCCGATGCCGGCCCGTGCCCCCCACCCCCGGATTCCCTGCAGCGTGGCCCGAAGGGGGACCTCGAGGGATCGGGAGTCACCCCCCAGGGTCATGGTCCATCGGTCCCCGGGCCGGACCAGGAGGTCGGCGGAAACCCCGGGAGATTCAGCATCCACCCGGTCGGCGTTGCCCTCCACACGGAGCCGGAGGGGTCGGGACCTGAACTCCAGCCCGGCCGACACCCGGTCGTGGGCCCCCCGCCCTTCGGCGTAGTCCGCATCCACCCGCTCGGTGCCCATGTACGCCCGGATCCGGTCCACCACGGGGGGGGCGACCAGACGGGTCCGAAGCGTCCGGTCCCGGGTTCCGAACTCCCCACCGGAACTCCTGCCTCCCCCCAGACGGGCCGATGCCTCCCACGCCCCGTCCACCCGGACCTGCCGAACCGCCCGCAGCGCGTTGGAGCTCTCCGGCGCCAGGAACTGGAGAGTATCGGCGAGTGCCCGGGCCGTGGGTCGCTCGTCGGTGGCCAGCGCCACCGAGACGAGCCCGATCCGCGCCGGCACGTGGTCGGGATCGAGCGCCAGGATCCGGTCGTAGAGCTCCCACGCCGGACCGTGCCTGCCCCGCCAGTGAAGGACCGAAGCCAGTTCCTGCCGGATCTCCACGTTCATGGGCGCCCGGGCGTGGAGGTCGGAGAGGCCTGCCTCCGCCCGGGGGAGATCCCCGGCCAACCCCCACCCAAGGTGACGCGCGAGCACGGCGGGAAGCCGATCCGGGTTTGGCAGCGACTCCCGGAGTCCGGGTGCGGAGCGTCGCTCGGGCTGGTCACCGAGAAAGGCAGCGAGGACCCGGTCCGCCTCACGGAAGTCCCCCTGCTCCACCAGGGCCCAGAACAGACCCAGGGTGGCTTCCGGCTGACCCGGCCATCCTTCCAGGGTCTCGCGGTACCGCCGGATGGCCTGGTCATGATCGCCCGCATCCAGCGCCGCGTCGGCCACGACACGGAGCACGTAGGGTGGAAGTTCCACCCCCTCGGCCTCCAGCTCCCGGGCCTCGGCCAGGACGTCCAGCATCCGCTCGCGCTCTCGGAGTGCCACCAGGCGGTCGAACCGGAGCCGCAGTTCGGGGAAGCGCGGCTCTCCCGTGGGCCCGGCCTCCACCTCCCTCAGTGCGGCGGTGCCTGCGTCCAGGGCCCGGTCCGAGGGGGCCACGGCAGCCGCGTGCCCCCGCTCCTCGGTGGCGGACGGCGCCCACTCCACCAGGCGGGCCACCTGCCCGGCCAGAAGGTCGTGCCGGAGCTCCAGGGGCACCGCACCCCGTGCCGAATCGGCTCGTTCCCGGGCCAGCACGACCGCACCCGCCTCCCGGAGCGCCACGAGTTCCGAGACGAGGGCATCCTCCCAGGCCCGCTCGGTCACGGGGGCTCGACGGTAGGCGGTAGCCGCCTCCACCCAGCGCCCGGCCGCCGCAAGGATATGGCCGGCGGCCAGGTGGGCGTCCACGGGGGAACCGGTCAGGGCACGAAGCCGGGGAAGGCGGGCCAGGGCGTCGTCGAGGCGGTTCGCCTCGAGAAGGGCCATGGCCAGCCCGATCTCGCTCTGGGCACGTTCCCCGGTACGGTCGAGGACGCCGGCATAAAGCTCGATGGCCAGCTCCGGATCCCCGGTGTTCCTCGCCGCCCGCGCCACCGACTCGGCAATGAGAGGGTCCAGCGTCGCAAAGGGAAGATGGCGTCCCTCGACCACCGCTTCGGCATCCCTTCCAGCCCAGGCCAGTACGGCGGCCAGGTCTCCGCGGAGCCCCTGGTCATCGGGATGCTCGAGGTGGAGCCGGTAGAGGATCTCGAGGGCCGCCTCCACCTCGCCGTCCCGAGCCAGCCGCACGGCCCGTTCCCGCTCGGAGTCAGGGTCCAGCCCCGCAGGGTTCAGGCCCACGTAAAGGACCTGGCCCTCCAGCGGAAGGGGACGAAGAATCAACCCGCCGGGGGCCTCGGGAGGGAGGCCGGCTTCAAGAGCCAGGAAGCCCAGGAACACCACCGCCGCCCGGAAACCCGGGGTCCAGGCGCCCGTGACCCGGGAGCCCGAGGCTCGGGGAAGGGTCCGGCAGGGTCGTCCGTCGCGGATGCGAACCATCCAGGACCCGCTCCAGGTGGTTGGGAGAAAGGGCCACACATTCCTTGCGAAGAGCGAACGGTGGAGTCGTGATCCCTTGTGACAAATCCCGTGCCGCCCGGGCTACCCCCGGCTCCATCCCCGAGCCACATCCCGGGCTGACGCCCCGAACAGGGCGAAACCTGCCAGAATCCGGCTCCTTCCTGCGCTCCGGACGACCCCACGCCCGCCCATTGTTGCCGCCGACCGCCTTCGCACCCTGCAGTCCCACGGCATTCTGCATCAGGATGCCGGACTGTTGCACGATAGATACAGTTCACATTCCACCCCGGCAAGCGTACCGGGGCCTCAGACGCCGCTACCCCCCCTCAGCCGGGCGCGATCCAGGCCAGGTAGCCCGCGTCAGTCCTCAGGGGTGCGAGGTCCGGGTCCTCGGCAACGCGGGGGCTGAACGAGAGTCCTTCGCCCTGCGCCTGGAGGAGGAGGGCCACGGCCTCGTCCACCTCGCCCACCCAGGCATGGAGGGCGGCGCGGCGGAAGGTGTGAGCGCCCTGGAGGGTGTTGAGGGGGCCTGATCGGCCCACCGGGGGCGTCCATTGACCCCCCCTCCGGGAGAGCTCCCGGGCCTCGTCGGCCTCCCCCAGCCGCGCCAGGACGATGCCCAGGCGGGCGGCCACCACCGGGTCGTCCGGCCGTTCCTGAAGCAGCGCTCGAAGAAGAGGGAGGGCCTCGGCCGGTCGCCCGGACTGGGAAAAGAGGCGAGCCCGGGCGAATCGACTCGAGACCGACGCCCGCTCGGGCGCCGGCCGGTTGCCGTGCCAGGCGAGGGCCCGTTCGCGGAAATCGGCAGCGGCACCTTCATCGCCCCGGGCCTCGAGGGCGTTCGCCGCCGTCTCCATGAGGCCTCCGGCCGAAGGGAATCCTCCGGCCGGGCTTGCGAGCCGTTCCTCCACGAGGCGCTGTACCCCATCCAGATCCCCGAGCGCGGCCCGTGCCTGGAGCTCCAGGTCGAGGGCCAACAGGTCCCGGGGATGCCGAGACCGCGCCTCGAGCGCCGCCTCGAGGGCGCGGTCGTGCCGGCCCAGGAGTCCCCAGGACCACGCCAGCTCCCGCCAGTAGGGGAGCCATCCGCGGAGTTCCCCCTGGTCGGGACCGAGGGCCTCCAGGGCCTGGATGGCCTGGGTGGGTCGGTTCAGGCGTCGGTGCGCCTCGCCCACCATGTACTCGTTGATCGTTCCGGGGGCGATGCGGGCCGCGGCGTCCATGGCGACCCAGGCAGCGCCCCAGTCGGCGCGAAGCATGGAAAGGGCGAAGTCGAGGGTGTGGCGCTCCAGGGGGCCGAGGCGCTCCCGCTCCGCATCGAGGGAAGCCAGGAGGGTGTCCGCGGCCGCAACGTTGCCCAGATTCTGGTGCATGATCGCCGCCGCCAGTCGGGGCATGGACCAGTCGGGGTCGGCGTCGGCGGCCTCCAGGTAGAGGCGGAGGGCGGTGGCGGGATCCCCCCCCACAAAGGCCTGCATCCCCTCGAGGTAGGCCTGGTAGGCCCCAAAGGTCGGGGGAGGGGCCGCCACCCGAAGGTGGTAGACGGTGTCCGCCAGCGGGGCCAGAGCCGCGAGGACCCGGGTGCGAAGGACATCGATCCCGGAGACGGCGGCACTTACCGGGGTCTCGACGGAGCTCACGGGACCCACCACGCGTCCCGTGGCCGCATCCAGGGCCCGCGCCTGCAGGTAGAGGGTCCCCCCCTCCCGGTAGAAGGAGCCGGTGACGACGATCCCCGCCCCTGTCTCCCGGGCGAGGGCCCAGATCGCCGGGTCGTTGGGCCCTTCCGTGCCCCAGCCGAGGGTGGCGGGGACGACTTCAAGGACCCCGGTTCGGGAGACCCCGTCGGTGATCCAGTCGGCGGCCATCCGGCCCAGGGGATCCAGCGCGGGATCCAGGGTCCGGTTCTCGAAGGGAAGAACGAGAACGCGGTTCGCCTCGAAGGGGGGCTGAAGGGGGAAGGACAGGGAGTTCTGGACGGAATCCCCGGCCTCGGGCTCCCCGCCCCGGGGAACCACCACCACCAGGGCAAGCAGGGCGGCCACGAGCGTCCCAAGGAGGAGACCGCCTCGGAGGCGTGGGGGTCGCCTCCCGCCCGCCTCCAGCGCTTCCGACGCCTTCGCTTCCGCTTCCGGCGCCTCCTCCTCCGGCGCGGTGGAAGGCGCCACGGACGGCCCTACCGGAACCCGCGCCTCGCCCCGCTCCCT
>Ga0114946_10001760_pt1 | contig 14926 bp, 15 predicted proteins | sample WalLakDeSediment_FD_88676 | JGI IMG/M metagenome (GOLD analysis project Ga0114946, IMG submission 88676) | Lake sediment microbial communities from Walker lake, Nevada to study Microbial Dark Matter (Phase II) - Walker Lake 11/02/13 Deep Sediment | ecosystem: Environmental > Aquatic >... | reverse complement strand
TCCTCGGATATACTCGTCACATATTCTAATCCTGCACGCAACGGACCGAAAAACCGTTCTTCCTGTTGTTGTTGTTGCGGTTCACACCCGCGTTGTTGTAGTTCAGGTTGCGGTCCCAGGCGTTTGGAGCGCCGCTCGACGTGGACGACCACCAGTCACCGGCTAAGCCTACGTTGCCGAAGGTACCATCTATCAGAAGCTTCTCAAGATCTCCATCCCTGTCTCGTACGAGAAGCGAAAATGCGACCGCAGCATCGGGAGCGACGTGACTCCGGTCCGCGGCGAACGACACGAAGTACGGCGCTGTATATGCCGGTGTGTCCAGCACATCGATGGGCGCCGTCAACACAGCAGCAGTGCTGTGCCCGAGCATATCCGTAACCCTGACACGGGACGTGTAACTCCCCGCGTGAAGGAGGGCAATGGGGATGCTCTCCCGCGCCTCACCGCCGGACACCTGCAGCGTCTGATCAACAGTGCCATCGTCGTCCACATCGATGCTGATCCACGTCAAATCGGCATCCCAATCCGTGCACGCAACCGTGAAATGGACGGTATCGCCCGCATACACTGCTGCGGGAGTCGCGCTGAACGCGGTGATCACCGGCGCTTCCGCTGCTCTGTCAAGCACGAAGGTAATGCTCGTATCGCCTGCAAGAGTCACATGCAGCGTCCGGGCTTCGTAACGGCGCGCATATCCCGTCACGCGCAGGTCCAAAAGATCAGCGCGCTTCCCCAGCGACGCGTCCCATCCCGCCACCATCCCGGCATATTCGATGCGAAGCGCGCCCGCTCCGGCGCTCCCGGCCTTGACGAGTTTCGTGAGCGCGCGCTGCCCTCTGTTGTCGCTCACTTCCAGGAGGTACAACCCGGCCGGCAGATTCGGGCCGAAGAGATTGTAGCGGGAATAACCCGCATGAAGCTCGACAGCGGTACTCATAAGCAGTTTCCCTCCGGCCGAAAAGAGACGGAGTGTTGCGGATGTAGTACTTGCGCTAGAGACGACGAACTGCGTTGCGTCCGTGAAGGGATTGGCGAAATTGCCGGAGATGTGAAACGCTTCCGCTTGTACTCCTGCATCGACACCTGTAACGATTTCCAGCGACAGTTTACCTGTACCGATCAGAAGCGTGTCCAGAAAGCGGCTTTGCACCTGAACACGAATCGAGTCCAATGTCACAGGAGTTCCAGTCAGTGCATCCCTCGCATCGAACTCGACATTCCGAAGCACGAGAATCCGTGATGGGGAATGCAGCGCCACGCGAGGAGCGTCGGGAGCGAAGCGAGCGGCGTCCGCAAGGTAGCTCCCGGCAGCAATACGCTCTGATACTGTTCCTGGGAGTTGTAGCTCTGAAGCATTAGAAAAAACACCGGCACTCACAATGCAAGCGGCGATGGTCAGCAATACTGGTAACGTTACCTTCATGGCAAGCTCCGGAATTTCTGTTGCGGGACGGTGAATTGAAGCGCTCTATGGCCCTGCTCGGGGCGGTGAAGTTCTGGGTAGTCGTTCTGAGATTGCATGTATATAAGCAGTTGACGGACCCGGCAGTACCGGGTCCGTCAATCGGGCTGTCACCAGCTCACTTGCATCATGCGCACAAGCCGGGCGCCTTGTGCGTCGAGACGGTAGATATATGTGCCGGAGGGGAGGCCGGCAGCGTCAAACGGCACGCTGTGTCGGCCCGCGGGCAAATGCGCGTCAAGCAGTGTGTACAGCGCACGGCCGAGAAGGTCGTACACGGTCAGAGTCACATGCCCATCATGCGCTACGGCAAAGTCGATGCGCGTAGTTGAGCTGAAGGGATTGGGGTGATTCTGCCCGAGCGCGACGGCTTCGGGTACAGCATCACCGCGCTTGGGCGATCCTTCACATTTATACGGGACGCCGACTGTCGCGTTGAAGGCATACGCGGCGCTGACATTGCTCACGGTAAAGCACCAGCTTCCCGATGGATTCTTTATGGCGCCGGTTTCAAGTTCCACGGTACCATTGGAGGCCGTCGTACCCGATACCGTGCCCGACGACGGACCGCTGTAACTGGCCGTCACTGTCGCGCCCGCGACGACTGCGTTTGCGTTGTCCTTTATCGTAATCACCGAGCGCCCCGCCCATCTGTTGCCTGGCTTGGACACGCGACTGACCGACTGTGCATCGACATAGACATAGGCCGAGGCACTGCTAACCGTGATGGTCACATTGGCGCTTGATGTTGCATTGTCATTGTCCTTCACCGTCAATGTGGCGGTGTAGGTTCCGGGGTTCTGATATGTGTGATCGGTCGTAAGCAGCGCCTGACCTGACGCGGTATTGCCGTCGCCGAAGTCCCACTCATACAGAATGATATTACCGTCGGGATCGTAGGAAGCGCTGCCATCGAAGCTCACAGACAGAGGGGCATTGCCTTGTGTGGGTGTGGCGCTCATTGACGCGACGGGAGGCAGATTGGAACTGTAGTTTATCGCTTGCGCCGGATCAAGTATCCACGGCTCCGCGCCATACAGAGGATGTTGTGTATTGAAGATGAGCTTGCTCTGCACATAGCGGATATGAGTAACTTGATTGGTCTGGCAAGCGGCGCATATATCCGCTACCATGAACGTCCCCTGCTCGCTTCCATCGCTCTGCCAGAGTTCATAGCCATGAACGCCGTTATTCGCGGTAAAATAGATTCGATGACCTTCCTCATCGATGTGGACAGGAAACATGTCATTGTAGTAGCGCGGTCGGAAGACTGAAGAGCCCCAGCCGGGAGCGGAGTTCTGGACAAGGATGTTGCCTTCGCAATCACCCTGAGTATTGATGACATGTATGCGGCTGACCTGCTGTGTCGAGGCATCGTATTTCCACAATTGACGGCCCTCACTCCCACCTTTCGCCATGAAATATAATGTTGTCCCGACAGGCGTGAGCCACTGCGGATCGGAACTTTCACTCCCCTGGTTGATATCCGCAAGCATAAGCGTACCATTCGGTGTCCCGTCGCTGACCCAAAGTTCTGTTCCATGCTGTCCGTCGTTCGCGGTAAAATACAGTTTGCCGGCCATCTCGACCATGAACCTGGGATCGGAACCGGCAGTGCCGGGGTTGATGTCCTTGAACAGCACCGTGCCATTTGCGGTACCATCGGTCACCCATAATTCCCAGCCCGTCGCCAACCGCAGCATTCTGAAAAACACCTTGTCGCCGAAGGCCATGAACTGTGAATTGTTTATACTCGTGGCATCGATTACCGGTCCAGTGACACCAACGACTCTCTCCCCCGGCTGCGCAGTTGTCAAAATGTATGTGCCGTTGTCGCTCCCATCCGAACGCGCTATTGTCGAACACTAGGTACCGCTACCATCCACACTACCCTGTTCAGCGGAAAAGTAGAGAATTGTGTTGACTGGTGTCAGATTGCGCGGGTTTGTCGATTGTTTAGCTGTCGGATTGATATTCCTGAGTGCATACGTGCCATTCGCTGTTCCATCCGATCTGTACAGATTAGACAGAAAATATCTGGCAGAAGTCATAGAATAAGTACTCATAGAAGCCGCCGCGGAGAAATACGTTACGCCGCTCATATAGGTGTAAAACCTTGGCAGCGATCCTTGGTTGATGGATCCCTTCTTTGGCATGATCTCCTTGAGTAAGTTTGTACCATTGGCGCTTCCATCACTTATCCATGGCTCGATACCGGTACTGCCATCGTCGCCGCCAAAAAACAATAGTGAGCCGCAAAGATGTGGCGAATAGTAGACGCCACTACCGCTCCCGCTATTGATGTCCTTGAGCATATAAGTACCGTTTGTCGTGAAATCCGTGACCCAGATTTCATATCCGTACACAGCGCTCTCTGCCGAGAAGTAGTACAATCCGTTCAGCGGGTCACCAGAAATAACGTTGCTCCCCGCCGTGCCGGGGTTAATGTCCTTGAGGAGATAGGGATTACCCGATTGCGACAATGCCGCGATTCCGGGCAGAGTCATCAGGCAGATAATAAGAGCGATACACTTTTTCATTGTAACAGTTCCTTTTCACGAGTTTAATTACTGTATTGTTGTCCATGAAAGTCTGTGTTTGCATTAAAGTCGAATACGGGGGCATTCCGTATTTCCTTATATCGTAGTTATGGACACGATACTATGCTATAGCAGGACATGATTCTTCCTTGACACGGTCATTGAGCCAACGGCATTCCGGCTCCGTACATTACAGGTATTACGATGCTGTTCTATTTCAACTTCGTATTCTCGTGGAAGATACGCAATAGGCAGTATTGCCTATTTTCACGCATATGCTTTGAAAGTCGGTGAATGGTGGACTCTTTTTTGTCAGCAACCGCGACGGACCCAAGGACGCCGAGTGCAGCAATGGAGTGAAAAACGCCTGCTGACATGATACGGGATAAAGCTTCCATCCAGGACCTCGCTGGCCAGTACGTTGACTATTCACGCAAGTTCGACGGTCAGCGTACGAGTCAAACAAAGTGGAATTCGTTCGCAGCGTGTATCGTGACAACGTCACATTGCGAAGCGTCGAGAATGTCGGCAAGCAATACGCCACAGGGGTCGAACTCATGATCAATCTCGATGTGTTAGCACGATGGGACGTGTATCTACTCGGCAATCTGTATGATGACCGAATTCAGGGGTCGATGAACAACATCGCGTTTTCCGAGCAGGCATTTACATGGAATGTTCGCTTCAACAATACATTCATCCTCGGTCCTACTACCATGCTTCAGGCAAATGCGAGCTACAACAGTCCATCCATATCCTCGCAGGGTCGGAGGGAAGCGTATTTCGTCGCGAACGTCGCGTTGCGGCAGGAATTCTTCGACCGCCGTCTGTCCGCCACACTGGACGTCAGCGACGCGCTGAAGACTGCCGAACGCGAATCCACCGCTTCCGGACCGGATTTCTCGGCATGGAGCTACTACCACACCGATGCGCCTGTTGTTATGCTCACTCTTCGGTACAATTTGAATGCTACGAACAATAATCGAATACGTGAACGGAATCGTGAACAGGACTTCGATGATGAGGAGATGTGATGGGTGCGGAGTTATGATAAAAGCGTTACCTTGTACTAAACGTACAATAACGTGTACTATATGAGTGTAATCGTCGCTTCAGTCCTTATCGTCATGTTCGCGGCACCGGCCATGAGTCAGCGTGTGACGGATAACATGAATGTGCATGTAGCAACAATCAGTGAAGATGGCCGCATTACCTCGGCGAGAAACGTTACTATGGGGCATTTCTCTTCCGACGGCAAGATTCGTGATGCAATGAATCGTACGCTGTACAGGCTTGATAAGGACGGTCGGCTGTACTCGCAACGCAACGTGCTGCTCGGACGCATTGATCCGAACTACCGCGTTTTCAACGCACGCAACGTGCTGCTTGGACGAATCGATTCCGACCACCGCGTCATCGACAATCGCAATGTGTGGCGAGCTACCGGCAAGGGTATCAAGAAGGAATGGTTGGCCGCGTGGTGGTGGTGGATAAGGGAAAAATAGTTCGGGGATGAATGTTCGGCAGTACGACTCAAGCATTCGAGCGACAACGTTTGCTCCATCTCACTTGCTGCGGAGACGATGCGCGATGTGTTTTCTTGCCTTGACAATGTATGCTTCAACATCTTCAAGTAGTGCGTTTTCATCGGCATTCGTCGGCACGAGTTTCTCCGCCCATGTTCTTCTGGGATGAAGCGTATCCCAAAGCGATTTCTGTTGCCTCGCCCGGCCTTTTCCCGGATCGTGATTGCCGAAACCATCGATTTTTCTATTCCAAAGCGGTTTAAACATCTCTATCAGCAAAGCTTCCGATAACGGTATCCATCTATCATCTACTATAAAAAAACGGCAACGGAAATCTCGAAGACTCAAATTCCGTGCCTGTTCTATCGACAATGCATGTTCAGTAAGCCGTCTGAGAAGAGACATCCGGGATGAGCGCCGAGACCGTAGCCTCCCTTGCGAGCCCTGCCGGCACAGCTTTGCCAATATAAATCGGCCACGCGCTTGCGAAATCACGGTTGATTTGTGTTATTCCTTTATACGCTCGGAAATCGCCTTGGTAGTATAACGCGTATATTCCAGCGCCAAAAATGCTTCACTAGGGGGAAGCGGACCAATCGGTCGATGAAGCATCGTTTCGGCAACACTCTCCCCGAGATGCGTTTTATCAAGTGGATTGAACACTTCATAGAGTCCTTCTCGTCCGGTCGGCATGATTTCCTCAGGCGATTTCTTCCATGACGCTTCTTCCCACCGCGACGGCAAGTTCGACGGGGACAGCGTTACCTGTCTGGCGCATAGCTTCTGTCCAGGATCCGCTGAACACGAAATCATCGGGAAACGTCTGTATCCGGGCGCTTTCACGCACTGTATAGTAACGGAATGAACCGTCGTGAAAAGCGATCATGTTCTCGCCACCCGGCACCCCGTGATCTCCTGCTTTCAGAGTTTTTGACGGTTCATCCAGAGCACTGCCAGTATGTCCGGGATACGCGCGCGCACCTGTTCTGTATTCGTGATTCGCTATGGTAGTGTTCACAACGCGGGGATCAGGCAATCCGTACAATGCATCGCGTACAGTGCGATACCGCTCTCCATCAGGTGGAAAAAGAGAATAATCAGACAATAATTTGTTTAAACGAGCACGCGAACGCGAGGAAATTCGAGGTCTCTCCTTCTCCGGTATTCCGTGCTCTTCCCAGTACGATGCAGTTACCCACTGCTCCCAGAGCAGGCGGTCAAAGGAATGCGTTGCTTCGGGAAAAGCCCATGCTTTTCCGAGATCAGAGCGAAAACCGACAATGAAAACACGATGTCTGTGTTGCGGTACACCGTAATCGGCTGCATTCAGCAATCTATACACGACGTTGTACCCGAGTTCGGTCGATCCGCCTCTTGTATGTTGACGCTCGAGACGGGAGAGATGGGAGTCCCACGTTTCATCCACCCGACGTTTCAACAGTGGATATGTCAGTTGAAGTATGATGTATTGAAAATAGTTGGAAAAATTTGCCTGAGCAGCCCTTTGACATTTTCGAAAATGAAACAGTCCGGCGCGAGTTCGCGCACTGCGCGTACGGCTTCAGGGAACATGTCTCTTCCATCCCTGAAAGCACCGTGTTTCCCACCCAGTGAAAAAGGTTGATAGGGAGGCCCTCCTGCCACAAGGTCGATTTTTCCGGAAATATTCTTGTAGTCGAAGTTGCGGACATCGCATTCATGTACATTCCAAGCTCGCGTCAACGGGTGTCCCATAGCTTCGTTCAATCGCAGCGTTGAACAGGCGTGTTTATCACGCTCGATGAGTATCTCGTGACGCCAGCCTGTTCGTTCCAAACCGAGCGCTAAACCGCCCGCACCAGAAAACAACTCCATGGATGTCGCTGCTTTCATAACACCCGTCCCGAAAACGCGTGCATCGGTAGGTCAACATGAGGTCGGTGACCGCTCGGCATTCCGATGGTATCCGCATCCATCATGATTCGAGAACCACTACAAATGAAACCAACATAAGCGAATCTACGTGAAGATACGTTGGCAGTCAATCCGATACTTCTATCCCGCTGTTGAGGAACCTTCGGTACGATATATTTATGAGGCAACAGGATCCTTCACTGCTGTATGTCTCGCGTAATGCTATGACTGCCTTGCAGCGCAGTCGAAGAATCGCGGCGTTCCATCCCCGTGACTGTTCCCTACGCCTTCGCACGGCAGCAGCTCATACTATACCTAAAAGAAGCGCTTCCAATTCGGAATTGCTGTGTACCGGGGCTTCGCATGCGTAATTCCTGCATACATACGCGGTGACAAGACCGTCGCGAGGAAGCAAATCGCGCGTGAACGGCGCCAGCGCTTCAATCCGTGCTGCTTCGTCGCTCGCGGGACGATGCAACGCAACCGTTCGGGGAAGCAAATGCCGCCGCAACGACTTCGCCATTTCCGAAACATCGTCTCCCGACAGTACGACTTCCGTTCCGCCATCCTGCAGAAACTCCAATGCCATGAGAAATACCGTTGACCCGGTTGGGTACGAAGTAATTGACGACGACGACGAGCGCAGTATGTTCCAAGCAGCTTCCTCGTATTCCATCCGGCCGGTCATTCGTCCGAGCCGGGCCAACACCAGAGACGCCATCCCGTTGCCCGACGGAATGGCACCGTCATGTACATCGTAGACGTCTGTGATGAGTCGCTCGCCATCCCGCGGAATGAAGCGCAATGCACCGGTTGCTTCGTCACCGAAGAGATCGAGCATTGTATCGGCGAGAGCAATAGCCCGCTCAAGATATGTGATTTCGAAGCATGCCTCGTATAACTCAAGCAGCCCCTGTATCAGAAATGCATAATCCTCAAGAAAACCATGTATTCCAGCGTTGTCTCCACGGAGCCGGTGCAACAATCTTCCCTCTTTAGTCTGCATGCGCGAAAGCAGTACGTCGGCAGCACGACGAGACATGCTGATCATTTCCGCATCCCCGCATGCCATCCCAGCACGTGCCAGTGCGGCTATGCACAAACCATTCCACGACGTCAGGATCTTGTCGTCTAATGATGGATGCACCCGGCGTGCACGCGCAGCGAACAGCGCTGCTTTCGCGTCAGCGATGATGCGTTCCGCTTCGTCGTCGCCTAACGTATGCCGCTGCCTCCACTCGGCTGGATCTACAGCAATATGCAGAATGTTCATTCCGTTCTCGAAATTTCCGCGATCCGTAATGCCGAAGTACTCCTCAAGTATCGCTCTATGATGTGCATCGACAATTTCACCGAATTCCGATTGCGAAAACACGTAAAACCGACCTTCCACTCCTTCGCTGTCGGCATTCTCGGCTGAATAGAACATCCCATTGGCATCGCGTAACTCCCTTGAAATGTAGGAAACTATTTCCCGGGCTATAGTCTTGTACTGAACAGTGCGCGTTACTCGGAATGCGTCCGCATAGGCTGAAAGAAGCAGAGCGTTGTCATAGAGCATTTTTTCGAAATGCGGGACAAGCCACTGCTTGTCGGTCGAATATCGACAGAATCCCCCGCCGACGTGATCCCACAATCCGCCTCGATACATACGCAGCAAGCTGCTTTCGACGATGGGCAGTATGTCAGCATCCGCAGTGATAACTGCACGCCCGAGCAGGAAGGATACATTGTGACCCATGGGAAATTTCGGTGCGGACCCGAAACCCCCGTAGACTGCGTCATGCAAGCGCATGAACTCCTGCACCGCTGTGTCGAGTATCGCGCCAGAGATGTCCCCTGACGACTTGACTGCCGCCTGCTGTAGCGCCGAACGAAGCTCCTCGCCGATGGTGAACACACGCTCGCGCTCCTGTAACCACGCTTCGCGTAACGCCGAAAGAAGGCGGAGAAACCCCGGACGTCCATGCCGGTCCACTTTCGGAAAATATGTCCCGGCAAAGAACGGCAAGGCATCAGGAGTGAGAAACACCGACAGCGGCCACCCACCGCTTCCGTTCATGGCTTGGCAGACCGCCATGTAAATATGATCAATGTCGGGGCGTTCCTCGCGGTCCACCTTTATCGAAATAAAGTGCTCGTTGAGATAGGCGGCGACTTCGGCATCCTCGAAGGATTCGTGCTCCATCACGTGGCACCAATGGCATGTCGAATATCCGATGGAAAGAAAAATCGCTTTGTCCTCTGCGCGAGCACGCTCGAAGGCCTCGTCACACCAAGGATACCAATCCACGGGGTTGCGAGCGTGCTGCAAAAGATATGGACTTGAAGTGAAGACCAGCCTGTTGAACTCTTCGCCCCCGTCCGGAGGTAGCATGGAAAGTTCCGGCAACTGAAACACTCCCTCGCGAATACGTGTATTGTCTGCCATTGGTACGACTCTCTTTCTGTAACATGATGCAACGCTGTGCTTGTAGTACAACGAAAGCAAGCAATGTATAGTTCGACATCGTCACCACGAACAGCGGAATAGTACGCGGCTGCCGTGAAAAACATTCGCTCGCTTCGTACATTGCGATATGGAAGCAGCTTGGATCAATGTATGAGATCGCTTTTTGGTGGACGTTCGCTCGCTCCTCTGTCGTTGATCGCGGCAGCGTTGCTGTTTATCATTACCCTTCCTTTTCGCGATGACTTCTTCTGGGGTTTGCTGCATGCATTCGCGGAAGCAGGTGTGATAGGCGCGTTGGCTGATTGGTTCGCGGTTGTCGCACTGTTTCGACATCCATTCGGAATTCCAATCCCGCATACAGCCATCATCCCTAAACATCGAGCAAAGCTCAGCAATGCCATTATCGACATGGTGCAGAATCGCTGGCTGACGCGTGAGTCCATTCTGGATCGAGTAGCTACGTGGAATGTCGGTGCATCCATCGCTTCGCTATTGAGAGACGAATACAATCGCCGTAGTTTGTTGCATGTTCTTCGCGCCGGTCTCGGTGAAATCATTCGAGGCCTGCATGCCGGACAACTGTCGAAAAGTATTGCCTCGTTGTTACGGGACAAAGCAAAAGATGACGATTTGTTGCGATGGGTACGGGCTGGAGGAAAACGTGCGATAGAATGGGGATGGCACGATGTTGCACTCACGCAGTTGCTGCAACGCCTCGGTCCATGGTTGTCTACACCCGATGTCCGGAAGCTTATTATTCGCAATCTTCGCAAGACGGCTGAGACGTACGCGGACAATCCGTTCAGACGCCTCGGGAAAACACTCGCCGAAGGTTTCAATGCCCTGAATTACGACGACCTGGCCGACGCCATTATCCGTACTGTGGGAGAAGAGATCCAACGCATCAGCGATGATCCTTCACATCCCGCACGAAACGATGTCGAGCAATGGGCGCGTGATGCGGTGGAAGGACTTCACGAGCATCCTCCGTTGCTCGATGCCCTGAGACGTTGGCGCTCCGAAATGCTCGAAACCGACCGCTTGGCGGAAATGCTCGAACCCCAACTCGATGTGTTGCGAAACCGCCTCCTGCACGATCTCGAATCCGAGAATTCAGTACTGGTACAACATTTGTCAGGATTGCTCGAACAGGCGATCGATAGCTTCATCGATAATGCTGCTGCTCAGAACAGTTTCGACGAATGGATAAAACACCGCCTCGCCGCCGTGGTGGAACAGTACCATGGCGAAATCGGCGGTATGGTGTCCCGCAATCTCGAACGTCTCGACGATGAAACGCTGGTCAGACAGATCGAGGATAAAGTGGGTGATGATTTGCAATTCATCCGACTGAACGGCGCCATAGTCGGTGGTATGGTCGGGGCCGTGATTTATCTCGTCATACATTTCACGGGACTCTGAGTTCCGACAGCAAGCATGAACATTCAAGAGATACAGTCGCTACAGCACCCACGGCTTGAACACTTTCGTACTTTGAGGGAACGTGCGCATCACTACCGAGAAGGATGTTTCGTCGCAGAGGGAGAGAAAGTCGTTCGCGCTCTACTCGAGAGCAACTTGTCTGTGCTTTCCATGCTGAGCACTGTAGACTGGCTGCACAAGTTCTCATCCGTCCTCGATGATGACCGTTTCGCCGATATGGATGTGTATCTCGCTCCCGCTGCTTTACTCGACGGTATTGTGGGCTTCAAATTGCATCAGCGTATCATGGCATTGGGGCGCATCCCGGATAATGCACCTCGAGAAACATTCATGCATTCTGCTGGTACTACTGCCGTATTCGTGGCATTGCAAGGAATGGCCGACGCTGAAAACATGGGCATGATTCTCAGAAATTGCGCAGCCTTCGGCGTCCATGGCGTGCTGGTCGGTTCGGATTCGTGCTCGCCCTGGCTCCGCCGTAGCGTGCGTGTTTCCGTTGGTACGCTGTTCAAGCTTCGTATCCGGCAATGCGATGACGTGCAACAAGAACTACGAATACTGCGCGACAGTTACGATCTGCGCATCATCGCCGTGTCGCCGCGGAAAGGCGGACTGCTCAGCCCGCATCGTGGACCGCTGTGCCTGTTGTTTGGCGGCGAAGCGCGGGGACTTGCGGATTCCGCCCTCGAAATGTGCGACGGTGTGTTCTCAATACCGATGCACAACGAGGTCGATTCGATCAATGTCGCCAATGCAGTCGCTGTCGCTTTGTACGCAACAACGTCTGTATTACGGCAGAACAAATTCTGAAACGTTCGTTTTTAGCCGATGCAGTGCGAGTTAGAACGTCCGCACCAGCGGAACAGGGGAGCGAATGATGGAGTGGAGTACTTCACTACCCCGTGAAAATCTTCCGTACAAAGAATTTACAGCTTCGTTTTTGCCGCTTGAAGCAATTCCTTGCTTCCTGCTGACTGCAGAAATACAACGGCTTCCAGCTTTTCGGGATCCCAGAGTTCTTCAATCGCTATAAACCGTTCCAGCGTGATAGTCTGTCCATTTGCAACAGAGATTATCTCGCCTTCCGCGTCGGGATACATGCGCCGCATGACATTGTAGTGAATATGCTCGGAATTGCCATCGTTGTACTCGATTTCATCTTCGGTAACAACTGTGTGCAGGCGCAAATCGTTGAATGACGATGTAGCTATACCAGTAACGCGAATCGTCAGTGCTATGGATTCGCTAGTGCGTGAAGAGGAAAGTTCGATGTTGGCACCTGCTGGTTTCGAGAGGTCATTCGTCGCGGCAGCGGCCCAATCGTTCGCCTGACCACTTAGCATTTTGCCATTGGCCCAACCTCTGGGTGCAGTGTATTGATTTTCGGGGAGGGGTGAGAACAAATAATGCGTACGCGGTCGCGACCAGGTCTGGCTCTGTATCCACAGTTTGTCTGTTGGACGGGGCCACCAGACATGGTATTTGATCGTGGCGACACGACTGTTGTATGACGGTGCGGCGTCGATCTGATGGTAGGTTTCGTTTTGTAGTCCGCAAGGTGCACAGTTCGCGCTTGTAATAACTTCGACCAGAGACATGCGAGGAACTTCTACAATCACTTGTTCCCCCTTGCGCAACATCACCCGTGCTGGTGTACTGACATTACCCGTCGCGTCGAATGCGCGTGCGACAAGTTCGTGATTCCCTTCCGGGAATTCATCCGGCGAGATTGTAGTACTCCAAGGAGCTTCAGTGAGCACACGCAACGGCGTGAGACTGTTGTTGAGATACAGTTCGACCCGTACCACGGCGTCGTTGTCGGTGGCCTGTAGTAGAACTTCGACTTCGGCGAGCCCAACCGTATCGCCGCTGACGGGTGAGAGGAAATGTACTATCGGTGCTTGTATATCGACGCCTGGCTCGTTGATGGCCTTTGTTCCACAGGCGGAAGTCAATACCAATACACAAGCGAGTGCGAGAGAGATGCTAATGCGTGAATTCATACTGGATGCTCCTTTCGAACCTGGGAACAAGTGATTACCCGCCGATTTTCTTCCTTTTATTCAAGTACTCCACCAATGCGACGTCGAACGGCATGGAAGTGTCCATCAACACATAGTCTATGCGCTGCTCGCGGCATTCCTTTTTATAGCGTGCGATAAAATCCCGCATGGCTTCCTGGTATGCACGTTGTATCTGATACGGTTGTGTCAGGATCTCTTCGTTGCTTTCCATGTCCCGAAAAATCGCATCGCGTCCGAAATTGAAATTGCGTTCCCGTGGATCAAGAATATGAAAGAGCAACACTTCATGCTGATTATAGCGGAAATGCTTGAGCGCCGATATCACTTCGTCGGGATTGTCGAACAAATCACTGAAAATCATCACGAGGCCTCGGCGATTAAGACGTTCTGCGGCAAGATTCAATGCACGCCCCGTTCCCGTTGCATTCGCCGGTTGGAGTTGCTCGAGTTCCTTGAGTATGGATTGGAGATACACATTGGTCGAATGCGGCGGTAGGTATTTTCGCAATTCTTCATCGTATGTCATGAGTCCGACGGCATCCTGCTGGCGCATGAGTAAGTACGCGAGCGCGGCGGCAAGCCACGAGGCGTACTGCAGCTTCGTGACCGGACCCTCGGCCTTGAATTCCATCGAACGGCTCGTGTCGAGTATCAGATAGGCCTTGAGATTCGTTTCTTCTTCGAATTGCTTGATGTAGTAGCGATCGGTGCGTGCTAACACTTTCCAGTCGATGCGACGAATCTCGTCGCCCGGCATGTACTGTCGATGTTGAGCGAATTCCACACTGAACCCGTGATAAGGACTCTTGTGAAGTCCGGTGATGAAACCTTCAACGACAAAGCGTGCCCGCATTTCCATTGTTGCCAAACGCGAAACAACTTCGGGTCGGAGGAACGATCTGTCGGCGTCCCGTCTCATTCGTAATCCGGTGGCGTGGGAGCAAGCGGCTCGGGATTCTGTTCCTGCAACATCTGCAGAACAATGTCAGGAGAGCTTCCGAGATGTTCGAGTTCAAAACGGACTGTCTCAGCCATACTGCTGTCAGCATACATGGAAAGATACTTATCGTATGCCGCTTTGGCACGTTCCACGTTCTCAAGCTCGTTCGCATAGGTGAATCCGGCAGCGAACAATCCCTTGTGGCCGTATTCGCTGTCGGGATACCTGTCGTTGACCAACTCGTAGGTCGTGGCGGCTTTCAGCGCATCTTCCTGTTCGTTGTTATAGAGCCAAGCGCATCTGAACAGTGCAGCAGGAGCATGTGGAGAATCAGGATGTTCTTTGACGATTCTCTCCAACACCACTAATGCCTCGGCGTAATTCCCTTGCGCTTCAAGCTCCGTCGCCTGGTCCATCAGACTGCGCGCAGCATCGCGAGCGCAGGATGCAATTAGAATAAGTGTGAGGAAAAGAAGGATCGATATGAAACGCATGCGTACCACCGGATAATTACTATCATTGAAACTTAGTGTATGACAAGCGAACTTTCAAGGTGAAATGAACACCCCCTTCTTAGAGAAACACCAGAACGAGTTGCTTTCACACGACGGGTCGCGTGCTGAAATCGATTGGCTGATTCAGC
>Ga0114946_10001759_pt1 | contig 14928 bp, 14 predicted proteins | sample WalLakDeSediment_FD_88676 | JGI IMG/M metagenome (GOLD analysis project Ga0114946, IMG submission 88676) | Lake sediment microbial communities from Walker lake, Nevada to study Microbial Dark Matter (Phase II) - Walker Lake 11/02/13 Deep Sediment | ecosystem: Environmental > Aquatic >... | reverse complement strand
TCGTCCCGGTGGAGATTGCCGGCCGCAAGGGGACCACGGTGGTGGACACCGATGAAGGCCCCCGGGCCGACACCTCGGCGGAGGCCCTGGCCCGGCTTCGGCCAGCCTTCCCGAACGATGCCCCCGAGGGGCTCGACAACCTGGTGGTCACCGCCGGGAATGCCCCGGGGCTGAACGACGGTGGGGCGGCCCTCGTGGTCACCTCCCTGGCCTTCGCCCAGGCCCACGGTCTTCCGGTGCGGGCCCGCATCGATGCCTATGCCGCCGGCGGCACCGAGCCCCGGGACCTCTTCTTCGCCCCCATCGCGGCGGTGAAGAACCTCATGGCCCGGGCTGGAACCACCATCGGCGACTACGGACTCTTCGAGGTGAACGAGGCCTTTGCCGTCCAGGCCCTGGCCGACATGGAGGCCCTGAACATGGACCCGGAGCGGGTGAACGTGCACGGAGGGGCCGTGGCCCTGGGCCACCCCATCGGATGCTCCGGCGCCCGCATCCTGGTCACCCTCCTTCACGCCATGGAGGACCGTGACGTCGAGACGGGGATGGCCACGCTGTGCCTCGGCGGAGGAAACGCCGTCGCCCTCTCCATCACCCGCGCCTGAGGTCCCTCCGGCGCCCCATGCAGCTGCCTGGACGCCTCGGAGCATCATGGCGACCCCGGCCGGTCCCTCTCGTGGCGGCTCTCGCCGTGGCCCTGGGCGCGGGCGGGGCTGCTTCGGGGCTGACCCGGCTCGAGGTGCGGGGAGGGGGACACCTTCTCCTGACCACCACGGAGGTCTGGCTCCTCCTGGTGTTCGTGGCGGGCGTGCTGGCGCTTCTCTTCGGCGCCTCCGCTCGCGTGGGCCTCGGCCTGCGGGGGCAGGGTGCCCGGGAAGGGCTGGAGCGACTCCGCGCCCGGGCCGAGGCGCTGGACCGGAACGAAGTTGCCGCTCCGGGGGATCTTCGCGGGCGGCCGCGGGCACAGGTGCCGCCGCAGGCAGGTGGGCGCTCGCAGGCAGGGGAGGGTGGGCCGGGACCGGAGGGGATCATGGCCACGGGAGGGTGGCTCCTTCTCGTGTACGTGGCGGGATGGCTGGTCCTGGGGTAGGCCGCGTCGCTTCCGGCCTCGCTTCGGGAATCTGGCCTGCCGAAACGGGGAGTCGGGGAAGGGGATACGGGGAAGGGGGGGCCACGCGGTACGGCGTGAAGCGGGGCGAGGGGATGACAAACGAATGAACCTGAAGAGGGGGACGACCGGATGACGAAGGCAGAGGGAACCGGGATTCGAACGCTCGCCGTGATCGGGAGCGGAACGATGGGGAACGGCATCGCCCACGTGGCGGCGCTGAGCGGGCTCCAGGTCAAGCTGGTGGATGTCTCCGCCGACGCCCTGGAACGTGCGCTCGCCACCATCGGAAAGAACCTGGATCGACAGGTGAAGAAGGAGCAGATCACGGAGTCGGCGAAGGCAGAGGCGCTGGCACGCATCTCGACCCACACCGATCGGGCGGCGGCCGTCTCCGATGTGGACCTGGCCATCGAGGCCGTCCCGGAGATCGCCGAGCTCAAGTACGAGATCTTCGCCGACCTGGACGCCCACGCCCCCGAAGGCGCGATCCTGGCCTCCAACACCTCGTCCATCTCCATCACCGAGATCGCGGCCCGGACATCCCGCCCGGAGAAGGTGATCGGGATGCACTTCATGAACCCGGTCCCGGTCATGCAGCTCGTGGAGGTGATTCGAGGGCTGGCCACCGATGACGCGACGACGCACGCGGTGGTGGCGCTCTCCGAGGCCATGGGGAAGACCCCGGTGGAAGTGAACGACTTCCCCGGTTTCGTGTCGAACCGGGTGCTCATGCCCATGATCAACGAGGCCATCTTCGCCCTGATGGAGGGCGTGGCCGAGCCCGAGGCCATCGACACGGTCATGAAGCTGGGGATGAACCACCCCATGGGACCCCTGGCCCTGGCCGACCTCATCGGGCTCGATACCTGCCTGAACATCCTGGAGGTCCTCCACCGGGAACTGGGGGATGATCGCTACCGGCCGTGCCCCCTCCTGCGGAAGTACGTGGCCGCCGGCTGGCTGGGCCGGAAGTCGGGCCGCGGCTTCCACGTCTACTCCCGCTGAGGCGACCCCCCATGACCCGCCTGACCGACGAGCAGCTCGAGATCCGTGCCCTGGCCCGGGAATTCGCGCTCGGCGAACTCCGCCCCCACGCCGAGGCGTGGGATGCCGCCCGCGCCCTCCCCGAGGAGGTCTTCGGGGGGCTCGCGGACATCGGGTTCCTGGGACTCCGAGCCCCCGAGGCGCACGGCGGCCTCGATCTGGATCTCCCCACCGCCCTCCTGGCGGTAGAGGCCCTGGCCTGGGGCGAGGCTGCCGTGGCGCTTTCGGTGGCGATCCATGCCGGACCGGTGACCCGGGCTCTCCTCACGGCCGGGACGCCTGCACAGCAGTCCCGCTGGCTGCCAGGGCTCGCCGACGGTTCCTGCCTGGGGGCCTTCGCCCTTTCGGAGAGCGAGGCCGGGAGCGACGTGGGCGCCGTGGCGCTCCGGGCGGAAGCCGGAGACGACGGATGGATCCTCACCGGCGAGAAGCGGTGGGTGACGAACGGAGTCCGGGCGGGCCTCCTCGTGGTTTTTGCCCGAACCGGGGCCCCGGCCGAAGCCGACACCCCGGCGACCGAGGGGCTGACGGCCTTTCTCGTGGAGGGCGGCGCTGACGGGATCCGCGTGGTGGGTCGGGAGCGCACGCTGGGCCTCTGCGCCTCGGAGACCGTGACCCTGGCATTCGAGGGGGTGCGCCTCCCGGAGGACGCGCGACTCGGATCCGTGGGAGAGGGGTGGAGCGTGGCCCGGGACGCCCTGGTCCACGGGCGCCTGTTCGTGGCGGCCCAGGCCCTGGGCATCGCCCAGGCGGCCCAGGAACACGCCGTTCGGTACGCCGGGGAGCGGGAGCAGTTCGGTCGCTCCCTCGACGCCTTCGGGGGAATCCAGGAGAAGCTGGCGGGCATGGCGATCCGCATCGCCCAGGCACGGGCCCTGCTCCTGGAGACGGCGGTCCGGGTGGACGCCGCCGGGCTGGACCTCCGCGGCGACGGGGTGACCGAAGGTGCGCTGCACCATCCCGTCTCCCTGGAGGCCGCCGCCGCCATGGCCAAGGTCACCGCCTCCGAGGCCGCCATGTGGGTGTCGGACGAGGCGGTGCAGATCTTCGGCGGCTACGGCTACATGCGCGACTATCCCGTGGAGAAGCTGATGCGGGATGCCAAGGGGACGGAGATCTACGAGGGGACCAGCGAGGTCCTCCGGTGGGTCATCGCCCGGGAACTCGTCCGGGAGGCCGCCGGGGGGTAGGACCCTTCGCCCGCCGCATCCCGCACCCCATATTCACGATCCGAACACCTGGTTCACGATCCGAACAGCTGGAGCCGAAACCGATGAAGCTCTTCGACACCCTTTCCGAGTACGGCCACGAGCAGATCGTCTTCTGGTCCGAGCCCGAACTCGGCTACCGCGGGATCATCGCGATCCACGACAGCACGCTGGGGCCGGCCCTCGGGGGGACGCGCTTCTGGAACTATGCCTCGGACGACGAGGCCATCACCGACGTCCTTCGGCTGTCCCACGGGATGACCTACAAGGCGGCCATTGCCGGCGTGTCCCTGGGGGGTGGGAAGTCGGTGATCATCGGCGACAACCGCACGCGGGACCGGGAGATGATCTTCCGCGCCCATGGGCGGGCCGTGGAATCCCTTGGCGGACGCTACATCACCGCAGAAGACGTGGGGACGTCGGTGGACGACATGGAGTTCGTCCGCATGGAGACCGACTCGGTGGTGGGCGTGTACGGCGGATCCGGTGATCCCTCGCCGGTGACCGCCTTCGGCGTCTACCAGGGCATCCGGGCGTCGGCGGAGCGGCAGTTCGGGTCCGCCTCGCTCGAGGGGCGGCACATTCTCGTCCAGGGGCTCGGAAACGTGGGGTACCACCTCTGTGGCTTCCTCCACGAGGAGGGGGCGCGCCTCACGGTCACCGACATCGACGAGGGCCGGATCTCCCGGGTCCGTGATGACTTCGGGGCCACCGTGGTGGGGCCGGACGAGATCTACGGGATCGAGGCGGACATCTTCGCGCCCTGCGCACTGGGCTCGGTGATCAACGACGACACCCTGAAGGTCCTTCGGGTGAAGGTGGTGGCCGGCGGAGCCAACAACCAGCTGGCCCATGCCCGGAACGGGGAGGAACTGCATCAGCGGGGAATCCTCTACGCCCCCGACTACGTGATCAACGCCGGTGGCCTCATCAACGTCTACGGGGAGCTTCACGACTGGACGTCGGAGCGCAGCAAGCGGAAGGCCGGGGAGATCTTCGGCACGCTCCTGCGGATCTTCGCCCTGGCTGCGGACGAGGGGGTGCCCACCGCGGTGGCCGCCGACCGCATTGCGGAGGAACGAATCCAGCGCGTCCGGCACCTGCATCGCTCCTACGTCTGACGAGCCGCCTGACCGGTCCTCCGACCGGCAGGCATCCGAAGGGCGGCCGGCGGCGCATCGTTCACGCCGCCGGCGGCGAGCCCTCCCTCTCCTGATTCCCCACCGCATCCTGCCATGTCTCCCTACCCGCATCTTGCCGCCGCCGACCCGGAGATCCTGCAGGCCGTCCTCGCCGAGGGACGCCGGCAGGCCGACGGCCTGGAGCTCATCGCCTCCGAGAACTTCGTGTCGCGCGCCGTGCTGGAGGCCGCCGGGACGGTGCTCACCAACAAGTACGCCGAGGGGCTCCCCGGAAAGCGCTACTACGCGGGATGCGAGTTCGTGGATGTGGCGGAGTCGCTGGCCCGCGACCGTGCGAAGCAGCTGTTCGGGGCCGACCATGCCAACGTGCAGCCCCACTCGGGGGCGCAGGCCAACATGGCCGTGTTCCTGGCCTTTCTGAAGCCGGGGGATCGCATCCTCGGAATGAACCTCTCCCATGGAGGCCATCTCACCCACGGGTCGCCGGTGAATGCCTCGGGGATCCTCTACGAGGCCCATGCCTACGGCGTTCGGGAGAACGACGGGCGCATCGACTACGACGTGGTGCGCACGCAGGCCCGGGAGGTTCGCCCGACCATGATCATCGCCGGGGCCAGTGCCTACCCCCGGACGCTGGACTTCGAGGCGTTTGGCGAGATCGCCCGCGAGGTGGGAGCCGTCCTCCTGGTGGACATGGCCCACATCGCGGGACTCGTGGCCGCGGGCGTGCACCCCAGCCCCGTCCCCCACGCCGACGTGGTCACCACCACCACCCACAAGACCCTCCGGGGTCCCCGGGGTGGAATCATCCTCTCCCGGGAGGAGCACGCCAAGGCCGTGGACAAGGCCGTCTTCCCCGGGACCCAGGGCGGCCCACTGATGCACGTGATCGCGGCCAAGGCCGTGGCCTTCCGGGAGGCGCTGGAGCCTTCGTTCGCGACGTATGCCCGGCAGGTGGTGGCCAACGCACGGGCCCTGGGCGAAGGTCTGGTGGAGCGGGGCTTCCAGCTGGTGTCCGGAGGGACGGACAACCACCTGGTCCTCGTGGACCTTCGGGATCGAGGGGAGCTCACCGGGAAGGCGGCGGAGCATGCCCTGGAGGCGGTCGGGATCACCGTGAACAAGAACACCGTTCCAGGGGAGCCCCGTTCGCCCTTCGTGACCTCCGGGCTCCGCATCGGCACGCCGGCCCTCACCACCCGGGGGATGGCCGAGGCCGAGTTGCGTCAGGTGGCCGGCTGGATCGCCGACATCCTGGAAGCCCCCGAGTCCGAGGCCGTGCGCGGCCGGATCCGGGTCCGGGTTCGGGAGTTGGCGGGTCAGTTCCCCCTCTATCCCGAGCTCACGGGCTGAGTCGGCCGACCCTGGCTGACGCACCGCCCGCGCCCGCGCATCGTGCACCCCGCCCGCGCATCGTGCACCCCGCCCGCGCACCGCGCACTCCACCCGCGCACCCGGGTCGGTGCCCGCACACTGGCGCGCCCCCCCCTGGCGGTGAAAGATTTCTGACATGAGCCACGTGAAGGTTGCCGACGACATCCTGGATCGCCTCCGGGACCGGGACCCCCGGTTTCACCCGAAGGCCTATCTTTTCGTGCTGTCCGCTCTCCACCACGTCATGGGAGGGATGTCGAAGCCCCGCCACATTACCGGGTGGGAACTGGCCGTGGGGGTTCGAGACCTGGCGCTTCGGGAGTTCGGCCTCCTGGCCCGGATGGTACTGGGCCACTGGGGTGTGCACGCCACCGACGATGTGGGGGAGATCGTCTTCGCCCTCGTGGAGGCGGGCATCCTGGTCAAGCAGGACGAGGACCGGATCCGGGATTTCCACGCCCTCTTCGATTTCGAGGACGTCTTCGAACGGAATTACCCCTGGGTCATCGGGAGTGGAGGCGGGAGCTGATCCGGGGGCTGTCCGGGGGCTGTGGCACGAGGTGTGGCGGGGCTGAGGATTCAACACGGGAGGGGGGCGGTGATGGACGCAGAGACGATGCGGTTTCCTCGTTGTCAGAAGTGTGACGTGGGACTTCTCCTGCCTCTGTCCGACTACGGGCGCGACGGGGCCCCCATTCGCTACAAGGCCTGGGTCTGCGCGAATCCGGAGTGTGGGTTCAACATCCGGATCGACAACGGCGAAATCACCTTCGGACGCGCCATCGGGCAGAGCTTCAAGTAGACGCGTCCGCCTCCGTGCCCCGCTCCCGGTCCGGTCGACCCCTCCTCCTCCCGGTGCCCTCGGGCTCGGAGGCCGCCGCCTTCGACGCCGCGGCGCGTGAGGCCGGTGCCTCGGGCCCGGTGCTCATGGAGAGCGCGGGGCGAGGTGCTGCGGACGTGGCCATGGCGTGGCTTCGCGAGGCGGGGTCGGAGGGCCCCGTCCGCGTCCTGGCCGGCGCTGGAAACAACGGTGGAGACGCCGTGGTCGTGGCCCGGACGCTCCATGCCCGCGGCGTGGAGGTGGATCTCTTCGTGGATCCCCGCCGCCCCCGCCCCGATCCCCTCCTTCACGGGCATGACGTGCCCACCTGGTCCATGGAGGATGAAGGACTGGGTGCCGGATGGGTCCCGGAGGGCGCCTCTCGTCGGCCGGTGGCCCTGGTGGTGGACGGGCTTCTGGGGACCGGACTTTCCTCGGCCCCCCGAGGGCCGGTGGAGCGCTGGATCCGGGCCCTGGCGGCCTGGGCCCGGGAGGCAGAGGTCCCTGTCCTCGCCCTGGATCTTCCTTCCGGCGTCGTGGCCGATACCGGGCACGTCCCGGGCGCCGTGGTCCCCGCTCACCTCACGGTGGCTTTCGGAGCCCCGAAGCTGGGAACGCTGCTCCACCCCGGTCGGGCGCGGGCCGGCCGCCTCGTCGTGGTGGAAATGGGCTTTCCTCCCTGGTCCGAGAACGATGCCTCCGCCGCCCTCGTGACCGGGGCGTGGGCCCGGGCGCGCCTCCCGCGCAGGGACCTGGACACCCACAAGAACGCCGTGGGCCGACTCCTCCTCGTGGCCGGGGGGGAGGAGATGGGGGGGGCAGCCGTGCTCGCGGCCCGGGCCGCCCTTCGGGCCGGGGTCGGTATGCTCCGGGTCCTGTGCGCACCCCGGCACCGGGAACTCTTCCACCACCACGTCCCCGAGGCCATCCTTCCCGATCCCGGGGATCCGGACCAGGTGAGGGCAGCGCTGGAGGCCTCGGATGCGGTGGCCGCCGGCCCGGGGATGGGGCTCGACCCCGAGGCGTCCCCGGCCCGCCTGCTCCAGATCCTGCTTCGGGAGGCGAACAGGCATCCGGCCGTGGGGGGCTCCGACGCCGGGTCCGCTTGCCCGTTTCTCCTGGACGCGGACGCCCTTACCCTGCTGGGACGCGGTGAGCTTCCACCCCTCCCCGGGGGGGACGCGGGGCGACATCTCCTCACGCCGCATCCGGGTGAGCTGGCGCGAATCCTGACCGGGGATCCGGTCCCTGGCCACGCGCCGGCCGCGGCCCGGGCCGCCGCCGACCGCTGGCAGGCCGTGGTACTCCTCAAGGGGGCGCCGTCGATGGTCGCGACTCCCGCAGGCGATCCCCTCTGGATCAGCGCCAGCGGAGGCTCGGTCTTCGCCCGGGGCGGGATGGGCGACGTCCTCACCGGGGTGGCCGGCGCCCTTCTGGCCCGGGGGATGACCGCCCGGGAGGCGGCCGCGATGGCCCTGCACCTGACCGGGCGGGCCGCCGACCATGCCCTGGACGCCGGCTGCGCCAGCGACGCCCTCCTCCCCTCCGACCTGGTGGACGGCCTGCCCCGGGTCCTGGCCGAGGTCGGAGGTAGGGGAGGCGCGTCCGGGATCGATGGTGCCGAAGATCTCGGGGGCGGCACCCGGACCGGGATCCCCGCGGGCATGACGGCCGGCACCACCCCCCCCCGCGTCCGGCCCCGCCTGGCGCACCTTCCTGCGGTGATCCTCGACCTGGCAGCTCCCCGATGACCCGCGATCCGTGCAGGGAAGGGGAGGAACCGACCCTGGGACCCGGCGTCGAATTCGACCGGATCCGGGGCTTTCTCCAGGGACGCGTCTCGGCGGATCATGTCCGGGTGGGGCCCGGCGACGACGCCGCCGTGCTTGCCGACGGGATCGTTCTCTCCAGTGACCTGGCCATGGAGGGGGTCCATTTCCGGCTGGACTGGATGGATCCGGTGGAGGCGGGATTCCGGGCCACCGCCGCCGCCCTTTCGGACCTGGCGGCGATGGCGGCCCGGCCGCTGGGGGTCCTGGCGTCGGTGGCCGTTGCGTCGCCTGGAACGCTGGCCGCGCCGCTCATGGCCGGTGTCCGGGAGGCGGCGGAGTTGGCGGGGACCGTCCTGCTGGGAGGGGACCTGACCCGGTCTCCGGGCCCGGCCGTCGTGGATATCATGGTCGTGGGGCGGACGCTTCGCCCCATGCTCCGGAGCGGCGCCCGACCGGGTGACGAACTCTGGGTCACCGGAACGGTGGGGGCCTCCACCGCTGCCGTGGAGGCCTGGCAGGCCGGCCGGGAGCCGGACTCCGCAGCTCGACGCGCCCATGTCCGGCCGATTCCCCGGCTCGGGGAGGGGGTCTGGCTTCTCGAGGCCCTGGGGGCCCGGGCCGGGCTCGACCTTTCCGACGGGATGGCGGGAGATGCCGGCCACCTGGCGGCGGCCTCGGGCGTGGGGGTGGTCCTCGAGGGGAGCGCCGTTCTGGCCGTGGCCCACCGGGAGCCGGGAGAGGAGGAGGAAAGGGTCCTGGCCCGGGCCCTTCACGGTGGGGAGGACTACGAGCTCCTGGTGGCCCTTCCACCAGGGGCCGGCGCGGCAAGGGTGGATGAATTCCGGCAACGGTTTGATCTTTCTCTCTCCCACGTGGGGACCGTCGTGGTCGGAGAGGGTGTGCACCTCCGTCCCCTCGACGGCAGCCCGCCCGTCCGCCTTTCCCTGGGTGGATGGGACCACTTTCGATCTGAACCGGGGCATCCCGCGTCACCGTGATCCGAACCCTCTTCGTGCTTCTGGCCGGTGTCATTCTCACCTTCAGCCTCTCGGCGTGGGTGCGCGTGTCGGGTCTGATCCGGGCGCCGTGGGCCCACGATCACTGCAGCCGGGCCTCCAGTTTCTGGGGGCGGGCCATGGTCCAGCTCGCCGGCGTCCGGGTCACCCTGGAGGGCGCGACCCGCGAGAAGATGGACCGCCCCCTCGTGGTGGTGGCCAACCACCAGAGCTGGTTCGACGTCTTCGTGCTGGGAGGCCTTCTGCCGGGCCGCGCCCGCTTCGTGGCCAAGGAGGAACTGCGGCGTATCCCCCTCTTCGGCGCGGCATGGGAGACCTGCGGGCACATCCGGGTGAACCGGGGGGATCGGGCCGAGGCCGTGCGGTCCCTCAACGAGGCGGGGACCCGGATCCGGGAGGAGCGCCTGAACGTGATCCTCTTTCCCGAGGGCACCCGGTCCCCCGACGGACATCTCCTTCCGTTCAAGAAGGGCGCCTTCGTCCTCGCCATCCAGACCGGGGTTCCCGTGCTCCCCGTGGGCATCTCCGGGAGTCGGGCCGTCATGGCCAAGGGGTCCTTCCGGATCCGACCGGGCGAGATCCGGGTGCGCGTGGGCGAACCGATCGAGGTGGAGGGGCTGACCACGGCGGACCGTGACCAGCTTCTGGCCCGGGCCAGAAGCGAGATCCTGGCCCTGATGGACCCCTCGGACGCAGGAGACGTCCGTCCGTCCGGTCTCGATGCGGAGTCCGACCACGCCGCGGAGTCCGGTCTCGCTGCGGACTCCAACCACGCTGCGGCCTCCGGCGTCGTCTCCGACGTTTCCACCCCATCCCCTTCCAGTACCCCGGCGGGCACGGCATCGCCCCGCGTTTCCCGCCACGAACCCATCCCTGACATCACGGAGACCTCCGAGTGAACCACCAGACCATCACCCATGTGCGGGGTCGCGAGATCCTGGATTCCCGCGGCAATCCCACTGTCGAGGCCGAGGTCGTCCTGGCCGGGGGAGCCATGGGGCGAGCCGCCGTTCCCTCGGGCGCCTCCACCGGAGAACACGAGGCGGTGGAGCTTCGGGACGGGGATCCTCGCCGGTACCTGGGGCGAGGCGTCCGTACCGCCGTGGCCAACCTGGTGGGGCCGGTGGCGGAGGCCATCGTGGGGCGGGATGCAGGGGATCAGGAGGGACTGGATGCAGCCCTCGTGGCCGTCGACGGCTCGCCGAACAAGGGGACGCTGGGCGCCAACGCCCTGCTGGCGGCATCGCTGGCCTCGGCGCGTGCCGTGGCGGTGGCCCGGGGGCTCCCACTCTTCGAATCCCTGGGGGGGAGCGACGCGACCCTCCTTCCGGTTCCCATGATGAACATCCTGAATGGCGGGGCTCACGCGCCCAACAACGTCGACCTGCAGGAGTTCATGATCATGCCCGTCTCGGCCGACACCTTCGCCGAGGGGCTGCGAACCGGGGTGGAGATCTTTCACCATCTGAAGAACGTGCTGGCCGAGCAGGGTCGGGGAACCGCCGTGGGCGACGAAGGCGGGTTTGCCCCGGACCTGGGGAGCAACGAGGAGGCCGTGGAGGTCATTCTCCGAGCCATCGAGCGCGCCGGATACCGCCCAGGGGAGGACGTGGTGCTGGCCCTGGATGCGGCGGCTTCGGAGTTCCACGACGAGAACGGCTACACCTTTCGCTGGTCATCGGGAGATCGGCGCAACGCCGACGAGATGGTGGACTTCTGGAAGGACTGGCTGGACCGCTATCCCATCGCCTCCATCGAGGACCCCATGGACGAGAACGACTGGGAAGGATGGAAGGCCCTGACCGCGGCGGTGGGGGACCGGGTTCAGCTCGTGGGTGACGACGTCTTCGTCACCAACACCGAGATCCTGCAGCGGGGGATCCGCGACGGGGTGGCCAACGCCCTCCTGGTCAAGGTGAACCAGATCGGAACCCTCACCGAGACGCTCCAGGCCATCGAGGCCGCCTCCGAGGCCGGATACCGATCGGTCATCTCGCACCGGTCGGGCGAGACCGAGGACGTATTCATCGCCGATCTGGCGGTAGCCACCGGCGCGGGCCAGATTAAGACGGGATCCGCCTCCCGCACGGACCGGGTGGCCAAGTACAACCAGCTTCTCCGCATCGAGGAGCAGCTCGGGCCGCGGGCCCGGTACCCCGGTCGGAGCCTCTTTTCCCGTTGAACCTGCCTTTCCGTTGAAACGTCTCGTCTGCCACGCCCACCCCAGGGTCGATCCCGATCCCTGCCCTGACCCCGACGGAGACCGCCCGTGACGCGCATCGTCTTTCCCGCTGTCCTTCTCCTCGCCGGCTACTACGCGGTGTTCGGTGGAGAGTACTCGGTGGCCGACCTGGATCGGACCCGTGTCCAGGTGGAGCAGGCCGCCGTGGAGCTGGCCGAGCTCGAGACGGACGCCCGCCGCCTGGAAGCCCGGGTGACGGCACTGGAGACGGACCCCCGGACGCTGGAGCGGCTGGCCCGCGAGGACATCGGGATGATCCGCGACGGCGAGGTTCTCTACCGCTTTGCCGACGGCGGCGAAACCCGGACCTCCGAGGTTGACAGGGGGGACGGCGGGCGGTAGGATTTCGGTTCTCCAAGCCGGAGTAGCTCAGTCGGTTAGAGCAGCGGAATCATAATCCGCGTGTCGGGGGTTCGAGTCCCTCCTCCGGCATCCCAGAACCGCGGGGTCCGACGCGTCGGACCCCGTTCTGGCAAGGGCCCCCCGGGACGCGTGACGCCCAGGGGGGCCTTTGGACTTTATCCCCCGGATCGGGGTCCGAAAGGACCTGGATCCACCGGGTCGGAGGCGCCTGCTCCGGGCCTGTCTTGAACCGCCGGACGCCATGAGTCGAGCCAACGCCATTGCCGAGCTTCTGGAGGAGCGCCGCGAGCGCCTCCTCGCCTCCACCGGTCGGCCCCTCCGCATCCCCGCATCGGATGAAGAGGTGCCGCTGACCCCGGAACGCCGCCGATACCTCTTCGAGGAGGCCGTGGAGCTCTACTGGAACGACCTGGAGTGGGAGAACGTGACCCAGGAAGAGCGCATGGAAGGGGGACCCCTTCCGGAGCTCACCTTTCCAGGGTTTCTCGCCTACGTGCGCGGGCTTCTCCTGTCCCAGGTCCGCCCCGATTCGCTGGCCCCGGCGTCGCCCCGCCCCCAGGTGGTGGAGGATCTGCTGGCCTTCCTGGCCGGGCGGCTCCTGGACCTCCAGGAGGAGGTCCGGGAAGGGTCCCCCTCGGACGGGGACCGGGCCGCTCTCGAGTACCGCATGACCGACGGCCTCCTCGACCGGGTCCTCATGACCTTCCACGGGATCCAGGCGGAGGATGTCGGGATCCTGGAAGACGTCTGAGCCCGGATTCGTGCCCGCCGGATCCAGGCCCCCAGGGTTTCCGGTGAGCCCCCGGCCCGGACATGCGTACCTGGCGGGAGCGCCGCTGCTTTTCGCCCACCGCGGCGGAGCCCGGCTGGCCCCGGAAAACACGATGGAGGCGTTCCTCCAGGCGGTGGAACGATGGGGTGCCGACGTCCTGGAAACCGATGTTCGGCTGTCTCGGGACGGTGAACTGGTGGTCATCCACGACGACACGGTGGACCGGACCACCGACGGATCCGGGTCCGTGGCGGACATGACCTGGGGCGAACTCCGGGCGCTGGATGCGGGCTACCGCTACGTCGATCTGGACGGCGAGACGAGCGCCCGGGGCCGCGGAGTGGGTATTCCCCGCTTCGTGGATCTCCTGGAGGCGCTCCCCGGAGTCCGGATCAACGTGGATGCCAAGGCCCCGGCGGCGGCCCGACCGCTGGTAGAGCTTCTTCATCGTCGGGGGGAGGAGCACCGGGTCCTCGTGGCCTCGGAGTTCGAGGCCACCCGGGGCGACCGGCTGGGCTACCGGGGAGCCACTTCGGCGACCCGCCGCCAGATCACCCGCTTCTACCTCTCCCACCAGCTCCCGTTCGGGGGACCCTACACCCCGAAGACCGACGCCCTCCAGGTCCCCTGGCGATGGGAGGGCCGGCAGGTGACCACCCGGCGCCTCATCGCCGAGGCTCACCGACGGAATCTTCCGGTGCACGTCTGGACCGTGGACGACCCGGACATCATGCGGACGCTCCTCTCCTGGGGGGCCGACGGGATCCAGACCGACCGCCCCGACCTCCTGGCCCAGGTCCTCCACGAAGATCGGGGTCGGCCCCTCCCCCCCGGACGGCCATGAGGCCGCCCGGGAGGACGAGCGGGTTGCCCGATCCGGTCCGGGTGGTGCACGAGGCCCTGTCGCGGCCGGACCTCCCGACGGAGGGCCCTCTCCTGGTGGGGCTTTCCGGGGGGCGGGATTCGCTGGTTCTCCTCCACCTTCTCCGCTTCGCCCCGCGCCCGGCGGCCCCGCTGGCCCCCGTGCCCCAGCTGGCGGCCATCCACGTGAATCACCGCATGCGGCCGGACAGCGACGCCGATGCCCGCTGGATCTCGGGCCTATGCCGCGCCTGGGGGGTCCCTCTCCGTACGGTGCACCTTTCCCGCGTCCCCAGCGGCGAGACCGAGGCCCGAACCCTTCGCTACCGGGCCTTCCGGCGGGAGGCCCGTCGAATCGGCGCCCGCCGACTTCTTCTGGCCCACCATGCCGAGGACCAGGCAGAAACCGTGCTCTTCCGGATCCTTCGGGGCACGGGCCCCCGGGGGCTGGCTGGAATCCCTCCGGTCCGTTCGCTGGGATCGGCGGTGGTGATCCGGCCGCTCCTCTCCCTTCCCGGTGCGGAGGTGGAAGCCTGGGCCCGCCAGGCCGGGTTGCGCCCCCGGGTCGACCCCAGCAACAGGGACCTCTCCCACCGGAGGAACTGGATCCGGCATCACCTCCTTCCGGCGCTGGAGGCTGGCGCTCCCGGCTTCCGGGAGACACTCCTGGCCCTGGCCACGGAAGCCCGGGCGCGGGAGGAGGCCCTGGACCGGATCCTGGCCCCGGCCCTCCGTCACGTGCTCCTGCACGCCGGGCGGGAAGGCGACAGGCCCCGGTTCGTGGTTGCCCGGGGCGCACTGCTTCTCTATCCTGAGCCGGTGCGTGGAGAACTGCTTCGGCGTCTCCTTCGCCGGCGGGGGCGGAGCCTCGGCCGGAGAGGGTTGGGCCTGGCCCTTCGCTTCTGCGCCACGGGCGTGAGCGGAAGGGAGGTGACACCGGGCCCCGGCGTGCGCCTTTTCCGGGATTTCGACCGGCTGGTCCTGGAGGTGGGAAGCGATCCGGTCCAGCGGCCGGTGCCTGCATCGGCTCCCCCGTCCGCCCCTCCCCCTGCCTCCGTTCGCCTTGAGGGCCGGCAGGGTGAAGGGATCTGTGTTCTGCCCGGAGGCCGCCGGATCCGGGTGACGTGGGAACGGCGGTGTGGGCAGGGGGGAGACGAGGCAGCCGCAGGCGAGGCCAGAGGGCGTTCCGCGGCCTTCCCGGCG
>Ga0114946_10001757_pt1 | contig 14933 bp, 14 predicted proteins | sample WalLakDeSediment_FD_88676 | JGI IMG/M metagenome (GOLD analysis project Ga0114946, IMG submission 88676) | Lake sediment microbial communities from Walker lake, Nevada to study Microbial Dark Matter (Phase II) - Walker Lake 11/02/13 Deep Sediment | ecosystem: Environmental > Aquatic >... | reverse complement strand
GACGATCACGGTCTGGTGGTGCCGATGGCGACCACCAACCTCTTCACCGACCCGGTGTTCAAGGACGGCGCCTTCACCAGCGCCGACGCCCGCGTGCGCCACTACGCGATCGCCAAGACGATGCGCGCGATGGACCTCGGGGTCGAGCTCGGCGCCCGCACCTACGTTTTCTGGGGCGGCCGCGAGGGCGCCGAGGTCGACGCCGGCGACAAGCTGCTCGACGCGCTCGCCTGGTACCGCGACGCGATCGACTACCTGTGCGACTACGCCCGCGGCCAGGGGTACGACCTGCGCTTCGCGCTCGAGCCCAAGCCCAACGAGCCGCGTGGCCACGCGTTCCTCCCCACCGTCGGCAGCGCGCTCGGCTTCATCGCGACGCTGCAGCACCCGGAGATGGTCGGCCTCAACCCCGAGCTGGCCCACGAGACGATGGCCGGGCTGTCGTTCCCGCACGCGATCGCAGCGGCGATCGACGCCGGCAAGCTCTTCCACGTCGACCTCAACGACCAGATCATGGGCCGCTTCGACCAGGACCTGCGCTTCGGGGCGGAGAACCTCAAGACCGCGTTCTTCACCGTGCTGCTGCTCGAGGAGAATTACGACGGCCCGCGCCACTTCGATGCGCACGCCCTGCGCACCGAGGACGAGGACGGCGTGTGGGCGTTCGCGGCGGGCTGCATGCGGAGCTACAAGATGCTGGCGGAGAAGGCACGCCGTTTCCGCGCCGACCCCGAGATCGCCGAGGCGCTGGCCGCCTACCGGGCGGACGACCCGGACGGCGCCTGGCCCCCGCGCTACACGGCCGAGCACGCGGCGGCCCTCAAGGGACGCGTGTTCGAGCTCGAGCCCCTGCGGCGTCGCGGCCCCGGCCTGGAGCGCCTCGACCAGCTCACCGTCGAGCTGCTGCTCGGCGTCCGGTGAGCGCCGTGGCCACCACCACGGCCGACCGGGTCCTCGGCGTCGACGTCGGGACCTCGGGCGTGGGCGTCGTCGCGCTCGACCGCGAGGGCCGGGCGGTGGCGCGCGCCGATCACGGCGTGCCGCTGATGACCCCGCAGCCGGGCTGGACCGAGCAGGACCCGGCCACCTGGGTGGCCGCCGCCGAGGCGGGCCTGCGCGACGTGGTCGCCGAGGTGGGCGCCGAGCGCATCGCCGCCATCGGCCTCTCCGGCCAGATGCACGGCATGGTCCCGCTCGACGCCGACGACCGGGTGGTGCGGCCCGCGCTGCTGTGGAACGACCAGCGCACGGGCGACGCCGTCCGCGAGATCGAGGCGGCGATCGACCGCGGGCGCCTGATCGCGCGCACCGGCAACCCCGCCATCACCGGCTTCCAGCTGCCCAAGGTCGTGTGGCTGCGGCGGAACGAGCCCGAGGCCTTCCGGCGCACGGCCCGGGTGCTGCTCCCGAAGGACTACCTCGGCTTCCACCTCACCGGCGAGGCCGTCGCGGAGCCGGCGGACGCCTCGGGCACGGGCGCCTACCACCTCGCCGCCGGCACCTGGGACGACGACATCCTGGGCGCGCTCGACCTCGACGCCGCCCTGTGGCCGCGCCTGGTGCGCTCGGACGAGGTGGCCGGCGGCCTGCTCGCGTCGGTCGCGGAGCGCGTCGGCCTGCCGGCCGGTACCCCGGTGGTCGCCGGCGCCGGCGACAACGCCGCCGCGGCGACGGGCCTGGCGCTCGGCCGCGCCCACCCCGAGGTGGGGAGCGTCAGCCTGGGGACCTCCGGCGTGCTGTTCGCGGCCCTCGACGCGCCCACGCCCGACCCCGAGGGGCGTGTGCACCTCTTCGCCCACGCCGATGGCGGCTTCAACCTGCTCGGCGTCACCCTGGCCGCCGGCGGCAGCCTCCGCTGGTACCGCGACACCTTCGCGCGCGGTCGCGGCTTCGACGAGCTGATGTCCGCCGCTGCCGACGCGCCGGCGGGCGCGGGCGGCGTCACCTACAAGCCCTACCTGGCCGGCGAGCGCACACCGCACCTGCGGCCGGACCTGCGCGGGTCGTTCCACGGCCTGTCGCTGGCGACGACCGAGGGGCACGTGGTCCGGGCCGTCCTGGAGGGGGTGGCCTTCTCGCTGCGCGAGGCGCTGGACGTCATGGCGCCGCTGGCGCGGCCCGAGCGCTGGCTGGCCACCGGCGGCGGCGCCGCCTCCGACCTGTGGCTGGCCATCGTCGCCGATGCCCTCGACTCGCCGGTGGGTCGCCCGATCGGGCCCGACGGCGAGGTGGCCGAGGTGGGCGCGGCCGAGGGGGCGGCGTGGCTCGCCTGGCGCGCCATGGGCCACGCCCCGGCGCGCGCGCCGCGCGCGTCTCGCTGGGTCGAACCCGACGCCGCGCGCGCCGAGGCCACCGCCGCGGCCTTCGCGCGCTACCGGCCGCTCGGGATCTAGCCGGACGGGGCGGGCCGTGGCCGCGGGGCCACGGCCCCCTTCGTCTGCCGTGCGGCGCCCGGAACGCGGCGCGCGAAACGCCCGGCCAGGTCGATCACCACGGACTCGAGCGCCCACGCGGGGTCACGCCCCGTCTTCATCGCCACGTCCGCGGCGACGGTCCGCTGCGCCAGGTCGGCGAGGGCCGGCTCGTCGAGGCCTCGGGCCACGCCGAGCGCCTTCTTCGTCGGGTAGGGGGACGACTTGAGCTCGCGCGCGGCGGACTCGGGCGTCACCTCCGGGTCGCGCATCGCCAGCGCGGCGCAGCGCACGACCAGGTCGATCTGCCACGCGAGGACGGCCATCACCCGGACCGGGGCCTCCCCGACCTCGAGCAGGCCCCGCGCGATGCGCAGCGCCGCCGCGGCGTCGCCACCCGCGATCGCGTCGGTCAGGTCGAAGGCGCTCCTGGCCGCCGGCCGGTGGGCGATGGCCCGGGTCCGCTCCGGGGTGATCGCGCCATCGAGCAGCCCGAGCTTCGCCACCTCGCCCGCGATGCCCGGCAGGTCCTCCCCGAACAGGTCGACCAGCGTACCGGCCACGTCGCCGCGCACGGTCACGCCCGCCGCCTCGAGCTCCTGCGCCACCCAGCGCGTCAGGTTGCCGAACCGCGGCGTCGGCAGGACCCGCAGCCGCCCGAGCTCGCGCCAGCGCTTCTGGCGCGCGGGCGTGGCGGACGCGTCGAGGACGACGGCGTCCGCCACGCCCGCGGCGAGCGCCTCGCCGTGGTCGGCCAGCGCGTCGATGACGGCCGTCCGCTCGACGTTCTGCCCCGCGCCGGAGAACGCCTCGTCGAGATCGATGAACAGCGCCACGCGACCGAACAGGCCGCCCTGCCCGAGCGCCTCACGCACCGCCCCGGCGTGCAGCCCCTCGTCGAGGCGCACGATCTCGAGCCCGGGGTCGGGCTCGCGCAGCTCGGCCAGGGCGGTCAGGGCCGCGCGGCGAGCGAGGAAGGCATCGCCCGCGAACACCTGCAGCATCGGCTCAGAGCCTCACGGCCCGCAGGGCCGCGAGCATCGCGTCCGCGTGCGGGTAGCGCGCCTCGGGCTCGCGGGCGAGCGCCCGGTCGACGACCGGCGCCAGCGCCTGCGCGGCGGCGGGCAGCGGCGCGCGCGGCACGCGGTCGTCCCCCACCAGCCAGCGCAGCACCTGCGAACCGTACGGCGGCTCGCCCGTCAGCGCGTGGTACAGCACCGCACCGACGCCGTAGATGTCGGAGCGGTGGTCGGTCCGGACGCCCTGGAACTGCTCCGGCGCCATGTAGTTGGGCGTGCCCAGCAGTTCCTGGTCGCCGGTGATCGCCGTGAGCGCGAGGTCCTTGGCGAAGCCGAAGTCCGTCAGCAGGGCTCGCTCCCCCTTGAGCAGCACGTTGCCGGGCTTGACGTCGCAGTGCACGACGCCCTGGAGGTGCGCGTGATCGAGGGCCTGCAGCAGGTCGGTGACCACCCGGACCGCCCGGACGGGCGGTAGCGCGCCGCCGGCGAGCACCGACGCCAGGTCGCTGCCCGCCACGTAGCCGTAGACGAGGTTGCCGTCGAAGGCGGCCAGCAGCGGCACGATGTTGGGGTGATCGAGCTTGCGGACGACGTCCGCCTCGCGCTCCAACCGCCGCGCCACCTCGGACGACACGCCGACCAACCGCTTCACCACCACCAAACGGTCGTCCCAGCGCGCCAACTCGACCCGCACCAGGCCCCGCTGGGACAACACCCTGACCGTCTCGAGCATCGCCGAACGCTAACACGTCGCCCCGCACGGTCGTCGGGGACGGCCGCCGGCCCCGCGCGTCTCCCGGTCCGCCGCCCGGCCCGCCGACCCGTGCGCGCCGAGGCTCACGGCCCCGCGGGCGCCGGCGGCGGCGGGAAGGGCGACCGCAGCGCCCCCTCGGCACGCGTGGTGCGCACCGCCACCCCGTGGGCCGCGAGCCGCTCGAGCACGCTCGCCGCGGGGTGACCGTAGCGGTTCTCGCCGACCGACACCCAGGCCCACGCCGGCCGCGCCGCCCGCAACAGCGCCTCCGAGGTGCTCGACGCCGAGCCGTGGTGGGGCGCGAGCAGGAGCGGCGTCGGCGGGACCGCCAGGCGCGCCTCGACCGCCGCGGGCGCGTCGCCGAGCAGCAGCGCCCAGGGGGCACCTTGCCAGCGCAGCAGCAACCCCACGGAGTCCTCGTTCGGCTCGCCGGAGGGAGCGTGCGTGGGATGAAGCACGTCGAGGTCGAGCCGGCCGACGCGGTAGGTCTCGCCGCGGCGGACCTGAACGACCGGCACCCCGCGCTCGGCGGCGGCCCGCATCAGCTCGCGGAAAGCGGCCCGCTCCTCCGCTGGGTGACCGATGAGCAGCGCGCCGACCGGGAACGAACGCAGCACCGCCGTCAGCCCCTCGATGTGGTCCGTGTCTGCGTGGGTGGCGACCACCAGGGGCAGGGCGCCGATGCCGAGGGCGCGCAGCGCAGGCACCACCGTGCGGGCGCCGACGTCGAAGTCGGAGAACGGGGTTCCGCCGCCGTCGACCAGCACCGCCTGACCGCGCGCCAGCCGGATGACGACGGCGTCTCCCTGCCCGACGTCGAGCGCGATGAGGTCGGGCGTGCCCCATGCCGGCGGCACCACGACGGTCACCATGCCGGCTGCCCACGCCACCGTCAGTGCGCGCCAGCCCCGCCAGGCGCCGCGCAGCCCGGCCACGAGGGCCAGCGATCCGAGGCCGAAGGCCGCGTGCCCCACCGGCGAGACCTCGCCCCACGGCAGCGCGGGCGCGTGCGACGCCAGCTCGGCGAGCCGCAGCAGCGCCGCCGCCACCGGGCCCGTGACACGGTTGACGAGCTCGGCGGCCCCCTCGTGCAGCAGCCCCGCCAGGCCGGCGAGGAAGCCGAGCGGCACCAGCAGGCTCGCCAGCGGCACCGCGACGAGGTTGGCGAGCGGCGCGACGAGCGGCACGGCGCCGAAGTTGGACGCCACCAGCGACCCCGTGGCCCACTGCGCCGTAAGGCCGACGGCCGCGGCGCCCCGCAGCCAGGCTCCGAAGCGCGTACGTCGGCCGGCGCGCCGACGCCGACCGAGCCGCGCGACCCGCGGCCCACGGGGGCCCAGGGCACGGGCGAGGCGCCGGGCCAAGGTCGCCGCGCTCTCGGCCACGGAGCCGGCGCGTTCGGCCAGCGGCGCGGCGGCCAGGCCCATGCCCAGCACCGAGAGGTAGGAGAGCTGGAAGCCGAGGTCGCCGAGCCAGCCCGGCCGCGCCAGCAGCGACCCCGCCGCGGCCAGCGACAGGTGGCTGGCCCAGCCGGCGCCGCCGACGCCGAAGGCGCGACCGAGGAGGGCGGCCGCCACCATGGCGGTCGCGCGCACCACTGCGGGCGACGGCCCGACCACGCCCACGTACCCGAGCAGCAGCGCGACGACCAGCACGCTGCGCAGGCGCCCGACGCCGCGCACCGCCAAGGTCAGGACGGCCGCCAGCAGGCCGACGTGGAGCCCCGATAGCGCCAGGACGTGGGCGAGGCCCGAGGCCGCGAACGCCTGCCGCAGCGGCCCGAGGTCGTCGCGCAGGCCGAGCGTGAGCGCCTGCATCAGCGCGGCCGACGGCGGCGGCAGCCCGGCCACCACGCCGGCGCGCAGCGCCGCACGGGCGCGCAGGCGACCGCCCGGCGGCGCCAACGCCTCGGCGTCACCGACGACGAGGGCCACCATCACGCCCCTGCGCGCGTGGAACGCGGCCGCGTCGAAGCCGCCGGGGTTGCGCCGGCCCGGGATCTCGGCCAGGCGACCCGACAGGCGGTGGGAACCGTCGACGACGGCGACACCGCGCAGCAGAAGGCCGCGCGCGCCGCCGGCCAGCGGCCAGGCGACGCCGTCGATCACGCGGGCCTCGAGCACCACCTCCTCGCCGACGCGGCCGCCCCAGGGGTCGGGCGCGGCCGCCCAGTCATGTGCCCGCCAGAGCCCGAGCACGGCGCCGGCGCCGAACGCCAGCCACGCGAGGCGCGTGGCGCCGCCACCCGCAACGAGCGCCCCTAACGCGGCCAGCAGCCCGATCGCCGCGACGGCGGCCACCACGCCGGGTCCCTCGCCGGCGGCCGCCACCCCGATCGCCACGCCGGCGGCGGCGCCCCACGGCCACGGCATCGGGGTCACCCGCCGCCCCCGAGCGTGATCCACGGCCGCAGCGCCTCCAGGCGCACCTCGCCGATGCCGGCGACGCGGAGCAGGTCCTCGATCGCGTGGAAGGGGCGGGCCGCGACGATCCGGGCCGCCGTGACGGGGCCGACGCCGGGGAGCGTCGCGAGCAGGCGCTCACTGGCGGCGTTCACGTCGATGCGCTGGTCGCCGGCGGCGTCGCTGCGCCGCGGCACGACGATCGAGGCGCCGTCGGTGACCGGCGCCGCCCACGCGACGAGCGTGGGATCGGCATCCTCCAGCAGGCCGCCCGCCAGCGCGATCAGGTCGTCGACGCGGCTGCCCCACGGGAGCACGTAGCTGCCCGGCGCGGCGACGCTTCCGTCGACGTGCGCGGTGACCTCGCCGCGCAGCACGCCGACCTCGACCTGCGCGGGTCGCCAGCGACCCCACCCCGCCCCCACGGCCAGGAGCAGGCAGGCGCTCAACGCCAGCGCGAACCCGATGCGTTCCGAGCGTTCGTCCACCTCGAGGGGACGCTACGCGACGCGGCGGGCCCGCGAGGGGCCCGCCGCGGTTCTCGCCTAGGCGGCGTGGGCTTTCGTGGGGTCGCCCGGCTTCAGCCCTTCGCGGCGGCGTGGAGCTCGCCGACCTTGCCCCAGTCGATGACGTTCCAGAAGGCCTTGACGTAGTCGGGCCGGCGGTTCTGGTAGTTCAGGTAGTACGCATGCTCCCACACGTCGAGGCCGAGGATGGGCGTGTGCCCCGACATGAACGGGGAGTCCTGGTTGGCGGTGGAGTACACCTGCAGCGCGCCATCGCCGTCGACGACCAGCCAGGCCCACCCCGAGCCGAAACGCTTGGCCGCGGCGTCGGAGAAGCTCGCCTGGAAGGCGTCGAAGGAGCCGAAGGCCGCGTCGATCGCGGTCGCCAGCTCGCCGCTCGGCCGTCCGCCGCCCTGGGGCGACATGACCTCCCAGAACAGGTTGTGGTTGGCGTAGCCGCCGCCGTTGTTGCGGACGGCGGTCTGGACGTCGCTGGGGAGGGCGTCGAAGCCGCGCAGCAGCTCTTCGATCGAGCGCTCCTGCAGCGCGGGGTGACCCTCTAGGGCGGCGTTGAGGTTGTTCGTGTAGGCGGCATGGTGCTTGCCGTGGTGGATCTCCATGGTGCGGGCGTCGACGTGCGGCTCGAGGGCGTTCGCCGGGTAGGGCAGGGCGGGGAGTTCGAAGGCCATGGTCTCACCTCTCTAGATCTCTGCGGGTCGCTTGGGGGGGGCCGCCTGCGGCGGCGTGGTAGACGCCCGCAGTCTAGCAGCGCACCCCGCCGGTTCTGCTGGCTGGCTTACCTGGGCGGCCAGGCGACGCCCCACGCCTGGGACAGCTCGCGCAGCCAGGCGGAGACCCGCCGCCGGTTGGCCCCGAGGTCGCCGCGCCCGACGCGCGAGGCGGAGCGCACGTGCAGCAGCCTCGCCTCGGGATCGATCCGCGCGTCGACGTCGTCCACGAAGCGGAAGACGGCGGTGCGGTCGATGGCCCGCAGCCGCAGGGGGGTGCGCTCGAGCACCTCGGCGCGGGGCGCGGACCTGACCAGGGGCTCGAAGGCGTCCATCGCCGCCTCCGGCGCCATGCCGTCCGGCAGCCCGAGCGGGGCGACGAAGTGCACGGCATCGCTCGGGTCGCCCTCGCTGCTGACGCAGTTCGGCGTGGCGGGGCAGTCCGGCAGCCGGGCCGGCGCGGCCGCCGGCTCGTCGACCTGCACGCCTGGCCGTCCACCGCCGGCGTCGGCCGACGCCGGCGCCAGGGGGGACGTCGCTCGGCGGATGACGTTCACGTTTCCAGCTTGACGGCGGATCGACCGCCGGTACCGTAACGTGCCATCCCATGGGCCAAGCCAAGCGACGATCCGCCAACGCGAAGAAGTCGACCCCGAGCGCCGCCGAGCGCATGCCCGCGACCCCGAAGCGGGGTCGCCGCCGTAAGGGGCTGCCCAGCCCGTGGCTCGTCGGCCTCGCCGGCGTGGTCGCCCTGGTGGTGCTGCAGGTGACGCTGAACGCGGTCGCCGAGGCGCGGCTGCCCGGCGAACGCTTCCGCAGCCAAGGGAACGTCCACGTGTCGCTGGGCGCCAACACGCCCGCGTACAACTCCGACCCGCCGACCTCAGGCTGGCACACCGCCGAGCTCGCTCCGTGGGGTGCCCACTTCGAGGTGCAACACGACCAGCGCCTGCTGCACAACATGGAGGACGGTGGCGTCGTCCTGTGGTACCCGCTCGGCACCCCAGAGGAGAACGCCGCGCACGTCGCCGCCCTCGAGGACGTGGCCCGCGGGTACGCTCGGGTGGTGATCGCGCCGCGGGAGGGCATGCCGACGCCCTACGCCCTCACGGCCTGGCAGCGGCTGCAGCGCTTCGACGCCGTCGACCTGGAGGGCATGCGCGCGTTCATCGCTGCCTACCACGGCATCGACAACCACCGTTGAGGGCGCCGCGCGTCCCCTACCGGGTCAGCACCCCACGCCACCTGGGGTCGGGCCTCCGTGTCGTACCATCGGCCGCATGAACCCGCAACGCCTGACGCTCATCACCGTGATCCTCGCCGTCCTCGTGGTCGCCGGCGTGCTGATCGCGCCCCGGCTGCAGCCGACGACGGCCGCGTCGATCGACCTCGAGGGGCAGCCGCTGCTCGGCGACCCGTCCGCGTCGGTGACGATGGTGGTGTTCGAGGACTTCCGCTGCCCCGGCTGCCAGAGTTTCGAGCTCAACGTCATGCCCGACATCCGGCGCGACTACGTCGACGACGGCCGCGTGCGGGTGGCGTACTTCAACCTCCCGGTGGTGGCACCCGTCGCCGCCTCGGAGCACGTGGCCCGCGTCGGTGAGTGCGTCTTCCGGCAGAGCAACGACGCCTTCTGGGACATGAAGACACCGCTCTACCGCGCGCAGCAGCAGCTCGGTGACGCCCGCCGCACCGTGGAGCTGGCGCTGACGTACGCCCCCGGCATCGACGCCGGTGCGCTGGACGCCTGCCTCGCCGACCCGAGCAGCCTGCAGGCCGTGCGCGACGATGCGTCGCTCGCCGTGCGCCTCGAGGTGCGGGCGACACCGACGGTGATCGTGAACGGCGTGAAGGTCGACTCCCCCGCAGCCTCCGCCGTCCGCGCCGCCCTGGACGCCGCGCTGCGCGACTGACCCCGATGTCCGCCCGCGGGGTGTGGCTCTACCTGGCGTGGCTGGTGTCCATCGCGGCCACCGTCGGCTCGCTGTACTTCTCCGAGGTCCGTGCCTTCGTCCCCTGCGCCCTGTGCTGGTGGCAGCGCGTCCTGATGTACCCGCTGGTCGTCGTCCTCGGCGTCGCGACCCTCCGGCAGGACCTGTTGGCCTGGCGCACCGCCCTGCCGCTCTCCGTCATCGGCCTGGGCACCGCCACCTACCACTACCTGCTGCAGAAGGTGCCCGGCCTGGCACCGCCGGCCTCGTGCGCCTCCGGCGTGCCGTGCACCGTGCAGTACATCGACTGGTTCGGCTTCGTCAGCATTCCGTTCCTCGCGGCGGTGGCCTTCCTGATCATCACGATCGCGATGCTGCGGCTGGCGTGGGCCGAGCGTTCCGACGCGCCGCAGCGTAACTGAGCAGCCAAGCGCCCCACGCGACGCCGAACGCGGCCGCCACGCCGGCCTGCGACGTGGCACCAGCGGTGACACCGGCGTCCGCGCCCGCCATCGTCGCCGTGACGAACGCCAGCGCCGCGCCGGCCAGCCCGGTCACGAACGCCGCACCGACGTTGTCGGCCAACTGCAGCGCCACCGAGACGCGGCCCGCGGCCACCCCGTCGCGCTCGGCCAGCGAGAAGGCGAACACCGAGCTCGTGGCGTGGGCGGTCCCGATGCCGAAGCCGGCCGTCATCCACCCCAGCACCGCGACGGCGGTCACCCAGGCCGCACCGTCGCCGACACCGGCCAGGGCGACGCCCTGCAGCGTCAGGCCGAGGCCCAGGAAGCTCACCCCGATCACCACCCGGCGACCGCGCGCAACGCGGCCCTCGTCGCTCCCGTCGCGTCGGGCCTGCCACCACGAACCGACCGTCCAGCTGATCGCCCCCGTGGCGATGACGGCGCCGGTGGCCGCCGACGACAGCCCCTGCAGGTCGGTCAGCATCAGCGCGAGGAAGGCCTCGACGCCGATGAAGCCGGCGAAGAACCCGGCGCGGGCAACCACCAGGGCACCGAGGCCCGGAGAGAGCCGCAGCGTGCCGGCGGGCAGCAGCCGGCGCAGGCCGGTCGCCGCGGCCGCCAGACCCGCCACGCTCGTCACGAGCGCCGCGACCGTCGCCCCGGCCCCACGGTCCGCCCACCACGAGAGCGCGGCCAGCACGGCGCCCAGCCCCGCCACGACGGCGAGCGCCGGCACCAGACCCACGCCGGACCGCGTGGCTGCGGCCGAAGCCCCAGTGTCAGCCGAAGCCCCCGTCGAGCCGAGCCGCGGCAGGGTGAGCAGCGCCACCAGCGTCAAGACCGCCGCCAGGGCGACGAAGACGGCGCGCCAGCCGGCGGCCTCGGCCAACGCGCCCGCCAGGGCCGGGCCGACGAGCGCGGGCGTGACCCACGCCGTCGACAGGTACGCCATCAGCCGCGAGCGGTGGCGGTCGGGGTATGCGCGGGTGACGGCGACGTAGACGAGCGTCGTCACCGCGCCGCCGCCGAAACCCTGCAGCGCCCGGGCGCCGACCACCCAGAGCATCGAGGGCGCGACCGCCGCCAGGCCCAGGCCCAGGCCGAAAGCCGCCAGTCCGATGGCGAAGGGGGGACGCAGGCCGCGTCGGTCGGCCTCGCCGCCGCCCCAGACCGTCCCCAGCAGCGACGTCAGCAGGTACCCGGAGAAGAGCCAGCCGTAGAGTTCGATGCCGCCGAGCTCGGCGGGGATGCGCGGGGCGATCGTGACCACCGCCAGCGCCGCCAGCGCGTGCGTCGTCACCGACAACAGCAGCCCGATCGTCAGGCCGCGCCGGGCCGGCGCCCAGGGGCCGGCGTCGCCAGGCGTCGTCATGCGCGGCCCGCCGCGCCCGCGCTCACGGCTCCTCGGAGGCGGTCACCGTTGGCCACGGTCGCGGCGGTCCGAAGCGCTCGGGCCGTGCCTGCCGGAAGGCGGCGAAACCCGCCTCGTCGAGCGAGGCGCCCTGGGCCTCCGCCCACATCTGGAAGGGGACGAGGTACGAGCGCGCGTCGCGCACCTCGTCCCGGAACAGGCGCGCGAGCAGGCCGCCGGCCCCCAGGTAGCCGCGGGCCTCGTACGCCGCCAGCGCGTCGCGCACGTCGTACGCGACGCGGCGGAAGGTGGCGTTCCAGGCGCCGTCCTGCAAGGTCAGCCACAGGTACTGCGCGCGGCCGTCGCCGTTGAACGGCACCCCCACGGCGCCGGTGTTCAGCACCTGGTAGCGGCCCCAGCGATGCCGCAGCGGCCAGTGCGTGTGCGAGCCGACCAGCACGTCGGCCGGGTGCATCTCGACGATCTCGGAGATGACGGCGTCGCTGAGGTGGCGGCCGTAGCCCTCGCGGTAGTGGCGCGGGCTGCCGTGTGCGATCAGCAGGCTGGGGGCGTTCGGCAGCTCGATGCACACGGTCATGGGCCAGCCCCGCACGGTGTCGAGCAGTCCGGCGGCCTCGAGGTCGTCCGCGCACCAGCGGTTGGCGCGCCAGAACGCGCCGTGCCGGAAGTCGTAGGGCAGCGCCGGGTCGTCCTCGACGAGCCGACGGAGCAGGTCGTCGTGGTTGCCGAGGGTGTACGCCGCGTCGAGCCGCTGCAGCCGCCGCAGCACCTCGACCCCCTGGGGGCCGCGGTTGACGGCGTCGCCGTTGACGACGTAGCGGTCGGCGCCGTGGGCGGCGGCATCGGCCAACACCGCCTCGAGCGCGGGCAGGTTGCCGTGGACGTCGGCCAGGACGGCGATGCGCACGCCTCAGCCTACCCTCGCTCGATCGCCGTCCGCCAGCAGCCCGGACCACCCGCGCCCCGGCCCGCCCAGGGCCGCCTCCGCGGCGGCGCCCATGGCCTGGACTGGGGCAGCGACGCCGGTCCACGACTCGAACGACAGCGCGCCCTGGTACACCAGCATCGGGAGCCCGTTCTGGGCCGGCAGCCCGGCCGCCAGCGCCGCCGCCAACAGCGGCGTGATCGCCGGGCGGTAGACGAGGTCGACGACCGCGCCGCGATCGGGGAGCACCCCGTCGGGGAGAGGCGAGCCAGCAGGACCGCCGTCCATGCCGACGGTGGTCGTCTGCACCAGCAGGTCGCAGCCGGCGACCGCGTCGGCCAGGGCCGCCGCCGGCAGCAGCGCCACGTCTGGCAGCGCCAGCGCGTCGATCAGCGCCCGCGCGCGACCCGTGCCGCGGTTGTGCAGCGCGATCCTGGCCCCGGCGTCGGCGAGGGCCGCCACCACCGCACGGGCGGCGCCCCCGGCGCCGATCACCACGGCGCGGGCCGCCGCGAGGTCGGGTCGCAGATCGGCCAGGGCGCGGGCGAAGCCGGGGAGGTCGGTGTTGTCGCCGATCAGCCGCTCGCCCCGCCGCACGATCGTGTTGACCGCGCCCAGGCGCCGCGCCGCCGGTGCGAGCTCGTCCATCCACGGCACGACGGCGGTCTTGTGCGGGACCGTCACGTTCGCACCCCACCACGGCTCGCGGCGCAGCGAGGCGACGGCCGCGGCCAGCTCGGCGGGCGGCACGTCGAACGCGTCGTAGGTGGCGTCGAGGTCGCTCGCGGCAAAGGCGGCGCGTTGCATGGCGGGGCTGACGGAGTGGCCGGCCGGGTGCGCCAGGAGGGCGACGCGACCGGCCGCCCCGGCGGCCTCGCCCACGCGCGGAGGAGCGTCCGCGTCCGCCACGCTCAGGCCGCGGGCGCCGGGTCGGGGCGTCCGTCCGCCGCTGCGCGGCGGTCCGCCGCGCGGCGGACGGCGTCGGCGGCGAACGCGACGTCGTCGTCGTCGACGTCGATGTGGGTGACGAGGCGGATCGCGGTGGCGCCCATGGCGTTGCACAGCAGCCCCTCGCGCTCGAGCAACGGCACGAAGCCGCGGGCGTCGGCGACGGTCAGGTAGACCATGTTCGTCTGCACGGTGGCGAGGTCGACGGCGACGTCGTCGACGCCCTGCAGCGCCTCGGCGAGCGAGCGGGCGCGCCGGTGGTCGTCGGCGAGCCGCTCGACCATGTCGTAGACGGCGATCAGGCCCGCGGCGGCCAGCACGCCCACCTGGCGCATGCCGCCGCCGTACATCTTGCGGTAGCGGTGCGCCTCGGCGAGGAACGCCGTGCTGCCGACGAGCACGCTGCCGATCGGCGCCGCCAGGCCCTTCGAGAGACAGAGCGAGACGCTGTCGAAGGGCGCGCACACCTCGGCGAGCGGCACGCCGAGCGCGACGGCGGCGTTCCAAGCGCGGGCGCCGTCGAGGTGCAGCGGCACGCCGGCGTCGCGAGCGACGTCGGCGACGGCGCGGGCGACGTCGAGCGGCAGCACCGTGCCGCCGGCCTTGTTGTGGGTGTTCTCCAGCACGATGAGGCCCGTGGGGGCCTGATGGCGGCCCGGGCTGACGGCGGCGCGCACGTCGTCGGGGTCGGGCACCCCGCCCGGCGCGGGCACCAGTCGGGGTATCAGGCCCGCCAGGTTCGCCATCGCACCGAGCTCGTACTCGTAGACGTGCGCGCCCACGGGGGCGATCACCTCGACGCCGCGGCGCGTGTGCGCGGCCAGCGCGATCTGGTTGCCCATCGTGCCGGTCGGCACGAACAGGCCCGCCTCCTTGCCGGTCATCTCGGCGACGGCGGCCTCGAGGCGGGCGACGGTCGGGTCCTCGCCGTAGACGTCGTCGCCGACCTCCGCCTCGGCCATCGCACGGCGCATGGCCGGCGTGGGGCGGGTGACGGTGTCGGAGCGCAGGTCGACGGTGCGTGTGGGGGCGGGCGCGGTCATGCGCCCGGTGTACCATCCGCGGTCCTGGCGCGGGGAGGAACGCCGGCCCTGGCGCGAGCGGCACCGGCGTGGTTCAAACGGGCACCGGCCCCGCCAGACGCAGCTCCTCGAGCCACGTCACGAAGGCGTCGAGCCCGTGCTGGTAAGCGATCTCGCGGCGCTCGCGCTTGCCGGGGCCGCCTCGTGTCTTGACGACCACCGGCACCAGCCCCCAGTTGGCGTTCATCGGCTGGAAGCCCTCGGGGTTGGCGCTGGCGAGGTAGCGCACCAGGCCGCCGAGCATGGTCGCCTCTGGCGGGACCATCGGCGGCTGGCCCAGCGCCCGGCGGGCGGCGTTGGTGCCGGCGAGCCAACCGGTGGCGCTCGACTCCAGGTACCCCTCGGTGCCCGCCAGCACCCCGGCGACGAAGACGTCGGGCTCGCTGCGCAG
>Ga0114946_10001756_pt1 | contig 14933 bp, 10 predicted proteins | sample WalLakDeSediment_FD_88676 | JGI IMG/M metagenome (GOLD analysis project Ga0114946, IMG submission 88676) | Lake sediment microbial communities from Walker lake, Nevada to study Microbial Dark Matter (Phase II) - Walker Lake 11/02/13 Deep Sediment | ecosystem: Environmental > Aquatic >... | reverse complement strand
GGGATGAAAGCGTCCTGGAGAACAATTGGGCGGGCATGCGCGGCAAGCGCATCAAAAGCCTACTGGCGTTGCTGGTTCAAAACCCGGATACGGGCATACTGGCGTATTGCGATGCGGGCATTCCCCAGAAGGGATTGGCTCGGGAGATTTGGCGAAGGAGACGCCTGAGCACAGGATCCATCTTGGGTCTTCCAGGCGGTCTGCCCTTCCTGGATTTCCTGTTCCAGTACAGCTTGAACCCTATCTTGTGCCAACGGGCGACCGTCTCAGGTTTGACGATCGACAGCGCAGACTGCCACTTGGGCCACAGTCTGGACATCCATACCCAGAAGATTCTGTCTGTTTTCTTCAGCTTCGGACGGGGATTCTTCCTGTACAACGAGGCGACCTGCTGTCTGAGACACAGATTCCAGTGGCCATGTCTTTCTTGCTCTTCAAGAAGGCTCGGAGTATATTGAAAACGATGGCCCAAAGGGACATAGACTCCTCCTTCAAAGAGTTCGATGACCACGAACCAGATCTGGGGAGATTATGCTTAGGTGTGTATCTTGGTCGAGGCATTCCGTTGCGGGTGGAATTTTCGATAGCGACAGGTAAAAAACTCGGTATTGAACGCTATTGGCGCGAACTCGATGCTCAAAACGCTGCTCGCGTCATCGCCTTCCTCGATGACGCCTATGGCATCTTCTACCTTTCTGAAATCTTTACACTCCTCAAGGCTGAAATCGTCGAACTACACCCTAAAGCGCGTTCTCTCGACCAACTCAAGTCTCATTTCCATCTCGAGTAGGCCCAGCGCCCCCTCCAACGGGGGCGCGCTCGCTCCCTTCCTTTTTTTTAGAAAGAATAATCATTGATGAGCTTTGACAGTGCCGCGAGCGGGTGGAAATCATCAGAACCTATATGATTTATAATATATGACTTAAGAGATTCAAATATGAAGTTCTTGAGATCATGATCAAGAAAATCTTTTCCAGGATCATTGACCAGGTGATCGGAAACTTTTCTTCTGTGCGATGGAGTGTCAATACTCTCGATTTTCACAAGGTCTTCCCGATCCCTTGCAATCTCAATTGCAGTATACAGTACAGCAGTCACAGCGATCTTGATATGATGCTCTACTGAGATTGCAGGATCAAAAGGGGTCTCCCTTTCTAAAAGGTATTTTTTGACACTGTCTGAGAGAAAAAGATACAGGCGTTTAGTGTCTTTCTTTGTCTTAAGCCTTTCCAGATATTGAGGCATCACGAACTCATATGCCTTGGTGAAAGGGGAAGCATGATAGCCTGACTTGATTTAGCAGATAAGGTAGAATACTCGGAAAAAGCCAAAAAAGAGCTGTATGGACAAGAAGCCGCTGGCATGACATCAGCTGATATCGCATGGATCAATGTGAACAAGGCAAAGATGCAGGATATTGCGGCAAAAACAGCGGCACAGGATAAAGTTTTAGAGCAGTATGCGCTGTCTGTTCTGGAGCAAGCTTTGGATGCAGGAGAACTGCAGGCTGAATATTACAGGCTGGCAGAAGCTGAAACAAAAGGTAAAAGGCATGTGCTTAGCGAAGAATCCCTGATGACTCAGGCAGTTCAGAATGTGATGGAAAAAAAGATGGGAACAGAGGATAGAAGGTTTGTTGAAGGGATTGAAAGAGAACTGTTCCAGGTACAAGAAAACATATATCAGATGATAGAGAGAGCATGCTAGACATTTTTTTAGAGGAAATAATCACGGCCAAGCTTTGACAGTGCCGCGATCGGGTGGAAATCATCAGAACCTATATGATTTGTAATGTATGACTTAAGAGATTCAAATATGAAGTTCTTGAGATCATGATCAAGAAAATCTTTTCCAGGATCATTGACCAGGACATCGGAAACTTCTTTTCTGTGCGATGGAGTGTCAATACTCTCGATTTTCACAAGGTCTTTCAGATCCGACATAAATGCAGTATATAGTACAGCAGCCACAGCGATCTTGACATGATGCTCTACTGAGATTACAGGATCAAAAGGGGTCTCCCTTTCTAAAAGGTATTTTTTGACACTGTCTGAGAGAAAAAAATACAGGCGTTTAGTGTCTTTCTTTGTCTTAAGCCTTTCCAGATATTGAGGCATCACGAACTCATATGCCTTGTTGAAAGGGGAAGCAGGATAGCCTTCACCGCTGTCCGGATCATCCCTGACTGCATGTTCGCATATCAGCTCATAATATTCAAGGACCCCCTTTTTGACCTCATCAGACACATATTTTAGGGGCTTTTTTTCAGATTCATTGTATGCATAATCAAAGATGGATAACATAAGCCTGTTTGAAAGATTACAGCCAAGAGCGACTGATTCCAGGAACTGGTTGTCTGTCCATGAAACCAGCTCTTCCAGCTTTTTTTCCCTGCCTCCTGCCTCAAATTTCCTGTCAAAAAGCAGCCCTTTTTCAGGCTTCGCGCCCACCTTATTCATGACTGTCTCAAGCGCAAATATGATGGCTGCATAATCTACCAGATCAGTCAGTATAGAATCCATGAGAGTCTCCTGGGCAAAATCTTTTATGCAGGAATGTATCAAAGGTTTTATCTTTGCCGGATTTTCTTTACTCAAGATGTCCATGCCTCAAGGTATGCAAAATGCATGCCACGATGAAAACCTGCTTTTTCCGCTTAGTTGCGCTTGAAAACTTCTGGACTTACCCCCAATGTTTGGACAGTTTAGAGGCAATTCTAAGCTATAGAATTATCGCGAGTCAACCTGCTTTCTCCCGGGCATTTTCCCAAGCTTCCGCCCGCTAGAAGGGCCTCTCCAGGTACATCTCGTCCAACCGCCATGAAGGCTCTTCGATATAACGAACTCTGTAATAGCCCAGGTAACCGAAGGGTTTCCTTCGGTCAGATTTGTCTTGCGCGAAGAGACGAAGAAAGTGGGCTATTTCTCCGCAAATAAGCGAAAAACTCATTTTGTTTGCATGGTGCGCATTTTGCTTTCTTCAAGCATGGACACCATCACATACTACAAGAATAGAGGCCCTCAACGTATAATAGAAATAACTCTCTTTGGTGAGACGAAAAGAATTGTGACAGCCGAATGGAGTCATCTTGATTATATCTTTCATAGAAATCCTGGTCTTTCATAGAAATCCTGGGTTTAAGTGCAAAGATTCTACCCTGACAGAAGACCTCATGAAGGAGTCCAATTTATATGCTAGTAGCAGAGCAGGGATACTGGGTGACCTCTTCAAGGATGTTCTTTTCCGTGGCTTCGTGGCCCCTGCTCTTCAAGTACAAGGAATCAAGGAACAACGTTGGAACCCTAGGATCAATACCATGGGGGCCATCAGTGACATCGACAATTTCAGGAGGAACCCAATATGAGTGACATCCAGCAGATACAGGGGAAGAACATGCCCTCGATATTGGATTCTTGTATAAATGGATTTGCTGAAGAGCTCATGCAGCATTATGGTGCAGGTGCAATGCTGGACTATGCAGGGGTCATATTTGCGCTCGAGAGCGTGATGGAGAAGAACGGTATAAGGCCCGAAGAAGGCCTGCTTTTCGAAAGGACTTTTAAAACTAGAAACATCCAGATCAGACTGGAAAAAGCCGTCAGATGGACTGATGAAGACTTTTTGGAGGCAGTCGCATACGGGGTTAACCTTTCAAAGAAGATTGCCGGATCCTTGTATGAGCATATAACCATGCAAAGTGATTCGAGACCTCTTGACCAGGTCATCTCTGAGACAAAGCAGGGTCTGATCGATTATTACAACAGGACGTGTGAAAAGGCTGTATTGTATGACAGCAGCGGCAAGATGATAGATCATCTGTGTTCTCCTTTCGACAAGCAATGGAGGATAGATAACCCTGGATATGATGGACCCCTGCAGCATGAGAGCGAGGCAATTGCCATATATACCTATCTTTCTGATGCCATCGATGGTTATCTAAGAAGCAGGGAGAGGCCATTCGACCCTGGCAAGAGCATAGAGTCGCATATAAGGGCCGCACTCATGGGCACAAGGGTCAGGCTGCAATATCCTGAACAGATGGACCCTTCCAAGAGAAAAGCTTATGCCATGCATCTTGTGCTCGACATCAAGAATGAGCCTGGAAAGATAATGGTTGACGAGGGGTTCATGGGATTTATCTATAACTCTGTCAGGTCGTATGTAAAAGAACATGGGCAGCCAGGGCAGTATCAGGTCGAGGCTGCCATCGCAAGACTTCTTTCTGAGCATCCAAAAGAAAAAGCTTAGGAACTGAGCTTTTGTGCGTCTTTGGCGAAATAATCTGTGACCTTATCCATAACTGGATAGAATTCTCCTGCAGAACTTTACCCTGTTATACACCTGCTGCAACCAAGGAATTAGCGTGGAATATTGACTCCCAAGGCGGCCAGGCTTTCAGAGGCAGAAACCCTGCACTTAGGGTGCGGATCCTCCAGAAGCTCTGTGATAGGCGGAATGCTCTCGTGAACCCCCAAATCCGCCAAGGCCTTGGCCGCGTTGGCCCGGCAATCCTCGTCCTTATCCTCCAAAAGCACCATGAGCCTGGGAACAGCCTGCCTGAAGGTCAATTGCCCAAGGGCCTTGGCCGCGTTGGCTCGACACGCCCAATGCCTGTCCCAAAGCAAGGGAAAGATCTCCTGGGCCGCGTCCAGCACCCCCAACTCTCCCAACGCCAAGCAGGCGCTGGCCCGAATATGGGCGTCCTCATCACCCAGCATGTCGCGAAGAGCTTTTTCCGCCTCGCTCGCACCCAGAGAGCCCAAGGCTTGAGCTGCCTCGAATCGGCAAGTTTGGCTCTTGTCCCGCAGCAACAACAGGAGTCGAGGAATCGCCTCTGTATACCCGACCTTTCCCAAAGCATGGGCCGCTCTCGCTCTACAATGGGAGCACCGATGCGCGAGAAGGAACAAGAGGTCGTAGCCGCTTTCACTGTCCGTCATCTGCCCAAGGGCCAGGGCCGCTGCGTCTTGAACCCTGCAATCATGATCGACCAGACACTCTCTCAAGGCAGCAAGGCTTTCGGTGTCTCGCAAGGTCCCCAGCGCCAAGGCGGCGAGCGCCCTGATCTGCGGATCCTCGTGCCCAAGCTCCTTTCTGAGTTCCACGAGCAAGGAATCCATAAGGGAACTTGGTCCAGGATCCTCTGACAGGTCCTGTTCGAGAGGCGCTTGCCATGACTCAGATAGCTTTTCCAAGGCCCGGGCAGCAGCACTTCGAACAGCAGAGTTTTCATCCTTGAGAAGGTCTGCCAGCTTGACCGCGGCGTCCTGGTGGCCCATCTTTCCCAGGATCTCAATCGCGGGTATCCTGCAATGCTGACATCGGTGATCCAGCAACTCCATGATCTCGGGCGCCGCTTGAATGGCTTGAAGCTTTCCCAAAGCTCGGGCAGCTTGTTCCTGGCAATGGCAATACGAATCCTCAAGCGCTGTCTTGAGCACAGGTATCGCCTGTTTCAATCCCAGTTCGCCCAGGGCCACGATCGCTTTCTTGCGACAATGTCCGCAGGGATCTGCCAGGATATGCACCAGGCCAGGAAATGCGTCAGGATGCTTCAGTTTTCCCAAGGCCTCGGCCGCCGCGTCCCTGCATTGACAGTGTCTGTCTTCCAATAAAGCCAGCAGACCTGGCACAGCCAGTTCACTTCCCATCCTGCCCAGGGCCTTGGCTGCCGCTTGTCGGCAGTCAGGCTCTTCGTCCTGCAGAAGCCCACACAGAGGGACACTCGCCTCCTTGGCTCTCAATCGCCCCAACGTCGTCGCTGCTGCCCAGCGGACATCGGATTCCGGTCTGTCGAGCAGGGGCAACAAGAAAGGTACCGCTGAAGAGGCGTACAGCTTGCCCAAGGAGAGGGTGGCCATGATGACGCATGAAGAATGCTGATCCTTTTTCACCACTTCCAGTAGAGGCTCGATCGCCGACGAATCCCGAAGAAGTCCCAATGCCTCGGCGGCATGGGCTCGAGACAAGGGATTATCATCATGAAGCATGTCAAGGATTCGGCGCAAGGCGGATGTCTCTCCCAACATTCCCAAGGCCAGGGCCGCCCTGCCCCTGGCCTGAGGATCCTCATCCTGCAACTGCGCCAGCAGCTTATCGACCGACTTTGTGGATCCAAGTTGCCCCAACGCCCCGGCGGCATAGGCCCTGCAAGAGGCATGCTCATCCTTCAGCATGACTTCCAACCGAGGGATGCACGATCTGGCGCCCAGTTGTCCCAAAGCCCAAGCGGCAAACCTGCGGCAATGGGGATCTTCATCCTCCAGAAGTTCTCGGATTTTTGGAATCTTCTCCGTGGCTTTCATTTCGCCCAGGGATCGGGCGGCCCAGGCCCTGAGCTTGCCATCAGGATGATCCAGGAATTCCGCGATCTTGGAGACGCTCTCTTTGCCTCCAAAATGGCTGAGGGCCTCCATGGCATGGATGGCCGACTGGCCCTTTTTGTCGTCCAGCTCGTGCAAAACGTGATCCTCGGCATCCAACCTGGCCAGCGCGATCATGGCGCTTTGGCGGCACTCTGCCATCTCGTCATCGAGCATGCCCAGAAGTTGGGGCACGGAATCGACAGATCCCACCTTACCCAAGGCCACGGCGGCCGCCTTCTGGCATGCCGGATCCGGATCCTTCAGCATGTTCATCAATTGGGGCACCGCGTCTTTCATCTCCGCCTGACCTATGGCCCAGATGGCATATTCTCGTTTGACTGGATCCTTGTCCTCCAACAGGTTGAAAAGGGCCTGTCTGGGTCCTCCTCCTCCCCTTTTCCATGCCTCTCCCAGGGAAAAGCAAAGGGATGGATCCCTGAGGTGTCCCAGCGCCCTTTGGTCCGCGAGATCCACATAGAGCCGACGAGACATGTCAAGGTCTCCCATGCGAAGGAAAAGCAGGCTGGCGTTTTGTACCTCGTCGAGTTCAAAGAATTCCTTGGGATCCACATCCACATCCTCTTCCTCTTCCACCAGAAGCTGGATGAGCTCGACTCGGGTGGTGATGTCCAAGGATCCTGGCCCTGCTGCCTCCATGGCCTGTTTGAAGAAGTCCTTGCACTCTGATATACGCCCCTGCCTGCCCACGGACAGGGCCAGACCGGCAAAGGCTCTGGCCCTTTGTCGAGATGTCAGTTTCACGTTGTATTTCAACAGGTCCTTGAACCCCTTCTCCGCTGTCTGAAAATCTCCTTGCGCCAGGTACTTGCCAGGCACGTTGAGCAAGAGATCTCCCTTGCCGAGAAATGTGACGCGCTCCGCGCTCAGCCCTCTGAACAGGGGCGTTGTCTCATCCGCGGGACTCGCCAAAAGACCTAGTTGGACCTGGTTTTCGAGGATTCCATAGACCTCTAACACAGGATGTTTCTCCACAAAGACCCGTAGAAACTCGTTCTCCCTGATCAGGCTGACCTGAAAAGGCGCGTCATGCCACAAAAAGGGCGTGCCCTGGACGATCCGTTCCAGATCCTGGGTCTTAAACGGATCGTTTCCACACAGATAGACCGCGGGGCTGACGACAAGCGCCTCGTCCTTCTTCACCTTTCCCTTCAATCCGGAGAGATGGATTCGAAAGTAGCGATCTGTCACCAGATCCTTCAATAGAATCCCCAAGGATCTTTCCGTGCTTGAATCTTCCATGTCCTGAGGCACGACAGTGAGATTGAATTGAAAATCACCGAGCAAAGGATCGCGGTACCACACCACAGCCGGGTTCTCACCCTGAAATCGAAGCGCGCCCTGCAAGACAAGGAACATGTCAGGATCGCCCTGAGGCAACCATGCTTCTGGATCCAGGGAATCCCCCTCAAAGGCTTCGTCCTCCCAAGCAGACCACATCGGTTCCCTGGAGGCCGAAGAGACCCGTATGACGCGCGGGCCCGCTTTGTTTTTCCAGGCGCGATACATAAAAAACCCAGGTAACATTCCAAGGACAAGACAAACTACCGCGACCTGGACGATCGCCCTGTTTCGTTGGAACCATTTCAAGCCTATGGTCAAAGCCGTTCGTCTCCTGGCCTTCACCGTGATACCGTTGAGAAATCGTTGGATGTCCTCTTTCATTTCCAGCGCGCTCTGATAGCGTTTTTTGTGATCCTTGGCCATGGCCTTGAGGATGATGGCTTCAAGATCCTTGGACATATTGGGTTTATGCTTGCTTGGAGGGACGAACTTCTCGTCGAGCACCTTTCTCATGACAATAGCGTTACTTTTGCCATAAAAAGCTTCCTTTTCCGTGATCAATTCGTAAAGAAGCACCCCAAGGGAATAGATGTCGGTTCTGCGATCCACTGGGCCCAGGGAATCATCGATTTGCTCCGGGCTCATATAGGGGGGGCTTCCGAGCATATCTTCCTCCGGGGTAATGGTTCCTCCCGGCCTTTCCGGTCTGGCCAGTCCGAAATCCATGATCACGGATCTTCCACTTTCGCTATCGATCATGATATTGGCGGGTTTCAGGTCCCTGTGAATGATTCCGTGCCGATGCGCGTAGTCCAAGCCGTCCGCGATCTCCATCACGGCTTGAAGGATTCTGTCCTGGGACAAAAGACCCTGGCGGGACAACTCCCTCAAGGTGTCGCCTTGCACGTAGTCCATCACCAGATAGCTGGTGCCGGCCTGGTCCCCTGAACTGTGAACCGTGATGATATTGGGATGTCGAAGAGAGGCCGCGGATCGCGCCTCTCGATCGAATCGCTCCTTGCACGCGGGATGGCTGGACAGGTGGGGAGCGAGCACCTTGATGGCCAGCTTTCTCTCCAGCTTCAGGTCCTCTGCCAGATAGACAATGCCGAAACCTCCATGGCCGATCGAGCCCAGGATTCGATAGCCTCCGATCCAATCCACATGCGGGATCTGATCGAGGGGGCCATGCTCCTCGCCATCCCGAGACTGAGTGCTGTCACGAGGATCTTTCATGGAAACAGCTCCAGGATCACGTCGGAGGAGACGCAAGATTTGACCACCATCTGAAGGTGGTCGTGTTTCTCGTCCATGCCTTCGGCGTACAAGGATGAGGTGCGTACGACCATGCCCACCACATTTCCACGCTGATCCAGAACAGGACAACCGCTGGATCCACCTGCAAAATCCGCTGTCACAGCCACGCGCCGAACAGCCTTGGCCTGTATCTTTTCATAATAATACCTGGAGATCACGCCGGTCGTGACACTGTAGTACCGATTGTCCGGGTGACTGATCACTGTCACAGGGTCTCCCACCCTGGCCTGGTCACTCAGGCTCAGGGGCTGAAATCCCGTGCCATCCATCTGAAAAACCACCACGTCCGCCCCCTTGTCCGCCGCGAGAATGGATGTCACCGGGAAAAGACGCCCGTCCCACGTCATGACCCCCATCACCAGATGATCAGGACGTTCCACCAGATGGTGGGCCGTCACAGCCACTCCGTCCCGCGTGACGACGAATCCGCCGGCCAGAGACGCATGGCGTTTGCCGCACTTGGCGCAATCCATGAGGGTCCCCACGATGAGTACGCCTTCTTTTTTTCGCTCATAGATGTCCGCGGGCGACAAGATGGAGCTTTTGGGACGCGGAAGCTCTACCGTGCAGCGGGATGCGTTGAGTTGCTGAACGAGGGCTTGCATGGAGGGTGCAGGACCCTTTTGGAGAAGCTCATGCAGCCCGGCAGTCATAGCATCCGTGATTCTCCTATCATCGATCCACATAGGGGCTGGACAGGTGTCCGCGCAGGGTTCGGCAAGGACCCGAGGCATGGCCAAAGCTACAGCAAGGACCCCCCAAGACAAGATAGACCTTCTTTTCTTGCGATCGAAATTACGCCTCATGCACACCTTCCCGGAAACATGGCCACTTGCCGACAGACCCGAGGCAAAGGCGAGTGCGTTCTCGGCGAGGCGAGCGTGAACCCAGAGCATTCACTTCCTTCCTCCCCCTGCCGCCGATTCTCTGAGCCCGGATCAGGTTCGCTGAAGGTTAACCCAGGGGGATTATAGCATGTCCCAACAAAGGCGCGACGCGAAAGCGAATAGAGCTGCCGCTTCCTTGAAGGTTCACGAGCAACGCGCTCTTGGACCCTGTGTTGGGGCGTGATATCATGAGTTTTTCCACTTCACTGGTCTGCAGGAGGTGACCTTGGACCCTAAAGCACGGGAAGAGGGGATGTCTGGTAAGCTGGGTCATTTCTATGCGTTGCAGGATGTGGGACGGAAGTTGGATGTGGGAAATCCAGGGGACGCGGCAACGCGAAGTCTGAGGGAACGCCTGGAGAAGGCCTTTTGGAGCCGCAAGGCGGACGAGTATCGCGATCTGGTTTGCCATGAGTTTTTCGAGAAGCAGGTATGGGACAGAATACGGAGGGACTATCTCGATAGGGTAATCCGTCACGAAGAGGAGGTGCCTTTCACCGGGATTCTGACCTTCTATACCAGACATCCTGGTCTGCTGGAACATGGAGGGATTCACTTCTTCTTCGATTGGAACAAGGTATGCCTGCCTGACAACCTGTTTCGGTTCGTCAATCCATCGCTACAAGAGTATCTGTGCCAGGAACATCAATGTTCCCTTTCCTGCTCCACCGGCAATACGCCAACGCCCGAGTGCTTGCAGGAGGCCATCGGGGTCTTTCTTGAAAACCTGGATTATTCTCCCAGCGCGCTGGTGGACAGAGAGCTTCCTGTCAAGCAGGGATTTGCGCTGGATTTGACGGAGATGCCCAGGGATTCCTTGAAGTGTATGGCGCTTTTTCTGGCTTTGATACGACTCAAGAGCAGCCTGGAACGGGCCGAGAATGTGCGTAAAAATCCCGCGATTGTCAGGAAGGGACGCTTCATTCCCTGGCAGGAGGCAGAAGCGGTTTTCGAGGAAATGGGGGACCTGGACAGCGAGTCCTTGTCTTTCATGAAGAATCTCTTCGGCCAATTGGCGATGTTGCCCATGATGACCGGCAACGAAAAGAATCGGCTTCACATGGAAAATATGCCCTACCGACTGTCCCATCTCTTGGGATTGCCCATCTTCTTCCTGACCATGCCCAGGGCCAACACCTTCTATTTTTTCCACTTTGGTTTGGGAGAACACGGGGACAGGACAGTCCCCATGACTCATGAGCAGGCCAGGCCGCCGAGCGGAACCCTGGCCCTGTATTCCAACCTCAAGGAACCGCTGGAGGACATTGTCGTCTGTGGAATACATGATTTGCTTCATATCGCAATGTCTTCCCTGTGCCGAATGGAATACGCACATCTCGTGGCCCACGCCCAATCCAAAGCCGGCCAACTCGATGCCTACCAAAGGGCGTTTGCCTTTGTCAGCCACGATTTTGGCAATACCTTGAGGCAGATCAAAGGATGCGATGATCTTGAGCAGTGCAAGGATATCTTCCGGTGCGTGACCTATGTGGTCAGGGCCTGCCGTCTGCATATCCAGGACACCTTGTCCACGCAGGCTGATGTGCGCCAAAGCCCGAGCGAGAGCAGCCAGATGTTTCGTCTGTGGTCCAGCCTGGGAGGCCGTTCTGTGGGACGCATCGTGGAGAACGCGTTCAGCCAATCGGTGGGATCGCCTGTCACCATCACGGTGGACGACGAGGCGGTTTCGGACAAGGAACTGGACCTGAGGGTGTTTGCCATGGTCATCGAGTTGGCCAGAAATGTGGCCAAACACGGCGAGAGGGGGTCGCCTGTACAAGGAGAAATCGCCTTGATTCCCTATAATGGGGACAAGATGCTCGTTCAAGCCAAGTCCGGATTTCATTACAGGAGTTACTTCGAGGGAATCGAGAAACGCCTTCGATACGGCAACCTGAGACTCAAGGGGGTGCATTTGATCTGGGAATTCTGCAACGAGTTGAACGCCTCGGGCAGGCCCCTGTCCGTGGCGGACGCGTGTTCGATGTGGCGTTTTGAACCTGTGGAGAAGATCGGAAGGGACGACGAGAGGGGACACGTCCTGTTTCAAAGTCCGGCGTTGATGATGATCAAGGCGAGGATGTCTGTATGAGGCCCTTTACCATCGTTGTATGTGACGATGACATGGAGGTGGAGATTCTCAGCTCTCTGCGAAGGATCTGCCCACAGGCTGATGTCTGGCATGTGGAGCACCTGGGACGGGGACACCGCGCCAATCCGAGTTTGGCGCATTCTGCTCAGCCCGCAACTCGATGGTCGGACGATACGCTATTGCATGCGGACGTTTTGATCCTGGACATGGGTATGGAATGTCATGACGAGGATTGGCAAATCCCCTCTGATGTGTTGAAGAAAATCTCCCCTGACTACGGTGGAGCCAGGTTCCTTCTGGGAATGTATGATCGCCTCAATGTGCAGGTGGTGTTCGTTTGCACCGGTTTTGACGCGCAGACGCGTCAGATCGATCACTTGACCAGGGACACAGAAGGCATGCCGCGGGTACTGAAATTCGAGAAGGAAGGTGGAGAGGAATTTATCCTGGGCATGGTGCATAGCATGTATGAGGCCTATTGCGGCGGCTATACGGACTTATCGGACCAGGGCGCCATCGAGTTCGCCGCATCCCATGATGAATCTGTGCTCATCCTGGGAGAGCCAGGCACGGGCAAGGAATATGTGGCCAGAGCCATCCATCGCCGCTGGGCCCTTGAAAAATCCAGGGATCTCGGGGGTTTTTCCCAGGATGTGACTCCCTGTTTTCGGCCGTTCAATTGCGCCGGGCTTTCCCCGGATCTCTCCAGGGGCGAACTGTTCGGCTGGGTCAGGGGGTCCTTCACCGGGGCCGCGGACCATCGTCTGGGGGAATGCCTGATCGCGTCAGGCCTTCGGTCCTTTTCTTCCCCGCAAAAGGAAGTCAAATCTGTTGACCTGGTGGACGAATTCGTGAGGTTGTTGACCGAAGCGAACCCGGGACTGATCGACTGCCATGACAAGTATGATCTGGAGCTGAGGTGTCCCTTTGCGGTGGGAACGTTGTTCCTGGATGAATTTGGCGATCTGCACCCTGCGGTTCAGGCGTTGCTCCTCAGATACCTGCAGAGTCAAGAGGTCAAACCTCTGGGATTCCCCGGAATCCTTCGAGGAGTCAAGGCCCGAATCATCGCGGCCACGAGCGACCCCGCTGTGGCGGCCATGGTGGGGCAAACCGTGTGGAGCCGAAGCAGAACGTTGCCTGGAACAGGCGATGCGTTCAGGGAAGACCTGGTATCCAGGGTGAACGCTCAAGTGATTCGGGTCACACCGGTCGACGATAGGAATGCCAGGGATGTGCTTGCGCGTATGATCGAATCCTCCAGCAAGAGAAGCTGGGATCAAGCGGCGGTGGATCATGTGGTTCAGAGAATTGAGGAGCTGACCACGGAGGCGAGGCGGGCAGCGGATGTGGGAGACCTGGAGCCTCGCTGTGTCTTTGGACACAGGCGGGAGTTGGCCCGGCTGATCAAGGTGGCAAACACGTACATGGACACCGCGGAAAAGCGGGGGATCAAGGGGCTGGGACAGCATGTGTCGAGGGAGATTGTGGAGAAGGTGTGGCGCACCTCATCTGCCGCAGGCTCGGTCCAAGGCAGGGTTGCAAAAGACACCCTCAAGACCCCCCAGAGCACCTTTACGCTTTCCAGTGGATCCATGATCATTGACCTGGACCATGCCAAGGACGCGGTGGAGTATGTGCGTCAACGCCTGGCGGGACAAGGCGAAAGACAAGCCCCGGGAAAACTGGGAAGCAATCAACTCTCTGCCGCGATCTTCCTGGTCTGGTTCGCACTTTTTCATGGGATGGGGGACGAGAAAGAGAATGAGGTGGCGCAGCGAATCTTTCTTTCCAGCTCACAGAAGAACGCGCACCGCACAGTACGCGAAACAGCCAAGACCGTGCTCGATTTGCCCACCACCAAGACCATCGCTCAAGAGGCCAGCTCTTTTCGAGACTGGTCGAAATCCAGGGGAATCCAGTGGCATCTTCTTTCCGACGGTTCTACCTCCCACTCTTAGGTGTCCACAATTCTCGGGAAGTGCAAGTCCAGTGGGTGGGTCTGGAGGAAGAAAGATGGGTTGGGTATACTTGATGTTCTGAGTGGGCAAGGAGGACCAGGACAGGGAGAGTGAGAGATGGGGATGGAAAGAGGATCCAGCCAGGAGGTCAAGAGAAGGTGAAGGGGATAAGGAGGATCAATAGGGTTTGGATGGGGGTGGTTTTGCTGGGGTGTCTGATCTTGATGAGGATGGGTTCAGGGACTGCCTTGAGCCAAGGGGAGAAGGAAAGGAAGATACCGATCGCGGTGAGGGAGTTGAGTATTTCAGGGGGAATGAGCGAAGAGGAGCGGGAGGATGTGAACGTATTGACGGAGAGCTTGTACCATTCGTTGTTTATGACCGGGAAGTACCAACTGATCCCGAGGGGGGATTCGAAATGGGTGGAGGATGAAAGGGATTTACAGGGATGTGACGACGTACAATGCGATGTGGATTTTGGGAAGGCGTTGAGAGAGGAGAAGGGGATTAATACGGACCGGATTGTGGGGGGGAAGATCGGCAAACTGGGGAAGAAGTATGTGCTGACGTTGAGAATGGTGGACTTGAAAACCAAGGAGATGGTGGCTTCTTCGAGACAGGAGTGGGAAGGCAGGGAGGAGTCGCTTGAGTATCTGGATCGAGCGGCGTACGTTCTTGCGGGGCTGAAGACAGCGGAGATGATCGCGAGGGAGGAAGCGGAGAAGGCAGCGAGGGCGGCGGAAGCGGCGAGGAAGGCGGAAAAGGAGGAAGCGGCGAGGAAGGCGGAGGCGGCGAGAATAGCATCGGAGAAGGCGGCGAGGGAGGAGGCGGAGAGGAAGGCGGAGGCGGAGGAAGCAATCAGAAGAGGGGGCAGAGTGCCGCAGGGGTGTCGAAGGAAGGAAGGGAGCGGAGCGGAGCCGTATACCGGTAGCGGATGGGCGAAAGAGGTAATTCACGAGAAGAGCGGGGTGGAGCTGGTGTATGTGCCTGGGGGAGAGTTTACCATGGG
>Ga0114946_10001755_pt1 | contig 14936 bp, 14 predicted proteins | sample WalLakDeSediment_FD_88676 | JGI IMG/M metagenome (GOLD analysis project Ga0114946, IMG submission 88676) | Lake sediment microbial communities from Walker lake, Nevada to study Microbial Dark Matter (Phase II) - Walker Lake 11/02/13 Deep Sediment | ecosystem: Environmental > Aquatic >... | reverse complement strand
GTGATCTGCAAAAGGCGATCGACGCGATCCAAGACTTCCCCGACGAGCTCGACGCGCCGCCGGTGCTCTCGCGCTTCAACCCGGCCAAGATGCCGGTGCTCGAGGTCGCGTTGACCGGGCCGAGCGCGCGGGTCCGCGAGGCGATCGACGGCTTGCGCCCGCGGCTCGAGGAGATGTCCGGGGTCGGTGAGGTCGTCGAGGTTGGGCTCGGCGATCCCGAGATCGAGGTGCTCTTCGATCCGATCCGGGCCCGCGCCCAGCAGGTGACCCTCGACGAGATCATCGCCGCGCTCCAGCGCCGCAACGTCGCGAGCACCGGTGGGCGGTTGACGGCCTATCCGCTCCAGCACCAGGTCGTGCTCTCGGGCGAGTACCGCGACCTCCGCGAGATCGGCGAGACGATCCTGCGCTTTCATGGGCCGGCCGGCGGAGCCTTGCGCCTGCGCGACGTCGCCGAGGTCCGCGAGGCTCGCGAGGACATCGGCCTGCGGGTCCACGCGGGCGGTGAGAACAGCGTCAACCTGGTGATCCGCAAGCGCGAGACGGCCGACATCCTCGACACCGTCGACGGCATCTATGCGCTGCTCGAGCAGGTCGAGCTGCCCGAGGGCGTCGAGGCCCACACCTTCAACGACGTCTCCCGCCAGACCCGCAACCGGCTCGAGGTCGTGCTGACCAACGGCGTCGGCGGGGTGGTCTTGGTGCTTGGCGTGCTGCTCTTGTTCCTGTCCGGGCGCATCGCGTTTTGGGTCGCCTTTGGCCTGCCGTTCGCGCTGCTCGGGGTCGCCGCCGCGCTCCCGGCCCTGGGCATCTCCATCAACATGGTCTCGCTCGCGGGCTTCGTGCTGGTGATCGGGATCGTCGTCGACGACGCGATCGTGATCGCCGAGCGCATCGCGTTTCACCTCGAGGCCGGGGTCGAGCCCGAGCAGGCGGCGCTCGCGGGCACCCGCGAGATGGCGATCCCGGTGATCGGCTCGTCGCTGACCACGATCCTCGCGTTCTCGCCCTTGTTCTTGCTCGGCGGGATCCCGGGCAAGTTCTCCTGGGCGATCCCGGCGATCGTGATCTTGACCCTCGCGGTCTCGCTGTTCGAGTGCTTCTTCATCCTGCCCAGCCACATCATTGGCCGCGGCGAGTCAGGCAAGGCGCTGGCCAAGCCCAAGGCCGCGTTCATCCGCCGGCTCGAGCAGGCCTACGCCTCGGGCCTGCGCCGGATCCTGCCCTACGCGGGGGTCGTCGTGCTGGTGTTCGCCGGGCTGTTCGCCGGCACCGTGCAGTACATGCGCAGCTCGATGTCCGTGGTCTTGTTCCCGCAGGACGACGCCGAGGCGTTTCACATCAAGATCGCGGCCCCGCTCGGGACCCCAATCGAGCGGACCGAGGCCCAGATCCGGGCGCTCGAGCGCCAGCTCCCCGCGATCATCGGCGACGATCTCGACGGCGTCACCGCGCGGGTCGGCCACCAGGAGTTTCGGCGGACCGAGCGGGCGCGCGGGACCGCCGAGCACGAGGGCCACATCAGCGTGTACCTGAGCAACGAGCGGGCGCACTCGGCCCACGCGTGGATCGCCCGGGTCAAGCAGGAGCTGCACCTGCCCGCGGACCTCGACGTGGTCTACGAAGCCGCGCGGATCGGCCCGCCGATGGGCCGGCCGGTCCAGATCCACATCTCGAGCCACGACGACAGCCTGCGCCGGCGGGTCGGCGGCGAGATCCAGGCGTACTTGCAGGGCGAGCCCGCGGTCGTCGACCTCGAGAGCGACCAACGGCCGGGCATCCGGCAGATCGATCTGCGCCTCGACCACCAGCGCATGGCCCTCGCCAAGGTCGGCGTCGATACGGTCTCGCGCGCCGTCAAGGTCGCGTTCTTCGGGATCCCGGTGACCGAGCTGCGCGAGCGAAACGAGCGCGTGGCGATCCGTGTGCGCTTTGACCCGGGCGCGCGCTCTGATCTCGACCTGCTGCTCTCGACCTCGGTCCGCGGCGAGGACGGGCAGCTGCATGTCCTGCGCGAGTTCGTCAACCCCGTCGAGATCGACGCGGTCGCGGCCCACCTCCACCGCAACGGCGTGCGCACGACGACCTTGACCTCGAGCATCGAGCGCGACTCGGGCGAGACGGCCAGCTCGCTGGCCAAGCGATTCGAGGCCGAGCTGCTCCCGCGCTACCGCGAGCTCGAGCCGGGGGTCCGGGTGACGATCGGCGGCGAGGCCAGCAAGACCGGCGAGACCGTCGGCGAGATGCCGATGGTGTTTGGCTTGGCGCTGCTGGGCATCGTGATGGTCGTGATGCTGCTGACCGGGTCCTTGGTCCAGGCGCTGTTCGTGGTCTCGGCCGTGCCGCTCGGCTTGATCGGGGTGGTCTGGGCCTACGCGGCCCACGGGATCCCGATCTCGCTGTTCGCCTTGCTCGGGGTCACGGGCCTCGCGGGGGTCGTCGTCAATGACTCGATCGTGATGGTGACCTCGCTGAATCAGACCGGCGCCGGCGAGGGGACCGTGGCCGAGCTGTTTCGGGAGGTCTCGGCGATCGCGGCGGAGCGGCTGCGGCCGGTGGTGTTGACGACGCTGACGACCGTGGCCGGGGTCATGCCGACGGCCTATGGGCTGGGGGGCCGCGACGCGCTGCTCTCGCCGATGTCGTTGGCGCTTGGCTATGGCTTGATCTTCGCGACGACGATCACCTTGGTCTTGGTGCCTTCGCTGTATGTGATCCGCCGCCGGGGCGAGCGGCGCCGGCGGGCTCGCCGGGCTCGCCGGGCTCGGTGAGTCAAAGCGCCCGCAACAGCGCGAGGCACTCCACGGACGCAGCCCCAGCCGCGAGCAAGGCCGCCCGGCAGGCGCCCGCCGTGGCTCCGGTGGTGGTCACATCATCGATGACCACCACCCGCCGGCCGCGGACGCGCTCGGGCTTGCGAATCGCGAAGGCGTCGCGCACGTTGAGCGCGCGCTCGCTGGCGTCGAGATCGGTCTGCGGGAGCGTGGATTGGACCCGCGCGAGCACCCGGCGGCCAAGCGGCGGCGCGCGGCCGTGGGTCCGGGCGAGGTGATGCAGGGCCCAGCGCGCGAGCTCCTCGCTCTGGTCGAAGCCCCGCGCCAATCGCCGCCGCCAATGCAGGGGGACCGGCACGACCAGATCGGTGGGCTGACCCTGGCGGTTCGCGAGCAGCCGCGGATCACAAGCGAGCAGGCGCCCGAGCGGCCCGGCCCCCGCGAGCGCGCCCGCGAACTTGAGGGCGACGACCGCGTGGCTCAATGGCCCATCGTAGGACCACGCGGCTCGGACCCCGTCGCGTTCAGCGAGGCTGTCGGGGAGCTTGGCTTGGAGCGGGTGGCAGCGGGTGCACAGCGCGAGCGGCTCGTCGTGGCGGAGCAGCCGTTCGCAGCCGAGGCAGACTGGGGGAAAGATCGTGGTCCACACGTCTGGTTTTCGGCCCTGCTGTGGTCGGCTTGCAGGGTTTCTTTGGCAATTTTGAGCGGAGATCTCGCGAGAGATCTCTGGCCTCGATCGATCGATCACGGCGCCTCGATTGCCGAGTGTCTCGCAATCAGGCCGTTAGAGCCGTTCTGCGCCGTGAATTCACCATAATTCGGGTGATTGTTGCATTCTCGCCAAGATCATCATTGGCCATGGCGCACACCCTCGGACTGCTTCAGAAGGAATAGAGGAGGTTTTTATGGTGATGCGTACCCCCTCGAGTTTCGGTGTTGGTGAAGTGCTGTTCTCGTCCGAGTTCCAAATCGCGCCACAGGAGGTCGCCGCTTGGGAGCTGGCCCAGCTGCTCGCCGGACGCGATGACCGTCCGGGGTTTCGGCCGCGGCTGGAGCGGCCGCCGGCTGGGCAAGCCCCGGTCCCCGCTGGCCTGGTCCGCGCTCGCGCGCTCGAGGCGATCGAGCGCTCCAGCAACCTCGGGGGCTGCGTGATGACGCAGACCTCGGCGGGTAAGCTGCGCTCGCTGGCCCCGATCGGGGTCGGCGAGCGGCTCTCGACCGTCGCCACGGTCCGCTACCGCAGCGTGCGGGAGGACGCCCCCCGGGCGTACGTGACCCTCACGCTCGAGATCCGCGGGGCCGGGCGCAAGCTCGCCGAGCTCGAGGTCGGGATCGAGCTCAGCCGCCAGCCCCCGAGCCAACCCGCGGGCCAGCCCCCGGCGCAAGCCGCCCCCAACCCGCTGTGGGTGCCGAGCTCGACCAGCCTGCTGCAAGCCGCGTAGCGAGCGGCTGAGCGGGGCCCCTAAATATGGTGGTAGGGGTGCCCCGCCAAGATCGTCCCGGCCCGGTAGAGCTGCTCGACGAGCAAGAGCTGCGCGAGGCGGTGGGGCAAGGTCAGGTGAGAGAGGGCCATGACCCGGTCGGCGGCTGCGCGGTCGTCATCGGTGAATCCGTGGGCGTCGCCGATCACAAAATCGACCCGCCGGATCCCGCGGTCGCGCCAATCGCCGATCCAGCCAGCGAGCGCCACTGTCGTGATTTGCTCGCCGCGCTCGTCGAGCACCACGCGTGGCCGGCCCGCCCGAGCTCGGATCGCCGCGGTGTCGCGCAGGGGCTCGAGGGCGATCGGCAGCAGCGCCCGCGAGCGCTTGCAGTAGTCAGCGACCAAGGCCTCTAGCCCGGCTTGCTTGAGCTTGCCGACGGCGAGGATCCGCAGCTCCATGGGCGGATGCTACGCGGGAGGGGGGCCGTCGTCAGCTTCGGACCATACTGTTCCCATGGAGAGTGTCGCCTACGGTCTCTTTCAAAATCGCACTGCCGCGGATGCGGCGCTCGCTCGTCTCGATCGGCGCGGGTTACCCGATGACGTCGTCAGGGTCTCGGAGCACGTCGGTGAGATCGCCGATGAGGACATCACGGGGGCAGCGAGCCGCACCCGGCCCGGCGCCGTCATTGGCGGGCTGTTCGCCGCGGTGCTCGGCGGCATCCTCGGAGCCCTCGTGTTCGGGGGCAGGGTTGGGCTCAGCCCGCTCTACGCCGGCGCGATTGGGGCGCTTGGGGCCGGCTTGTTCGGGGCGCTGCTCGGCACCATCACCGGGACCGCCGTGCCGCGAAAAGAGATCTCGGACCTCGACGGCGCCGTGGCCGACGGCAAGGTGCTGGTCACGATCGACAGCGAGTCCGAGCAAACCACCCAAGACCTGATCGCGCAGCTCGAGCGCTACGGGGCGATCCGCACCGGCCTCATGTCGGGCATGGGGCTCCAGGCCAGCGCAGCTGGCGGCGGCTCGGGCTCCTAAGGCTCGAAGAGGTCGTCGTCGGGGGTGTCGGCGGGGGCCGGCTTGGGCGTGGGCTCGAACAGGCCCTCGTCGAGGGCTTCATCGTCGCCGAATTCCTCGTCGTCGACGAATTCCCCTTCGCCGAACTCGTCGTCGTCGGCCTCGTCGTCGGCGAACTCATCGTCGAACCCACCGAAGGACAGGTCGCCGCGGTAGCTGGGCATCGGCTCGGGCGCGGTGAGGCCCTCGAGATCGTCGAGGTTCATGACGTCGGCGGGCAGGTTGAGCTCGACCCGGGGGGCGTCGCTCCACATGCTCTCGAGGTCGTAGTGCTTGCGCACCGGGTGGTAAAACACGTGGACCAGGAAGTCGTCGTAGTCGAGCAGGGCCCACAGGTAGTTGTCGAGGCCGTCGCTGCCGATCAGCTTGGCGTCGGTGGTTGCGAGGCCCTCGATGACACCGTCGACGACGCCCCGAACTTGGCGCTCGGATCGGGCCGACACTAGCATCACCCAATCGGTGTAGCCGGCGATCTCCGTCAGCCGTAAAATTACCGGCGCCTTCGCGCCTCGTTCAGTCGCAGCGGTGACAGCCCGTTCGAGGGCCGCCGGTAACTCGCCGCGGGTCCATGTCCGCTTGTCCGACACGGCACGGCTATAGCGCGGCGAATCACGGCCCGGCAAGCCCGTCGAGCAGACGTTCACGCAAGAGCTCGGGCCGATCGCGCTCGGGGAGGGGCGCTGACTCGGCCGGGGGGAGGATCACCGGGGGCTCGGCGAGGACCTCGAGCGCGCCCTCAAACCGCACGTGACCCCGCAGCTCGCGGCCGGCGCTGTCTTGGAAAGTCCAGGCCAGCTCGATGGTGGCGCTGCGCCACAGCCCAGTCGCGCGATCGAGCACGATCGCCGCCGCGATCACGCGGACCTCGGCCCCGCGGCGCCAAGGGCTCGGCGCCTCGACGATCCGCTCGGGGTGACGCTGCTCAGCTTGGCGCAGGCTCACACGGACGACCGGGCGGCCGTCGAGATCGCCGGGGGTGACGGACTCGATCGCGGCGTGCGGCCCCGCGAGCTCGACTAGGTCGAGCACCGCATGCTGGGCGTCGTCGGCCCACATCCGCCACAGGTCGGTCTCGACCGGACGCTCCAACCACCCGCGGCCGTCGAGGCTGGTCCACGCGCGCTCGTCTAGGAGGATCAGCGCGCGGCCGTGCTCGTGTTCGTTGCGCTGATCGAGGGACAGGCGCGGCGGCGCTGGGGGCCCAGACCCGGAGGCGGCGGCCGAGGCCCAGACCAGCTCGAGCTCGTCGGTGATCGTAAACCGCTCGTGGATCGGCTCGTCGACGGCGACGGCGGGGACCGGTTCGGATGGGTCGAGGCCCGCCGGGCCCGTGCTGAACACCGCTTTATAGTGAAGCCGGTGGGGCCCGAAGCGCTCGCGGGCGACGGCGTGACCCTGGCGCAGCAAGGTCGCGAGGTCGGCGTAGTCCGGCACGACCACGAAGGTCTCGACGTGGGCGCGCGCGTCGTCGCTGGCGTGACTCGGGGCGGACCCCCGCTCGGCCCGCGGCGTCGCTTGATCGCCGCAGCCGATCGGGAGCAGGGCGAGCGCGAGCACGCGGGCCAAGCGAACCGGGCGCATGGGCGCGAGGATACGCGGCATTGGCTACAAAGCCCAAAGCGTCGTAGGCTCGCGCTGCGTGCTTGCAGCGCCCGTGAGCCTACCCGTCGTCGTCGACCCAACGATGATCGAGATCCTCTTGAGCCCTTGGCTGCGACTCGCGGCCTTTGTGTGGGGGGCGCTGTGGGGCTCGTTCGCCAACGTCGTGATCCATCGGCTGCCCGCGGGCGAGTCGCTGATCAAGCCGCGCTCGCGCTGCCCGGCCTGCGAGGCGCCGATCGCTTGGTACGACAACATACCGATCGTTTCGTACCTAATCCTGCGCGGGACCTGCCGCCGCTGCGACGCGCCGTTCAAGCTCCGCTACCTGCTCGTCGAGCTCCTCGGCGGGCTGCTGAGCTTTGCGACCTTCATGCTCTACGTGATCACCCCGCTGCTCGAAGGCGGCGGGGTCGAGGGCATCCTCGAGTGGCAGATCTGGTTCTTCTTTTGCCTCGCGCTGCTGATCATCACCTTCACCGACCTCGACCACTGGATCATCCCCAACGAGGTCGTGCTCGGGATGGCCGCGGTCGGGGCGATCCTGGTGGTCTGGCAGCCCGAGCTGCTCGGCGTCGAGCCCATCCCGGCGCTGGCCTCGGGCTTCGGCGCGCTGGCGCTGATCGTCGCGATTCGCTGGTACTACCTGCGGTTCCGCGGGATCGAGGGCATCGGCCTCGGTGACGGCAAGCTGCTGCTGATGGTCGGCATCTTCGGCGGTCCGGCGGCCGTCGCCTGGACCCTGGGCGCCGGCGCGCTGCAAGGGCTGCTGGTCTCCGTGCCGATGCTCGCGATGGGCCGCAACCCAGCCAACAGCGAACTCACAGAGGTTCACGGCGACGATCCGGAGCTCGGTGAAGAGGACCCTGACGCGGGGGTCATGGGCCGACGCGTGCCGTTTGGCCCGTTCTTGGCGCTCGCCGCCCTCGAGTGGGTGCTCTTGCGCCGCCAGATCGAGGGGTTGTTTACGTGGTTGATCGGGTAAGCTGCGCCGGCAATGGCTGAGTCGCAATTCGATAAAGTTAGTCAAGAGCTGCGTGATATGCGCGAGAAGGCCGGGGGGTTCGCTCAGAATTTCTGGGCCATCGCCGCCGCGCTGATCGTGCTGTTCATGATGTTCACGTCGTTCACGACCATCGAGCCGGGTCAGGTCGCGGTCCGGGTCAACAACATCACGGGCGCCGCGACCTCGATCGTCCAGCCCGGTTGGGTGTTGCGCCTGCCGTTCGGCGTCCACTCGCTCCACGTGCTCGACGCGAGCCCGCAGACCTTCCAAATGAAGGGCGATCAGGACCTCGACGACCTCCGCGTCGAGAAGCTGACGGTCCGCGCCAGCGACGGCGCCAACTTTCACTTCGAAGACACGACCCTGATCTTCGAGATCAACGGGAGCGAGGCCGATACGGTCGCCCGCAACGCCGGCGTCGGATATGCGTACCAGACCTGGATCAAGCCCTACGCCCGGGCGATCCTGCGCGACGAGTTTGGCCGCGAATCCACCATCTCCGTGTCCAACCCGTCCAATTACGGCGCGGCCGCGGATCGGGCTCAAACAGAGATCAACAGGTACCTCGAGCCCCACGGCATCAAGATCACCCAAATGGTGACGCCGCGGCCGAAGTTCAACGCCGAATACGAGCGCCTGATCGAAGAGCGCAACCGGCTGCGCAACGAGCTCGATGTCATTCGTTCAAACCTCGAGCGGGCCGGGACCGAGCGCGCGCGGACCTTGTCCGAGGTCGACCGCGACGAGAACAAAAAGATCCAAGAGCGCCGCGCCGAGCTCGAGTCCGAGCTCGCGACGGCGGTCGCCGACCGTGAAAAGGCGATCCGCGCCGCCGACACCTACCGCATCGAGAAGATCGGTCAGGGCCAGGCCAAGCTCGCGGCGGCCGAGACCCGGGCCGAGGAGCTCCGCGGTCAGCTCGAGGCTGACTACCGCGGCAAGAAGGCCGAGGTCGAGGCGTTCCGTTCGCAGCCGGTCGAGCGCGTGATGCAGCGCCTCGGCGAGAGCCTAAAGGGGGTCACGATTCAAATCGAGCCCTGGGCCAACGACGCCAACCCCTCACGCGTCATCCTCGACAAGTAAAGGAGCGACGAACATGCAAAAAATCATCAGCGTCTGTAAGTGGTTCGTCATCATCTTTCTCGCCTTGTTGCTGTTGCGCACGGCGCTCGTTCACAACATCGAGGTCGGCCAGGTCGGGGTCCGGCGCAGCAACGCCCGCGGCGTGATCGCCCAAGACCTCTCGCCGGGCTGGCGCGCCGAGGTCGTCGGGCTTCACAAGGTCATCGAGCTCCCGAGCACCTACCAGTTCTTGAGCTTGGTCGACGCCGAAGCCCTCGAGATCCGGACCAAGGACAACAACATCGTCACCCTCGACATCTCGGTGCCGTACCGGATCAAGCCCGGCTCGGCCCACGCGATCGTCAAGGCCGGCAACCATGTCCCCGACCGCAAGGGCACCTTCGAGTATCAGTTCCAGCGGCTGACCTACGACACGACGATCGGCGTGCTTCGTCAGCACCTAGCGAACCTTCAGAGCAGCGATTTTTACGCGACCGACCGGCGTGCGGAGGTGTCCAAAGCCGCGCTGATCGCCCTCAATGAGTCGCTCGGCGCCCTCAACGTCGAGGCCGAGGCGATCTTGATACGCTCCGTGTTCTTCCGGCCCGAGTACGAGAGCCAGCTCTTGCAGATCCAGCTCAACGCGCAAAACAAGCTGCTCGACGGCGCCCGCGAGGAGGTCGCTAAAATTCAGCAGACCCTCGACAACTACCAGCAAAAGACCCGCGCGCTGGCTTCCGCGCGGGAGCAGGGTTGGGTTGCGACCCTCGCCCGCCTCGATCGCGTCTATCAAGTCGGGTTCTTGGCGGTCAAGCCCAGCGACAGCCCGGACCCCCTCGGCGAGGAGCTGACCGCCGAGCAGCTCGCCCAAGCCGGGGCGATCAACCTCGATGACGCCGACGCCGACACCCGCCCCGGGGCCGCCCGCGCGCGCCTGACCCAGCTCGAGGACGAGCGCAAGGTCGAGCTGCTCGCCCTCGTGGCCACGACCTTCGGCGGCGAGTCCACCGAATACGGCGACAACCACCTGCTCGGGATCAAGAACATCCAGGTCGAGACCCTGGCCTACGATCAGGACACCCGCGCCAAAGCCGACGGCGTCTCGGCCCGGCTCAACGCCGATGGCCAAGCGATGGTCGCCGAGGTCATGGGTAACTACGAGTCGCGGATCAACCAGCTGCTCGACTCGCCGGCCGGGCGCGCCTTCGTGGCCTGGCAGGCCGCGGCGAACGTCAAGTTCGCCGATACGCTGACCTTCCAGAGCACCGATGGGATCCCCTCGGTCTTGCGCCTGCGCGACTTTGCCTTGGCCTTCATGGGCCGGTGATCACTGGCATTCGTGCAGCTGCGCGCCGGACTCGGCGCGCCCGATGCATTCGAGCATCTCGACATAGTCGTCGGGCCTGAGGTAGGGCCGCTGGTCCCGGACCAAGGAGCTCACGCACTGCTCCCGCAAGCCGGCCAGCTCGTCTTCGCTCAGCTCCGGCGGCGGGGCTTGCTGCCCGGCGCTGTCGCGCAGCAAGATCTCGATCATGTGCCCGCAGGTCTCGCGCTCGAGGAACAGATCGCCGAACTCGGCGAGGTCGCCGGAGTCGCCCCGATCGCCTGCGTCGTCCGGCAGCGGGAACCGTCGATCGCACTGATCGAGGTCGGCGTCGTTGCGTGAGGCCAGCACGCAAGCCGCGATCGCGTTCCAATTGTCGGTCCCGCGCAGGGCGGCCTCCATGCTCAGCTCGGTCTCGCAGTCGGCCATCATCTGCGGGTCGATCGGCTGACCCGCGACGCCCGCCTCCGCCGCGACCATGCGCGCGAGGTGCTCGCAAAGCTCGATGGGCTGGATCGACGCCGGCGCCCGGAAGGCCTGGGCGCTGTAGTCGGCGGACACCGACGGGCTGCGGGGCGCCTCGGGTTCTTCGCTAGGCTTGGGCTTGCAGCCGAGGGACGCGAGCAAGGGCAGGGCCCAGACGAGCCGTTCGTACATCGCGGGAGTCTACGGCAAGTGTGTGGGGGGGGCGGTGGCGGGCGGGGGCGTTATTGCCGCTCACAGCTCTCGATCGCGTCCGTGGTCCGTGCGCCTTCGATGCACGTGAGCATCGCCGCGTAGGCCCCGGGCTTGCGAGCGGGCCGCGCTTTGTCGATCAGGCTGGTGACGCAGCTGCTCAGCAGCGGCTCGAACTCGACGAGCTGATCGGTGTTGAGCATCGGCTCGGCGCCAAGCTGCTCGACGAGCATCACCGTGAACATGTGCATGCACGCCCCCGACTCGCGCGGGTAGGCGGCGATCGGGGCGACCACCCGTGGCGTCGCGAGGGCGCAGGCCTCGACGGCGTCGGCATCACCGGCGGCCTCGAGGCACGCGGCCAGGGTCTTCCACCGGACGATCGGACGAAACACCCGCTCGACTTGGTAGCGCGCGTGGCAAGCCGCCGGCTGCTCGCCCCCGGTGCCCTCAGCGCCGGCGTCAGCGAGGGTCGCGAGGTGCTCGCAGACCCGCAGCAGATCGTCGTTGTAGGGCACGGGCTCCGCTGGCCCGTCCGAGGCCCTGCTCAGCACGAAGCCCGTCTCGCGGCGCGGCGCGGTCCAGGGGGTCGGGGCTGGGCGCGTGACCGGATCGGGATCGTAGCCGGCGGCGAGCTGCACGTGGGATCCGGGCCCGTAGCCGAGCGGCTGCGGATCGGTGCCAGCCTCGACATGCACGCACGCGGACGCGCCAGCGAGGCACAGCATCGGAGCGAGGAGCGTATCGAGGAGCGGGCGGAGCACCTGCGCGAGCATACGCGATCACCCGCGAGCGCTTGCGTCGACCCCTGCCACCGTCGACCATCGACCGCTGATGATGCTGATGCAGACGAAGGTCCGTGCCCTCGCCCTCGCGCTTTGCTCGTTGACTGGCGTCGGGTGCGGGCTCTACGACTGCATGCAGCCGTGGTCCGATGTCGAGACCCTCGATCTGATGACCAGCGCCAACCTGCTCGCGCTGGCCTACGGCCCGAGCTCCGGTCAGTTCGTGGCCGTCGGCGCGGGTGGGGTCGTGGTCCACTACGACGACGGCGAGGTCTCGGTCAGCAACCCAACCAACGTCAACCTCCGAGGCGTCAGCACCGGCGGCGCGACGGTGGTCGTCGGCGACAGCGGGACGATCCTGAGCTCGCCGGATGGCGGGGTGAGCTGGACCGCGCGGACCTCGGGGATCGGCGAGGACCTCGTCGGGATCGCCCGCGGGAGCGTGGCCGCCGGCCAATTCTTGGTCGCGATCGCGGCCGATCAGGTCATCTACTCGGCCGACGAGGGCGTGACCTGGAACCCGGTCACGCCCGCGGCTCAGGGCTGGGGCGGGCTCCGGGCGGTGTTCGCCAGCCACGAGCAGTTCTACGTCGTCGGCTTCGGCGGCAGCGCGTGGGCGACGGACAACCCCGCCGGCGCGTGGCTGCGCGAGGATCTCGGGACCACCGATAATTTCATCGCTGGCGGGCGCGTCAACGGTGACGAGGGCAGCACGCAAGCCAGCGGGATCGCCGTGGCCAGCACCACCCAGCTGCACTACCGGGACTCCGAAGCCGGCGAGTGGCGGACCCTGAGCCCCAACCTCGAGGGCACGATCGCCGCCTACGGCGCCGGCTTCCTCGTCACGAGCACCGGCACGATCTACGACGTGAACCAGTCCGGCAACGTCGCGCAGATCGCCAACGTCGGGCTCGTGCCCCTCGCGATCGCTGGCGGTACACGCGGGTTCGCCGTCGCAGGCGAGGGCGGGCACGCGGCCCGGGCCGACTTCCAATCGTGCGTCGGCGCGAGCTACTGATCGGTCCCATGGCGCGGATTATCTACGCTCTGACTTCCCAAGGTCGCGGGCACAGCTCGCGGGTCACGGCCATGGCCGAGGCGCTCGAGGCCCGCGGTCATGATCTCTTGTTTTGTGCCGGCGGCGGGGCCGGCGAGCTGCTCGCCAGCCAGGGCCGCGAGGTCATCGACGTCCCGGTCTTGCGCCACTTGATGCACAACAACGAGATCCGCCTGTGGACCAGCTTGTTCGGCATGGGCATGCAGACCCTCGCGACCCGCGAGGTCGCCGGGACCCTCGCCGAGCGGTTCGCGGCGTTCAAACCGGACCTGCTGATCACCGACTTCGAGAGCTACTCGATCCGCGCGGCCAAGCGCATCGACGTGCCGCTGATGTGCTTCAACCATCAGCAGGTGCTGACCCACACTCGCTATGACGTCCCGCGTCGGTACGCCTGGGACGCTTGGGTCGCGCGCTTGGTGGTCAACACGGCGATGCCCCGGCGACCCGAGCACGTGCTGGTCAGCTCGTTCTTCTACCCGCCCTTGCGCGACCCCGAGGCTGCGACCTTGGTCGCCCCGATCTTGCGCCGGGCGGTCCGCGAGATCGAGCCGAGCACCGGCGATCACGTGCTCGTCTATCACAACGATCCGACCGGGACCGTGGGCTTGCTCGAGGCCATGGGCGCGCTGCCGGACCAGCGCTTCATCGCCTACAACTTCGAGTCGCTCGGCGAGCAGGCCGGGTTCCCGAACATCGAGTTCAAGCGGCCCGACGTCGACGGCTTCCTCGCCGATCTGGCCAGCGCCAAGGCGGTGATCTCGACCGCCGGCTTCACGCTGATCTCCGAGGCCTCGTACCTCGGCAAGCCGATGCTGCTCATGCCCAACGGCGGGATCTTCGAGCAGACCTTGAACGCCCTGTACCTCGAGCGCGAGGGCCTCGGCGAGGCGGTCATGCACCGGATCCCCAGCGCCGATGATCTGCGCGGCTTCCTCGATCGGCACCAACGCTACGCCGACCGTCGGGTCGAGCGCTTGCGTTGCGGCAACGATGACGCGGTCGCCTGCATCGAGGCGGTGCTCGATCGCCTGAGCGCGCGCCGAGCTGCGTAGCCCGACCCGTGAGGCGGGTCTTGGGTTGTCCTTGAACCTCGGCGAGGACGCGTGGGATATTGAAGCCGTGTTCGCGCAGCGCATCCGTCTCGCCGGGATCGAGTACCTGTTTTGTGGCGCGCGCGAGGCCGCTCCGAGCGACGGCCGGCTGCTCGGCGCTCGCGAGCTGCGGGCCTTGGTGGCCAATCATGGATCGTCGCCGCGGATCCGCGCCCTGCTCGGCGAAGCCGAGGGCGCGCGGCCGGAGCAGCTGCGCAACCGCAGCGCCCGCGGGCCCGAGCGGCCGTCCGAGCGGGTGATCGACAGCCTGCGCTGCTACGAGATCAGGCCCGTGATCCCGCACGTCGTCGGCGACATCGTGGTGCCCGAGCTCCCGAACTTGCCCGCGTTCAAGCCCAGCGAGATCGACGAGGCGCTGCATTGGATCGAGATCCAGGTGGTCGGCGAGGACGACGAGGCGATCGCCGGGATCGAGTGCGAGATCACCTTGCCGAGCGGCAAGCACGTCCGGCGCACCACCGATCGGCTCGGGCTCGTGCGCATCGAGGGCATCACGACCCCCGGGCAGTGCAGCCTGACCTTCCCCGCGCTCGACGAGAGCGCCTGGGAGCCGGCCTGAGCTTCCCCTTCGCTAGATCGCCGGCGACCGACACCCGGGCGAGCTGCTCACGCAGCTGCCGTAGTCGACCGCGCCCGTTGAGGGCTCGGCGTCCTCGGCGGTCCACCGCAAGCTCGCGGGCGGCACGTCGAAGGTCTCGAACGCGCTGACCACCGCCGGATCCAAGTCGCCGCTGTCGACCAGCTCGGCGAGGATCTCGAGGCCCATGGGTCGCAAGCGCGTCCGCATCTCGACGCGATCGGGCATCGCTGGGCTCGCGTAGGTCCGGCTGACCCAGGTCAGCTCGTGGGCCGCGGCGCTGAAGCTCTCGGGCGCCAAGAGCAGCTCGCTCGTGTAGCTCGCGGCCTCCCAAAACATGTGGGTCTCGTTGCCCGCGCCGTCGAACAAGCGATCGCGCAGGAGCCAGAGGTTGGGATCGTCGAGCTCGGCGACCGGCTCGTGGTCGGCGACGACCCCGGATTGAAATATCGGCGCGTCAGCTT
>Ga0114946_10001754_pt1 | contig 14936 bp, 14 predicted proteins | sample WalLakDeSediment_FD_88676 | JGI IMG/M metagenome (GOLD analysis project Ga0114946, IMG submission 88676) | Lake sediment microbial communities from Walker lake, Nevada to study Microbial Dark Matter (Phase II) - Walker Lake 11/02/13 Deep Sediment | ecosystem: Environmental > Aquatic >... | reverse complement strand
TGGCACAGACGAACGATGCCTGGTACAGGGGCTCGTCGGGCACGTGGTCATCGACCTGACGCTCGGCGTCGGCCGCGAAGAAGGTCCGTGCATAGCGCCTGAAGGCCTCCAGGGCGTCCCATGCCGCCACCCGCTCTTGGTTCGGATCCTCGCGAACGACCGGCAGGGGCTCGGCGTCGCTGAAGAACAGCGGTCGCTCGCTGCCGTCCGCTTCCGGCACGTCCTCCCGCCGCGTGACACCGACCCGCACACGCTCACCACCGTGACCGGTCAGGGTGAAGGTGCCGTCCGGCCGCTCCGCGAGCTCGACGACCCGGACGATCGTGCCGATCGAGGACATGGCGGGACCGTCGGCCGCCGGCCGGGCTCGGGCGATGACGAAGCGGGGCTCCTCGAGCTCGAGGACCGCCTTGACCAGCCGCTTGTAGCGCGCCTCGAACACCACCAGCGGCACCGTCTGCCCTGGGAACACCACGAGATCGAGCGGGAAGACGGGCAGCTCCGACATGCGCTCACGCTACCAGCCGAGGCGCCGGCGAACGGTGGCCCGACGCCCCGTGAGGGCGACCGTCGCCGCGACCCCAAACGAACGCCGGCCCCCGATGGGGCCGGCGACGATGGCGGAGCGGACGGGATTTGAACCCGCGACCTTCTGCGTGACAGGCAGATATGCTAACCGCTACACTACCGCTCCACACGCATTCGCGAGCATACGCAGTCGCTCATCGGGGTGTCAACCGAAGCGGATCGGTCGCCGCCCACGGGGCCGCGTGCCGCACGTGGGCCGACCGCCTCGCTCAGCCGCCCGCGCCGCGGACCGCGTGGTCGACGACCACGCCCACCAGCACCACCAGGCCGATCACCAGGTTGGCGTCGAACGCCCGCAATGCCGCCGCCGGCCCGTGGCGCGCCACCCACACATGCTGCAGCCCGAGCACCAGCGCCACGGCGGCGACGGCCGCAAGGTAGATCACGCCGAGACCCGCCGCCGGCGCCAGCAGCACGAGGGCCGCCACGGCGACGACGTGCGCGCCGACGGCGATGCGCGCGGCGATGCGATCGCCGAAGCGGGCGGGGACGCTGTGCACGCCGTGGACCTGATCGAAGTGCCGGTCGAGCATCGCGTACACGACGTCGAAGCCGGCGATCCAGGCGCCGACACCCAGCCACAGCCACCACACCGGCGGAGCGAACGCGCCGGTCACGGCGATCCAGCCCCCCGCGGCGGCGGCGCCGATCGTGACCCCCAGCCACGCGTGGCACCACCAGGAGACCCGCTTGACGAGCGGGTAGACCGCGAGGAACACGGCCGCGACCGGCAGCAGCATGGCGGTCAGCGGGTTGAGCGCCAGGCCCGCCGTCACGAACGCGACCAGGCCCAGAACGGCCAGCAACCAGCCGTCGACGGCGCTGAGCACGCCGCTGGGGATCTCGCGGGCGGCCGTGCGCGGGTTGGCAGCGTCGATGCGTGCGTCGAGCACGCGGTTGACCGCCATCGCAAAGGTGCGGGCGCCGGCCATCGCCAGCGTCACCCAGCCGAACGTCGCCCAGCCGGGAAAGCCGTCGGCCGCGAGCCACATGCCCGCGTAGGCGAAGGGAAGGGCGAACAACGTGTGCTGGAAGCGCACGAGCCGCAGGTAGGCGGCCAGGGTGCGGCGTCGTCGGGATGCGGGGGACGTCATGCGGGTCCTCGAGGCGTGCGGGTCGCGCGCGCGGCGTTCTGCGTGCATCTCGGCGAGAGCGTACACCCCGCCGCCGCCGAACGGGGTGAGCCGGTGGGCGCCGAAGCGGACCTCAGTGCTGCCCCGTGGCCTCCTTGACGGCATGGGTCGAGAAGCCGAACTGCGGCAGCGCCGAGCGGCCGGTACCCGACAGGATCGACGTCATCAGCTCTGAAAGGCTGGTCCCGCCGACCTCGACGCGCATGCCCAGCTCGCGGCGCAGGTCGCCGAGGGTGCGGTCGTCGAGCAGCGTCTCGGTGCCGTACTTGAGCACGCTGGGCGAGACCAGCAGCAGGTCCGCCTCCCCCGGCGAGACCTGCGTCAGGAAGTCCCGCCCAGCCAGCAGGCCGGTGACGGTGGTGACGGCGCCGAACGTGCGGTTCACCAGCGGCCGCACCTCGAGCTCGAGCCCCTGGACCGTCCGCAGCGGGGCGAGCGCGGCCTCCAGCACTGGCGCGAACAGCGTGCCGGTCGCGCAGATCACCCGCAGCGGGCGCGGCAGGGCGGCCGGCAGCGACGGGACCTGCCCGTCGAGGAAGTCGCGCACCATCCCGACGCCGTTCTCCAGCATGGTGAAGCCCTCGTACGCCGACGCCGGCGGCAGCGGCCGGCCGGCGACCAGGTAGAACTCGTCGGACAGGAAGGCGAAGCGCGTGCCGCGCTCGCGCAGCATCGTCCGCTGGAAGCCCTCGACACGCGCGACGACGGCGTCCGCCTCCTCGGCGGTGAAGGTCCGCAGGGTCGGCAGGTTGCGGCGGTGGCCGGTCAGGCCGACCGGGACCACGGCCACCGCCTGGACGTTGGGCCGCGACGCGAGGTACGCGAGCGTGAGGTCGAGCGCCTCGCCGTCGTTGCGGCCGGGCAGCGCGACCACCTGCGTGAACAGGTCGATCGGCTCCAGGCGCTCGATCATGCCGCGCACGCTGGTGGCGGCCGGGTCCTTGACCTTGAGCCGGAACCAGCGCATCATGTCGCGCCGCAGGTCCTCGTCGGCCGTGTGCACCGAGACGTACAGCGGCGACAGGTGCTCGTCGAGGATGCGTCGGACGTCGTCGTCCGTCAGGTTCGTCAGGGTGACGAAGCTGCCGTAGAGGAAGCTCGTCCGGTAGTCGTCGTCCATCACGTAGAGGCTCTTGCGGAAGCCCTTGGGCATCTGGTGCACGTAGCAGAACTCGCATTGGTTGGCGCACAGGCGCAGCCCGTCGAAGATGACGTCCTCGAACTCGAGCCCGGGGTCCTCCCACGCGACCGTGAAGACGGCCTCGGCGCCTCCAAGCGGGTCGCGCGCCTCGAGGGTGGCCTCGCCGCGTTCGAGCTCGCGGCGGTAGGCGAGCACGTCGCTCACCCACTGGCCGTTGACCCGCACGAGCTCCCAACCCGCGCGCACGCCCGCGCGCTCGGCCGGCGAGCCGGGCGCGACCTCGCGCACGGCGGCGGTGTAGGGCGGCGCGCTGGGGTCCTTCGGGGGGCGGGGGGCGTGGGGCACGACGACGCAGCCTAGCAGGTCGCGTGTGCCGCACGCTGCGCGCGCGGCACCTGCCGCACGCTGCGCGCGCGGCGCCTGCGGCATGCACAACCCGCGCGGCGTCAGGCGCCCAGCGTCTCCGCGACGACCGCCAACCCCGCGACATGTGCGCCCACCGTCACATCGACGTCGGCGTGGTAGCCGCCCCCTAGGGTCGTGACGAGCGGTACGCCGGCGTCGCGGCACCAGGCCGCCACGCGCCGATCGCGCTCGACGACGCCTTCGAGCGACAGCGCAAGGCGGCCGAAGCGGTCGCCGGCGAGCACGTCGACGCCGCCCTGGTAGAGCACCAGGTCGGGCCGCACCGCGCGCGCGAGCGCGGGCAGGCTGCCGTCGAACGCCGCCAGGTAGTCGGCGTCTCCGGTACCGTCCGGCAGCGGCACGTCGAGGTCGCTGCGCTCCTTGACGAAGGGGTAGTTGCGGTCGCCGTGCATGGAGAAGGTCGCGATGCGCGGGTCGTCGGCGCACAGTGCGGCGGTGCCGTTCCCCTGGTGGACGTCGAGATCGATCACCAGGACACGCCGCACCTTGCCCTCGGCGAGCAGGGCCCGGGCGGCGACCACCAGGTCGTTGTAGACGCAGAAGCCCTCGCCCCGATCGCGAAAGGCGTGGTGGGTGCCGCCCGCCAGCTGCATCCCGAGGCCGGTATCCAGCGCGGCGCGCGCCGCCGCGACGGTGCCTCCCACCGAGGCACGCGAGCGCCGCACCAGGGCGGGCGACTGGGGGAACCCGAGGCGCCGCTCGGCGCGGGCATCCTGCACGCAGCCGGCCACGGCGTCGAGGTAGTCACGGTCGTGGGTCAGCGCCAGGACCTCGTCCTCGACGTCTGGGGCGCCGTGCACGGTCCAGCCCGTCGCCTCGAGACGCTCGGCGACCCGGTCGTACTTGTCCATGGGGAAGCGGTGGCCGGGCGGGAGGTCGACACGCAGCGCACGCGGTGAGAAGGCGCTCGGCACGGGCTAGACCTGGTCGTCGACCGGGTCCGCGGCGCGCCTCGCTCCACTGCTGCGCAGGACGAACGCCTGCGCCGGCACCAGCGACTCGCACGCCAGCCGATCGCCGACCGACGGCAGCGGCTGGGCGTCGTCGAGCGGGTCGAGCCCGAGCACCAGCAGCACCCCCGCGTCGACGACGGCCAGGGTCCCATCGACCTCGACGACCGTCCCGACGATCCGCAGGCGCGTCGGGCTCACCGCCGAGAGCGACGGGAGGTCACTCGTGCCGATGGTCCAGGCCGACGCCACCGCGTGCACGATGAGGCGCACAGGCCCCGTGGGCGCGTCGTACGGACCGGTGCGCTCGAACAGCTGCACGACCGCGCCGCCAACGGCAACCTCGAGCAGGGGGCTGCCCTCCGCGCGCGCGAAGGCCACGCCGTCGACCGCGTGCCGACGCCAACGGTCGATGAAGCCCTCTACCGAGTCCTCGAACATCTGGCGAGTGTACCGTGACCGCACCCCAGCCCACGGCCGGCAACCCCGGGGGGTGGTGGTAGACTCCAGGCCGTGAAGTCGTTCTCCCCATCGTTCCTCTCAGCGCTCCATGTGGCCGACGCCGCATGGAGCGTGTTCGTTCTGGAGGCCGCATGCTCGAAACCCTGAGCGAGGTTCAATCCCTCGACCTGCAGCGCGACACCCTTGCCGTCGAACGCGGCGAGGTGCCGACCGAGCTGCTGGCCGCCCGCGCTAGGCGCGAGACACTGCGCCGCGAGCTGGCGAAGGTGCAGCAGGAACACGAGGCGCTGCGTCGCCGCGTCGCGAGCAACGAGCTCGACCTGAAGGCCCTGCAGGAGCGCCGCAAGGACGCATCGGAGTCGGCCCTCCGGGCTACGACGAGCAAGGAGATGGCGCAGTACCAGAACCAGGAACTGCAGTTCACGACGCGGGCGCAGGAACTCGAGGAGGACACGCTCCCGCTGATGGAGGAACTCGAGGGCGTCGCCGCGGCGATGGCGGAGCTCGAGGCGCAACTCGCCGAGATGACCCCCGAGCTCGAGGGCCTGGAGGCCGCGGAGCGGGAGCGCGTCACGGGGATCGACGCCCGCGATGCCGACCTCGCCGACCGCCGTACGCGCCTCTGCGCCGACGTCGAGACCGGCCTGCTGCGCCAGTACGAGCAGGTGCGCCGCGCGCGCCGGGGCCTGGCGCTCGTCGGCATCCAGGGCGGCAAGCGCTGCGGCGGCTGCCACGTCCAGCTGCCGATCCACGTGTTGCAGAAGGTCCGCAAGGGCGCGGGCGTCACCCGCTGCCCGTCGTGCGGGCGATTGCTGGTCCAGCCGACCGAAGAGTGACGATGCGTCCGTAGCACGGGCAAGCCGACGCCGACGGACACACGCCTAGCGCAGTTCGCCGAGCGGGTCGATCGCTCGACCCGCCACGTGGATCTCCAGGTGCAAGTGCGGGCCGGTCGAGATGCCCGTCGAGCCAACGAGGGCGATCGGTTCGCCCTGGGATACGCTCTGCCCCACGCGCACCAGGATCCGGCTGGCGTGGGCGTACCAGGTCTCCGCGCCGCCCATGTGCCGGATCTTGACCAGGTTGCCGTAGCCCTGGCTCGACCAGCCTGCGAACGTGACCGTCCCGGACCGCGCAGCCACGATGGTGGAGCCCGTCGGGGCCGCGATGTCGAGCCCACGGTGGAAGGTGCTGGTGCCGAGGCCGAGGTTGCGGCGACCGAAGTACGACGTGAGACGACCGTGCAGCGGCCAGATGTAGGTGTTCTCCAACTCGCGCACGGCCGCCAAACGGTCCAGGGCCGCAGTGGGCTCGACGCCGGGCAGGAACAGCAGCATGCCCGGCCGCAGATCGAGGGGGCTGCGGAGTTGGTTGGCCCGCGCCACCGCGATCGGATCCGCGCCGTAGGCGGCCAGCAGGTCCATCAGGTCGACGCCGTAGTCGAGCGTGACGAGCAGGCCCTCCCCCGGCGGGATGAGCAACTCGACGCCGACGGGCAGGCGATCGAGCGACGACAGGTCGGGGTTGGCGCCCACCAAGGCGGCGATGGTGATGCCGTAGCGCGTCGTGACGCTCGACAGCGTCTCGCCGGCCGCGAGCGTGTGGCGCCGGAAGCCCACGGGCGGCGCGGGCGCAGGCTCCGCCAGGCCGCCACGAGACTCCTGCAGCGGCACGTGCAACACGTCCCCGGGTCGGATCAGGTTGCCGGCAAGTCCATTCGCCTCGCTCAATGCCTCGACGGCGATGCCGTAGCGCTGGGCGATCGAGCCGAGGGCATCCCCCGGCTGCACGACCACGACGGCGTAACCCTGGGCTGCGCCAACGGCGAGGCACGCCGTCGTGACGACGACGAGGAGCGCTCGCAAGCCTCGGGGGGGTCTCACGAGCGGGTGCCTCTTAACGTGTCCACAACGCGAAAGAACGTAACCAAGGGGTTCATGAGCCTCATGAGGCAGCCTCGAGCGCACGGCGGCGCGCGACCTCGCGCTCCAGGTACGTGACCATGGCGGAGGTTGGGCTGCCCGGCCCGAACACCTCTCCGACCCCCAGGTTCGCCAGCGCGGGCCGGTCGCCGTCCGGCACGATCCCGCCACCGAATACGAGCACGTCCCCCGCGCCGGCGGCCCGCAGGCGTTCGACCACGTCGCCGAAGTGCTGCAGGTGCGCGCCGGACAACACCGATAGCCCGACGGCGTCGACGTCCTCCTGCAGGGCCGCGGAGGCGATCGCCTCGGCGGTCTGGCGCAGACCGGTGTAGACGACCTCCATGCCGGCATCGCGCAGCGCTCGCGCGACGACCTTGGCGCCGCGGTCGTGGCCGTCGAGGCCGGGCTTGGCGATCAGCACGCGAATCGGTCTCTGCATGACGCATCACGACCCCGCGCGGCGTACTGATGCCATTGACGGGGTATCGGAGTCATGCTATCAGGACGCGGCGGCCGGGTGCAGGGAGACACCGACCTCCACGGGCCCGACGCGCGGCGGCTCGCCGTCGACGACGAGGCGCCATCCCGCAGCGGCCTCGGCGTCCTCGCGCACGATCGCCAGCCCCCACCAGCCGTCGCCGTCGGGTGCCGGCGCCGCGCTGCCGAGGGCACCGACGGCGCGACCGGCCGCGTCCTCGAGGCGCCAGCCGGACACCGCGCCGAGCCCGGGCGGCGGCCCGGCGAGCCGGACGCCACGCAACCCGCGCCGCAGTCGGCCGCGCGCCTCCACGCGCGCCATGATCTCCTGACCCAGGTAGCACCCCTTGCGGTAACTGACTCGGTCCTCTAGCCCGGTCTCCTGCGGCAGCCCGAGCCGTCCCTCGGCCTGCGCGCTGGCCACCCCGTGCGCCACCCGGCCCGCCGTCCACGCGCGCTCGCCCACCGGCCGCGCGCCGGCCCCGGTCCACGACCCCCACGCGGGAGAGAGGCCCTCGGACAGCAGGTGAACGTCGACGGTCCATGCGGACCCGAGGCGTCTCGGGTGGAGCAGCGCACGGCCGTGCGGCGTCTGCACGACCGCGACCCGCGCCCACGCCGCACCCGCCGCCGCGGCCAACGCCTCGGTCAGCGCCGCGCCGGCAGCCGGCCAGGCCGCCTGGAGCACGGTCGCGGCGGCGCCGGGGTCGGCCGCGTAAAGGGTCAGGCTCGCCAGCCGCTCGTCGAGCTCCTGGATGACGACCTGGTCGAAGATCACGTGCTCGGCCAGCGTCCGCGCGACCGTGGGGCCCTGGCCATCGTGCACGGCCAGGAACAGGTCGTCGCGGCGCCGATGGACGGCGAGGCCCGCCTGCGGCTGGCCGCGGTGGTCGAGCAGCAACGCGTCGACCGCCTCGCCCTCGGCGAGGCCGGCGACGTCGTGGCTGACGAGGCCATGGACGAAGGGCACCCGGTCGGCACCCGTCAGGCGCAGGTGGCCGTAGGCGAGCCGCGGCACGAGGACGGGACCGCCGGCGAGCAGGGCGACGCGCTCGCCGTCCGGATCGCCGAGGTGGTCGAGCGCCGCTGCCGCCAGCCACGGCACGCCGCGCCCCACGAGGACCGCCTCGGGCAGCAGGGATCGCCAGACCTCGCGCGCGGGCGCGCGGCCGGGCGCGTCGGGACGTTCGTCTTCGGTCATGCCGGGCTCCTCCGGTGGGCGTCGGCGAACGGATGACGGCAGGCCGTCACGGAACCACGACCTCGAACAGGGTGAACTCGAAGGCGTTGACGACCCGGACGCCGCGCGCGGTCACGTACGAGCGCCTCGCGTTGGCGCCGGAGAGGTGGACGTGGCCGTGCACGTGCACCTGCGGCCGCCACCGCGCGTGGAAGCGGTTGAAGGCGCCCACCCCCCGGTGCGGCCAATCTTCGCCGGCCTGTGGGCCGACGGGCGCCGCGTGGGTGAGCAGGACGTCGACGGCGCGGCCGTAGCGCGCGCGGTGCCACAGCAGCTGGGGCGTCATCCCGGCGTGCATCGCGTGGTAGGTCGCCTGGCCGTACTGGTGCGGTCCCGGCCGGTAGCGCGCACAGCCCTCGAAGCCCGCGACGATCAGGCCGGCGACCCGCACGACGCGCCGGTGGGCGTTGATGCAGCCCCCGGGAAGGCGCGCCTCGTCGGGGTCCTCCCCGCGCAAGTAGGCGTTGGCGTGGTTGCCGATGACGTAGACCGGGGGCGTGCGCGTCTTGGTGGCGACGAACTCCAGCACGTGGCCCGGCATGTCCCCTGCCGACAGGACGACGTCGAATGGCGGCAGGTTGCCGGGGAAGTTCTGGGAGTACACGACCGGCGAGACGGCGTCGGCGATGGCGAGGACGCGGACGACGCCCACGCTGCTCAGGCGCTCTGCGGAGCGCTCTCGCCGAGCGCCTCGGTGGCGCGCCACTCGAGGCCGCTCCAGATGAGGTCCTCGATGTCACCGTCGAGCACGTGGTCTGGGTCGTGGCGCATCGCGCCGGTGCGGTGGTCCTTGACGTACTGCTTGTCGAGCACGTAGCTGCGGATCTGCGAGCCCCACTCGATGGCCTTCTGGCTGCCGCGCGCCTTCATCTGCTCCTCGAGCCGGCGCCGCTCCTCGCGCTCCCACAGGCGCGAGCGCAGCACGGTCATTGCCTTCTCGCGGTTCTTGATCTGCGACTTGCCGTCCTGGCAGGTGACGACGATCTCGTCGGGCGTGCCGCCGCGGTAGACGACGCGCACGGCGGAGTCGGTGGTGTTGACCGACTGGCCGCCGGGGCCGGACGAGCGATAGACGTCGACGCGGACGTCCTTGGGATCGACGTCGATCTGGATGGCGTCGTCGATCTCGGGCATGACCTCGACCGACGCGAAACTGGTGTGGCGGCGGTTCTGGCTGTCGAAGGGGCTGATGCGCACCAGCCGGTGGACGCCGCCCTCGACCGACAGCAGCCCGAAGGCCCGCTCGCCGCGCACGATCATCTGCGCGTAATCGATCCCGTTGGGCGCGTCGTCGCTGCCCACGGCGTCCAGCAGCTCCACCTTGAAGCCGGCGCGCTCCGCGAAGCGGCGGTACATGCGCAGCAGCATGCCCGCCCAGTCCGACGACTCGGTCCCGCCCGCGCCCGGCTTGATCGTGACGATCGCGGCGCGATCGGTGTGCTCGCCACGGAAGAGGGTCTCGCGGTAGAGCCGCTCGAGGTCGGCCTCGACCCTAGCCTCCTCGTCCGCCATGTCGGCGGCGTCGTCGTCACCCGCCATCTCGCGCAGCTCCGCGAGCCCGGCGACGTCGTCGGCGAGCGTGTGGTAGGCGTCGACCACGCGCCGCAGGCGCGCCGCCTCCTGGTTGACCGCGCGTGCGCGATCGGGGTCGTTCCAAAGGGCTGGGTCGTTCAGTTCCGGTTCGAGCTCGGCCAGGCGGGCTTGCTTCCCGACCAAGTCAAAGGTACCCCCGGAGGGCATCGAGTCGCTGACGGAGCGGTTCCATCGCGGGTCCTCACAGTTCTGCCCGCAGGCACTCGGCCCTAGGGCCGGCGCGGTCGGCGTCTGGCGCTCGGCGCGGGACGCACTGCGTGCGCCGCAAGTGTACCGCGCCGCACGCATGGTACGATCGCGCCACCGGAACGCCGTGCACCACGCACGGTATGGCCCCTGACACCCGGAGGCGAAGGTTGACCCCGCTGGAGGGCTTCGGCCCGCTCGACGTGCTCGACGTGCTCATCCTGGCCGTGCTGATCTACCAGGGATACGCCCTGCTGATCGGTTCGCGCGCCTGGAACGTGTTCCGTGGCCTGGCTGCGCTGGCCGGGCTGTGGTTCGTCGCCACGCTCCTGGGACTCGACGCGACCAGCGCGATGTTCGACCGCCTGGCGCCGGTGGCGTTCTTGGCGGTGGTGGTCGTGTTCCAACCCGAGCTGCGGGCGGCGCTGGAACGCTTCGGGCGTGGCCGCCGCAAGGCGGGTGCGACCGGGGACCCGGTGCAAGAGGTCATGGCGGCCGTGCGCGAACTCGCCCAGCAGCGGGTGGGGGCGCTCATCGCCATCGAGCAGTCGACGCCGTTGCGCGAGTACGGGCGCGCGGGCAGCGAGCTCGGCACGCCCGTCACGGCGGCACTGCTGCAGACGCTGTTCGCCAGCCGCGGCCCCCTGCACGACGGCGCCGTGATCGTCAAGGACGACCTCGTGACCCATGCCGGCGCGATCTTCCCGCTGTCCGACCGCGACCGCGAGGAGGGTTTCTCGGCGAAGCTCGGCACGCGACACCGCGCCGCGCTCGGGCTCTCGGAGATCAGCGACGCGCTCGTGCTGGTGGTCAGCGAGGAACGCGGCACCGTCTCGGTGGCGCGCGACGGCGTGCTGCGCGTCGACATCGCACCCGCCGCCGTCCTCGCGGCGCTGCGCGAGGTGTACGGGCCGTGATGACCACCATCTTCGACCTGCTGGAGCGGCTGCTGATCCAGAACGCGCCGCGCAAGCTCGGCGCGCTCGCCATCGCGGTCGTCGTGTGGCTCTTCGTGGCGACCGACGACGCGACGATCGCTCAGCGCAGCCTGCTGGTGCCGATCGTCGTGGAGGGCGTCTCGGCCGAACAGGTGGTGGTCGGACTGCCGCAGTTCGCGGAGGTGACCGTCTCGGCGCCCACGACGCGCATCGATCGGCTGCGCCCCGAGAGCTTCGAGGCCGTCATCGACCTCGCCGGCCTGAGCGGCGACTTCCAGGTGCAGGTGAGCGTTTCGCCACCCCAGGGCATCGCACTTGAGCGGGTCGTGCCGAGCGAGGTCATCGGCATCGTCGAGCCGGTGGCGCGGGCCGAGGTGCCCGTCGTCGCCAGCGTGCTGGGCGAGGTGGGCAGCGACCTGCGCGTCCGGGCGACCGTCACCCCGGCGCAGGCGGAGGTGCGGGGCCGGGCGGCCGTCGTCGCGCGGGCCGTCGCCGTCGTCGTCCCGCTGCCCGTCGGCGATACCCTCGGCGCCACCGCCATGTCGGGCACCGGCTTCGCCGTGGACGCGACGGGCCGCCCTCTGCCCGACGTGGTCCTCGAGCCGCAGAGCTTCGTGCTCGGCTGGGACCTCGAGCCGGTCTACGTCAGGCGCAGCCTCCCCCTGCAGGTGGCAGCGCTGCCCGACGGCCCGTGGTCGGGGCCGACCGGCGCGCCGAGCGAGATCACGGTCGTCGGGCTGCGCAGCTCGGTCTTGGCGCTCGACGCCGTGGCGGCCGACGTCGACCTGCCGACCGGCGACCTCGAGAGCGGGCGCTATACTGCGCCGTTGCGCCCTCGGCTCCCCGCCGACGTCGTCGCGGTCGGGAGCCCGACCGTCGACCTCGAGTACACGGCGCCGACGAACCCCGCCGAGTGAAGCCCGCAGGAGTCCCCCTTGTCCACCTTCCCCATCCGCCTCTACGGTGACGCCGTGCTCCGCCGGCGCGCGCAGCCGGTGACCCACTTCGACGCCGAGTTCCGACGCCTGGGTGCGGCGCTGGCCGAGACGCTGCTGGCGGCCGAGGGCGCCGGGCTGGCGGCCCCGCAGGTGGGCGTCCCCCTGCGCGTGTTCGCGCTCGCCGGCACCTACGCCGGCGTGCTCGATCCCGCAGAGGAGCACGACGCGGAGACCGAGCGGGCGGCCGTGAGGCTTGTGGTCAACCCGCAGCTCGTCGAACACGCGGGCAGCCGCGTCGACGTCGAGGGGTGCCTGTCGATCCCGGGCGTGTACGCCGACGTCGAGCGCGCGGCCGCACTCACGCTGCGCTACCAGGACCTGGACGGCACCTGGTACGAGGAACCCGCCGAGGGACTCCACGCCAAGGCCGTGCAACACGAGATCGATCACCTCGACGGGGTGCTCTTCCTCGACCGCCTCGCGCGCGACGTGCGCGCCGAAGTGATGGACGCGCACCGCGCCGACCTGGCGCAGATGCAGCGCGACGCCCGCGCGCACCTCAAGGAGCTGCGCGCCGCGGGGCTGCCGCCGCAGCCGTGGCCGGCACGGCCTGCCCAACTGCCGCACGCCGCGCGTTCGCCGCGCGGGTCGCGGTCGGGCCGGCGGCCGAAGCCGTGAGCCGCCACCGCCTGCGCCTCGCCCTCTTCGGTACGCCGGCGTTCGCACTGCCGACGCTCGAGGCGCTACACGCGCACCACGACGTCGCCCTCGTCGTCGCCCAGCCCGACCGGCCGGTCGGCCGCGGCCGCCTGCTGGCGTCGCCGCCGGTCGCGGCGCGCGCCCGCGACCTCGGGCTGCCGCTCGCCCAGCCCGAACGGCTGCGGCGCGACCCCGCGTTCGCCGAGCGCCTCTCCGCGCTGGACCTCGACGTCGCCGTCACCGCCGCGTACGGGCAGATCCTCCCCGCCTCGCTGCTCGAGATCCCGCGGGAGGGCTTCCTCAACGTCCACGCCAGCCTGCTCCCGCGCTGGCGCGGTGCGGCGCCGGTGCAGCACGCGCTCATCGCCGGCGACGAGGTCACCGGCGTGTGCATCATGCAGACGGAGGCGGGCCTCGACACCGGGCCGGTGCGCCTCGTGCGCGAGCTTCCCATCGCGCCGGACGACGACGCGGTCCGCCTGCTCGGCGCCCTCGCGCGCCTCGGCGCCGAGGCCCTGCTGGAGGCGCTCGCCCGTCTGGCGGACGGCACGCTGCCGAGCGAGCCGCAGGACGACGCCCGCGCCACGCTGGCGCCACGGCTGACGAAGGACGACGGCCGCATCCGCTGGGCCGATCCCGCCCGGCGCATCGTCGACCGCCACCGGGGGGTGGCGGGCTGGCCCGGGAGTTGGTGCCGCGTCAGCCCGGACGCGTCGGCGGCCGTCCTCAAGGTCCACGGGCTCGAGCTCGCAGAGGTCGCCTCCGACGCCGCCCCCGGCACCGTCCTCGCTGTGGGGGCCGACGGCCTCCTGCTCGCCTGCGGCGAGGGCAGCGTGCGCCTCACCGAGGTGCAGCCTTCCGGCAAGCCGCGCATGGGCGCGCGGGCGTGGGCCAATGGCGCGCGCATCATCCAGGGGGTGTGCCTTGGCTAGGGTCGCGCTCGTCGGACGGCCGAACGTCGGCAAGTCGAGTCTGTTCAACCGCCTCGTCGGGCGCCGCGAGGCGCTCGTCGACGACCACCCGGGCGTCACCCGCGACGTCAAGGAGGGCAAGGTCACGCTCGACTCCGGCCGCGAGATCACGCTGCTCGACACCGGCGGGCTGTGGTCGGGCGACCGCTGGGAGCGCACCATCAAGGACAAGGTGGGGCGGGCGCTGCGGGGCGTCGACGTCGTGCTGTTCTGCGTCGACGGCCGCGAGGGCGTGCAGTCGGCCGACGAGGAGATCGCCGCCTGGCTGCGTTCGCTCGGCAAGCCCGTATGGCTGGTGACTACCAAGCTCGACGACCCCCAGCACGAGGAGCAGGCGCCGATGTTCGAGGCGTACGCACTCGGCTTCGGCGAGGTCTACCCCACCAGCGCGGCGCACGTGCGCGGGACCTGGGAACTGCTCGGCGCCCTCGAGGAGGCGCTGCCGCCCGACCCCGAGGAGGACGACCTCGCCGACGAGGCGCCCATCCGCATCGCGGTCGTCGGCCGACCGAACGTGGGCAAGTCGAGCATCGTCAACGCGCTGCTGGGCGAGGAGCGCGTCATCGTGGCGGAGGTGCCCGGCACCACCCGCGACTCGGTGGACGTCGCGTTCGAGTTCGGCGGGCGTCCCTTCGTGCTGGTCGACACCGCCGGCATCCGCCGCAAGCCGACGCACGACCTCGAACGCTGGATGACGATCCGCAGCGAGGAGGCCCTGCGCCGCGCCGACGTCGCCGTGCTGGTCGTTGATCCCTTCGAGATGGGCGACCACGAGATGGGCCTCGCCAACCTGGCCCTCGAGCGCGGCATCCCCACCGTCCTCGCGGTCAACAAGTGGGACCTCGTCGAGGACGCCGAACTCGTCCCGCGCAGGAAGCTGATCGACGAGACCCTGCCGCACCTCGACTTCGCCCCCCGGGTCTACACGTCGGCGCTGACCGACTTCGGCCTGCACGAGCTCCTGGCCACCGCGGTGCGCGTCTACGAGACCGCCCGCCGGCGCGTCGGCACGGCCGAGCTCAACGCCTGGATCGAGGTCTGGACCACCCGGCAGCCGCCGCCCAACTTCCAGGGACGGCCGCTGCGCATCTACTACGCCAGCCAGGTCGAGACCGCGCCCCCGGTGTTCCACATGAGCGTCAACAGCGAGAAGTACGTGACCCGCTCCTACGAGCAGTTCCTGATCAACCGCATCCGCGAGGACCTCGGCTTCGCCGAGGTGCCCTTCCGCCTGGTGTTCAAGTCGCGGCGCAAGGAGGGCGGCAAGCG
>Ga0114946_10001753_pt1 | contig 14939 bp, 13 predicted proteins | sample WalLakDeSediment_FD_88676 | JGI IMG/M metagenome (GOLD analysis project Ga0114946, IMG submission 88676) | Lake sediment microbial communities from Walker lake, Nevada to study Microbial Dark Matter (Phase II) - Walker Lake 11/02/13 Deep Sediment | ecosystem: Environmental > Aquatic >... | reverse complement strand
TCGGTCTTCCCGGTGGAAATTCATTCCTCGCATTTCGAATGGTGTGGAAGAGCCGTGCATCTCGCGGCGATACGCGACATCACCGAGCGAATAGAGCACCTGACACAGTTGCGTGAAGCGACGCAGCGCTATCGAATGCTTTTCGAAAAAGCACCGGACGGCATTCTCATGTTGGATGAGGAAACACTGAACATTCTCGAATTCAACGATACGGCGTGCACGCAACTTGGCTACGAGCGTGCGGAGTTTTCATCTCTTCGGCTCTCGGATGTTCACCTTGAATCCGCCTTGCCTCTCAACGTGGTATGCGCCGCCGCGATGAATGAAGGAGAAACCAAATTCGAGGCGGTATTTCGGTGCAAGGACGGTCGTCTGAAGGATATGCAAGTCATGGTGACGCTTGTCGAGATGGGAGGTAAAAAGGTGTTTCATACCGTGATGCGAGACATCACTTCTCGTAAACTCGTCGAAGACAATCTGCGCACGCTGTCACGGGCGGTCAAGTACAGCTCCGCAGTTATTTTCATTACAAACGCCGATGGCGTTATCGAGTACGTCAATCCCCGATTCACTGCCGTTACCGGTTATACCGCCACAGAGGCGATCGGACGCACACCGACGATTCTGAAATCCGATGTCACACCGCCCAGACTCTATGAAGAACTTTGGAGTACAATTGCTGGCGGAAGGGATTGGCAGGGAGAATTGTGCAATACCAGAAAGAATGGAGAATTATATTGGGCGCTTGCTTCCATTTCTCCTGTCAGAGATGATATTGGTCGTATTCAGCATTACGTTGCCGTGCAGGAGGATATTACAGCCACCAAACGGTCGCAGGAGGAACTGCTGGCTGCCAAGGAACAGGCCGAACGCTCCGACATGCTCAAAGACGCCTTCATCGCGAACATGTCGCACGAGATTCGCACGCCACTCAACGTAATTCTCGGTTTTACAGGGTTGCTCAAGGACATGGACGATGGCGGTGAACAGATCGATACAGCCATGTGCATTGAAAACATTGAACGAGGTGGGTTTCGTCTACTCAGAACTGTTGATGAAATTCTCAACATGTCCAGCATTCAGGCTGGGACATTCCGCAACGAACCGACAATATTGCGTGTTGACGACATTGTGGAGCGAATGCTGCAGGACTTCGCCACCGTCGCTTCCGAGAAGCACCTTGCTCTGGAATACATCGCCGATTACCCCGACGCGATTGTTTTTGCTGATCAATACATCTTTGAGCAGGCACTGTCGAACCTTCTGGACAATGCCGTGAAATTCACCGAGACCGGGTGGGTTCGCGTTCGTACAGGTCGTGACGAGGAGAATCTTCTCGTATCTGTCATCGATACGGGGGTCGGCATAGACGAGGCGTATATTCCGCATCTTTTCGACAGTTTTTCACAGGAGCGAAGTGGTATTTCCAGACCATTCGAAGGCTTGGGGCTTGGGTTGGCGTTGACTCGTCGCTATGTCGAATTGTGCAGCGGAAGCATACATGTGGAGAGCTACAAGGGGAAGGGGACAACATTCACGATGCGATTCCCGCTGATTGACGAATAGTGAAAAGAATATGAAAAAAACAAGGCCCCTATTGCGGGGCCTTGTCGTTTCAATACCTACAGGAGTAGATGTTTATTGCTCGATGCTGATCAACTCGATTTCGAAAATCAGCGTAGAATTGCCAGGAATATCCTGACCCGCTCCCCGTTCGCCATAGGCGAGTTCGGACGGAATATACACCTCCCATTTCGAGCCGACTGGCATCATTTGCAGTACTTCAGTCCAACCCGCGATAACGCCTGTAACCGGAAACACTGCCGGTTCGCCGCGATCGTAAGAACTGTCGAATTGCTTGCCGCTGATCAGCGTGCCTTTGTAATGGCATTTCACGCGGTCTTCGGCAGTAGGCTTGGGGCCATCGCCCATGGTGATGACTTTGTATTGCAGACCGCTGGCTGTTGTCTGAACCCCTTCTTTTTTCTTGTTCTTCTCTAAAAACTCCTCACCTTCTGTCTTGCTCTTCTCGCCCTGGATTTGGCGCTCTTCTTCCTGCTTTGCCATCAATTCTGTTTGATAGTCCATCATGACCTGCTGCGCTTGCTCTTCACTCATGAGGCCTTCCTTTTCCTGAAGCACATCGTTGATCGCAGCGGCAAGTACCAATGGATCGATGTCTATGAATTGCATTTTGAAGTTCTGGCCTATGTTCAGGCCGATGGCGTAACTGACGCTGTCCTTATGCGTCTTGAGTTCCTTGACTTCCTGTGCGTTGTTTTGACAAGAAATGAGCAGCATTGCTGCTGTGAACATTACCAGGAATCGCATGAGTTCGTCTCCTTGGAATAAAAAATGAAATGGATATCGAATGAATCACTCACAATTAACTAACTTAAGGAAATTTCCTCCCAAGGTGCAAGCCGCTATCCGGGTGGAACTCGATACGAGGAAGTACATGCCGTGAACAACGACGGGTATACATATCGCGACATCATCACACCGGAGTACAATGGCATCGGCGTATTGCAATATTACGCCATGCGGTATCCGCATTCTTCTACGGCCGAGTGGAGCGAGCGATTGCAGAGCGGTGCTATTCTCAGAAACGGCGTGATAGCCGAAGCCGACGATATCGTTCAACCCGGAGATGAACTTGTGTATCACCGGGAAGCTTGGCAAGAAGCTGATGTGCCGATGGAATTCAGCCTTCTGTTCGATCATACGACCTGTTCGGTGTTCGACAAGCCCGCCGGCCTTCCCGTGTTGCCAGGTGGGGGGTTTCTCGAGAACACCTTGCTGTACCAAGTGCGTGCTCGCTTCGGTGACAAGCTATCGCCAGTGCATCGTCTCGGACGAGGAACGAGCGGCGCGGTGTTGTTCTCCAAAAGCAGCGACGCGGCGGCTATGCTCGCTGCCGCAATGCGTGAACGTCGCATACGAAAAACCTATCTCGCCTTGGTGGAGGGAATACCAGCAGAGGACGTGTTCTCGGTCGATACGCCTATCGGTCCAGTAGCGCATCCTTTGCTCGGACACGTGTATGCGGCTGACGAGAAGGGTAAACCTTCCCTGAGCCACTGTCGCGTATTGTATCGGAATATCGCTTCGAGTCGCTCTTTGCTGTCCGTCGATATCCCGACAGGCCGACCGCATCAAATTCGTATTCATGTCGCATCCGTCGGATTTCCGCTCGTCGGTGATCCGCTCTACGGAGAAGGAGGTGTGCCGAAATATGCTGGCGACGATATGCAGCGGGCAGCCGTCCCTGGAGATTGCGGGTATTTCCTGCATTCTTGGCGACTGGAATTTCGTATTCCGGCTTCGTCGCAGACCGCCGTCGTTGTAGCACCGCCGCCACCTGAACTTCGACCGATGTAAGTCTATCCGAGATCGTTCAGTATATCGCCGCACGGCCGAATTACCGTTTCGGCGATGCCGGAAAATCCTCCACAACGATGCGATCGATTCGTTAATCGTGTAAAGTATCAGATGTCCCCGACGCTGTACGGGCTGCATGCTTCAGCAACCCGCGGAGGCGAAGCATTGTCTCAATGAGCTTCGCCGATCGAACTCGCTTCTGTATGCCTCTGCAGCGATTCGCGTATCAGTATCGAATGCGAGCGTTCAATATGATTTCTGGGAGCACACCAGTCCCCTCTGGGTAGATTGCGAGATGGAGAGGCGCTGAATGCGATTGCGAAACTTGCACTGAATGAGTCATGCAGATGACGAGTATTTCTCTGCTACAAACCCTGACTGCGTAAATAAAAGGCTCAAGCGTGTTTGATCTTGCGAGGAATCTTTTGTAACATTATAGCTTATGGCCGATGTGGGTTCATGCGTCGTCTCCGTTTCGAGCACCGGGCATTCCTACCGTTGCAATGCAAAGTTCGCAACGTGAAAATCGGACGTGGAAGCAGTGCGACATTCAGTGCATAGTTTCAGAAAATAGCTACTTACAAGGGTGAAAGGGACATGACCAACGATTATTCTCCGCTCTCTCTGTACCGCCTGCCATGGAATTTCGCTGACAACGCTATTTCTTGGCTTGAACCGACCAGTACGTGCAATCTGTACTGTGACGGTTGTTATCGTGAGAATCGAGGAGATTCACACAAATCCCTACGGGAAATACAGCATGAACTGGACGTCTTCGAACGGCTGAGAAAATGCGACAGCATTTCCATCGCCGGCGGCGAACCACTGCTGCATCCAGAGATTCTCGAAATCGTGCGCATGGTTAAACGAAAAGCTTGGAAGCCAGTCATCAACACCAACGGCGCGTTACTTACACCGGAACTGCTTCGGGAACTAAAGCATGCCGGTGTGTGGGGGTTTACGTTTCACGTGGACAGCGGCCAGAGCAGGGCGCAATGGAAAGAGAAGAATGAAATTGAACTTAACGCACTTCGGCAGGAATATGCGGATATGCTACATGATATTGGCGGAGTAACATGTTCCTTCAATGCGACGGTCTATCCGGAAACGCTGCAACACGTGCCGGACATTCTCGAATGGGGGCAACGCAACCTGGATCGCGTTCACGTACTGGTGTTCATTAACTATCGCATGGCTATTCTCGGCAAGAACATGGAGTATTACGTCGGTGGCGAGCAAGTGCGTTTCGACGACATGATGTATTCGAAAAAAGACGATCACCGCCGGACCGACATATCTTCGGAGGAAGTCGTCGATGTCATTCGAAGCGTATACCCGGATTTCATGCCGAGCGCGTTTCTCAACGGTACCGAACAACCGGATTCGTACAAATGGCTGCTTGCCGGGAGAATGGGCAACGCGAGGAAAATATTCGGCTATGTTGGTCCGAAATTCATGGAGGTAGTCCAGACGTGGAATCATGTCTTCAAGGGCCGTTACCTCGCCTATGCCGCGCCTGCAATGCAGCGAAAGGGGCGATTGTATTTTCTCCTCGCCCCGTTCGACAAGGGATTGCGACGTATTCTGTCCTCCTACGCAGCGTCGTTGTTGAAACGTCCGCGTGCATTTTTCAAAAAAGTGCATTTTCAGTCCATCATGATCATTCAGCCGGCCGATGTTCTGGAGACTGGGGCCGTGAACATGTGCGACGGTTGCCCCGACATAACAGTGTGGAACGATCAGCTCGTATGGAGTTGCCGGATGGAGGAGCAACTCCGATGGGGACAGAACGTCCGTATGGTGCCGCGCAATGTCGAGAAGGAGCAGGCGATACGAGCGGAGTCCGTTTGAATGCACAGTCGAATCGGTGGTGATTGCCTGGGTATTCCGCTTTGCATAGATTGTGTTCATCCACCATGTGCATTCAACGATGCATGTAGCTTTCAACAGCATAGACTATTACCACATCGCATTTCGCGATCACGGCCTGATGAATCCCTTGAGCGAGGATCGCTTGCTCATACTTGCGGGGCATTGTGGGCTCGGACCGGAATCACGGATTCTTGATGTGGGCAGTGGGAAGGGGAGAGCCTCGTTGCTGCTGTGCCGTAAATGGAGATGTTACAGCGTGCAGGTGGATATTTCCGAACAGTGGACGAGTACTGCCCGGAAGTTGTTCGAGGAACAGGGATTGCAGCATCGTACGGAAATTCGTTGCGAGGACGCTGCGAAATCCTCGCATGCTCCCCATTCGTTCGATCTTGCCGTCTGTTTGGGTACAGCTCTTTTGTATGGTGGAATTTCTTCGGCCATGCGCAACTTGACAAAGCTTGTGCGCATCGGCGGTCATATTATCTTAGGCGAACCGAGCCTTGACGGAAATCCGCCTCTCCGTTTCAGACAGTATCTTGATCGTACGGGTTGGCTCATTCATTCATCGCGAGCCTTGCTTCGAATCATGGACGAGAACAGGTGTCGATTGCTATGGTCGTTGCGCAGCACTGGTGAAGAGTGGGATCGCTATATGGGAATGCAGTGGAATGCCATTCACGAGTATGCCCGGCAACATCCAGGAGACCGGCAAGCGCAGTATTTCCTGGAGTGGTGCCGGGATGAACAGGAATCGTATCTCCGATATCAACGGCATCACTTGGATTGGAATGTGTTTTTACTTCGCGTCGGTAATTGCCGCATCTGAGACCCTTGATGCAATCTCCAGAGGCGGGCGCGATTTCAGAACTGATATTGTAAGGACCTCGGAATTCATACATGCGTCTAGCGCCATCTGTCTTGTACATGTCCACCGCTATCCATTCGCTGAACTGATCTGAACCGATGAACATCACCCGATACATTCCGGTGAGCGAAGGAATGCGTCACATGTTCGCGGCGGCGGTGAGTTTCAGCCTCATGGGACTGTTCGTGCGGTTACTGAAAGACATGCCCTCGATGGAAATCGTGTTATTTCGTGCCGCCATCACTCTGGTGATATCCGCCGCACTTCTGTTGCGATCCGCTACACCGTTACTGGGACGCGAAAAACCGTTGTTGTTGCTCAGAGGCGTGTTCGGCTTTCTGGGATTGTCCGCGTATTTCTACTCCATACACGAATTACCCTTGGCCGAAGCCGTCACCGTGCAGTACACGAACCCATTGTTCACTGCGTTGTTCGCTCCGTTGATATTGGGTGAACGGAACAGCGGCAACGAATGGAAGGCGGGACTGTTATGCTTCGCCGGTGTGCTCTGCATTGCACGTCCAGGAGTTCCGGGTACAATGCTCCCTGTACTGATAGGCCTCGCAGGTGCGATGTGCAGCGGGGTTGCGTATAATCTCGTGCGTAAACTCGGGATACGCGGAGAGGATCCGCTCACTATAGTCCTGTATTTTCCGCTCGTGGCGCTCGTGCTCGGGACACCGTTCGCCATGGATTCGTTACGCGTCCCTGTTGGAATCGAATGGATTCTTCTGCTTGGTGTCGGTCTGACGACACAGGCCGCACAGGTGTCCATGACGAAAGGAATGCGTACTGTGCGTGTCGCCCGTGCAAGTATGACCAACTATCTTGTAATCGTGCTTTCGGCGTTGTATTCTTTGGCGTTGGGTGAGCAGCTCACGCTGCTTTCCTGGCTTGGTATGGCGTGTATTTTCATCGGTATTGCAATGATCGCGAAATTACGAGAACGAATATGGCACCGACCGGAGTAGGACGGCTGTTACTAAGCATTGCCTTCATCAGCATCGTATCAAATACGGCCTTTGGGCAATTTCTTCCGTCTGCTTCTCCCGGGTGGGATCGGGTGCCTGAACGCATATCTATGCCAGACACGCTCAGAGAGCTTCGCCCGGCTGAAAGAGCACTTCTGTCGGCATACGGAGCGCGATTCGTCGTGACGGGCTCATATTCACGAGGACGGGAGGTCGTTTCAGTTTTTCTTGCTGAACTTGAGACTCGCGAGCGTGCATTCGGATTATACGCTGCGTCGGCGGCGAAGCTGCGCAGACATGGAATTGTCGGAGATGCATTCGCGCTGGATCGAAACACGATGCATCTCAATTACGGACCCTACTACGTGTTGTTCAGGCATTCAATGCCCGGTCGGGAAGCACCCGACGACCTGGTACGCAGAGTCAAGCGACAACTGTTCAACCGCGCCGATTGCTACGGTTCCGATGTTCCTCTGCCGTGGGAGGAACGCATCCCGGGGACGGAGCACTACTACCCACCCGATGTACGCGCATGGGCGAGCGAGCGTGGTGAGTGGCTACAACCCGTACTTGATGTGGTCGAAACGCGAGCGGCATGGGTTGCACGGTACGCATCGGGTGAAGGCAGTGGCGGTCGTGTTGTGTATTCGTTTTTCATGAGGCAGGAACAGGCACGGGCGAACTTTGAATCCACACTCATCGAACGCTACGCTACTGATGCTCGATCGCGTGACCTCCACTGCGGAGCGGCATCGTTTTTCTACAAATCTTGGATTGTTCTCGTCGTCAGAGGAAAGGAACGCGTGACTCTAGTAATTGCCGATATGTCGGATGCACTGTCGTGTACTTGGATTCGCTTGTTCAGGCAGATGTGAACATCATTGCATATTCCATTGGCAATGCACACTTTGAATGTGATGTGCGTACGATGTCGCTAACAAACTTGCGCTATGTATCCCGTATCACGCTTTGCTTCACGAACGACCTTGCCGCGCACTTCCGTGATAGCATTCCATGTTCGATTGGATGAATGCATGATGAAGAATGTACTGAAGGAGTTTCCGTACTGGCGTTGCGAACGCGATTCACCGCTGTTGCCGGATGGCGATACCGGAGAATGGTATCACTACTTAAGCTCGAGTATATGATAGTACATCTACATCCGCGAGCGCATGTCCTTCTAATGCTTCAGTTCCGCGGCTATGTTCATCCGCGCACTGAGAGTGTTTGTAATGAATGCGGATGGATTGCGAACGTCATGCGAGCCGATTTGCTGCGTGCTGCTGTGCTCCAAGAATACTCGCTACGCTATATCGGCGAGGTCAATGCGCTCTGCCGCTTCATGAAGAGTATGTTCTCCGTCGTCGCAGTGGTGGGAACGCGTAGCAACGGTACCTGCTCCGAGTCGACTTATGTTGCTGACCAGTTGTTTCCGACTCGGGTGCATCTCCTTGCCTTGATGTCGTTCATGTCGTTCATGTTGTTCATGTCGTTCATCGCGTTCCACGTTGTCCGTGCTGTCCGGTCTCTTGTTTGTTGCTCTCTATTACAAGCAAATCCGGGTGTCGTATCGAGGGTGCAATGATCACGCTCTCTCGCTATCTCACGGCGATGGAGTTGACCCTGCTCTGTATCGCGTTTCCATTGCAGGCGCAGAACGTTCTCACCGGTGCGGATGTGCTGCTGCGCGATTCCTTACATATCGTAGCGGGCAAGCGCGTCGGTCTCATCATCAATCACACGTCGCTGCTGAACGACGGACGCAGCCTGCTCGATACGTTACATGCTAATCCGGCGATTCGCGTGATTGCGGTGTTCAGTCCGGAACACGGATTTCGTGGCAGCGCATCGGCCGGAGAGCTGGTGCCGAATGATGGCATCAACGGTATACCGATACATTCACTGTACGGAGCGCGTCGAAAACCCACGGCCGAGATGCTGGAGGGGTTGGATATGCTCTTGTTCGATATACAGGATATAGGTGTCCGGTATTATACGTATATCTCGACAATGCTGTTGTGCCTTGAGGCGGCGGCGGACGCCGGCGTGGAGTTTGTCGTGCTTGACAGACCGAATCCGCTTGGTGGCGAGGCAGTCGAAGGTCCAATCCGGGCTCCGAAGCATCGATCCTTCGTCGCGATGTTGCCGATACCGGTCCGGCACGGTATGACTGCTGCTGAACTGGCGCTGATGGCGTATGCTGAAGGCTGGTTGCGTTCCTCGATCTCGCCGCATCTTCGAATCGTTCCGATGCACGGGTGGGAACGTCGCATGTATCATAGTGATACCGGTTTACCGTGGGTGAACCCTTCGCCCAACATGGTCTCCATGGATGCTGCGCTGGCGTATGTTGGGACATGCCTTCTCGAAGGGACGTCGGTGTCGGAAGGCAGAGGCACGGATATTCCATTTCTGTGTTTCGGTGCCCCGTTCGTCGATGGAGCACATGTCGCCGAACGTCTGAATACCGAGGCCCCTCCCGGCGTGCTTTTTCACCCCGTCACGTTCACGCCGCATCCCCGACCAGGGGCCGGTACTCCCAAGTTCGTCGGTGAGGAATGCCACGGCGCAGTGATCGAGATTGTCGATCGAGCGGCGGTGCAGCCTTTCGAGATGGGTTTGCTTATTCTGGACGTTCTCGCACGACTCTATGGTGAAAAAATCGGCTGCACGTCGTATCTTTCTACATTAATCGGCCATCCTGGTTTTACGGAAGCTTGCGTGGATGGTCGGAGTGGCGAGTTATTCAGATCTCTGGCTGACGCTACAGAGCGATTCAATGTCCTTCGAGAAAAACACCTTCTCTATCCGTAACAATTCGACCCACACGGAGCGCACATGCAACGGTTTTTTCTGTCCGCACTGACTGTGGCAATCATAGCCTGCTCCGCTTGTCATCGTTCGGAAACGGACGAGAACAAGACCCCGGCCGCAACGGATGTCGCCACGGCCGAGATGCTCTCCGAAGACGAGCGCGGCCCTTCCGTACCTCTCGAAAGGCCTCGGCAAGTGGTCTATCGGTTTTCGTCAGGCGATTCCTTCGGGTATAAGATACACATAGTCGAGAATGTGCTGCAGACGCGCGCAACGATTGAAGAAAAAAACGAGCAGGAAGTTGTTTATTGGTATGCTCTTGACGTTGTGGAGGCATATCCGACTGGTGGTGGGCGCCTCCGTGCAACGTGTGACCGCGTGAGTTTCCGGCATACATCGTCTGATGGGAAAGACACGCGCGAGATGACATACGATACGGATGCCGAGAATCCACATGATGTCGAAAAACAATTCTCGAGATTCAACGCACCAGTGAATACACCCTTTGAAATGGTGGTGGACAGCGACGGCCGCATCGCGTTGATCGACAACATGGATGATGTGATCAGAAAATATCTTTCGGACGATTACGCGACCACGAAGTCCGATCAACTCGCGTTGATACAACGGGATTATGCTGAAACCAGCATCAGGAGTGTGCTTCAGCATGCGTTTCAGAAATTGCCCGAAACACCCGTAGGAATCGATTCCTCGTGGGTGGTGGTTCAATCAGAGAAATTCGGATATCTCAGTGTACGCAATGATGGGAAATATACGGTTACCGACGTGACGAACACCTCTCATGGGATGCTGATGCACATCGATGTCCGGTTGACGTCGACACATACGGGCCCGCGCGTCATGGATACCGGTCAGGGTATTGCGACCATGGATACATTCGATGTACAGGCGGTTGGTAGAACAACACTGAACTTGGATAAAGGGCGAATACACAGGAGGACAATGAAGAACACCGTGTACGTGAAATTATGGGTGGAACAGCCCGAGGAGACGAAGCGCATGTTCCCGGATGAGATGCAGGATTTCTGGTGGGTACAGGATGCGTCTATCGTGACAACAGTCGAACCTTGGTCCCGGTGACATACTTCAGCATGCAAATATTCCAGATCACAACACCGTCGACCGAGTCATGTTGATCATTCCGGCCATGCACATACGGGCTGGTCGTTGCGTTCGCACCGCCATCGGAGAATCCGGAACAGAGGGCAAGTACCCGTCCGATCCCGTATCGGTTGCGCGAATGTGGCGTGGAGAGAATGCTAAAGCGCTTCATGTTGTCAGTACGGATAGTGCGGTGTGTCCGTTAACCGAACAGACGGATATGCTTCGGGCGGTGGTCGAAGCCGTGGACATTCCTCTTCAATATGCTGCGGCGTTCACCGACATCGACCAGGTTCGCTTGGTTCTGGAGGATATCGGAGTGTATCGCGTCGTCGTCACGGGGAGCAATGCCGGAGATTTCGATTTCATTTCGACACTTATAGGTAGATACGGTCCCAGAAAAATCATAGTGGAAATCGAAACGGACGGTGAGCACGTTGTTTTTCCCGCCGCTTATGTTGGGGAAGACGAGCATGCCAAGCTACCTTTGCACGAGTTGCGCCGATTGGGCGTTCAGCGCATTGTTATTTCGACACGCAATATTTCTTTACAACCACCAGTGGACTTCTTGCTTTCAGTTGTTGAAGAGACTAACTTGTCTATTACGCTGAACGGATTTATTCGCCATTATCGTGATCTTAGAACCGTACAGAACATTCATCCACAAAAAATCGATTCCATTATTTTGGACGATGTCTTATATTTCAATGCTTTCCCTTGCCAGAAAATCTGGCGACTTGCGGAACAGCAACTCATGGCCGAACGCAGGTTTCTCTGATGTCAATATCCATCTTCGCTTTGCACGCATGCATCATGGAAGTGAAACACGAGCAGCGGTTCCGGAATCCGAATGGATTTTGTGACGAAGTTCAGTATATTGCTCTCTGAAGTATTTTCACGAACCGCGGTGCTGTCGCGATTCCGGGTAGAGACGAATCCAAAATCTTGCTTCATTTCGGCACTTTGCCGCACACAAGGCGGCGCTCTCAAAAAACAGAACTATAGGTCTTTTTACATTGGTCATTGTTATCAGGTGTGCTTATGAGATTACCCATTCTGCGATCATGTTTTCTGATCGCAAGCCTGCTGCTCGTGTCATCGGTGGGGGTGGCACAGACCGTTTACAGCCCTGACGTATCCCGCGTCTTTGTCAGCGGCTTCATGGGGTTGAACCACAACACCAATCTGGGGGAATTCAAGACCGACTGCGACTGCCTTTTCGAGGGTGGCTTCGGGCTGGGCAATCTCGGTGTGCAAATTGGCGCGGACCTCACGTACGCTTGGTCGCCATCGTGGGCTTTCATGACGAAGGTGTACTACGACAACAAGCACACGAGGGAGGCGTATGATCGGCCGATCTATACTCCTATCGCTACCGGCCAAGGTGTCGAAGTCGAGGAGGTCAATTACGAGGAAATCGGTGACGTGTCACTCTCCTATTTCACTGCAGGTCTGTACCTTCGCTGGCAGCCACGACTCGCGCGCTGGTATGTGTTCGCCGGGCCCACGGCGGGATACGCTGTTGCTTCCAAAGTACAGCATAATCAGGAAATTCTCGATCCGGAATTGTCGTATCGCGATTTACTCGATACCAAGCGCGTCGTCTCCGTTGGAGATTTCGACGGACTGCTCCGCTTGGAAGCTATGGTCGGTTTTGGGTACGATTACATTATTCGTCCCCGTTGGTATGTGAATCCTGAAATCAGAGTGGGTTATCCTCTGACGAAGGTCACGAACACAATTATCGACCGCGGCAAGGACATTCCCATCGACGACTGGAAAGTCATGTCGGTGCAACTGTCCATCGGGCTTAAGTACGAAGCCTTCTAATTCACGATCTTCATCACTCTCCGGACATGGATGCAATGCAACGATACCCACTTCTTCCGATAATCGTATTTAGCTGTGTTCTTCTTGTCGGTTGCACCGGAAGCGATCCTGCGGATATCGCACTCGTGACAGGAGGCGTCGTCGAGAATCTTGGCGAAAACGTCAATTCCCCTTGGGACGACTACGCGCCCGCCGTGACCGCCGATGGAACACTGTTCTTCACCTCCCGTCGGCCCAATCCGAACCGGCAGGACTACATGGACGATATTTATCGAGTCAACCACATAGACAGGAACTGGGAAAAACCGGTGTATCTGTCTGAAATCATCAATACGCCCGAGTCGCAAGGTGCCATCTCCATCAGTCCGGATGGTCGCACGCTGTATTTGGCGCAGTGCCAGCAACCCGACGGCTTCGGTAAATGCGACATTTATGTCGCAGAATGGAACGAACGCGGTACGGAATGGACTAAGGCACGCAATATCGACAATCCGGAAGGTCGTGACCTTCGCATGTCGCGTGTAGTCGACAACTTCGATCAGGTTAATACAACTTACTGGGAATCGCAACCATCGATATCTCCCGATGGTAGAACGCTGTACTTCGCTTCCGACAGGCCGGGAGGATATGGCGGTACGGACATCTGGATGTCTCAACGTCAATTGGACGGTACTTGGGGTAGACCGATAAATCTTGGACCTGATGTCAATACCAAAGGTGAGGAGAGAACCCCGTCTATAGCTTTCGATGGCAGAACACTGTACTACGCCTCGGACGGCTATCCCGATGGTGAAAAATCCAAGGCGGCAGGAGGCATGGACCTGTATGTCACACGCCGTCATGGTGCCCGCTGGTCCAGACCGATGAATCTTGGGTATCCCATTAATTCATCTGCTGACGACGTCTTCATTTCGTCGACGCTTTCAGGTGATACTTTGTATTTCGCTTCGAACAGATCCGGCGGGTACGGTGGCTTCGACTTGTACCTGCTGCTCGATCCCCCCTTCCCGCCAGATGCTGTCGTGAATATTTTCGGTATCGTATCGGATATCGAAACCGCTCGGCCACTTGCTTCAACGCCGATAACTATAGAAGATTACGGTACTGGTGAAATCATTAACAAATTTCAGAGTCTTGAAAGCGGACAGTACCAGTTTATTGTTCCCGCTGGACGAGAATATCGCATCAGCGCCGAGCAGAAAGGCTATCTGTTCAAGTCCGACGTCTTCGAAGTACCGGAATTGACGGTGTATCGCAGGCTGGAAAAAAACATCGCACTCGAACCGATTCCTCCTATTGTCACTGTCCCACCGAAAACCAACTTGACTGTACTTTTCGATTTTGACAAAGCCACGCTTCGGCCCGAATCGAAACCTGAACTCGAACGGGCAATACGCTTTATTCGTCAGAATCCAGGCAGACGTTTCGAAATCGGTGCGCATACCGATGCACTTGGTACGGAAGAATACAACCTTGATTTGTCAGAACGCCGTTCTTCTTCCGTGCGACGGTATCTCATCGAAAATGGTGTGCCGGCAGACATCATCATCGCCAAAGGCTACGGCGAAGCTCATCCGGTAGACACTAACGACACTCCCCAAGGTCGGCAGCGCAACAGACGAGTTGAGTTGTCTGTTATTGAATAACTTCCTATGGTGGTAGCCACTTGTCAGTTTTATCAGCAAGAGCGGGACACGGTGATCGTGGAGGCCGACGGTCTGCCGGGCGGCCTATATCTCTACCGTCTCGAGACGCGGACGCACACCGAGACGAAACGCATGCTTCTCTCGCGCTGATCCCGCGCGGGAGCGAGGGAACAAGGCGAAACAACGCAACTGAGGGGTGCGGCCATTCGGCCGCACACATCGATGCAAGACTCCGAAGAAGTAGATTTAGCAGAGGAACTGTCATGATGTTGAAACGAAGCATTCTGCAAACAATCGCGCTGCTGGCATTGCTGTCGGTAGTGTTGTTCACGACGTCGCGGGCGCAGGACGCCGCCGGAAGCGGCGAGGACTCCGTGCTTGGCCTGCCCGTCATCGAGGTCAGAATGGAGAGTTCCGCCGACGAACTGTATTTCGTCG
>Ga0114946_10001751_pt1 | contig 14946 bp, 1 predicted proteins | sample WalLakDeSediment_FD_88676 | JGI IMG/M metagenome (GOLD analysis project Ga0114946, IMG submission 88676) | Lake sediment microbial communities from Walker lake, Nevada to study Microbial Dark Matter (Phase II) - Walker Lake 11/02/13 Deep Sediment | ecosystem: Environmental > Aquatic > Freshwater... | reverse complement strand
CCGGAGATGACCGCCCAAAAATTCATCTCCAACCCATTTGTTGCGCACTCAGCACTCAGCACTCAGCACTCATTACTGTACCGCACGGGTGATTTGGTGCGGTACCGGACGGATGGGAACCTGGAGTTTCTGGGGCGGATCGACCACCAGGTGAAGGTGCGCGGCTTCCGCATTGAGCTGGGCGAGATTGAAGCGGTGCTGGAGCAGCATCCTAACGTGCAGTCAACGGCCGTGCTCGCGCGCGAAGACACGCCGGGCGCTAAGGAACTGGTCGGCTACGCCGTGGCGCAGCCGGGCAAGGCGCTGGAAATCGGCGAGTTGCGCCGCTTCCTGCGCGAAAAGCTGCCCGAATACATGGTCCCCACCCAGTTTGTGCTGCTGGAGCAGATGCCGCTGACGCCCAGCAACAAAATCGACCGCAAGGCGCTGCCCGCGCCCGACCGCTCGCGCGAGGCGCTAGCGCAGGCCTACGTCGCGCCGCGCAACGCCGCCGAAGAGACGCTGGCCGCCCTCTGCGCCGACCTGCTGCACCTGGAGCGCGTGGGCGTGCACGACAACTTCTTTGATTTAGGCGGCCACTCCCTGCTGGCCACGCAGTTCATCTCGCGCGTGCGCGACGCTTTCCAGGTGGAAATTCCGCTGCGCACGCTCTTCGCCGGCCCCACCGTGGCCGAGGTGGCCGAGGCAGTGGCGCAGGCGCAGATGCAGGCGGCTTCGGCGCAGGCGCAGGCCCCGGCCATCACGCGTCGCTCGCGCGCCGACCGCACGATCAAGCGCGCCGATCTGGCGCGCGCCGGCGCCGACGGCGCTGGCCGAACCGAACCCGAACGGCATAACACGAGAAACCCGCAATGAGCGTCCATCCTACCGAAGAGTATCTGGCGGCTGAAACCCCTTCGACAAGCTCAGGGCAAGCCTTCAACGAATTCGAGGAGGAGGTCTACGTCTTCCCGCTCTCGTTCGCGCAGCAGCGCCTCTGGTTCCTCGACCAATTTGAGCCCGGCAGCCCCTTCTACAACATCCCGCTCGCCGTGCGCATCCGCGGGAAGCTCAACGTCGCCGCGCTGGAAGCCACGCTGAACGAAATTGTGCGCCGCCACGAAACGCTGCGCACCACCTTCGCGGTTATGGACGGTGATCCGGTGCAGCTTATCGCCCCGCGGCTGGAGCTGCCCCTGCCCGTGGTCAGCTTAGAACATTTGCCGGCCGACGCGCGCGAGGCGGAGGCGCTGCGGCTGGCGCAGGAAGAGGCGCAACGGCCGTTTGACCTGCAGCGCGGGCCCCTCTTCCGTGCGCGCCTGCTCCAGCTTGACCGCGACGACTACGTGGGCCTCTTCACCATGCACCACATCGTCTCCGACGGCTGGTCGATGGGCGTGCTCATGGGCGAAATCGGCGCCATCTACGCCGCCTTCAGCCGCGGCCTGCCCTCGCCGCTGCCGGAGCTGCCCATCCAGTACGCCGACTTCGCCGAATGGCAGCGCGAATGGCTGGAGGGCGAGGCGCTCGAAGGGCAGTTGGCCTACTGGCGTGCGCGCCTGGGCGACGACCACCCTGTGCTCAAGCTGCCTACCGACCGGCCGCGCCCCGCCGTGCAGACCTCCGTCGGCGATACGCACACTATCGTCATTCCGCGCGCGCTCACCGACGCGCTCAAAGATTTAGGCCGTCGCGAAAACGCCACGCTCTTCATGCTGCTGCTGGCCGCCTTCCAGACGCTGCTGCACCGCTACAGCGGCCAGGAAGTCATCAGCGTCGGCTCGCCCATCGCCAACCGCAACCGCGCCGAAATCGAGGGGCTGATCGGCATTTTCATCAACACGCTGGTCTTCCAAAATGAGCTGGGCGACAACCCCACCTTCCGCGCGCTGCTGCGCCGCGTGCGGCAGACCACGCTGGAAGCCTACGACCATCAAGACCTGCCCTTCGAGACGCTTGTCGACCGGCTCAACGTCGCGCGCGACATGAGCCACAGCCCCCTCTTCCAGGTGATGCTGATTTTGCAAAATGCGCCCGGCGGCGAGCAGAGCGGCGCGGGCGAGCTGGAGATGGAGCAGCTTGAGATCCACAGCGGGACTTCGACCTTCGACATCACGCTCTCGGTCACCGAAGACGCCAACGGGCTGGACGCGTCCTTTGAGTTCAACACCGACCTCTTCGACAAGGCGACGATTGTGCGCATGGGCCAGCATTTGGAAACGCTGCTGGCGGGCGTCGTGGCCGATCCGGATCGGCCGCTGTCGCGCTACAACCTGCTGACCGCCGACGAGCGCCGCCTGGTGGTGGAGACGTGGAACGCCACGGCCGTTCCCTTCAACCTCGACCAATGCGCCCACCACCTGATTGAGGCGCAGGCCGCCGCCCATCCGGAGGCCACGGCCGTTGTCATGCCGGCCTTCATGGGCGCGGAGCGGCAGGCGCTGACGTATGGGGAGCTAAACGGCCGTGCCAACCAGCTTGCCCACCACCTGCGCAGCCTCGGCGTCGGCCCCAACGTCCTCGTCGCCGTCTGCGTCGAGCGCGGCCTCGACATGATCGTCGGCGCGCTGGGCGTCCTCAAAGCCGGCGGCGCCTACGTCCCGCTCGACCCCACCTACCCCGACGAGCGCCTGGCCGACATGCTGGAAGATTCCGCCGCGCCCGTCATCGTCACCAACACCGCCGACCGCCTGGCCTCACTCGACATCTCACAAGCCGCCATCGTCGACCTGACCGCCAATTGGCCCCAAATCGCCAATGCGTCCATCGCCGACTCGCCCCTCGCCCCTCGCCCCTCGCAACCCGACGATCTCGTCTACATGATCTACACCTCCGGCTCCACCGGGCGCTCCAAGGGCGTGATGCTGGAACATCGTAACCTGGTCAACGCCTACTACGCCTGGGAGGAGGCCTACCGGCTAGATGAAGCCCGTTCCCATCTGCAAATGGCCAACTTCGCCTTCGACGTCTTCTCCGGCGACTTCATTCGCGCGCTGGGCTCCGGCGGCAAGCTGGTGATCTGCCCGCGCGAATGGCTGCTGGCGCCGGAGCAGCTTTACGCGCTCATGCGCGCCGAGCAGATCGACATCGCCGAATTTGTGCCCGCCGTGCTGCGCCAGCTCATCCAATACCTGGACGACACCGAACAGCGGCTGGACTTCATGCGCCTGCTGGCCTGCGGCTCCGATAGCTGGTACGTCAAGGAGTACCGCAACTTCCTGCGCTTCCTGGGCTCCCAAACGCGCCTGATCAACTCCTTCGGCCTCACCGAAGCGACCATCGACAGCTCCTATTTTGAGAGCAGCAAACTGGACCGCGCCACCGACCAACTGGCGCCGATTGGACGGCCGTTTGCCAACATGCAGCTCTACATTCTCGACCAGCATTTGCAACCGGCCCCCATCGGCATCCCCAGCGAGCTCTACGTCGGCGGCGCCGGCGTCGCGCGCGGCTACCATAACCGCCCCGACCTCACCGCCGAAAAATTCATCCCCGACCCATTTGGCGATTTACGATTGGCCAATCGTCAATCGTCAATCCAAAATCGTAAATTGTATCGTACCGGCGACCTGGCCCGCTGGCTGCCCGACGGCAACGTCGAATTCCTGGGCCGCATCGACAACCAGGTCAAGATTCGCGGTTTCCGCATCGAGCTGGGCGAAATCGAATCCGCCCTGGGCAGCCACCCGGACGTCAGCGACGCCGTCGTGCTGGCTCTTAAAGCGCCTACCGGCGACAACCGGCTGGTAGCCTACGTGGTACCCGACGCCGAAGTGGGGGACCTCTCCGCCAGCGACCTGCGCCGCTTCCTGCAGGAGCGCGTGCCCGACTACATGGTCCCGGCGGCCTTCGTGCTCATCGACGCCATGCCGCTGCTGCCCAACGGCAAAATCAACCGCCGCGCCCTGCCGGAGCCGGACTGGTCCAAGCGTGACCTGGCCGACGCCTACGTCGCGCCGCGCACGCCGGTCGAAGCGCTGCTGGCCGACATCTGGCAGCGGGTGCTGCACCTGGAGCGCGTGGGCGTGCACGACGACTTCTTCGCCCTGGGCGGCCATTCGCTGCTGGCCACGCAGCTTGTCTCGCGCGTGCGCGATGCGTTCGAAATCGAGCTGCCCCTGCGCAATATATTCGAATCCCCCACGGTGGCGACGCTGGCCGAAACGGTGGAGGTGCTGGGGCGCACGGCCGTTCCCCAGGCGCCGCCCATCACTCCCATCCCGCGCCCGGATCCTTCGACAAGCGCAGGACAGGGACTGCCGCTTTCCTTCGCCCAGCAGCGGCTCTGGTTCCTGGACCAGCTTGAGCCCAACAGCCCCTTCTACAACATTCCCGAAGCGGTGCGCCTGGTGGGACCGCTGAATCCCGACCTCTTCGAGCGCGCGCTGAACGAAATTGTGCGCCGCCACGAGGCGCTGCGCACCACCTTCGCCACGACTAAAGACGGCCGTCCCGTCCAGGTCATCCATCCCGCACTGCGGCTGCCGCTCAAACGCATCGATTTGACCCACCTGCCCAAGGCGGAGCGGGAAGCCGAGAGCGAAAAGTTGGCGATGCAGGAGGCGCAACGGCCGTTCGACCTGGCCGCCGGTCCCCTGCTGCGCGCCGCGCTGGTCAAACTCGGCGCGCAGGACCACGTCATCCTGCTCACCATCCACCACATCATCGGCGACGACTGGTCGACGAGCGTGCTGGTGCAGGAGCTGGCGGTGCTGTACGCGGCCTTTGAGGCGCAACGGCCGTCGCCCCTGCCCGACCTGCCCATCCAGTACGCCGACTTCGCCCACTGGCAGCGCAACTGGCTGCAAGGGGAAGTCCTGCAAAGCCACCTCGACTACTGGAAGCAAAAGCTGCGCGGCGCGCCCGCTCTGCTCGATCTGCCCACCGATCGCCCGCGCCCGCCCGTGCAGAGCTACAACGGCGACTATCTCTCCTTCGCGCTGCCGCCGGAGCTATCGCAAGCCGTCAAAAAGCTGTGCCAGCGCGAAGGCGTAACGCCCTTCATGGCGCTGCTGGCCGCCTTCCAGACGCTGCTCTTCCGCTACTCCGGCCAGGACGATATCTCCGTCGGCACGCCCATCGCCAACCGCAACCGCGGCGACATCGAAGGGCTGATCGGCTTCTTCGTCAACACGCTCGTGCTGCGCACCGACCTTAGCGCGAATGACCGCGCCAATGGCGGCGCGCTCAGCTTCCGCGAGCTGCTGCAGCGCGTGCGCGAAACGGCGCTTGACGCCTACGCCCATCAGGATTTGCCCTTCGAGATGATCGTGGACGCGGTGCAGCCGGAGCGCAACCTGAGCCACAGCCCGCTCTTCCAGGTGATGTTCGCCCTGCAAAACACGCCCCAGCAGGCGCCCTCCGGCGGCGCGTCGGAACTGGTCTTGCAGCCGGTGGAGGCCCACAGCGGCACCTCTAAATTTGACCTGACGCTCTTCATGGTCGAAGATGGCGACCATTTCAGCGGCGCGCTGGAGTTCAACACCGACCTGTTCGACCACAGCACGGCCGGACGCCTGCTGCGCCACTTCCAGACCTTGCTGTCCGCGGTCGTGGCCGACGTGGCCCAGCCCATCACCGCCCTGCCGCTCATGGACGCCGCCGAAAGGCGCCAGATCCTTTACGATTGGAACGCCACGCAGGCGCCGGTACCTGACCAGCTTGTGCACCAGCAATTCGAGGCCCAGGTCGCGCGCACGCCGCAGGCGCCGGCCGTGCGCTTCGCCGACCAACAGCTTACCTACGCCGAACTCAACGCGCGCGCCAACCAGCTTGCCCACCACCTGCACAGCCTCGGCGTCGGTCCCGACGTGCTCGTCGCCCTCTGCGTGGAGCGCTCGCTGGAGATGGCCGTCGGCATCCTCGGCGTGCTCAAAGCCGGCGGCGCCTACCTGCCCATCGACCCCACCTACCCCGCCGAGCGCATCGCCTTCATGCTCGCCGACGCCAATCCGGCAGTCATATTGACGATTGACGATTTACGATTGACGATTGACGATTTACAAACTCGTCCTGAGCTCGTCGAAGGATTGACGATTGGAAGCGATTCTTCAATCGTCAATCTTGATGCTGATTGGCCCACCATCGCGCAACAACCAGCAACCAATCCGAAATCCGCATTCCGCATTCCGCAATCAACCAATTTGGCTTACGTCATCTACACCTCTGGCTCCACCGGACGGCCGAAAGGGGCGATGATCACCCACGGCGGGCTGACCAACTACCTGGCCTGGTGCGCGCAGGCCTACCCGGTGGCGCGCGGCCAGGGCACGCCGCTGCACTCGTCGATTTCGTTTGACCTGACCGTGACCTCTTTCTTCCCGGCGCTGCTGCACGGCCGTACCGTCCACATCCTCCCCGAAGACATCGGCGTGGAGGTGCTGCTGAGCGCGCTGCGCGAGGGCGACGACTACAGCCTGGTCAAAATCACGCCCGCCCACCTGGAGCTGCTCAGCCAGCAGCTTGACCCCGCAGAAGTCGCCGGCAAAACCCACGCCTTCGTCATCGGCGGCGAAAACCTGCTGGCCGAAAATCTCGTCTTCTGGCAGGAGCACGCGCCCGATACGTTGCTCATCAACGAATACGGCCCCACCGAAACGGTCGTCGGCTGCTGTGTGTACACGGCCACGGCCGACGAGCGGCGTAGCGGCTCCATGCCCATCGGTACGCCCATCATCAACACGCAGCACTACATTCTGGACACCCATCTGCAGCCCGTCCCCGTGGGCGTGGCCGGCGAGCTCTACATCGGCGGCGCCGGCGTGGCCCGCGGCTACCTGAACCGCCCCGACCTGACGGCCGAAAAGTTTATTCCCAACCCGTTCAACGATTTACGATTGGGGATTGACGATTTACGATTGGGGATTGACGATTTACGATTGGGGATTGACGATTTACGATTTGATGCACAACTGCCTGATCCGCAATCCGCAATCCACAATCCGCAATCCACAATCCTCTATCGCACCGGCGACCTGGCCCGCTATCTGGCGGACGGCGCCATCGAATTCCTGGGCCGCACCGACCACCAGGTCAAAATTCACGGCTTCCGCATTGAGCTGGGCGAAATCGACGCCGTGCTGGCCGGCCATCCCGCCGTGGACGAAGTCATCACGCTGGCGCGCGAAGACCAGCCGGGCGACAAGCGCCTCGTCGCTTACCTCGTGCCCGTCGACAAGGCGCCCGCCCCGGCCGAACTGCGCGCCCATCTCCAGGAGACGCTGCCCAGCTACATGATTCCCAGCGCCTTTGTCGTCCTGGAGGCGCTGCCGCTCACGCCCAACGGCAAGGTTGACCGCGCCGCGCTGCCCGCGCCGGAGTACACCCACCTGGATACGGCCGCGCGCACCATCGCTCCGCGCTCACCCGACGAGGAAATTCTAGCCGGCGTCTTCAGCCAGATTCTGCACGTGGCGCGCGTCGGCGTGCACGACAGCTTCTTCGAGCTGGGCGGCCACTCGCTGCTGGCCACGCAGGTCACCTCGCGCCTGCGCGACGCCTTCGGCGTGGAGCTGCCGCTGCGCGACCTGTTCGAAGCGCCGACCGTGGCGGGGCTGGCCAAGCGCGTCGAGGTAGCGCGCCACAGCGCGCGCGGCCTGGTCGCGCCGCCCATCGAACCGGCGCCGCGCACAGATCCTTCGACAGGCTCAGGACAAGCGCTGCCGCTTTCCTTCGCCCAGCAACGTCTCTGGTTCCTCGATCAGCTTGAGCCGGACAGCCCGCTCTACAATATTCCGGCTCCCGTGCGCCTGCTGGGCGCGCTGGACGTCGCGGCGCTCGAAGCCAGCCTGAACGGGGTCATCGCGCGCCACGAGGCGCTGCGCACCACCTTCGAGACGGAAGACGGCGCGGCCGTGCAGGTCATCCACGACGCGCTGCCAATTACGGTACCCGTCACCGATTTACGCCACTTGCCCGCAGAGGAGCGGGAAACCGCCGCCCAACGCCAGATGCAGCTTTCTGCGCAACGGCCGTTTAACCTGTCCACCGGCCCCCTCCTGCGCGCCGAACTGTGGCGGCTGGACGACGAGGAGCACATCGCCCTGCTCAACATGCACCACATCGTCTCCGACGACTGGTCGCTGGGCGTGCTCATCGGCGAGCTGGGCGCGCTCTACGTGGCCCACGTGAACGAACTGCCGTCGCCGCTGCCCGCACTCACGCTGCAATACGCCGACTTCGCCGCCTGGCAGCGCAACTGGCTGCAAGGCGAGGCGCTGGAAACGCAGCTTGCCTACTGGCGCGCACAGCTGCAGGGCGCGCCGCCGCTGCTGGAACTGCCCACCGACCGGCCGCGTCCGGCCGTGCAAACCTTCCGCGGCGCGCAGGTCACCTTTGAACTGCCGGCAGAATTGTCAACGGCCGTTAAAACCCTGAGCCAGGTCGAAGGCGCGACGCTCTTCATGACGCTGCTCGCCGCCTACCAGGCCATGCTCTACCGCTACACCGGCCAGACCGACCTCAGCGTGGGCACGCCCATCGCCAACCGCAACCGCTCCGAAATTGAGCCGCTGATCGGCTTTTTCGTCAACACGCTGGTCATGCGCACCCGGCTCGACAGCAGTCTCCCCTTCCGCGCGCTGCTGCAAGCGGTGCGCGACGCGGCGCTCGGCGCCTACGCCCACCAGGACATCCCCTTCGAGATGCTGGTGGACGCCATCCAGCCCCAGCGCGACATGAGCCACAGCCCGCTCTTCCAGGTGATGTTCGTGCTGCAAAACGCGCCGCGCCAGATGCAGGCGCTGAGCAGCGACCTGCGCCTGGAGCCGGTCACGGCCGACGACAAAATCGCGCGCTTCGACCTGACGCTGACGATGGTGGAGGACGGCGATCACCTGAGCGGCGCGCTGGAGTACAACGTCGACCTATTCGACGCCGCCACGATTGAGCGCATGGCCGGCCACTTCCAGACGCTGCTGGCCAACCTGGCGGCGGAACCGGAACGGCCGCTGGCTGCCGTGAGCATGTTGACCGCCGCCGAGCAGGCGCAGTTGCTGGGGGCGTGGAATGAGTCGGCCGTGGACTTCCCCGACCGCTGCGTCCACGAACTGTTCGAAGACCAGGTTGCCGCCACGCCCGACAAAACGGCGCTCGTCTTCGCCGTTGACGGCGCTGACGCGCAGCGGCTCACCTACGCCGAACTCAACGCGCGCGCCAACCAACTGGCCCACCACCTGCAAAGCCTCGGCGTCGGTCCCGAAACGCTGGTCGGTATCTCGGCCGCAAAATCACCCGCGATGGTCATCGGCCTGCTCGGCATCCTCAAAGCCGGCGGCGCCTACCTGCCCATCGACCCCACCTACCCCGCCGAGCGCATCGCCTTCATGCTCGAAGATGCCAATCCAACCGTTATTCTCACGCAATCCACGATTGACAATTCACAATTCACAACTCACAATTCACAATTCATCGTCAATCTAGACGCCGATTGGCCCACCATCGCCCAACAACCGGACGCCAATCCTTCGGCAAGCTCAGGACAGGCCCCGCCACTTGCTACTCGCCACCCGCAACCCGACAATTTGGCTTACGTCATCTACACCTCCGGCTCCACCGGGCGGCCCAAGGGCGTGCTCTTGCAGCACCGCGGCCTGGTCAACCTCGTCCAGGCCCAAACCAGGGGCTTTGACGTCGACGCAAGCTGCCGCGTCCTGCAGTTCGCCTCCTTCAGCTTCGACGCCTCCGTCTCCGAAACCTTCATGGCGCTGCTCAACGGCGCCACGCTCTACCTGGCCCCGCAGGAAACGCTGGCCGCGGCCACGGAGCTGCACCGGCTGCTGCGCGAGGCCGCCATCACAACCGTCACGCTGCCGCCTACCATGCTGCGGCTGCTCGACCCCGGCGGGCTGGACAACCTGCGCACGGTGATTTCGGCCGGCGAGGCGTGCGATCCTGAAATTGTGGTGCGTTGGGCCAATAACCGCCTCTTCGTCAACGCCTACGGTCCCACCGAAGCCACCGTCGGCCCCACTCTGTGCCGCGTGAGCGAGCTGCCGGCGGCGGTTTGGGAGCGGGCGGCGCCAATCGGCCGTCCCATCGACAACACCCTCATCTACCTGCTCGACGCCGACTTGCAGCCCGTCCCCGTCGGCGCGCCCGGCGAAATCTGTATCGGCGGCGTCGGCCTGGCGCGCGGCTACCACAACCGTCCCGACCTCACCGCCGAAAAGTTCATCCCCAACCCATTTAGCGATTTACGATTGGGGATTGACGATTTACGATTGGCCAATCGTCAATCGTCAATCGTCAATCGTCAATCGTCAATCCAAAATCGTAAATTGTACCGTACCGGCGACCTGGCCCGCTACCTGCCCGACGGCAATATCGAATACCTGGGTCGCATCGACCAGCAGGTGAAGGTGCGCGGCTTCCGCATCGAGCTGGGCGAAATTGAGGCCCGGCTGGCCCACCACCCCGGCGTGCAGGAAGTCGCCGTGCTGGCGCGCGCCGCCGCCGACTCTGGCGCCGCCGACTCTGGCCACGCGCGGCTGGTCGCCTACGTCGTTCCACAGCCCGGAACCAACGCCAACGTGAGCGAACTGCGCAGCTTCCTGCAGGAGACGCTGCCCGAGTACATGGTCCCCGCCATCTTTGTGGAGATGGACGCCATGCCGCTGACGCCCAACGGCAAAATCGACCGCCGCGCGCTGCCGGAACCCGGAACTGCCCGGCCGGAGATGGCCGCGGTCTACGTAGCGCCGCGCACGCCGCAAGAAGCGGCCCTGGCCGACATCTGGACCCAGGTGCTGCAAATCGCGCGCGTGGGCGTGCACGACAACTTCTTCGAGCTGGGCGGCGACTCTATCTTGAGCATCCAGGTGGTGGCGCGCGCGCAGCAGGTCGGCTTGCAACTGACGCCGCGCGACATTTTCCAACATCCCACCGTGGCCGGGCTGGTCGCCGTCGCCGCCGGACAAGCTGCGCAGGAATCCCTGAGCGGGCCGGTGCCGCTGACGCCCTACCAGCGCTGGTTCCTGGACGGCGACCCCGCAGCGTTGGGCCATTGGACGCACGCGCTGCTGCTGGAAGTGGCGCTGCCGCTGGACGAGGCGCTGCTCACCCAAAGCGTGGCGCATCTATGGCGCCATCACGACGCGCTGCGCCTGCGCTTTGAGCGCGACGCCGCAGGCTGGGGCCAGATTTACGGCGCGGCCGGCGACGAGGCGCCCTTCACCTGGGTGGACCTGTCCGCCACGCCGCCGGAAGCGCAGCCGGGGGCGATTGAGGCAACAGCCGTATCCCTGCAAACCAACCTCGATCTAGCCGCCGGCCCCCTCTTCCAGGTCGCCTACTTCCACCTCGGCCACGGCGCGCCGGGACGCCTGCTCATCGTGGCCCACCGCCTCGTAGCCGACGAGGACGCGCTGCAAATTGTGCTGGAAGATTTCCAGATAGTCTACGCGCAGCTTAGCCAGGGCCAGCCGGCCTTGCTGCCGCCCAAGACCACCTCCTTCGGCGCCTGGGCCGCGCAGCTTCAGGCGCAGGCCGAAAGCGATGAACTCGGCGCACAGCTAGATTATTGGCTGGCCCAGCAGTCGGCTCCGGTCTTGCCCGTGGAGTTGACCGGAGGCCCGCACGGTGTGGCCGCGGCGCACACCGTGCAGGTTGAGCTGAGTACGGCAGAAACCGAAGCGCTGCTGCAAGAGGCCAACGCCGCCTATTCGACTAACACGGAAGAGCTGCTGCTGACGGCGCTGGCGCAGGCGCTGGCCGAACACACCGACCAGACTGAGGCTACGGTGGCGCGCCATCTGCGCGGCCGCGAGCTCTTCGCGGACGGCCAAAGCGAGTCGGCGCGCACGGTGGGCTGCTTCACCCTGCTGGCGCCAACGCGGCTGGATCTGGACGCGCTTGCAGCGCCCGGCGAGGCGATCATGGCCGTCAAGGAGCAGATTCGCCAGGCGCCGGGCGCCGGCGGCGGCTACGGGCTGCTGCGCTATCTGAGCCCGGACGGCGCGATCAGGGCGCAGCTTGCGGAACGGCCGCAGCCGGAGATCGGCTTCAGCTATCAGCCAACGGCCGTATTCGGCGCAGACGATATGCCCTTCAAAATGGCTGCGGAGTCGATCGGGGCCACACGGCATTTGGAGGCGACACGGCCGTTCCTGCTGGAAATCGACGCGCGTGGGGGGCGTGACGGCCGTTTGCAACTTACCTTCACCTACAGCGCCAATCACCACCGGCGTGAAACCATTGCCGCACTGGCCGTGGCCTATCTGGACAAACTGCGCGCCCTGATCGCCCACTGCCAGGACCCTGAAGCAGGCGGCGTCACCGCCTCCGACTTCGCGGACTTTGGCTGGGACGCGGACGACCTCTCCGACATCATGGCGCAGCTTGGCAACCTGGAGTAAACAAAACGTATGGCTATGAAAAACGTTGAAACCTTCTACCCGCTCTCGCCCATGCAGCAGGGCATGCTCTTCCACAGCCTCTACGCGCCGGACACGGGCGTATATGTGGAGCAGTTGAGCTGCACGCTCCAGGGCGACCTGGACGTGGAGGCGTTCCGCCGCACCTGGCAGCACCTCCTCAATCGCCACCCCATCCTGCGCACCGCCTTTTTGTGGGAAGGGTTGAAAGAGCCGGTACAGGTTGTGCAGCGCCAGGTGGAAATCCCGCTCGCGCAGCAGGATTGGCGCGACCTGTCAGGCACCGAACAGCAGGCGCGCCTGGCGGCCTTTCTAATGGAAGAACAGACGCGCGGCTTTGACCTGAGTAAGGCGCCCTTGATTCGCGTGGCGCTGCTGCGCACGGCGTCAGCGCCGGCGTCGCCGTCCGGCGCTGACGCCGGCGCTGACGCCTACGAATTTGTCTGGACCCACCACCACATTCTGCTCGACGGCTGGTCGATCCCGCTGCTCTTGCAGGAAATCTTCGCCGCCTACGAAACCTTCCGCCTGGGGCAAACGCCGCAGCTACCCGCGCCACGGCCGTTTCGCGACTACATCGTCTGGCTCAAGCGGCAAAACATGGCCGACGCCGAGCGCTTCTGGCGCGACGCGCTCAAAGGCTTCTACGCCCCGACCCCCATCATGGTCGACCGGCTGCCGCCGGCGGACGCCGCCCAGCGCACGGGCCACACGGAGCTGGAAGTTAACCTGCCGACCGAGCTAACCGCGCGCCTGCAAGCCACGGCGCGCAAATACCAGGTCACGCTCAACACGCTGGTGCAGGGCGCGTGGGCGCTGCTGCTCAGCCGCTACAGCGGCGAGCCGGACGTCCTCTTTGGCGCGACCGTTTCCGGCCGGCCGGCGGAGCTGAAGGGAGCCGAAACGATGATGGGCCTCTTCATCAACACCCTGCCCGTGCGCGTGCAAATTCCGCCCGAAACGTCGGTGGGCGCCTGGCTGCAAACGCTGCAAGCGCAGCAGGCGGAGCTGCGCCAGTACGAGTACACGCCGCTGATGCAGGTGCAAGGCTGGAGCGACGTGCCGGGCGGCATTCCGCTCTTCGAAAGCATCCTGGTTTTTGAAAACTTCCCGATTGATGAAGCTTTGGGCAGCAACGGTAGTGGCGAAAACGGCCGTTCCCTCCAGGTGCGCAACGTCCACACCACCTCCCACACCAACTACCCGCTCACCGTCGTGGCCGTGCCGGATCGCGAAATGCTGCTCAAAATCGCCTACGACCGCGAGCTGTTCGCCGATGACACGATTGAGCGCATGATGGGCCACCTGCAAACGCTGCTGAGCAACATGGCCGGCGACCCGGAGCAGCCGGTGACGGCCGTTGCTCTCCTCCCCCCCGCCGAACGACAGCGCATGCTCACCGCCTGGAACGACACGAGCAAACAGGTTGCGGATTCCCCCTGCATCCACGCGTGGGTCGCCGCGCAGGCCGCCCGCACGCCGGAGGCGACGGCCGTAACCTTCGCAGACCAACAGCTCACCTACCGCGAGCTGGACGAGCGCGCCAACCAGCTTGCCCACACCCTGCAAGCGCTGGGCGTTGGGCCGGAGGTGATGGTCGCGCTCTACCTGGAGCGGTCGCTGGAGATGGTCGTCGCTATCTTAGGCATCCTCAAGGCCGGCGGCGCCTACGTGCCCATGGACCCGGTCTACCCCGCCGAGCGGCTGGCCTTCCTGGTAGAGGACAGCGCCGCGCCGGTCCTCCTCACCCAGCAACAGATGTTGGCCAGCCTGCCCGGCGGCCACGCGGCCCAGGTCATCTGCCTGGACAGCGATTGGGAGACGATCGCCCGGCAGCCCACCTACGCGCCCAGCAGCAACGTGGGGCCGGAGAATCTGGCCTACGTCATCTACACCTCCGGCTCCACCGGCAAGCCCAAGGGCGTGATGGTCACCCACGCCAACGTCGTGCGCCTCTTCACCGCCACCGAAGATTGGTACCGCTTCAACGCCGACGACGTCTGGACCCTCTTCCACTCCTACGCCTTCGACTTCTCGGTGTGGGAAATTTGGGGCGCGCTCTTTTACGGCGGGCGGCTCGTCGTCGTGCCCTACCTGGTCAGCCGCTCGCCGGAGCAGTTCTACCAGCTCTTGCAGCGCGAGCGGGTGACGGTGCTCAACCAGACCCCCTCCGCCTTCCGCCAGCTTATCCGCGCCGAGGAAACCGTGGGGCAGGCCGAGGAGCTGGCGCTGCGCCTCGTCATCTTTGGCGGCGAGGCGCTGGAGTTGGAAAGTCTGCGCCCCTGGTACGCGCGCCACGGCGACCAAAAGCCGCAGTTGGTCAACATGTACGGCATCACCGAAACGACGGTGCACGTGACCTATCGGCCGTTGACCCTGGAGGACGTAAACGCGGCGACCGGCAGCGTAATCGGCGTGCCCATCCCCGATCTGCAGGTCTACATCCTGGACCCCAACCTGGAGCCGGTCCCCATCGGCGTACCGGGCGAGATTCACGTCGGCGGCGCGGGCGTCGCGCGCGGCTACCTGAATCGGCCGGAGCTGACGCAGCAAAAATTCATTTCGATTGACGATTTACGATTGACGATTGACGATT
>Ga0114946_10001750_pt1 | contig 14957 bp, 8 predicted proteins | sample WalLakDeSediment_FD_88676 | JGI IMG/M metagenome (GOLD analysis project Ga0114946, IMG submission 88676) | Lake sediment microbial communities from Walker lake, Nevada to study Microbial Dark Matter (Phase II) - Walker Lake 11/02/13 Deep Sediment | ecosystem: Environmental > Aquatic > Freshwater... | reverse complement strand
TATGCTCTTGGAGAATTGTAGTAGTATTCATTGCCCACACCTGCGTTTAGTGCTGGGTGCATGCAACTAATACAATTTCAATACGAATGGCGGTTTCCAGGCTGAGGCGGGAATGAGTCCGCTGCCGAGGGGGAGGGGTAGAATGAGTCGTTTAGCGGGCTGAATAATGCCAAGCCACCTATGCTTGGACTTCTCCCACAGCGCGGATGTCGCACTGATCAGTACTCCGTTCTCGGCTTCGTGAAAGCTGATCGTGTGAACACCGCATTCCAGCGGCCTGCCATCAGTGGGAATATCCGTCGTGATCTCCATCGTACACAACGGTGGATAGAGCAGCATTTCGTAATCTTCCTCGAATTCCGAACACTCGTTGTGCGGGATTTGAGCTTGTCCGCGTTCATTGGTCAGGATTTCCGTGCCTGTAGAACAACGAAGAAGTACGGTGTCGTAGTACAGCGTTTCGGTGGACATGACTTGGATTGATGTTTCGCTGCGCTCATGATCGATGAGTATGCGTACAATCATGTCTTTGTTAATATTCGTCAAAGATACAGCATCCATGCGTTTTCTCCTCATCGAGCTTTTCGCGGCCAGGCGAAACGGTGCTGCCTCGCGGACAATGTCGGTGCTTTTTTCCGGAACCGGATAGAACGGAATGACATGCTCGGGGAGGAGTATCCTGTCGCGTATGCGTTTGAGCAATCTCTCACTCGCATCCTCGCATTGTTCAGATTCGAATTGATCAGCACTGTGTTCGAGAGCCTGAATCTCATCGACAATATCCGAACAGAACGCACATGAAGCGATATGGGTTTCGATTTCTCTTCGCTCAGCGAGTGATAGGTTGTGCTGATATAGCGCGAACAACTCCAACTCTGCCATATTTGGATGGTACTTTGTCATTCAAACTGAAGGAATCTTCTACTAGAGTAAGTAGTTCCGGCGGCACGAAGTTGCGGAAAAACACTTACTTGGTAAAGTACAGGCGACATTGTTCGAGGAAGCGCTCTTTCGCCGCGCCGAGAGTATATTCGAAGCGGGTACGGTAGTTTTGTCGATATTTCTGCTGGGTCACACCCGGAAATTCGAGTGCGTAATATTCGAACCATGTGCGTGGCGTCCTGTTCGCAAAGTCCGTGAGCATATTCCTGATGGCATGCTCGTATTTCCGCGCTTCCTCAGGTTGCAATATATTCCGGTTCAGGTAATTATGCAAAATCGTGTTGCGCACGCACGACAGTACGGGATGCAGTAAGCGTTCCACATCGTCGGCGTCGAACATCGGTGCCGTCTCGCGATCGCTTCCGCTCTCGACTTTCCATACCATGAAATAGTAATCCCTGATCACGCCGACCAGAGTGCCGATGGAAACGAGACGTCGGTACTGCTCTTGTTCGTCGAGAATGTCGAAGACGGTGTTCACGAAGCGCTCGGTGGACATGTTGCCATTCACGTGCGGAATGAGGCGGATCAGCAATTCATCGGAATGCATCGCGGGCATGCGCAGCAGCAATGCGACATCCGGTACACGGTGGTACAGGTGTTCGTGAAAGCTCTGTTTTCGCTTGAATCTCGAGTGGGACAGCACCTCCTTAACCAAGCGGAGAATTTTCCTGTACTGTGGATCGTATTCGCCGAGCAGTTCCGGAAGAGTTTGCTGTATCTGGAGGAAGAGACATTTTTTATAAACACGTTGGCATTCCTCCTCGCTCATGTCGCGTATCATCTGTGTTTCTGCCAGGAGCAAATCGTGCAATCTCGCGCAGGGTTGACCGTCGACAGGCAGATACAGATCCTCTATGCAGCGCAAGGCGGCGGCTTCAATTGTGTAGCCTGCATTTTCGAGCATACCGATGAAGCGGCAGAAGCGCACGCGAAGAATAGCGGTCGCGTATGCAGTGCCGCAATGGATCAGACGCGTTAACCCCGCTGTGAATAAATCGTTGCGGGTAACTCCGAGAAGAGAAGCTTTCAGGTTGTCCCAGCCCATGCAGAATCGGCGTGGTGATGAACGGATGCAATTATCTCGCTACTAAGCTACTACTTTCTGCGACAATGTCAAAGCGGATGTTGCGCAGTTCCCTCCCTCGTGAGCGGCACGTCCGCTTTCCGTACTCTTCCGTATTTCGATTTGTTTTCCGTGCTTTCAGAATGCTCTGCTGAGAAAAAACACGGCGCCTCGCTAGCTTGACACTTCCGCTTCTCATGTACGTGTTACCTTCTTCACGCGTATATGGTGAAGAAAAATCAGAGATTGGCCGTGCCATACTCGTTCATCCCGCATGTCCGATTTCCATGCTCAACGAATGTTCTGTGGGGGTAGCGCGGGGAATCGTGCATCCGAATTCTCCCGTCCCGCATTATTTCTGTCCGCGTTGCATGAGTGTTGTATTGTGGAAAGAACAGTGAGTCGTTACCCCGAACTTTCCCTTCTCGCATGACTGCTTTCCCTGTTCTGCGAGATTTCCGCGGAGATGAAAATGGGGGATCGCACATACATCCTCTCCCTTCTCGCTAGTCTCTTTTCGTGTCTAGAAGTTTTTTTGAAAAAAAAATCGAAATTCCGTCGAGAAATTCTGCAAGCGTGGAGATACGGAGGTACTTAAGCGTTTGATGAGGAAATCGGATGCTGTTTGACTGCTCCAGCATGAAAACAGCTTCGCACTCCAATGCCCGTGTACCGCTTCAGTGCCGTTGCGGCGCACAGTGGGCGAAAAGTGCGTTTTCGCGCTTCGGCTTGCCTCATCAAAAAGAAGTCTGTCCACATATACGCAATGTTGGAGTTCCATCATGCACCATCAGTTTCGGCAGTCAGTCAGCATACTCCACTACCCGTACGCATCGGGCTCGCCGATAGGAGCTTCCTGAACGGATTTGGAAAATAGTTGCTCCAGAGACGAGGTGTTCGCCCCGCTGGAGTAAAATAATAGATAAACAGATCGTATACACTCACATCATATTATCAGGAGTACGCAATGTCAACAATGCTTCGAAATTCAATGGCCGTTCTGGTCCTGCTGCTGCTCGCCATGAGCGTAGCGATGGGACAGACGAATTACTATGTCTCAACGGGGGGTGATGATGGCTTGGGCGATGGCTCCGATACCAAACCATGGAAAACCATACAGCATGCGATAGACAATGCCACAGGTTTAGGCATTGTCATTCATGTCGCGGCGGGCGAGTATGAACTGCTCGCAACGGTTACAATAGACAAGTCGTTGACCATTCAAGGTCAAGGGCAGAGTGCTGATGAGACTCTGCTTTACTTCTCCAGCATCGCGCAAGATCCAGTGAACAACCCCGAGAGGCTGCGCATCGCGGCCGATTATGTCCATTTAAAAAACTTTCATTTGCGTTCGCCTTTCAATAAAGTATATCATCAATGGTGCGGTGGTTCTCTAGTTGACGTGGTACACAAAGGTGGAGTAGGGACGTCGACTGTTGAGCAACTGTATACAAATATCGCATTGGAAAACATGATTCTCGAAGGCGGGCTAGTCAACATCTGGGTGAATGCCGAGAATTTCACCCTGAGAAATTGTGAGCTGCGTAGCCGTATTAACGCAATTCAAGGCCGGATGCTACGCGGTACAACATTGATTGAGAATAACAGGTTCGTAGGAGGACCGGACTGCAATCGAGCTTTTGTTGTAGAGGGAGCGAGTAACATCATCACCCGAGGTGCAATTGTCTTAGCGGACAACATAATGGATCGTTACAAGAATTTCGTGCTTCTTAACATGTATAATTTTGAAGGGATAGATTCCATCTATGTGGCAGACAACATGGTTAACCACCAGGATCGTGCGGGCAGCAGTGTCGTCCTCATGGCGGGTGATTATGAAGAAATCGAGGTTGTTCTTATAAAAGGCAATGAATTCTACAATACAAATTCAGAGCAGCTTGGAGTTTACCTTGATTATGAATGGGTGTCGGGAGGTTCACTTCCTGCTAGTGAGCAAGTACAAATTCACAATAATATGATGTGTGTCGCTTCACCCTGGGGCAAAACAACCGATGTTGTGGATCTGGGGATTCCTGTCGGATTCAGCACTGGCGGTAATACCCCGTTGGGAATGACACTCGGGGTTTTCGGTTTATCCGGCAACACCTCCGAATGCCCACCGGTGTTTAATGCAACGAAGCTGACATACCATAGCACAATACAAAATGCTATCAGCTCTGCCGATCCAGGTGATGTGATTGAAGTGGCGGCGGGGAATTACGCTAATGTTGGAGAAATAAATAAACCAGTAACGCTGAGGGGAGCTAATGCAGGGATACCCGCTGCAGAAGGAAGCGGAACGACTTCTACTGCTCGAGGTGATGAAACCGTTATGACTGGTGGTTTCCATGTTTTTAGACCGAAAGCAAGTAATATCACCATAGATGGATTCAAGTTTACTGGCAGTGGTGGAAGGCTTGTTGATACATATGCAGATTCGGATAACCTGACAATACAAAACTGCGTGTTCGACATTCCAAGTGGTGCTGGAGATGGAGGAGTAATACAGCTTGGAGGTGGCAGTAAAGAAAACCTTATTATTAAGAACAACCGTTTTGATGGTATAGGTACTTCCAGTTGGTTGTATTTTGCCGGAACAAATTACAGAAATGTTGTAATAGAGGAGAATGATTTTGTCGGAACAGGAGCAAGAGGTATGTTTCAAGCTGGAGCTGCTGATTTCACAAATGCGCTAATTAAAGGTAACTATTTCGGGAGTGGAATTGTTACCGGAATTAACATGGGCGATCTTGGATCTCCTATTATAGAGCAAAATACTTTTGTTGGTGTGAAATATGCTGCTATGCAGGTTGGAACATACCCATTTAATGATAGTGGTGGCCACATCAGAAATAATAATTTGGATGGAACGGGATCATCCAGATATTTTGATCCTCCTTACGACTATACACTTGCCTACGGAATACAGGTCTGGGGTGGTGCATGGGGGACAAAAACATGTGAAGGACTTGTTATCTCTGATAATGTAGTGAAGAATTATTACAATGAAAATCCTGGAATCGACGACTATTATGTCGGGATATATCTACCTGCCGATGCTGGGCCGGATATCGCAATCTACGGAAACAATATAGAAGACAACAGGATCGGGATACGCATAAATACCGATAAACCAGGTATCATTGTAACCAATAACACAATAATCGGAAATACTACAGGTATACTGAATCAGAAAACCGAAACCCTTGACGCCCGCGGAAACTGGTGGGGCCATACCACAGGGCCGTATCATGATGATACAAATACAAACGGGGAGGGTGACGAAGTCAGCGACTATGTCCTCTTCGATCCTTGGATCAGAACGGACGAAGTCACTGCAACTTCACCGACAACATATCCATTCGACACGGATGGAAACTCTACCGCTGACGTCACTCTCAACTTCAGCACACTTCCCCCGGGTGGTGGCAATGTGTTCGTGTACAGGTCGAGTACTTTACCCTACGGTTGGCCGGATCCTCCGGCGGGTGTGCTGCCGCTCTACCTGGAAATCACGTCGGACATGCCGAATTACAGCTTCGAGCTTACAGTGACCTTGACGGAGCTTCCGACCGGCTTCGATGAAGAAAGCGTCGTGATGTATTTCAATACCTCGTCGCAGCAATGGGTGCCGCTGGCGGGTAACTACGTGGAAACTCCCGAAAGCTTTTCGTTCACGGCAAATCATTTCACGGCATTCGCCTTCGCCGACGGTACTGCAGAACCCGAGGATTACCACAACACCGCAGGTACGGCGTACGATCTTTTTGTCACAGGTGATCCGGAGGTGACAGGTGACAATGTAATTTATCCGAACAACAACTGGGATCTTCCGGACCCGCTTCCCGCAGGATATCCTGACCCGGCCCCCGAGAATGACTGGGGCTTTACCGGTGCACAGGCTCTGTCGGTGTACATCGTTCCGGAGGTTGATGCGGAGTTCGGCGCCTCATACATTGACGTGCAGTGGAGCGAAGACATTCTCGGAGACGTGACGGCTGACTATACGGGCAGTATTTACAATAATGCATTGTTAGCGGTTGCTCAGACCTTCGATTGGACGAACCGAATACGCCTAGACGCCAGTATGGATGGTGTGAATTTCGACGAGACGCTCGAGGTTGGCGACTACATCGCCAAACTGAATTTCGAATTGCTGCGTCCGGGGAGCAGTCAGATAGACGTAATAGGTGCGGACCTGCGCTGGTTCGGGCTCGATGAACAACTCTATGTCTGGTCCAAGCCCAACAACGCTACAGTCAAAGCCTATCTTGGAGATGTAGCGCATTACGAGAATCCTGAAGCAACTACGCCTGTGATAGACGAAAGCTCCGGCGATGGAAAAATCGATCTTGCGGATCTCACGGTCTGGAGTGAGTCCTACTGGTCAGGTGTGCCGGGCTATGAGCACGGCATGACATACTACAAAGTGAAATTCGACATCGGACCGACGTCAACGAATTACGTGGATGGTCTGCCCGAAGTGGATGGCAAAATCGAATTCGAAGATCTGATGATTTTCGCTATCAACTACGGCCGTAGCATGAGCAACAATCTCATGCGTGCAGCACCGGTGCCGGACGTGCAACGGCTAGCTGTGAGCGAGCTGACTCAGGCGAACGGCATCACGGAGCTGACGCTGGCACTGACTGACCATCCGGTGGACTTGCGCGGACTATCTCTGCGTCTCAATGGCAGTTTCGGCATGGTGCTCTCAGCCGAATACGCGGGCAATACGGAAGATGTGTCGTTGTTCCATCTCCAGCACGGTGGCGATGTACTCGTCGACCTCGCAGTGCTCGGCGGCGACAGGGGCATAGCGAGCGCCGGCGACGTGCTGACGCTTCGCTTCAGCGGAACCGTCCGTATTGACGGTATCAGTGGCCTTGCACGCGACAGCCGTAACAACAACATGCGAGTTCTCGCAGCGGTCGCTCCCATCGCCGACGGCATAGAGCTTGCGCCGAATTATCCGAATCCCTTCAATCCCGTTACCAACATCAGTTTCAGCGTTCCCGAGAGCATGCCGGTGCGTCTCGAGATATACGATCAGCTCGGCCGCCGCATCGCAGTACTGCGTGACGGATATGTCAACGCCGGTGTACATACTGTGCAATGGCACTCCCTCGACAGCTACGGACGCATCATGCCCAGCGGAATGTACATCTACCGTCTGACTGCCGGAGGCAGCGTCTTGCAGCGCACAATGCTGCTGAACAAGTAATCACATCCCGCAAACGCCGCGCTCATTCGCACAATGGATGAGCGCGGCGGGGAAGAGGAAGATACCGGTTTTCGAAGAAGTCTCACTTATTTCCAGCGAATACAGAGCAAATCATACTACAGAATACTTCACATCCTAAGAAGGAACACACATGAACAGAATCTCTCTATTGCCAGCGGTATTGACACTGCTGTTAATTTTGTCGGCACCGATGGTGCTGGCACAGACAACATGGTATGTCGACAAGACCGGTAATGACAGCAATGCCGGCAGCTCGAGTGAACCATTCCTGACAATCGGAAAGGCAATATCTTCAGCGAATGCTACAGTCATCGATGAGATCATCGTGCGTCCGGGTACGTATCAGGAAAACCTCGATATTGACAAAAATGTGAGGTTGTACTCCAGCGCAGGTCGGTCACAGACGACCATTGAAGGATCAAACAGCTCCTCGTTGTTGGGGACAATTCATATAAAAACAGGATCTGATGGTGTAATCATCGGAGACATCAATCAGGGATTTAAAATCGTAGGGATTGATGGTCCAGCGGCTATCGAAAAAGCAGCAGTATACCTGCAGGGGACCCACACGAATATGATGATACGTGGGAATGAAATTGTTGCGGATGGTGATGCGGGATTGATGGCGGAGTACAATGCCAACGTCACCTATGTGACGATTGACAAAAATTTCTTTTCAGGACAGACATTTACGGGTTCAAATCCGGCCGGCGATGGATTCGATTACCAATTCACGTTGTCGAATGTTCCCAGACAACTTGTTGTCTTCGGAGGAGGCAGCACCGGTACGAATACGCAGTACATCACGTTCACGGATAACATCATTAATGGGATGGCCGGTGGATACAATACTTCCAATCTGGAGCAAGGAAATACGCTGGTTACCATAGATGCCGACAACAGCATCATAACAGGAAATTCTTTTGAAGGAGTGACGACACGATATGCATCGAGTCTCCGAACTCGCAGGCCGAATACCAGCATCAGCGGAAACGATTTCGTTAGCACAGGACTGACGTCGACGACTATGCATCTATATATTGACAATATGACGATCATCCCGTCGTTGATTGATGCAAATTCATTTGACAAGGGTGTATATGTGATTGGAGGAAATGCAGTCGGATTGTCCATCCAAGCCGCCATCGACGCTGCCAGTGCAAATGACGAGATTCATGTCGCGGCGGGGACGTATATAGAGGCAGTCAGCATTACGAAGGCGCTTACATTGCGAGGTGCGACATGGAATGTTAATAAAAATGGATATACTGTTCCAGGAAACTACGCGTGGGATCCGAATAGTGAAACCATTATCACACACCCGAATCCGTCCACCGGATACGATGCAATCGTTGATATCTACGATGTCGATGGAGTGACTATCGAGGGGTTTATCGTTCAGGAACTCAATGCGGAATCGAACAAGAATTCGTCTCTTGTGCGAGTTCGAGCACAAACGAAGCCAATAACGGTGACGATACGAAACAACGTGATAGGTCCAAATACTAACACCACTTATCAAGATGGAACACACGGTCGAATGGGGCTTTATCTCGTAAACAATCCATACAGTGACCAATATGGCATTGTCAATAGCATAATAGCAGGCAATAAAATCTTTGGTTGTGAAGGCAATGGTAACAACATTTTCATCTGGTCATCCTACAAAGATTACGGTGCGACTGCATGTGCATCTATGAATGGGACAGTGATCGAAGACAATGAGATTTATGGTGCAAACCGAAGTGGCATCGAGACCGCCGGAGGCTTTATCGGGCTGGCTATAAAAGACAATATGATCTATGATAACAAACGTGCGAGCAGTTCCACGCTTACTCCTCTGCTGAAATACGGAAATGGAATCGCGATGATTAGAGGCGCTGGTGATAAAACAGATAATCTCGGATTCGGTCCGAAAGACGTTCTCATCGAACGTAACGAGATATTCGGGAACGAACATCATGGTATATACATGGGGCCCAATAATACCGATATCACAATTACTGACAACCGAATTTATGATAATGGATGGGATGGAGTATGTGTGGACCTTGATGGTCAATATTGGAATCCGACATTCGAAGCGCAACCAGCCCCGAACAATCAGCACGCCAATTACGGTGGTAGTCAGAATGTCATAGTACAGAATAATATTGTCTGCGATAATGAAGAGTATGGTGTGCGTGTTATCGGAGCACCGACAAACAATTTCAAGATCGACGCCCTCAGAAACTGGTGGGGCGATAACACTGGACCGCATCATGATGATACAAATACAAACGGGGAGGGTGACGAAGTCAGTGACTATGTCCTCTTCGATCCTTGGATCAGAACGGCCGAAGTCACTGCAACATCACCGACAACATATCCATTCGACACGGATGGAAACTCTACCAATGACGTCACTCTCAACTTCAGCACACTTCCCCCGGGTGGTGGCAATGTGTTCGTGTACAGATCGAACTCTTTTCCCGCAGGTATGCCGTCGCCTCCGGATGGTCTGATAGCAGGCGTCTACCTGGAAATCACATCCGATTTGCCGAACTATCAGTTCAACGTCACTGTGACGCTGGATGAACTTCCGACTGGTTTCGGCAGCAACACCATGGTGTACTACTACGATCCGGCACTCGGTGTATGGGTACCGGTGGGAGGCACGTATGATGATATCGCCGGAACGTTCGAGTTCACGACAAATCACTTCACTCCCTTCGTATTCGTGAATCTTCCGGCCGATCCCCTGGTGCTGATTTTACCCGATGTTGTTGTGAATGACTCATTCGACGAGTCCGGCATACCCCTGAATACGTACGATTGGCAACAGTGGATGGGGAATGGGGACCTGACTGAGGATTGGACTTGGGTAGCACAGAACTACGATGTGTCGGTGGTCCCACTCGAAATCGCGACCCTGAATCAGACGGATATTTTCGGTGCAAGCATGAAACTGAAATACAATCCCGATCACTGGGAATTGCTCACGGATCTCGCAAATACGGGCGTGACCGAGGGGACATTATTCACGAATGCGACGTACACTACTTTCCTTGACGTAGAAACCGGCTCTGCGAACAGTCTCTACACTGTGTTGGCTGATATCTCCATTACCGAATCGGCCAATCCGCAGGTGCAGGCCGATGATGTGAATTCGCTAGCGATTTTCCACTTCCGTCCGCTGGCAGCTTCGCCAACACCGATTGAATTGGCTGAAGCCAAGGTCAGAACCAAGCTCAACCAGGCGTACTATGTCAATCTCGAAGACCAAGGCGAGTACAGCATGTTGCTCGGGGATTTCGTGGATCCGGGCGCGACGGTGCCCCATGCACAAGGCGATGGCTTGGTGAACCTTGCCGATTTGACTGTCTGGTCGCAATCGTATTTCAGCGATGTGTCGGGAGTAACGCATCCGGGTTCTCTGGGTCACTACAAACTTAAATACGATATCGGTCCGACCAGCACGAATTACATTGATGGCATGCCCGAAGCTGACGGTAAGATCGATTTCGAGGATCTTGTGATTTTCGCCATCAGCTACGGTTTGTCTGCTCATCACAATCCGAAAGTTCCGGTGCAATCCTCCGTTGTGCGAGTGGAAGCGGCTACGCCGATTGCCCGCCAGGGGCGTCTGTATCAACCCATTCTGCTTCGCGGAGAAATTCGCGACGTCAGGGCGCTGAGTCTGCAATTGCAAATGCCGGATGATGTGATGCTGCTTGATGTAGTGAGAGGCGGCTTGCTTGAAGACGAGGGCTTCGCTGAATTCATGCGCGACGGCAATACCGTCACGCTGGACATGGCACGCCTCGGAGTGAGCATGTCGAGCGAAGGAACACTGTGCATGCTCGAACTCGTCGGTGAGTCTGGTGCCCAGGTGATGCAAGCGCTGGCACGCGACGGCCGTAACCGTCCCATAGACGTTATCGCGGGCAATGTCGCGTTGCCGAGTGAAGTGACGCTGGAAGGGAATTATCCCAACCCCTTCACTCCGAGCACCACTATACTCTTCACCGTACCCGAGCAGACAGTGCTGCGCTTGGACGTCTACGACCAACTGGGACGTCGCGTGGCAACGCTGTTCGACGGTACTGCCGAGGCCGGTTTGCACTCTGTACAATGGCACGGTCTTGACGCCGCTGGACGCAGCATGCCCAGTGGAATGTATTTCTACCGCCTGAGTGCCGCCAACACGGTGCTGCAGCGCACAATGCTGTTAAGCAGGTAGTGACATTGCCGCGAGAACGTGCGCATCTCTCATGGGGTGCGCACGGTCTCACGGCACTTGCAAAAAGTATTCTATGAGGAATGGCGATTGATTGCTTTACCAGTACCATTGACAGGACGCGACAATGATACGATACATACTTCTCATACTGCTCGCATCGATGCCTTTGTACGCGCAGATACCCCGGGCTCAGGTTGTGCCGTCCAGGAGCGTCGTGCAGGTCGGCGACGAGTTTACGCTTACTCTGAGCATACACGAGTTTCCTCCTATGCGCACCTACGGCATACGGCTGTCTTACGACACAAGCCTGCTGCGCTGCCGGTCTGTTGACAAGCTGGGCTACTTCAAAGGCTACAGCACCTTCTATTTCAGACAGATTGATTCGCTCAGAGGCAGCGCCGGCGCGGACGAGTCCATACTCGGGCCCGGCTTCACACACGCGGAGGGCGCGTTGTTCGCATTGCGCATGACGGCACTGCGCGAGGGTGTCGCGAGCGTAGATTTCGTCACTGCGCAGTTTTTCGACAGTTCGCTGGCATCAGTAGCGAATGTAGCGCTCATGGGTACGGAAGTTAGTATAGACGTCAAGACACATGTGGAACTTCCGCTACCTGCAGGCACCGTAACACTCGAACTCTGGCCGCTTCCGTGGAACGCCCGCACCTCGCCGTTGACAATTTGCATGCGTATTCCAAAGCCCGGTAATGCCATGCTGCGCATCGTGGACATCAACGGCCGTGAATTACGCAGTCTGTACCGAGGAATACTATCGCCCGGTGATCAGTACATAGCTTGGGACGGCCGCGAAGAGTCGGGACGGCGATTGCCTTCCGGAATGTATTTCGCTGTACTCAGTGGAGAGTTCGGTAGAAACATCAGTCGCATCGTCATGGTCGATTAATGACAACACTGCGAACAACATATCTCTATAGTATACTACGGCACTGCGTTCTGGCGTTGCTGCTGTGTTCGAGCGTCGCAGCGCAGAACGGACCGATACTGTCCATAGAGGATTCTCCACACTACGTATCGGACAACTCCATTCATCAATTCAACGTTCGTATTGACAACGCGAACGGGCTGTTCGCCTTTTCCATACATCTGATATACGATCATACTGCGATAGATATCACGGCCCTGGTCTCGTATGACTTTCTTTCTACAACCGGTGCGAACACCATATCGCAGAACAGTATTTCCACACCCGGCCTCATCATACTGGATGAGTCCATACTCGGCATCGATCCGGAAATGACATCATCCGGTCGTATGTTCACAATTTTCTATCGCGCAGTGCAGCAACATGTACAGAAGGAAGTCCCACTGATCTTCGACGTCTGCTTGTTGCGTGACGAATACAACAATCCCATACAGCGCACGACGATAGATGGTATGATTTACCTCTACTACGGCCGTGTACGTGTCAAAGCGTGGTTACAGGGTCCATACGACGCGACAGCGGGTGCCATGCACACGCAATTGCGCGACTACGATTATGCCGCGCAGCGCGACAGTCCGTTCACGCAGGATCCGCTCAGCTTCCCCATGCAATTGCCGCAGGGTGTAGTAGACTGGGTACTTGTGCAGTTACGCGACGGCGTTACCGGTGCGATACTGCAGTCGCGATCATGTTTCCTGCGTTCGGACGGGCTCATCGTCGCGCCCTCGCTCTCCGCCGCTGGCGACATACCCTTCGCCGTTGCTGCCGGCGATTACTACATCATCGTGCGACACCGGAATCATCTCGGCGTACAGAGCAGCGCGGCGTATACGGTGGGGTACAGCTCAGCCACGGTGTATGATTTCACACAAAGTCAAGGTGCGGCCTATGGCATATCGGCGATGGCAGGACTTGGTACGGGTGGCGTTGCTCCATTCGGAATGTATGCTGGAGATACCAATGGCGACGGCGAAGTTAATGCCCTCGATAGAAGTAACACGTGGAATCTGAGAAATGTAGTGACATTTACCTCGACCGATTGCAATATCGACGGCGAAGTTAATGCCCTCGATAGAAGTATGACATGGAATAACAGAAACGTCGTAACACAAATTCCCTAGGATAACAACACTTAGAATACAGGTGAGTACCATGGCAAAGAACAGGAGCATTGGTTGGACTATCGGATCATTGTTGTTCTCTATTCAAATTATCGCTTTACAAGCGCAGACATATACCTGTTCGGTTCAGAATCAAACTGTTATTGGTACCGATATGTACTTCGATATCTACCTCCAGAATACATCATCAACCGACACGATCTATTTGGGCGATACGGACTTTTCCTTTACCTTCGATAATCTCAATTTCACCAATGACGCTGTATCCGTGGAACAATTCGGTGATCCTAATTCCAAGCTGGATTGGTTTTATGGTTATGATGCTGTGATACCTAATACTCCTCCGTATCCAGATGTAATAAAATTAAATATTTCTCCGCCTTTTTTCAGTAACCAGACTCAATTTCAACAAAGAGTTCAGGATTTTCCTACGAACCAAACAAGCCCAGGCACCTTCATCGCAACAATCAAAGTGTCGCAAATTTCAAATCCTAATGGTTCTATGAATCTACTCTGGAGATCACTGACACCGCATCCGACTATTGTTCAAACATTCGAAACCGTAAACTATAACCAGATAAATATCACCTCGAACGGAATATTTCAGAATCCTCCAAATACCCCCCTCCCGGTCGAACTCACAAGCTTCACCGCTCGTCGTTACCTGTCGCATGTGCAGTTGCATTGGGAGACGGCGACGGAGTTGAACAACTACGGCTTCGAGGTGCAGAGAAAGGAAGTAGGGTATGACTGGGACGTGATCGGCTTTGTGCCGGGTAAGGGTTCCGTGCTGTACCCGCAGGTGTATGATTTTCGTGACAATTTGGTCGATTCACGGCATCCTCACGAGCAAATCGCGTACAGGTTGCGGCAGATAGACCGGGATGGGACGCATGAGTTCTCGCCAATGGTGCATGTTGCATCGAGAAGTCTCCCCGAACATCATCGCTTGCATGTGTATCCGAATCCTGGTCTGTCGCAAAGTTCCGTCGCATTGAATCTCGACAGCGAACAGACTACGAGTATATGCGTGTATTCGGCCCTCGGGCGTGAAGTATTGCGAATAGTGGATGCGCGCGTGCTCAGTGCAGGCAATCATGTATTTCCGCTGGATCTGAGTACTATGCCTGCCGGTCGCTACATAGTCACCGCTATTGCGGGTGGCCGGCGATACATCGCTCCTTTGATGGTGGGCCGCTAGAGAAGAGGCACTGCGGATGAGGAATGGTAACGCATCGGAGCGGTGTGAAAAATCGACGGGAAAATTCTGTAAAACCTGATGACTGGGGGTATTACATAGTGTGTTGAGGCTGGCCGCGCGGCAATGTCCCGTCAGCAACTGCGTACGCGGGTCTGAGGAAGACTGAGAAGAGACAACGCATTGCCGCAGACAAGTATCAGACACAACGTTCTTCCGGTAC
>Ga0114946_10001749_pt1 | contig 14958 bp, 15 predicted proteins | sample WalLakDeSediment_FD_88676 | JGI IMG/M metagenome (GOLD analysis project Ga0114946, IMG submission 88676) | Lake sediment microbial communities from Walker lake, Nevada to study Microbial Dark Matter (Phase II) - Walker Lake 11/02/13 Deep Sediment | ecosystem: Environmental > Aquatic >... | reverse complement strand
GCTTTTTCATATTTTTCCGCTAATCCGCTCTTAATACCACTTTTGGAGCTAACCCGAAAAGAGTTTGAAATGACCATAGGTTTGACCTCAGCCGGCTGGCGGGGCAAAACTAACCTTCAACGCAATGTGATCATTGCCCTTGGTAACATTGGCGATCAAATCGCAATAAAACCCCTGGCCCGCCTGCTCGAAAATGATATCCGTCCCCTGATCAGGCTGCATGCAGCCTGGGCTCTCGGCCAAATTGGCGGAAGAAAAGCTGATATTGCCCTGGAAAAATCCAGTCAAAGAGATCCTGAGCCTGCAGTACGAGAGGAAGCTAAACTCGCTTTGGGTAAAAGCAGTTAACCTCCCCGGATAAGGTGCACTAAACAATTCCTGCACAGCAGTAAGTTATTCTTCAACATGATCTTGCTACTTTTTATTGCTACCGATGAAGATAGTCCAAACTGCTACGGCAATAACAACAATACCGCCGGTGAGCGCAGGAATGGCCAGGCGGATAAAATGACCATCCTGCATGGCCCAACGCTGAGCACTGTTAATGAAACCATGTTCAATAAAAACCGGCACACTTAAAAACAGCAATATGGTAGAAAGAATAACAGGAATCCACTTAACCCTGCTTTGTTCATCGGGATCGGAGAGGCCAAAAAAATCTGAAAACAATTCAGAGAAAATACCTGTACGGAGGTCGTACAGGCTTATCATAAGCAAAATAAGACCCATGGCCAATAAAAAAAGGTGGCTCATTCCATAATAGCTAAGTAGAAGCAGCACGATGAGCAGCATTGCCAGGTCCGCAGATATGAAGATTGCCATGTTGCGTGATGTCATCGATAGAAAGGTTCACCACCTCTAAGAATAAATCAAACAGGACCTGCAGGAATCGGAGCTTCAATAGCAAATAAAAATAATATAAAGCATTAATACTCGAATTTAGTTTCCCACAACCCGTTACTTACTATTATACTAAATAATTGCCATGGAGGTTTTGATTAGAAATGAAAAATTCTTTGCGTATAATGCATATCGGAGGCATCCCGGTCGAAATACATATAAGCTGGCTGTTTATATTCTTTCTATTAAGTATCTCCCTTGCCCAGGGCTACTTTCCCAGTGTTATCGAAGGCCTAAGCAGTCAAACCTACTGGAGCGCCGGTATAATAACCACCCTGGTAGTTTTTGCCTCGGTACTGGCTCATGAATTAGGCCACTCTTTTGTTGCCATCCGGGAAGAAATCCCAATCAAGAAAATTACCCTCTTCATATTTGGTGGAGTATCCCAGATGGAGATGGAACCACCCAGCCCGGCTGCAGAGTTAAAAGTTACTGCAGCAGGACCCCTGACAAGCCTCTTTATTGCTCTGATAATGGGTTTAATATATTATCTTTTCATGCCACCCGGCGTAATTATCAGTGAGTCGGTTTTCCTGGTAGCCCAGATAAACCTGGTGATGGCCATCTTCAATCTAATTCCTGCATTTCCCCTAGACGGAGGGCGGCTATTTCGTTCAATTACCTGGTATTTTGCAAAAAACCTGGTTTCAGCTACCCGTATTGCTGTCGGCCTGGGCAGTGTTCTCTCATTTGTTATCATAGGTATCGGCTTGATGTTTATTTTCTTCCAGGGCGACTTCTCCGGGCTATGGCTTATTTTTATCGGCTGGCTGATTTACCAGGCCGGACAGTCAAGTTATTCTCAACTTGTCCTCAAAGATACATTTACCGGAATTAAAGCTTCTGAGCTCATGAGCACCGATCTTCAAACTGTATCACCGGATGACACACTCGATGAACTGGCTGAATGCTTTCTGCACTATAAGTTCGGCGCATTTCCGGTAGTTTACGGTTCAACCACCCACGGCCTGGTCACTCTGCAAAACATGAAAAATATCCCCCGCGAGAAATGGGCTGAAACCAAAGTTTCAAATATTTTAACTCCACTGAAAGAGGCCATGGTAATAAAGCCTGATACCGATGCTTCTGAAGTAATGATAGAAATGGCCACAAATAATAGAGGCCGGGCCCTGGTCATGGAAAATGGCGAACTGGTCGGACTGCTCAGCCGCACCGATATGATGCGCTATACGCAGATGCATATGGCTTTGGGATCGGACTAGCTATTCCCGGTTGTTAATCAGCTGGGCCCTATCGTTAAAGAAGGTGCGATATCCAACTTCGATAATGAGGTACACAGCCAGAGCTACGCTGCCGAGGATACCCATCATGATCACAATTTGATATTTTATTGCATCGACAGGAGATGCTCCGGCAAGAATCTGGCCAGTCATCATGCCCGGTATAAAGATAAGTCCCATACCGAGCATAGAATTTACAGTGGGAATAATTGCTGCATTGAAAGTATCACTCAGAAATTCGCTCACAGCCATCTGCGGAGTAGCCCCGAGCATCAGCGCTTCTTCTATGCGGGCACGGCTGGTCTGGAATACCCGGGCCAGCCTTTCTACTCCAAGGGTAATTCCGGTCATCGAGTTGCCAATGGTCATACCCGCAATCGGGATGAAAAAACGCGGTTCATACCAGGGTTCGGCAGCAATAACCACGACCATGAAATAAGCCAGAGGCAGAGATGTTCCGATAAATAGAGCGAAAGCGACTACTTTCTTCAAACTGGGGCCGATTTTTCCTTTAACCCTTCCAAATATGGTCATCAGGGCAAAAGCCTGCATGAAAAACATTATTGCCAGAGTAACTAAAATATGCTGTTGCCTGAATACCAGCTCCAGGATGTAACCGGCCATGACCAGCTGAAGGGTCATACGCACTGTTGCTACTAAAAATTCCTTACCACGCCCAAGTTTAAGCAGCTGAGACATAACTAAAAGGAGGATCAGGAAGAGATATGAAGCGGCAAGCCGCCATAACTCGATCGGCAGCAGATCAGGCATTTACTCCCCTTCTTTCTTCTACGCTGTTGATGCGGCCTCCGGCAAGATTGAGAATGGTGCCGGCGTATTCACTAATCAAACCTCCGGAATGTGAGATCATTACCACTGATTTGCCGGGCTTTCTGACCCACTGTGCAAGGTAGCTGACGATCGAATTGGCATTATCTTCATCCAGCGCCGCTGTTGGTTCATCAAGGAGCAGTGTCTCAGGATCGAGCAGGAGTGCACGGGCCAGGGCCAGGCGTTCTTTTTCACCCCCGGACAAAATCGAGGTCTCTCTGTTTAAAATTCCCGGCATTCCGAAAGCAGCCAGCTGTTTCTCAATTTCACCTTGCAATGGCTCTTCTTTACGGTTAAAATAAAAAACTAACCGTATATTTTCATGGACAGATCCCGGAAAAATATAGGGGGCCTGTGGAACCATCAACACCCTGCGACGAAGATTTATTGGATCAAAAGTCAGGATGTTCTTACCATAATAACTGACTTCTCCATGGTCGCAGCTGATTAAATTGTTCAGTAATTTAAGAAGAGTGGTCTTGCCGCTGCCGCTTTTCCCGGTAACTCCATAAAGGGAGCCGGCAGCGATATCAAGAGTAGGTATAAAAAGTATTTTCCGGTAAATAACATCCCGTAGACTGAAAACAGCCGGCATAACAACACCTCTTTTGATTAACTCAGGTGATAAGGAGAAATTAGGATGTCAGCACTGGCAGAACCGGTAAAAAGAGGCTTAACAAAAAGCATTCAACTGCTCTTGCTCCTGATCAAAATCATAGTCCCCGTTTCCTGCCTGGTTGCTGTCCTGGATTATTACGGCATTATTGAACTAATTGCCGGTTTCTTTTCCCCGGCTATGGCGTTGTTCGGACTGCCCGGAGAAGCGACCATTGCCTTAATTTTAAGTTTCTTTGTAAACTTCTACGCCGCCCTGGGCGTAATAACTACTATGTCCCTTAGCTCCCAGCAGATTACTGTTTTAGCAGTAATGATCGGGATCTGCCATGAACTTCCGGTAGAAACCGTTGTTTGCAGTTATACTGGCCTGCGCATTCCCGTATCTGCAGCTCTTCGTATCTTTACTGCCCTGGGCGCAGGCATTTTTTTGAATTTAATCTACAACCTGGTTCTTGGAGGGTAACTGTGTGGAGATAGTTTATCTGCTTGCTGAAACGATTCTCAATACCCTGCTTAGCATTGCCCGCCTTGCCTTGTTTCTGATACCGGTACTGATCCTGATCGAAATTGCCCGTCACTATCAGGTGATTGAAAAAATCACGGGCAGGGTTAAAAAGGCTCTGCAGTTTTTAACCCTGCCCCAGGAAGCAGCTTTCCCCCTGTTGGCAGGAATGTTTTTCGGAATTGTTCTGGGCTCAGCTTTGATAATCGATTATGCCAGGGAAGGATACCTAAAAAAGCGTGATCTTCTGCTTATTGGGATCTTCCTGAGCATATCGCACTCTATCGTTGAAGATACATTTATATTGGCCGTATTCGGAGCCAATCCACTGATCCTGGTGCTCACCAGAACTATCCTGGCCATAATTATCACCAGAATAGCCGCCTCATTGATTGATCGCTTTAACCCAACAACAAATCAGTAGTTGTAGGCCTGAAATTCTATAAACAGATCCGCAATACCATTTGCCCAGGATAGAAGCAATTCATCACCCATAAAAGGGGCGATAAGCTGCAGCCCCAGGGGTAAGCCATTATCAGCTCTACCTGACGGCACCGACACCGAGGGAAGGCCGGCATTGGTCCAGGGCATGTTCATGGCCGGGTCTCCTGTGGCACTAATCCCTTCCGGGGCGGAGCCCGGCGCCGCGGGGGTAACCCACAGATCTATTCCCGACTCACGCATAGTCGTTTCAAGTTTTTCCCGGAGTTCTTTTTGCTGCTCGCGGGCCTCTTCCAAATCTTTATCAGATACAGCTTTTCCTTCTTTAATTATTTCCACAGTCCGCGGACGATATAAATCTGCAAAACGGGTGTACAGGTCTTTATGCTCAAAAGCAATTTCAGCAGATATGAGTTTACGGTGCCAGGCAGCAATCGTCTCGATATCATCGAGAGCATTGACTTCATTGATTGTATAACCTGCTTTCCTCAGCTTTTCGAGCTGCTCTGAAAAGGATTTAAGACCCTCCTGAGATGCCTGCTCCAGGTATTTGCCCCTTGGTACACCTAAAACAGGCTTGTAATTTACATTAATATCTTGCCATTGGTAACAGAGAGAACTGGCTGCGAGGATCATCCCTTCCACATCCTGCGTAAAACAGCCAACATGGTCCGCTGATCGGGAAAAGTAGAGCATTCCATCGCTTGGTATCCTGTTGTAACTCGGTTTAAAACCAACTACACCACAAAAAGCAGCCGGGCGGTTCACCGAGCCGATTGTCTGGGTTCCCAGTGTCAATGGACTGAGACCGGCAGCAACAGCAGCGGCCGATCCGCTGCTGGAACCACCCGGGGTATGATCCAGGTTATGGGGGTTTCGTGTTGGCCCTGGTTCAAAATAGGCAAACTCAGTAGTTACAGTTTTACCGAGGACCAGGGCACCGGCCTGGCGCAAAAGCATTACACATTCTGCCTCAGGGCCTGCTAAAACATCCGGGTTGAGATTAGAACCAGCCCTGGTGGGAAACCCGTCAACCCGATAGATATCTTTAACCCCTATCAAAACGCCGTAAAGCGAAGGCCGGCTTTCCGGCTCCGGATAGATCTCCCGTAATGAATCTGCCTCTTGCAAAAGCCGCTCAAGCCGATTCGCTTCAGGTAAAAAAGCTTCAACAGCTGAATCAACTCGATCGATACGATCACAGGTTGCATTAATATATTCTTTTAGATCAAGGGTTCCACTGACAAGGTCACGGGCAATTAAAGCCATGGGGGCAGAATGTAAATACACTTTAAACTCCTCCTTATGCTTGGGGATTAGCTGGATTAAAGCTGATTTAAAAAAAGAAAATACTATGTGCTCATTTTCCTAAACCGGCTAAGAATGCAATCAAATCAGGGGCTAAATCCTCCCGTCTCAGGGCATATTCAATCGTCGCTTCCAGAAAACCGAGTCGGTCGCCGACATCGTAGCGCCTTCCTTCAAAAGTGTAAGCCCAGACCGGCTGCCGCTCGGCCAAAACATTCAGGGCATCTGTAAGCTGGATTTCGCCTCCTGAGCCCGGTGGTGTCGTCTGCAGAATATCAAATATTTCAGGATCAATAATATAACGGCCTAACACAGCCAAATCGGATTTAGCTTCTTCCCTTGGGGGTTTCTCGGTCAGCTGCCTGACCCTTACTATCTGCCCGCTATCTGCTCCGGCATCAACAATACCGTACTTGTGAACATTATCCCAGCCGACTTGCTGCACACCAAGCACGGTGCGTCTTTTTTGCTCGTATATCTCTGCCATCTGCCTGATACAGGGCACCTCGGCATGAACCACATCATCACCAAGCAGCACCGCAAAAGGCTCGCTGCCGACAAACTGTCGTGCACAAAGAACTGCATGGCCGAGGCCAAGAGGAGCTTTCTGGCGTATGTAGAAAATGTTGGCAAGTTCGCTGAGCTGTTGCACCTCTTTAAGCTCATCAATTTTGCCTTTCTGCTCCAGCATTCTTTCCAACTCTATATTCCTATCAAAGTGATCTTCAATTGCCTGTTTATTGCGGGATGTAATAATCAAAATATCTTCGATGCCTGCTTCAGCTGCTTCTTCAATTACATACTGGAGAGTTGGCTTGTCAACTATAGGAAGCATCTCTTTCGGCTGTGCTTTCGTCGCCGGTAGGAAACGCGTGCCCATGCCAGCCGCCGGTATAACCGCTTTTGTGATTTTCATTTTATGCTGATCACCATCCTTCCGCAATTCGACCGGCAGTTTGGCAAATGAGCTGCTGGCCTTAATATATATTGTGCTGACAAGGATTTCTACAAAACCAGGCTGTTTCCTTCCTGACATCACAATAAGGCTGCTTTTCTATTTAGTCGAGTATAAACAAAAAAAGTGGTCTTCTTTTACTTAGTTCAAATCGATTTTTTTTGAGTGTTCTTTGTGCTATCGATTTGAATGATCATTTTGAAGCAATTGAAGGGTATAGGAGCAAATCAAACGAATTTGTTATAGAGGGGGGAATCTAATGAAAACCATGCAGGCAGCACAATTAACTGAAATCGGTGAACCTTTAAAGCTGGTCGAGGTACCGGTTCCTCAACCCGGAACCGGAGAAATCCTGGTCAGGGTGAAAGCCGCCGGAATTTGCAGTTCTGATATCCATTACCAGGACGGACGGAGTGCAGTAACAAAGCTGCCCATAACCCTGGGACACGAGGTAGCCGGTGAGGTTGCACAGTGTGGTAATGGTGTGAAAAATCTGAAGGCAGGCGATCGGGTTAGCCTTTTTTATCTCGTTACCTGTGGAAAGTGCATGATGTGTTCCACAGGAAACGATAACTATTGCAGTGAAGCTAAAATGCTGGGAAAAAATATCGATGGCGGGTTTGCTGAATATGTGGTCGTCCCCGCACGCAATGCCTTTCCTTTTCCGGAATCGATTCCATTTACGCAGGCAGCACTGATCACCGATGCTGTGGCTACTCCGTTCCATGCCCTGAAACGGTCTGCATTAAAGGTTGGTGAAAATGTTCTGATTATCGGCATCGGAGGTTTGGGGATCCATGCGGTGCAAATCGCCAGGATGATGGGGGCAGGGCAGGTCATTGCCATGGACCTTGATGACGACAAGCTTGACCTGGCAAAAAAAGTCGGCGCTACAGCAGTAATTAACCCGCTGCGGGATAATTTAAAGGATATAATTACTGCCCAGACAAAGGGAACCGGAGTCGACGTGGCCTTAGAATTGATAGGCCTGGCCGATACAATCAGGCAGGGGATTGACAGTACAGGCCTGGGCGGACGCACCGTAATTGTCGGCATTTGCCCCAACGAAATCGGCCTTAACCCTTATCACGACTTACTGCTTAAAGAAAGAACAATCATGGGAAGTGCAGATCAATGCAGGGCTGATTTTCCAGTAATCATAGAAATGGCTGCTCAGAGGAGGCTTGATCTGTCTCATTCAGTCAGCCATGAATTACCGCTAAAACAGGTGAACCAGGGGTTGGAGATGCTTAAAAAGAAGGATCAAACCCTGGTGAGGATAGTCATTACTTTTCCCTAAACTGAACCGGTTTTCCATTTCATGGTGTCATCATCATCAAGGTTGACCAGTTCAGGAAACTGGGCCCTTATTTTTGCATCAATATCTGTTGGGATGGCAGGCTCGGAAGGTTCCTGCAGCAGCTGCTCGGCGACATCTTCCGCTCTCTTCCAACTATCTTTACTGCCGGCATCAATCCACCTTTGGTACTGTTGGCGGTCACTGGCCCGGGGGGAGTAACTCTCTGTACGCATATACCTGACTGTATGTTCTTCGCTGAGGTAATTACCGCCCGGACCAACCTTGGCAATCGTATCGTAGGCCAGGGTATCCCGATTTATCTCAATACCGCGTAGGGTTCTTAAACAGCTGCCAACGATGTCATTATCAATAATGTACTGGGCATAGGATACAGTCATTGCCCCGTCGAGCATCCCGAAAGCTTCATGAATAAAATTCCCGCCTGACAAAGCTGCCAGCATCGCCGTAGAAGCGCTCTCATGGGCTGCCTGGGCATCAGGAAGTTTCGAATCAGTTGTGCCTACCGTTATGTAACAGGGTAGGCGATAATGATGAGCCATCTGGGTAATAGCCGCGTTCATCAAGCCCGATTCAATACTACCCATCAGGAATGACATTGTGCGCATATCCATAGTAACCGGAACAGCGCTGTAAAGGACAGGGGTCCCCGGATTAACCAGCTGTGTAAAAACAACCCCCATCAGCGCCTCCGCATTCTGCTGGACCAGTGTTCCGGCCAGGGTAACAGGCGCGGTTGCACCCGCAGCAGGTGCTGTCGATGTAGCCAAAGGCAATCCATAGCGAGCCACTTCCATAATATAATCGGCATGATCCGCGCTTATTTTCAGAGGACTGGTAATCGAGGATATAAAACCGATAAAGGGCCTGCGTTGCAGTTTTTCCAAGCTACCGGCAATTATTGAGGAAATCTTAATTATATCTTCAAGTCCCTGTTTGTTAAATATACCGCCCATAACCGGTTTTCCGGTGTTAAGCATAGCCTGGTACTTTGTGTTAACATCAACTGTGTCAATGTTTATATCGTGCGGGTAAACCGGGATAATGAAAAAATCAAGATACTCGAGCTTATCGGCAAGACGGGCCAGATCCGCTACATCCCTGATCGTGCCCGGACGCTTATTACGTTCAAGGTCTAAAACGTACAAAGCCAGACCTCCGGTGCCAAAATGGACCCTTTTACCGCCAACCGTTATACTTTTTCCTTTCTGGCGGCCATGAAAGACAAATTCCGAAGGGGCCTGTTTGATGCTGCGGGAAACCAGTTCCCGGGGGACATAAACCCGGTGCAGGTCATAATCAACATCAGCTCCGCTATTATCAAACAGTTCCAGGGCCGGTAGATATTTTATTTCAAAACCTACATTTTCGAGAACCCTGATCGACGTTTCATGAATCTGGCTAATCTCTTTGTCAGATAATACCCGGTAACCTCCGCCTTCATAGATCGGCTTATCCATATTGCTTGCCCCCAGTATTGATTTGCTTTATGTCGGGTTGATTAGAACCTGCTTAATCCAGGTTTATTGATTCCCAGTTAGCTACCATGGCAGCAATTATATCAGCCCTGGTAATAATTCCCTGAACTTTATTTGCCTCGTCAACCACAGGAATACGGTTAATATTGTGTTCCTGCATAAGACTAACAATATCGTAAAGCGGAGTATCGCCGGTTACAGAAATTACATCCAGGGTCATCAAAGTCCCGACCGTTGTTGATGCCACCAGCTCAATTACTTCCAAACCCCTATGGGTGATGTCGATATACAGGACTTCCTGGCTTTTAGTGAAAGCACGGTGCGGGTCGCGCAGAGGCTGTCCGATGATTTGCTGTGTATAACTCAGGATATCTGTTTCCGAAATCACCCCTATCAGTTCGTCCTGGTCATTAAGGACCGGCATACCACTAAAGGAGTTTTCGTCTAAAATTTCAGCTGCCTTCTTAAGCGGTGTATCAACCTTGACAGTAACTACCGGTGAGGTCATTACATCTTTCGCCAATATGGCCATATTATTCCCTCCATTTAGAATTGTCAACGAGTTTAAAAAAAATTATGGGGCAAGCAAGAACTGCTCCTGCCTGCCCCGCTTTAAGTCGGCTGTTTTCCCATTGATGGTTATAAGTTTCCAGTTTAAATCAAGGCGCCTGAAACGCCCCTATCTTATTGCTCATTATTCTATAAAGCCCTGCTCGATAAGCCATTCTTCAGCAACTTCACTGGGCAGGCGTTCCTCAATATCAACCTGCATGTTTAATGACGACATGGTCTCAGCGTCCAGAGCGCGGGCAATTGGGTTAAGAATTTCTGCAATCTGAGGAAATTCTTCCAGGGTATCCTGGCGGATTACAGGTGAACAGTTATAAACCGGATGGAAATTAAGATCATCCACCAGGTTAACCAGGTCAAAAGCAGCAATACGACCGTCGGTGGCAAAGCCCATCGCTGTAACGACATCACCGTCTCTTAATGCGCCGTAAGTAATCCCGAGGTCCATGGTTATAACATCGGCGAACTCAAACCCGTATAGTTCCTGCAGGCCGGGATATCCATCATCACGAATGGTATATTCGTGGTCAGTGGCAAAATTCCATACGCCCGGAGATGGTGCGTCCACACCTTCGTTGATTGCTGCAGCAAGATTACTGAGTGTCGTAATGCCCAGTTCATTAGCATCCGACTGGCGCATCATGATCGTATAAGTATTGTTAAACGGTGTATAATCAAGCCAGATTAACTGGTTTCTTTCAAGGTCTGTTTCACTGACAACCCTGTAGCATTCTTCAGGATCAGTGATGGCTTCATCAAAACCAAGGTGCGTAATCAACGCCGTCCCGGTATATTCCCAGAACAGATCGACGTCTCCTCTTTCCTGCGCTTCACGAACCACTACTGTGCCACCCAATCCGGTTTCATCAACAGTCGCGATGCCATTATATTCCAAGGCAAGGATAGCAATCTGACCGAGGATTAACTGCTCGGTAAATTCTTTTGATCCAATTACAACCCCTTCATCAGCCTGACAGCCAAACACAAACAATGAACTTGCAAACATGGTTAATACCAGAGACATGGTCAGCAAACGTTTTATACTCATAAACTAGATCTACCCCCTTTTTTAATTATAACCTTTGGGAGAAACAGCCAAACATATAAACTTTTATGTCCAACGCACTATACTCGCTTCAATCTTACCAACAATATAATCAAGCAGAATCGCCGTCAACGCGGCCAATCCTGCACCGGTAAAAATAACCATGCTTCGACCGACTGAAAGCCCTGTGACAATGAGATCACCGAAACCGCCACCACCAATAAAGGTAGCAAGGGTAGCTGCACCAACATTGATCACAACAGCTGTCCGGATTCCGGCAACTATTATCGGGAAGGCGAGCGGAAGCTCAATGCGGGTCAATATACGGAAGGGGCTCATTCCCATTCCCTTGGCCGATTCGATAATACTTGACGGAACATTGACAATGCCGGCAAAGGTATTGCGCAGTATGGGCAGGATGGAATAGAGGAACAGGGCAAATACTGCCACCCTGAATCCAAGGCCAAGGATCGTGAAAAATAAGGCAAGGACAGCCAGGCTTGGTATAGTCTGACCTACATTAACAACATTTTCCACCCCGCGGCCCAGGTAGTATAACTTTGGCCGGGATAGCATAATCCCTACCAGAACCCCGACGATTATTGCTCCAAACATCGAAACAAACATCAGTCCCAGGTGCTGGTATAGTGCTGTACGGATATTCGAATAAGTCAGCGCACGGGCTACCAAACTATCCGTTGGATTGTTAACGGTATAAATCACGATAATCATACCCACTGCAATCAGAATCAAAGGAATCATCAGCCATTTCCAAAGGTCTCGGAGCATATTTAATTATCCTCCTTCACCACATTAAGCAGATCACCCAGCGTAATTGTTCCCTGGTACTGGTCATCTTCATTAACCACGGCAACATAACCTTCTCCGACTTCAAGCATTACAGAGAGAGCATCATTCAATGTAGCATCACTGGTAATTGACTGATCCAATTTCTGCATATAATCAGCAGCTACTTCTCCCGTCTTTCTCTTTAAATCGGCTACGCCTATAACACCTTTTAGCTTGTTATCACGATCGACAACTATAACAGAACGAATATCGCTGTCAGCAATTCTTTTTTCAATATCACCCAGGGGCATATCTTCCATAGCCGGCTTGATCCGGTCTACATCTTCAAGGATTTCGTGAATCCGGATCAGGTGCAGACGCTTGATCGAGCGGTTCCGGCCTACCAGGCTGGCTACGAACTCATCAGCAGGCGCACTTAAAAGGTCGCTTGGTGTCGCATGCTGGATGAGTTCACCATCACGCATTACTGCAATAGTGTCCCCCATCTTGATTGCCTCATCAATATCATGGGTTACAAATACGATTGTTTTACTGATACGCTCCTGGATTCGTAAAAATTCATTTTGCAAGCGAGCCCTGGTGATCGGATCAACGGCTCCAAAAGGTTCATCCATCAGCATAATCGGCGGATCCGATACCATCGCCCGGGCTACTCCAACTCTCTGCCTCTGACCACCGCTCAGTGCGGAAGGATAGCGATTCCCATACACTTTGGGATCAAGACCAACCAGTGTAAGCATTTCATCAACACGTTCTCTGGTCTTTGCCTTGGGCCACTTCTTCTCGTTGGGCACTGTCGCCACATTTTCTTCAATCGTCTGGTGCGGGAAAAGGCCGATCTCCTGAATTACATAACCTATGTCCAGTCGTAGTTTAATCGGATTCATCTTCAGGGCATCTTTACCATCGATATAGAGTGATCCGCTGGTCGGTTCATGAATGCGATTAATCATTTTCATTGTTGTTGTCTTGCCGCACCCTGAAGGTCCAACCAGGACGCAGACATCGCCTTGTTTTACCTCCAGGTTTAAATCTTTAACTGCAGGTTTTTCCATTCCGGGGAATTTTTTTGTTATCCCTTCAAGTTTTATCATTCCTTTACCTCCCGCCTTTGCTTGCTGCGGCCAAGCGTCGTTCGCCCCAGGACAAAATAAAATCAAAAGCCAGTGCAATAATGGAAACGCCAAGCGCGCCCACAATTATCATTGGTTCATTAGATCGGGAAATGCCCTGGAAAATTAGTTCTCCAAGGCCGCCTGCGCCTACATAAGCGGCAATAGCAGCAATACCGACAATCATAACTGTAGCGGTACGGATACCGGCCATAATCACCGGCCTGGCCAGGGGAATCTTGATCTTCGTCAATACACGCCATTCAGTCATGCCCATACCTACCGCCGATTCGACGATCGCGGGGCTTATCTCTTTAATACCGGTGTAGGTATTCCGCACAATCGGCAGGAGACAGTAAAGAATCAGCGCAATTACCCCCGTGGTAAAACCAATTCCAAACAAAGGAACCATAAATCCGAGCATGGCCATACTGGGAATCGTCATCAGAATCTGACAGGTAGCAAGCACAATAGCGGCCGGTCCCGTTTTATAGCTAATCACAACACCCAAAAAAACGGATATGAAGACCGCAATGACGATTGAGATAATCACCAACCACAAGTGCTCTAAGACCAATTCCCAGACCATGCCTCCACGCCGGCCCAGGTACGCAACCGTCCTGGTAAATAGCGATGGAGCTGCAAACTGGACAGAAAGGACAGTCCCGTTTCCTGCTGCATTAAAAAAACCAAGCAAAGAACCAATAGATTGCGCCATAAATCCTTCATCACCCTCCTTGTTTTGCTTAGTATTTATTCAAACAACCTTATTATTAATAACACTGACTTTTGTGAAAGTGTCTATGCTGCTTTATGAATTGCGTTAACCATTCTTTGGATAGTTTAAATAGTTGCTTTCATACGGGGTTAATTTGAATTTGTTTTAGTTAAATATGAGTATTTGCATCTATACATTAATTATTGCATATACAGAAAACAGATACAAATATTAGTTTATGCAGTAAATGGCTAATTTATTGCCAATTTTACAGCATAGGCGAGATGAGCATGTTCTTTTGAAGTTAAAGACTGCTCATCCTCTATTAAGGGTTATAATCCACGATTACACGGGTATTTATTAAGTCCTACTTAACCACTTTAACTATGGCTACCAGGCCGTGCGCCAAACCCTGGCCATGCTGCAGGTTCATTTCAAGACTGCGCAGGGCATATCCCAACTGGGCTTCGATTAAATCTGCCCTGATATCTCCATAGAGGCCCTTACTGCCTTCAAGGGTCTGCCTCATAACCCGGTAAGCTTTTTCGAGCGTTTTCACTTCAGTATGCGGCGGGTAGGGCAGAAGTTCTTCATCACTATCATAATGCTTCATTAGCACCATGGTGTAATCAACCAATGCATTCCAGGAATCAGCCAGTGTTTGAAGCGATTCATTCTGTAGATCAAAACCGGGCCTTGGCCTGTAGCTGACCTTTAAATCAGGAAAGTAGGTCCGCAGGCCGCGTTCAAATAGCGATGACACCATCAGGCGCAAAGGCTGCGGGTTACCGTTATACATTCCGGTTTCAATGTGGCGCCCCACAAATAGGGACCGATCAAAAAATCTTTCCACCTTCAGCTCTACTCCAGCCTTGTGGGCGGCGCTTTCCAAAACACTCAAAACTTCAGCCGGTGACATAAGCCGCAGTGGAAATGAAGATACCTCCACTCTATCCCTGTCTTCTTCAGCGTATAGATAATTAATTAAATAATCTATATAGGGCTGCTTTTCCGGTTCATTCGTCCAGAGATCCTGCCACTCATATGAGTAACGTCCAATAAAATCACAAAGGATCAGAGAGCCGTTATTAGCATGATTAGCAATATCAAT
>Ga0114946_10001748_pt1 | contig 14986 bp, 10 predicted proteins | sample WalLakDeSediment_FD_88676 | JGI IMG/M metagenome (GOLD analysis project Ga0114946, IMG submission 88676) | Lake sediment microbial communities from Walker lake, Nevada to study Microbial Dark Matter (Phase II) - Walker Lake 11/02/13 Deep Sediment | ecosystem: Environmental > Aquatic >... | reverse complement strand
GCCAAATCAGCCCTATTGTTGGTTGTGAAATCGTAAATAGCTTCTTTAAAACCTGAGATATAGGCTTTTTCCAAACCCTCCTCCTGGAGGCCCAATTCAGTGATTAATTCCTCAACCATCTCCGTTAAAGGCAACTGAAGGAAAGTATTTTCTTTCTCCTCAAAGGCTTTAACCTTATCCTGCAAATGTTCAGGAACCTGGCTTACGGAAAAAAGTTGATGGTCTATTGGCTCCTTTTTCAAAACTGCACGGTAGTACCACATTGTTTTAAACTGTACAATTTCATCCGGTCTGTGCAAATATTTCAACCCCGCTGTCAATGCTTTTACCGTCGCTGATTTGTTAAGGTACATGGACTCATCCGAAAGCACGTCAAAACCGTATGGCATGTCCGGATTTGAGGCTCCAAAAGCCATAAGTGTATCTGCTATTAACTCCCCTTCCTTCTTGGTTCTGACCAAAAAAGCGATATCCTTCAGATCATAACCCTTATCCTGTAAGGTCATGACCATTTGGGGAAGTTTGGATAAAACCTGTTCCGTAAATTTACCCTCATCTTCCTCTTTCAACTCCTCCAAAAATTCAATTTTGACTTTTCCTTGGAATGGTGATGTGGCCTTCCTTACGGATACTTCTTGACTTACCTCTTCATATGCCTTTGAAATAATCCCAGCATCCTGAGCCAAATAGGTTTGGCTTACCGCCTCTTCAAATGACTGAGGTAATTTTTTAAAAAGGGCATTGTTAAAAGCAATAATATTGGGCAAGCTCCTGAAGTTGGTGCCCAACTTCTCTGTCTTAATGTAATTCTCCCCGATTTGTCTTTCCACTTCCTCTAATAAAAGCCGCATTTCCCCACCGCGCCAACGGTATATGGACTGCTTCACATCTCCAACAAGCAGATTGGTTTGCCCCTGCGACAGGGAATTTTCCAGTAAGGGTTTGAAACTGGCCCATTGAAAACCCGAAGTATCCTGAAATTCATCAATCAGGTAATGTTGGTATTGATTGCCTACCTTTTCATAGATAAAAGGCGCATCATTTTCCCTGGTAATTTCTTTCAAAAACTCATTGGCATCAGATATCAACAGGATATTCTCTTCGTCCTTTAAGAGTGTCAGCTCTTCCAGTAAATTACGGAAAATGCCAAAAACAAAGATATTTTTTGAAATGGCCTCAAGGGTATTCCATTTCAGTTCCAAAGGTTCAATTTGTGCCAATAAAGATCCCAAACCATCAAAATAGGCCTGTTCAATTTCTTGTTTTTTTGGACTTTTTTGTGTTGCCCAACCTTTGGGTGACTCGGACATGTTTTTTTGAATATCCGTAAAATCCGACATGGGTTTATCCCTGCTCCCCAAGCGGTCAAATTTTACAGGAAACCCACGGGAAAAATCAGCCCACTCGAGATTATGTCTTACCCGTATTTCATTTGCCTGATTTTTTATAAGCACAGCCAGACTCAGCAATTCTTTCCTTTTATTTTTAAGAAATTCCTGTAAAAGTTGAATATTTTCCTTTTTGGATAAGAATTGCTTTATCTCAGCCCCATGTTTTTTAAAGTCCTCCTGGAAAATCTGTTTACCCAATTCCTTGATATTCCTGCGGATGTCCCAGGATTTCCCATTTTGGATCTGTTCGATGGCATAATCCACCAGCCAACGGTGCAAAAACTCATCCTCCATCACCTTGGCCACTACACGGTCCACTACCCTATCCAAAACGCCATCCTGATCCAACTCCACATCAAATTTGGCATTCAGGTCTATCTCTCTGGCAAATGCCCTGACCACTTTCTGAAAAAAGCTATCAATGGTACTGACTGAAAACCGCCCATAATCATGTAAAATGGAGGTGAGGGCTTGGGAAGCCCTGAGCTTTAAACCTTCCTCATCCACCTTCAATGCTTTCATGATTTCCGTATCCATCTTCTCATCGTGCCTGACTGTGGTCCTGAGCCTGTTCAACTCCTTCATTATCCTCTCCTTCATCTCCTGTGTAGCCTTATTGGTAAAAGTGACTGCCAATATACCGCGGAAAGCACCGGGATGCTGTAAGGCCAATTTCAGGTATTCCATGGTCAGGGTGTAGGTTTTCCCTGAACCGGCGGAGGATTTATAGATGATAAAAGGTCTGTGCTCCATGTTCAAAAATCATTTAAACAAATCAAGGATATTTTATTTGGAATAAAAAACCATTGACGCAAGATGTCGGAGATTGAGTGGGAGGTGGAGAGTGATGAGTGAAAAAGTGATGAACTTTATTTAAGAAGCGAGAGGCTAGAAACGAGAAGCGAGAGACATGTCTCTTCCCTTCCTGGTAGACAGGGATGTCAGGAGTAGTCCATTATTTTGGAACCACAAAAGTCAACAAAGTACCACAAAAGTTCTTCCTGAATGGTTAAGGTTTTTTGAATGGAAATCTGTAGGAAACCGGTAATTGGTAATTTGCCAATTGCTAATTCCTTGAACCCACATGGCCCGTCGGACAGGTTTGGCTTTTGGGACCCGCCTGCCATTCAGGGCAGGATTTGGATTTTGAAGTTTGGAGGTTGGCGTTTGGAGTTTTTTGGAGTTTGGAGTTTATAAAGGTTTGAAAATGAATTAAAAAATAAATTATAAATCCAAAAAAACAGTAGATTTGTTTAGATATGCCTACTGATATATTTGAATGAAACCGGTTTTTACTCCCTTGGAACAAATTGAATCTTTTCTGAAAAGTGAGTCCGGAAACAGGGCTTTGACCGGCTTGCTAAGATTCGTTCCTGAAATGGAAAAGGAGTTTGACAGGGTAAATAAAGCGATTCCCATTGCGCTCACTGAAGAGGCTAAACAGAAGTATATTGATTTGGAAAGCATCAATTCCGAAATAAGGAAACATATCTATGAATCAGGTGTATTGGTTTCTTTTGACTGGGAAAACTGGTTAGAGGGAAAAGAAATATTGGAGGGAATCAGACCCCTTCCCAAGACCAATAAAATCAAAATATGTAAACTATTGACTTTGATCGTCAAAATGGACAGCAATGCGTATGGCTATTTTGATTATCAACTTAGGAAAGGCACAATTCTAAGTCTCATAAATAACCTTTCAGAATGAACTTTCACCCAATAATAACATCCATGAAATAGTATGAAATATAGAAAGTTCGGTCAAACCGACATGATAGTAAGTGAGGTGGGTTTTGGGGCATGGGCGATTGGCGGTCCTGCTATGGCAGGCGACATCCCTATTGGATGGGGTGATGTGGATGATTCTACTTCAAAAAAGGCCTTACTACATGCCCTTATGCTTGGAATCAATTTTTATGATACAGCCGATTTTTATGGATTGGGACATTCTGAAGAACTGATTGGGGATATTTTGGGAAACAATCCCGAGGTATGCATCGCTACTAAAGTTGGTCATAGACTGAATAAGGATGGAGGAATATTTACGGATTATTCCAAAGCACATATCATCAATTCCTGTGAAGGCAGTCTAAAAAGATTGAAGAGGGAAAGCATTGATTTTTACCAATTGCATACCGCAAGGTTAGATGATTTGGAAAATGGGGAGTGCATTGAAGCCATGGAACAACTCAAAAGTCAGGGGAAAATCAGGTATTGGGGACTTTCTTTAAATACATTTCAACCCATGCCCGAAGCGGATTATATGATGGCACACCAACTAGGCGATGGATTTCAACTTGTTCTGAATATTATCAATCAAGAAGCATTAAGCACCGTTGAAAAAGCCCATCAGGCGGGCTACGGGATAATTGCCAGGATGCCATTGCAATTTGGTCTGCTAACAGGAAAATTTACAAAGTACACCGCTTTCCCTGAGGACGACCATAGAAATTTCAGGTTACCTCCGGATATACTTTCAGAATTGATAGATGCCCTGGAACAGTTGTGGCCAATGGCAGGGAAATATGGGATAAGCAAAACCGAACTGGCAATGAGTTTTATATTAAGTTTTGAGGGTATTTCTACGGTTATTCCCGGAATCAAAACTCCTGAGCAGGCTGATTTGAATTCCCGTGGAATTGTAAAGCTGACTGATGAAGACAGGGACATCCTAACTGGAATATATCAACCCAAATTCAGGGATATTCTAATGAGGATGAAATAAATTCAATGCCTAGTTCAAATGGAAAAAAAATGATATTCCGGTTTTTTACTATATTCAAAAAAAATCATCTTTAAACCATTTTCTCAAATCAAAATTTAAACCCTCGTTATCCTTGTCAGCCATAGATAGATTCAAACTTTTTCGGCAGAAGATCCGCCGTGTATTGACCCAGGAGCGGTTTGCTTTGGCACCGATTTGGGTTCAGTTGATTGCAATATTCATAGTTAGTGCCATTCTGATATTTGGCCTTTCACCTTTTTTGGGGAATTTGGCCAATAGCTATAAATTATTTGCCGATCCTGCCAATTATGCGAACGCCAACGGCCCGATGGAATTGATCATCGGCTTGGTACAGGTAATGGTTGGACTGATACTTTTCTCTTTTATCATTTCAGTACTCTCCGCCGCTTTGGTCAATCTGATTGAAAACATCAAAAGCGGTTCACTTCCCTATAAAAAAAGGGGACATATACTATTCGTAAATTATAATATCAAACTTCCATTGATCTTGGACCAATTTAATATAAGGGCAAAAGACAAAGGAATAATTGAGGATGTGGTTTTACTTTTCCCTGAACCTCAAACAGTTACTTTCTTTCGCAACAAATATGACAAAGGCCGGTGGGAAAACCTTGAAATCTTTATCCGGCAAGGAGAGGTCATGTCTTTTCAAACTTTCGATAGGCTTTCCATCTTTCATGCCATGGCAATTGTCATTTTATTGCCCGACAATAAGGAAGATCCTTTTTTGGCTGATAATTTCAATTTAAAAATCCTGACTACGCTTACCAATAATCAGGCCTTCTTCAGACATCTTTCCGAAAAACAGCAAAAGGCAAAACCCATTAAGTGTTCTATTGAATTATCTAATCATTCTGATGCGAGAAAGATTGCCTTGGAGTTGACAGCCAATAAGGCAGGTTCTCTCTTTACTGTCATAACCCCGGGAGATGTGATCGGTAGCATACTCGCCAGGGCAAAGGTGGATATCGTTTATTATAAAGTGTTTTTTGAAGTCCTGGCATTTGATGGCTCCACCATACACTTTGTTGATCCCAAACAATTTGGATCAAAACAAAACTTTGATGGTATGTCCTTTGAACAGTTGCTTTTTGGCTTTACCGGGGGAACCCTTATGGGATTTTCAAGATCGAATGAATCAGGATCTTTTAAGATCAACCTGTGCCCTTTTAAGGAAGAATTCACTTCAAAAGATTGGTTTTTATTCCTCACCCCTAACGTGAGAGAACTTAAATTTATCCCACAGAACTATTATCCTGAGGAAGTTAAAAAGGAACCTTCCATCATTCCTCCCTATGAGGAAGCCAGTAAAAGAATCTGTGTAATAGGTTCTGCATGGACCCTGGAAAACATTGATGATTTTATTGATCTGAATAGCCTGGTTACTTTACATGAATCCCATAAAGTTTTTAATTCCCCTTCTGAGTATTTTAAGGATAGTTTCTTACAATACCTTCATGATGGGGATTTTGACAATATCATCATCAACCTGGATGATGAATTGGGATTTAGATTGACCATGTTACTGGTTTCAGCCAATAAGGATAATCCCATATTCCTTACAAAGATCATGACTATTTTAGGTGACCCCATTACAGAAAGGCTCCTCAAAACCAATGTATTGAAAAGCAATACCGTGCTTTCTCACAAACTATCGGCCCGTTATATCGCACAATTATCTTTTCAGAAAAATCTGGACAGGTTGTTTCAGGAACTGGCTTTTACTGAAGGATCCGAATTCAACCTTTTGGAAGTGGACAGACATATCGCTTCAGAATTATTGACTGATGTCAAGACTGTCAGAAAACTTCTCGCTGCCCATGAAATGGTATATTTGGGGACCGTTGATGAAGAAAAAAACGTCAATCTTGAAGCCACTGATTTTGTAGGCACAAAGCAAATACTGGTGCTCAGTTATGGAAAATACCGGTCCAAATCCACCTTGTAAAACCGGACAAGTCAATATTTGTAGTTTAATTTAATTATTATTTAAGTGGAAAATCCAAAAAAACCGGATCAATCATCCCAACCCAAAAACCCTCTCCATGGGGTCAGACTGGTCGATATCCTGGACTATCTGGTAGAAAAATATGGTTGGGAAAAATTAGGGGAAAAAATTCCAATCCGCTGTTTCACCCATGACCCTTCCATCAATTCCAGTCTTAAGTTTCTGAGAAAAACAGATTGGGCAAGGATGAAGGTAGAAGAACTCTATATCAAGTCTGTTCAGCAAGATCAGAGGCGGAAAAAAATTGATGGATAATTATCAATTACAAATGATCAAATTCCAAAGACCAAAAATCCAAAATCCAAGCTCCAAAATTCTAACTTCCTACTTCCCCACTTCCGAAATCCGACTTCAGCTCTCGGACTTCACTAAACTTTCTTCACCAAAGTAAAGGGCAGCATTACCAGGTTTCTGATAAATGAAAATGACAGATCCACGGCAAATCCAAGTAACCTGAAAGGCAATAGTAACAACCATACCAAAGGATATAGAACCAAAGCCAATAAGGCCAAAGGCCAACATAGCACTATCAAGATCAACCAAAGAAGAAAGCTTACCATCGAATTGTTTTTTAATAGAATAGCACAATCAGGATGCCAGTAAAAAAATATGCCCTTATACAAATATAAAGGCATTATTTTTCTTTATACGTTCACAATCGGACATTTTTTTGTCCAACTTTGAACGTCAATTTCAGTATACCGCTGGAATCAGTTCGATTGATTTGAACTCAACCGGACCATGATCCCCCTGCAACATGATGGGACCCGGTAGTCCTTCTTTACTGTCCAAAGCTCCTCCTGTAATTCCGGGAATTATCTGATCGCAAATAATGGTCTTACCATTGGCTACAATGGTCAGTCTTCTGCCTATCAGGGTGATCTCATAATTCTGCCACTCTCCCGCTTTGCCTGCAGCCATTTCATTTGGGGTCAGAAAACCATAAACCCCGCCAAACAAAACATTGGAAGGTTCCTGGCCATAATCATCCTGGATCTGCACCTCATACCTTCCCCTGAGGAAAATACCGCTATTACTTCCCTCCGGATAACGGAATTGCACATTCAATTTAAAATCTTCAAATTTAGCATCCGTGATCAGGTTAGCGCCTGATTTATCGCTGGTAAGAATACCATTTTTGACTGCCCATTGATTTTCAGTTTTATCCGCATGCCATCCACTTAAATCCTTTTCGTTGAAAAGTTCGATCGCTTGTCCCCAGCTAGGCTTTTTCTCCCTGACCAGAGAAGGGGCTCTTTCTCCCACAAATGCATAATTCTTTCCTGAAGGATGATGAATGGTGCCCACCAATTTACCGGCTTCCAACACCCCCTCAAACTTCAGGTCATTGTTACTTACCTGCCATTGGGGAGGAATGGAAAATGAATATTTACCATTTTCAAAATTCACTTTTGAAACAGGCCTGGCACTGCCATCATCTCCTACAAAATATCCTACCAAAGTACTGATGCCGGATAGTTTAACTTCCAACCAGGAAGGGGCTTCCTTACCGTTCATATCCAAGGTAAGGTTCCACCTGCCGATAATATCTTTAGGTTCGGCTAATAAATTGAAACCTAAATTTGAAACCGAATTTTCGGGATTTGAGGTAGCTTCTTGATCACTTGTCTCATTCTCATTCGAAACAAGTTCGCCAACACGAGTATCAGGAGAAAGTGATTGAAACTCCGGATTAATGGAAGATCCCATAAAATTGTCTGCATTCACTTGGGCCTGGACAGTTCCTAACCCCAAAATCAATAAGGTGAAAATCCAGGGAAAATATCCGGAAATTGGTTTTTTGGTCAAAATCTTCATGCTTTTTATGCTTTGGTTATTTGAAATGATAATTTAAGGAATTTATGCCATTCGTCAATTTCAAAAATGATTAACGGATTTTGTTTCAAGAGGGATGGTATTGGTTTTATTCATAGAATTTCATGAATAAATGACCTGAGGAATAAAAGAATTGGAATTTTGTTTCTTTAACAAAATAAAATTAAGTTTAATGAGCTTTGAATCAGCCTATAATTTAGCATCAACAGTTCTATGAAGATTAACTTTAAACCCGGCCTCACACCCATATTCTTAATTATTGTGCTTATAAGTTGCCAAAAATCTTCCAAGGAAGGATGGGATGGAAATGGCAAGGAAGAGGATATTTATGCGGAGCATGTAAGAACTTCAAAATTTCAAACACCGGAAGAAGAAAGGTTAAGCTTTATTCTTCCTCCAGGCTTCGAAGTCACGCTTTTTGCTTCTGAGCCGGACATCACCAAGCCCATCAATATGGCTTTTGATGAAAAAGGCAGACTTTGGGTTACCCAATCCTCAGAATATCCCATTGCAGCCGGGCCTGGAGGGGGAAATGACAGGATCACCATTTTGGAGGACACCAATGGCGATGGAAAAGCGGACAAAATCCAGGACTTCGCCAATGACCTCAATATTCCTATCGGAATTGTCCCTATAAAAGGTGGAGCTATAGCTTATTCCATACCTCATGTTTACAAGTTATTAGACACTGATGGAGATGATATAGCGGATTCAAGGGAAATTCTTTTAGGTCCTTTTGAACACAAAGACACCCATGGCATGGTAAATAACCTATTCAGAGGGTTTGATGGATGGGTCCATGCCTCTCACGGTTTTTCCAATATTTCCAAAGTTGCAGGATCTGACAAAGATTCCATCCGGATGGTCTCCGGTAATACCTTCAGGTTTAGGATGGATGGCAGCAGGGTCGAAAAAACCACAGATGGAAGAATCAATCCTTTTGGATCTGACTATGATGAAATGGGCTATCATTACTCTGCTGACTGCCATACCTTGCCCATCTATCAGCTGATCTGGGGAGGAAATTATTCCCAATGGGGTAAAAAGGAGCCCAATATGGGATTTGCTCCAACCATGATGGATTATGGATTGAACTCTACCGCACTTTCCGGTTTGGTATATTATACGGATAATCAATTTCCAGAAGCCTATCAGAACAGTTTTTACTCCGGTGATGTGGTCACCTGCAGGATCAGCAGAAATACCATGGAATTCCATGGAAGCACCCCTAAGGCAACAAGAAAAGAAGATTTTCTGGTCAGCAAAGATCCATGGTTCAGGCCAGTGGATATCAAGATAGGGCCGGATGGCGCCATGTATGTAGCGGATTTTTACAACCGTATCATAGGCCATTATGAAGTACCATTGGACCATCCCGGAAGGGACAGGGTCAGTGGCAGAATATGGAAGATAACCTACAAAGGCCAACAAAGAGAAGTTACCGATTGGTCTAAAGCCACCGAAGAGGAACTTATCAAGGGCATGAGCAATGAGGTATTACATATACGGATGATGGCCACAGATGAACTAGTGGACCGCTTTGGTAAAAAAGCCATAAAGCCACTTCTGACGGTGGCCCAAGATGGGAAAACAATTCCGGAACAATATATTCAAATTCAATGGGCCCTGTTCAGATTAGATGCCCTACCTGAGGATATCCTGAAAAAAGGATTACAACATAAGGACACAAGGGTGCGGGTTCATTCTTATAATTTGCTGGCCAATTACCCGCAATTGTCTCCTGAGCAAATTCATTTGGCCATCAATGACCTGTCAGATGCCAATCCGCACGTACAAAGAGCTTCAGCGGAAATGTTAAGCAGACATCCCAATACCTGGAGTTACAGAAAATTGGTCGAACTTCATACCAAAGTGCCCGGTCAAGACAGCCATTTGACTTACACCGTATTGATGGCACTTTCCAATCATCTTCAAAAAAAGGATATCATACAAATTGTCCTAAAGGATAATTGGGATGACAGGCAAAGGGAATTATTGGCCCTTGTACTTTCTGACCTCAATGGACCCGAGGCAGGTGAGTTTCTTTTTGCCTATTTAAACTCCCCTGAAGTACCTAAAGAAAAAAGCATAGCCTATTCAGAATCTGTAGCCAGGAATTTACCCTCTGCCAAAATGGATGAGCTGATCAATTGGGCACAGAAGACAGCGAAAGAAAATCCCAATGATGCCCATCTTTGGGCTATTGCTTTGGAACAGGGATTAAACCAAAGGGGCATGCCTACTCCACCATCCTTCAAAGCCTGGTATTCGGAGATTGCCGTCACTATCCTGAATGATTTACCAAATTCAACCGAACAGGGTGAAAAGGAAAAATTAAGGTTACTCTATGCCAGCGAAATTGCAGGAAGATATAAGTTGGCAGATCTATCTGAACCATTGGGAGTAATGGTGAAGAAAACGGGTTCTGATGAGGATGTCAGAGCTTCAGCTGCCAGGGCTTTGATGAAAATAGCTCCTGAGCGCCATGCTAACCTGGTAGCTGAAAGAATGTATGATGCTGGGGAAGAGAACTCCATGAGAAGTAAATTCACTACCGCACTGGGGTTATGGGACAGTAATTCTGCCAGAAAAATGCTTGGGGAAGGGCTGAAAAACGCTCCACCTGAATTGCAGGAGAGCATTGGTATTTTCCTGGCAAAAAGTCCGGAAGGAAAGACGCATTTGATGGAAAGCATTAAGGCAGGTTATGCTCCTGCTCGGATATTAACCGCCAGGCCGGTTGAAGAAGCCTTGTTGGCAAATATACAGCCTGGCCAGCGAAGGGAATATGAGGAACTCACCTCCAATCTGATCCCTATCTCTGAGGAAAGGGAAAACCTTATCCAAAAAAGACTTGCTGAATTTGATCCTGCTAAGACTGCTCCAAATTTAGGAGGACATGTATATGAGAAAAACTGCAGCATTTGCCATCAGATTGACAGCAAAGGAGGTTTGATCGGCCCACAGTTGGATGGTGTTGGGAATTGGGGAAAAACGGCCCTGGCCACAAAAATTCTGGATCCAAACAGGAATATTTCTGAAAACTTCAGGACCTATAACATCAGCTTAAAAAATGGCCAGACCGTTTCAGGTTTATATAGAAGAGAAGAAGGACAGGTACTTGTTTTGGCCAATCAGGCCGGAGAGGAATTTAAAATCTCCCGATTGGACATTAAAGAAATGGCTGCCTCCCAATTCACATTAATGCCCGATAATTTCCATGCCGTGTTATCAAAAGAAGAATTTGACGGCTTAATGGCTTACCTGCTCAACGTAAAATAGGAAAAAATGAAAACCCAGGAAAATCCACTCCCCTTACTGAGTGCACAAAATACCCGAATTGGAAAGAACAGATACCAAAAGCTCTTTTTGTTATTACTGATTATTTATCCCTTTACCGGCCTTGTTTATGGACAGCAGATTCCCCTGGCGGTTAAGGGGGACCTAATTTCTTTTAAAAAGCATGTTTTGACTACAGAATTCCTGGCTGAAGGTGTTGCTGTCGGTGATGTCAATCAGGATGGTCTTATTGACGTAATGGCAGGAGCATATTGGTTTGAAGCTCCCCACTGGACCATGCATGAAATCACCAAGCCAGTAAAATATGAATATGACAAGGGCTACAGCAATGCCTTTGTCTGCCATGCCATGGACGTAAACCATGATGGCTGGATAGATTTTGTAAGAATAGGTTTTCCTGGAAAAGAAGTGATGTGGTATGAAAATCCAAAAAACCAGGGTGGTTATTGGAAAGCCCATGCCATTTATCCCACCTTAGGCAATGAATCTGCAGGCTTTTATGATATAGACGGGGATGGAAACCTTGAAATTGTTGGGGGAAATGCCTCCACGGGGGAAATCATTTGGCTGAAAGCTCCCACCTCAGCTGAAAGCAAAGAGTGGAAGGTATATACGGTCAGTCAAAAAGAAAGCCCGGGAGCGGCACCCTTCTCCCATGGTTTAGGCATCGGAGATATGAATCAAAACGGCAGAATGGACATTGTGATCCGGGAAGGCTGGTGGGAGGCACCTGAAGACCCAACCCATGGAGGCTGGAAATTCCATCCCGCAGATCTTGGAGAAGCTGCCGCACAAATGTTTGTCTATGATTTCAATGGGGATGGACTGATGGATGTACTTTCCTCCTCGGCGCATGAACTGGGTGTATGGTGGCACCAACAAATGAAGGATGAAAGGGGTATTGTTACCTGGAAAACCCACCTGATCGATGAGTCTTATACCCAGACCCATGGGCTTTCCCTGGTGGATATCAATTCCAATGGTTTACCGGATTTTGTCACAGGTAAAAGATTTTTTGCCCACATGGGATCTGATCCCGGTGAATTTGATCCACCTTATTTGTATTGGTATGAATATATCCCTGGGGAAAATCCAACCTGGATTCCACACAGGATCGATGATGACTCAGGAGTTGGGGTTCATGTGGTCACCCAAGACATCACAGGAGATGGACTGATTGACATCATCATCGCCAATAAAAAGGGAGTCTTTGTATTTGAACAGGAAAGAAAGTAATCGGAAGATTCCCCCTAGTTTCGGAATCCTCTCTTGGAATTTGTATTTTTAATAGTATATCCAGCGAAATCAAATCCAAATGCCATGAAAAATAGTAAAATTCACCCCTATTTCTTATTTATTTTCCTGCTCATAGGAGTTACCGGAAGTTGTTTTTCCCAAACTTCAAAAGAGAATAAGGATTTGGATAAAACCGTACAGCGGTTTTTAGATGAAAACAAAAGGAATTGGCGGAACCTGAATATTCCCTATGAAGATGGAAAGGTTTTATACGATTTAATTGTAAGTAATAATTATCAATCTGCCCTTGAAATCGGCACCTCTACAGGTCATTCCACCATCTGGATTGCTTGGGCTTTGAGTAAAACCGGTGGAAAGGTAATTACATTGGAAATAGACGAAACAAGGCAAAAAGAAGCCATCGCCAATATTGAAAAGCTGGGCTTATCTGAATATGTTGATTTTAGGTTGGGCGATGCCCACCAATTGGTCAAGGATCTGAAAGGACCTTTTGATTTTGTTTTTTCCGACGCCGACAAGGACTGGTATACGCAGTATTTCAAAGACGTTCATCCTAAACTGAAAAAAGGTGGAAGATTTGCAGCCCACAATGTCCTTATGTCTTCCAGTGGCATCAGGGAATTCATGGAGTATATCAATAATCATCCGGATTATCAGACCATGGTCGACAGAAGCAGCAGTTCAGGCATCTCTATCAGTTTGAAAAAATAAAGGTTAAAAACAGGAGTCAAAGGCTAAACTCTTATCCAATTGGAATGTACAGATGGCCTGTCCGCAGAAGGTTTTCCATTCAATTCCAATATCCTTAAGTTTCAAATGGATATGGCCCATTGGGGTTTGTCCTGCTATTTTCGGATCCCACCAATATTCCAGAGAAGTGCCTTTGTTGCCTTTGATTATGAGAGCCTGAAGATTCCTGGTGATAGCACCAAAAACTACCAAGGTCTCCTCCTCGAAAACCAACACATCTTTAATATCATCCCTGATATAATAATATTGCTGATCAATGAAAGGCCCGTTGATCAGCATATCCAAGGTATTACTGTTTGCAATGGTCTGACCTGGATTGATAAAGTGACCATTGATTCCAAATTCATAATATATCAGTTCCAGGGCACAGGGAATAAACCTACATTCCGATCTCACCAGGCCATATTTCTCCTGGTTGATTTGTACCAATTTACCCACATTTGGATACCAGTAGGGCAAAGGAAGATTCCAAACCTCCTCTCCAAAATTATCAACCATTACTATTCCACTTTCCTCTTTAATTTCATCTGAATAAAATGCAATAACAGCATCATCCTGATTGACTAAAAATGAATAAACAGGGTGATTAATTGAATAATTGTGTAGAATGTCCAATTCCTGAGATAATTTAACTATCTGTGTAGGGTTTGTTGGATATCGCTTGGAAGAATTGGATAAAAATAAATTTTCTGATAAGTCCACAAAATAATCCCTGAATACCATCTGATTCTGAACTTCAGTATTCAAGTCAGTACCGGCTGCATCATAAATCTTTGAAAACGCGGTTGGGGATCCGTCCATTCCTACGATCCAACCTGAGAGCAGTGTTTTGTCTTGGTAAAAAGTCCCAAAAGTTGTTTGTCCAATTCCCAAATTGTGCCACCATTTGATTTGTCCTTCGGTATTTACCACTCTCACCTCCAAACCCAGCGTTTTATTAGGCCCTGTACCGATAAAAGGTGAACCAAATAGAAATTCATTGGACAGGGACAGTCCGTAAAATACATTTCCAAATTGAACTTTATGGGGAACTTTAGTGATTAAATGCGAATCCGAATTGGAAGTCAGGTAAAGAGTATGGCTGGCCTGAACATTGGGATTGGATTTCCATTTTGCTGTAATTACTACATTGCTTTGGCCTGATATCAATTCAGGAGCCTTAAATAATCCGGTAGAGCTGATTTCTCCCAAACCATTTGGAACTACTTCAAATGTAAATTCAGAAAAATCAACTACTGATCCTGTGGCTTGTTCATACAAATACAGCTGAACCTCCATGCCTGGACAAATCGGACGGTTGATTGCCCATAAATTAAAAGGTCCGGAAATCGGTAGAATGGGTTCCTCTTCATCACAGGAAATCATCAAAAATGCCAAGATTAAAATGACCGAAGGTTTACTAAAACTTTGAAATGAAAAACCATAAACTCTCACTGAGGTCAATCTTTGAAATTGACACCCTAATGATTGTGTGAATTGTTTTAAAAAAGTCAACATTTTTCAACTTGGGAAAAGCTTAATAAATTTACTTAAAAGCGCTTAATTATATCGAATTCAAAAAATTTTAATTTTTTTTTATTTTTTTTTTCAAGCATGATTTTGGGTGAAATACATATTCTTTTTAGTGATATGCAATTAACAGTTCATGTACCCAAAAATTGCCCAAAATGGAGCTTTTTAAAGCTTTTTGATTGATTT
>Ga0114946_10001747_pt1 | contig 14987 bp, 11 predicted proteins | sample WalLakDeSediment_FD_88676 | JGI IMG/M metagenome (GOLD analysis project Ga0114946, IMG submission 88676) | Lake sediment microbial communities from Walker lake, Nevada to study Microbial Dark Matter (Phase II) - Walker Lake 11/02/13 Deep Sediment | ecosystem: Environmental > Aquatic >... | reverse complement strand
TGCTCGTCAAGGCACTCGTGACCGTCGAGGGGGTGGCGCGCTCGATCTACCCCGACATCGACATCGTCGCGTCCGCGAAGCCCTTCGCCACGCGCCTGATCGCGGCCCAGCTGGCGCGTCCCGAGCGTTTGCGCGAGCGTGTGCCAGCCGCCGCCCGAGCGGCGCTCAGGGAACTCCTCGCCTGAGCCGGGCCGGTCGCCCGGGGCCTGTGTCGCTGGCGCTGCGCGAACACGACCACCCGGGCCCGGCGCGGGCTATGCTCCCCGGATGGACCTCGGACTCTCGGGTAAACGCGCCCTCGTCAACGCAGCCGCTGCCGGACTCGGCTTCGCCGTCGCCTCGGCCCTCGCCCGCGAGGGCGCCAGTGTCGCCATCAGCGACCTCCACCTCGAGCACGCGCAGGAGGCGGCTGCGCGCATCGCGGCCGAGACCGGCGCTAGCGTGACCGGCTTCGCCGCCGACGTGGCCGACAGGGCTGCGGTCGAACGCCTCGTGGGCGACGCCGCCGCCATCCTCGGCGGTCTCGACGTGCTGGTGAACAACGCCGGCGGACCGCCAACGGGTGACTTCGACGCGCTCGACGAAAGTCACTGGGAACGCGGTTACAACCTGACACTGATGAGCGCCATACGCAGAGGAATTTGCCATATGCGCGGGTTGGCCTACGTTGGAAACAAATTAGTAATGGAAGCCGAAATGATGGCCCAAATTGTAAAAAATAATCCTGCATAATGAATCAACCCTTAGCTTATGTGCATCCGCAGGCAAAAATTGCCCGCAATGTGGTTATTGAGCCTTTTGTTACCATACACAAAAATGTTGAGATTGGAGAAGGTACCTGGATAGGTTCGAATGTAACCATAATGGAAGGGGCCCGAATTGGAAAGAATGTTAAGATATTTCCCGGAGCTGTTATTAGCGCAATACCTCAGGACCTGAAATTCGATGGTGAAGAAACTACTGCCGAAATTGGCGACAATACCACCATTCGCGAGTTTGTGACCGTGAACCGCGGCACCAAGGCAAACAACAAAACCGTGGTGGGCAGCAACTGCCTGCTTATGGCTTATGTACATGTGGCACATGACTGCATTATAGGCAACAATTGCATCCTGGCCAACGCAGTAAACCTGGCTGGCCACATCAATATTGATGATTTTGCCATTGTGGGTGGCCTTTCAGCAGTGCACCAGTTTGTAAATATCGGCGCCCACGTTATGATCTCTGGTGGTTCGCTCGTTCGAAAAGACGTACCCCCCTTCACCAAGGCCGCCCGCGATCCCCTGTCGTTTGTAGGCATAAACTCAATAGGCCTTCGTCGCCGCGGCTATTCAAGCGAAAGGATTAACGAAATTCAGGATATCTACCGCATTATCTTTAACAAGAAACTGAACGTTTCGCAAGCCATTGCATACATTGAAGCCGAAATGCCTGCCACCCCCGATCGCGACGAAATACTCAGCTTTATTGCCGGTTCAAGCCGCGGTATTATGAAGGGATACAGCTTCAAGGAGAAGTAACACCAAAAAATACTCCATGCAGGTAAGCCTGAGCGATATTGGCAAGCGCTTCAACCATAAGTGGGTTTTTAAAGGCCTGAACATGCAATTTGATTCAGGCCTTCATTACGCCGTGACCGGGAAAAACGGCTCGGGAAAATCTACGCTGCTGCTGATTGCTGCAGGTTACATGAGCCCTTCACGCGGAAAGGTCAATTGGCAAATAAACGAAAAGGAAATCGAACCTGAAAAGGTTTTTGAACACCTCTCACTTGCATCACCCTATTTGGAGCTGGTTGAAGAATTTACCCTGGAAGAAACCCTGAAGTTTCACCAAAAATTTAAAACCTTCATAAATGGCTTTAATACGGAAAGTCTGATTGAGTTATCAGGTCTCGGAGAAAGCCGCCATAAGTCTATCAGGCATTTCTCATCAGGCATGAAACAGCGGGTAAAACTTCTTCTTGCCATCATGAGCCATACCCCCCTGGTTTTACTTGACGAGCCCTGTGCGAATCTCGACAGTGATGCCGTAAAATGGTATCAGCGGCTCAAAACAGAATTCGGATCTGACCGAACCTTTGTGATCTGCTCTAATCATAATTCTGAAGAATATCCTGAAGTAAGGCATGTTTTCAGCATTTGATGAAAATTGCAGCGCCTAGGCCGCGATTTTGTCGGCAGCCAGCATTTTTTTTATATTTTTGTGGCCAAATTTTTAATAAAACCAACTGATTTATAATTTTTTATGGCAACTACAGCAGATTTTCGCAATGGCTTGTGCATAGAATTCAACAACGAACTTTACACAATAGTTGAGTTCCAGCATGTAAAACCGGGCAAGGGCGGCGCATTTGTGCGTACCAAGCTTAAGAACCTGAAAACCGGAAAGATTCTTCCAAACACCTTTAATGCCGGTGTTAAGATTAACATTGCCAGAGTTGAACGCAGGTCATACCAGTATCTTTACAAGGATGAAGCAGGTTATCACTTCATGCATACCGAAACTTTTGAGCAGACATTCATAACTGAAGAAATCATCAATGCCCCCGACCTTCTTAAGGAAGGACAGGAAGTAGAAATCGTATTCCATGCCGATACTGAAACGCCCCTTCAGTGCGAACTCCCCCCCTTTGTTGAGCTTGAGATCGTTTACTCAGAACCAGGTGTAAAAGGCGATACCGCAACAAACACACTGAAACCTGCAACCCTTGAAACTGGCGCCATAGTTAATGTTCCTCTTTTTATTGAAACCGGCGAAAAGATCAGGGTTGATACCCGCGACAAATCTTATTCTGAACGCGTTAAATAAAAACTGCTGATGCAATTAAACCCACCCCTAACGCTCAAACAAGTTACTGAGTTGCTGAAGGCAGAATTTGACGGTGATCCCGGCTTCCTGGTTAATGGCATTAACGAAATTCATATGGTTAAAAAAGGTGATCTCACTTTCGTGGATCACCCTAAATATTATGAAAAGGCCCTGAACTCAGCCGCCACCACCATTATCATTAACAAGCAGGTTGAACGCCCCGATGGTAAAGCCCTGATTTTTTCAGACGACCCCTTCAGGGATTTTGTTTCGCTAATCGAAAAATTCAGGCCCTTTGAGCCCGCCAACGGAATGATCAGCAGCACTGCCATCATTGGCGATGGAACCATTATTCAGCCAGGCGTGTTTATTGGTAACCATGTGATCATTGGCAAAAACTGTATCATACACCCCAATGTTACTATATACGATCATTCAGTCATTGGCGACAACGTGATCATACACGCCGGATCAGTGATAGGCTCTGACGGACTCTACTTTAAACGCCGTCCTACTCACTACGACAAGCTTGAATCGGGCGGCCGCGCTGTAATTGACAACAACGTTGAAATTGGAGCTTGCTGTACCATCGACCGTGGGGTTACCGGCGACACTACCATTGGCTGTGGAACCAAATTCGACAACCACATCCATATTGGGCACGATACAAAAATTGGGAAAAACTGTCTTTTTGCAGCACAGGTAGGTGTTGCCGGCTGTGTTGTGGTTGAAGACGAAGTAATTCTGTGGGGTCAGGTGGGCGTGCAGAAAGACCTTACCATTGGCAAAGGTGCCGTAGTGCTTGGTCAGTCGGGCATCTCAAAAACCCTGGAAGGTGGAAAAATTTACTTCGGAAGCCCTGCTCAGGAATCACGCGAAGCAATGAAACAATTGGCTTTGGTAAGGAAACTTCCGAAAATAATTGAGAAAATGGATTAACAAAAAAGCCCGGGATCAACCCGGGTTTTTTGTATTACTGGTTTTCTGCCGAAAATGCAGTCTCTTCCATCTGAAGGTCATCAGGATTGTACTTCGAAGGGCATTTAAGCAACAGACTTGTTGCAATGAACATCTCTTCGTGAAACTTACCGATCAAAACCACCTGGTCAGATTTATCAAAGTCTTGGGGTCGGGCACCAAAATAATTGACCTGGCTTTCTCCACCCTGGTTGTCAGTCATGTGAAAGGTTAGCAGCAAGGTGTTGCCTTCAATTCTCTCTTCAATGGGTTTATCCTTGAGCAGCTCACCAATAATTCGGAATTCGCGGCCGGGATGCTGCCTCGCCTGCTCAAAACTGGCATAGGTATCGGCCTTGTATACGGTGCTTATAATGGCCCCAACAGCAATCACAATAAAAATAAGTCCTAAGATGTGGGTCTTCTTCATGGCTTAAAATTAAGAAAAAGCTCAGACTCCTTCGGGATTCTCCCTGGTCTTTTCTGACTGAAGCTTTTTGAGCTCCTTTTCCGCCCTTGCAAGACGGCGTTCGAGATAGAACATAAATGAAGCAATCCCCACAAGGATTAGGGATAAAACAATGACCACCACGATCATTTTTTCGCCTGGTTCAATCATATCAATCGTTTTCGTTAAGTTCTTCTAAGCCTTTTCGCAATAGAGTAATGCGGTAATATATCCTGAATATCCACCATGCCATGATCATCCATCCCGCAATAGCGGGGAAAAAGACCTTGCGCATACGCGGATCAAGATCACCTGTTGACAAAGCTGGATTTCCATCAATACCCGGGTGTATTGAATCCTGGGCCAGGCGCGGCAAAATCATGATAAACACAAAAAACAGCACAAAGGCAAAAACATTATACACGGCGGCAAGGCGCGCCTTTTTATCTGCATCATCAACAGATCCCCTTAAAACCATGTATGCCAAATAGGTAAGCATACCCACAGCAGCGCCGTTCAGTTTTGGGTCGTTCACCCAGAAACTTCCCCAGGTATTATGGGCCCAAACCATGCCGGTAAATAAACCCAGTGTACCGAATACCAGGCCGGTTTTCACGGCAGATAAAGCCTTCAGGTCGTCTTCGGGCCTGAAATAACGCAGGTAACGCAAACTGAATATTAATGCCATGAACAAAATGAACATCATGCTGAACCACATGCCAACGTGGAAGTAAATATTGCGCACGGTTTCGCGGATCACGGGCAATTGCGGGGCTTCGAAAAGCAGCCCGCCTGCAATTACATAAAGTAAGAGCAACACTCCGAGCAGTTTCCACCAGTTGTTCCTGAGATAAGTCATAAAAGCCTTACTCCTTCCAGATATAAGGAAACAAAATATTTGACAACACCATAGTAATGGCTATGAGCAAAAGTACAACCAGAAGGTTTGGAGCCTGCTCACGAAGGGCAGCCCCATCAATTGCTGCAGCCGAAACCCTGATCAGCACAAGAAGCAATGGCAGCACCAGCGGAAAACTCAGCACAGCCATTAGTGTGAAATTATTCCTTGCCTTTGAGGCTATTGCCGACACCATGCTTAGTACCGACGAAAATCCAATAACTCCCAGAACCAGGTTAAAAATAAAAAGAACCGGGTTTTGAACCGGATTTCCCAAAAAGGCAATATAAACAAACAAGCCTGTCAGCGATAAAGTGGTCATGAGCAGGGCGTTGTAAACAATCTTGGCATTAATGACAGCTTGTGGCTTAAGCAGGGTGTAATAGTAAAGCAGGCGCCCATCGCGCTCTTGAATAAAACTTTTTAATGAAGCGTTTATGGCAGCAAACAACATAATTACCCAAAAGAGTGAATTCCAGGTGGGCACATCAATGATCCCTGAAAAGGAAAGATAACAAACAAATACCGTTGATACCAAGTACAGCAGCACGCCATTGAAGGCAAACTTTTGTCGCCACTCAAGGGTCAATTCCTTACGGATCATGGTATTTATTTCACCCGGCATGCCTGTCAATGTTATTAATCAGGCAAAAATAAACCAATTTACCGAAAACCACCCGACAGGCAAATAAAAAAACAACCCGGCGGTATTAGCGCCGGGCTGCTCCCAAATCTATGAAAAAAAAGCTCAATGCTTAATCAATTTAAGCCTTGAGTTTACGTTAGGTCCGTTAATGCTTAATATATACACACCTTGTGAAACCCCAGAGAGATCAAGTGGCATTCTCTGGCCTGCAATTACTTCACCGCGAATTATTTCCCTAACAAATCGCCCACTGATATCATGCAATGTGATTACCAGGTTACCTCCAAAACTGTTTTCGAACTGCAACCAGCCCTGATCACCCACAGGGTTTGGATAAAGTGACACCGGAATTTCATTGTAACCATTTATGCCGGCCGGGCTTAAATTGAAGGAGAGGCTCTCGGTACATCCATTTTCATCTGTAATCACCACCGAATAAGTTCCAATTGGCAGGTTGGTCAGACTTGATGTAATATCTCCGGTGTTCCAGAGAAAACTCAATTGTCCTGTGCCTCCGGTTACAAACAGCGTAATGCTTCCGTTCTCCATGCCTGAGTCAGGAATCACAAGTTCGACCTCAACCACTATTTCATCAGGATTGGAAATAGTCAGAAACTCTTTATAGGTGCATTCGTGAAAATCAGTAACCTGAACCCAGTAATTTCCTCCCGGAATGTTGTTTATTTGCGTGCCAGTAATGCCATTACTCCAATAGAAACTAAAGGGGTATGTACCACCGCGCGGGCTCACAGAAATGTTGGTGGTTTCGCCATAACAAAGGATATCTTCAAACTGGTATTGAATCCAGAGCGGGTCGGGTTGGGTAAGATTAAATATTTTTGATGTAAAGCATTCGTTGACCAAAACGGTAACAATGTAGGTTCCAGGACCAAGATCTGAAATACTTTGCCCTTCTTCGCCATGAAGCCAAATATATTCTAATCCAGATCCGGCACCGGCAACGCTCACTGTAATAGTGCCGTTTGTATCGCCATAGCATAAGATTGGCGATACAACTCCACTTACGGGCGGAGCTGCTGCGTCGTTTATCACCACAGGGATCTCAATTTGGCAGTTGTCTTCCGGATTGGTAACTGTAACATAATAAACCCCGGCTGGCAGGTTTTCAAGGTCAGGCAATTCTTCGCCGGTCGACCATTCATAGGTGAAATTTGCGTCTGGGTCTTGCGGTATTACAAGAGCGGTGCCTCCGCTATTACCGCAGCCCGGAGATGCCACCACAAATGTGTTGACCCTGGGCACCTGCCCTTCGTTGGTTATTGTAAAATTTGCTTCTGCTTCGCAGCCAAATGCATCGGTCACGATGAGCGTATATTCTCCTTCTCCAAGATTTTCAAGTGAAGGAATAGATGCTCCGGTGCTCCATTTATATATGATCGGCTCTGCGGCACCCTCCACTTCAATAATGATGGAGGCATTGTTAAGCTGGCAGGTTTCTTCGGTAATAATGCTGTTTATTGTGAGTTCATTTTCTTCAAACTCCAGATCAATGGTAACCTGTCCTTCGCAACCCGATTGATCTGATATTGTTACATGGTAGGTTCCTGCTGCCAGGTTCTCGGCCAGGTTGCCTTGTAATTCCGGAAATTCATTCCACAAAAAAACAAAAGGCTCAGTTCCGCCAAGAGGCTCCAGTAGAATGCTGCCGTTGGTCGAAACACACACAGGGTTTTGAATCTGCGCTTCAACCATCAACTGGTCGTTTTCATCAACCTGCACTTCCACGCTGCCCTGGCAGCCAATATTGTCAGTAACAAGCACAAGGTAGGTGCCTGAAGTCAGTCCGGTGGCGGTTGGTCCCGTAATACCGGGAAGATCTTCCCAGGAAAAGGTGTAGGGTTCAAAACCGGCCAGGGGTATCACGGTTGCCTGCCCTGTTGGTGCACCACAGTTTGAAGGAAGCGACTCAAAGATTGCCTCAAGGTTTTGAGAGTCAATGGTAACCACAACACTGTCATGACATCCCGAGTCATCCCACACTTCCACAATATACTGACCAACGCCGAGGTTTGTTGCCGTGGGCAGGTTTTGTTCAGGATCAGTTTCCCATAAAAAAGTATAGGGTGAAAAACCCGTTAGAGGTATTACTGTGGCTTGTCCATCACTGGTGCCACAATAAGCCTGGGTGGTCAGCACTTGAAAAAATGATGCGCACTCAGCCACGTTCATGCCAAGGTTGAGCCTAATCATAGGTACCTGCGATTCAGTTTGCCACAGCCCTTCAATTTGGGTGAAAGCCCCCTGATTAGGTAATCCCTGCGGTACTTCCGATGAGACAATAAGATCATTTTGTCCGCCAGTATAACTTATGGCAACAAGGTATTTGTTTTGGCCATTTAAAATAATTTCTTCTGTATTCACAGGAATTGTTACCCAAATGGCTTCATCACCGACAAAACTTGAAATATCCTGATTGGCAACAATATACGAATCGGATTGCCACATCAGCGAAAAAGAATTACCTTGACGCAAGTAAATTTTTGCCGTTATCTCAGCCCCTGGTTCTGTAAGTTCATGCAAAGCAACCGAAACCGAAGTAGCCAGGGCATCTTCAATTAAATCAAAAATATTTCCTGTAATGAAGGCTTGACCCGCAGCTGCCCTGATTCCTTCTCCAAGGTAAATACCCCGGTCACGGGCATAAACAGTATCTGTTATCAGCACCCGGCCAACGCCAAGGTTATTTTCCGGATCGGTATCGTTTTGGTTTTGGGTTACCTTAAATGAAATATTATAAAGGCCCCTTCCGGGGAAAGTAAACTCAGGCTGTGTGCTCAAAACCACTGAGCTGCCTGAGGCGAGCTGATTGTGAACAGCGCTCAAGCCATTAAATAAATATGTATTAACGCTGGTATTCAGGCGAACGCCAGTTTGGGTATTTCCGCCCAGGTTACGCACAAGGGCGCTAAACTCAACTGGTTGCTGATGGCCACCCGGAACCATGGTGTAACCGCCATAGCTAACGGCAAATAACTCAAGGTCATTGGCTGAAAAAGTGTTGATTGATACATCGTCGATCATCCAGAAGTAATGCGAAGCCCCAATTTTGCGAAACCTGATCCACACTTGGGGTTGCCCTCCGGCAACTTCAGAAATATTGACCAATTGATGGATGGCATTCTGGCTCAAGTTATTGGGCCATACTCCATTTTTAACATCATAACTCACCCAGTTTTCACCGTCGTTGCTCACCTCAACCAGCAATTGAGTCCCCTGATAGCTGCAACAATACCTGAAGAAATGCTGAAACGACAGCATAACATGCTCTTGCTCACTTAAGTCAATGGCAGGGCTTTGAATAAACGCATTGGTGAGACCGCCGGGGTTGTTTTCACTTGCAAGGTCGCTGTCAAGCATCATGAAGCCGTTCGATGCCGTAGTACTGTTAATTGCAGGTACTCCCTGTGAGAAGCTCCCTTGCGGTCCTACAAATGAATGCGAAAAACTAACATAACCGCTTTCGTCAACATTCAGCCAACCTTCAGGCAGGCCCCCATCGAAATCCTCATACCAAATGGGATCGTCAGGCAACTTATCTGTTTTTACGGTCGCATTTAATACATTATTAGGGTTAACTACTGCCCGACGGGGATAAAAAACCGGTTCCGTTGCAAAAGCCCCGGAAAAAACAAACGAAAATATCAATGGCAGTAATAGTCGGTTTTTAAGAATCGTCTTTTCCATCACAAAAATTTTTCTCATAGCATGGGTAAAAAATGAAGGTTTATCTATTGCATAAAGCCTTGATTTTAACCAACATAATTTCTGGGGATAAAACTATTAAAAACCAAGGCGGGGGCAATCAGTAGATTACTGAATTGCCAATTGTAAATTTGTGGTGGATTTTACCTGTTTTTTCTGAAGAAAAATTGCGTTAAACGAAATATAAAAAAAGCGCAGACATATTTTGTCTGCGCTTATAATTAGAAAAAAATAACTCGATTCATCCGTTATTATTCAAAATTAGGCTGATAATCAAATTATTAAGTTTATATCCCGAATGTTCTGACAACTCCATTAAATGCAAGTACAGGTTCATATCATTTATCAGCAGCAGCGCTATGTCATCGGCTGAAAGGTCGATTGTTTCCTTACCTGATCCGTTGAAGTATTTGAAAATGGCAGCAGAAAACAGCCATGAATTGAGCTCTTCGAAATTTTCCTTACTGTAATACCAGACATTCTGATAGATGTTGGCTCCAATAAAACGCTTTACCTTCGCATCTTCAAGCATTCCGGCCACTTTCTTCAAGTTCTCATCAAATGCTGCAGGTTGGGTTCCTTTTTTCAATCTTGACAACTCCCCGCTAATGAAGGCTTCATGGAAATCATAAGTTGCACCGCCCCATTGCAGTAAAATATCCAGCAGGTCAATATCGCGCTCAATCTCTTCCATGCTTCGGCCGGTGCTACGGAGCACCTTCTGTAAGGGCCAGCGCAACATCAGGTCATAATGTAATGCATCTTCCTGGTCTTTTTCCGAAGTGAGTTTTTTAAGTGAATACTTTGCCAAGAAGGCCACAATAAGCATTGCGCTTTCGCGGATTCCAAGGGCAACACCCGGTAAAGGGACCTTCTCTCTGGCGGGTTGCTTCATTGGTTGCCGCTGGTCGGCAATAACTGCCTCATGGTCTTTTACGAAACGGTAGGCGGCTTTCACTGCCTGAAGGTATGCAAAGAACTCTTTGGAGGCAAGCTCTGAGGGCAACGACAGCGAGTAATGCTCAGCAACCTGGTGCACAAAAGCATCATATCGGCTCACGAGCAGTTCAAGGGAGCTGTCGTTTTTAAGCGGTATGACAGGCTCAAGAAGGGATTCGGCAAAAGGATCGATAACATCCGATTGAAAGAGTGGCTCAAAGCTGGCATAAACCCGCTCAAGTTCGAGTTCCTTTCTGGCTTGCTCAATGCTGCTTACCCCCTGCCCTGCCAGGTTGTAATGCAAGCGCTCATAAATGCCGGTTTCATCATAAATTTCGCTAAAATGCCAGAACACCCGGTATTCAAATCCCTGAAGGTGCCAATGAAGACCATGCTCATGAATGTCGCGGCTGCTTCTGAGATACTCAAGCCCTGAAATGTGTTCACGAATAACATAAAAAACCCTGTGGTCAGAATTTAAAGCAAGGGCTTCACCAAGGTTTACCACTCGCGTTTGTCCCGCTTGGTCATCCTTTCGGAGTTTGGGAGCAGACAAGAGAATGCGGCCCGAGGCCATCTCATATTTGTTATTAAAAAGCACCAGGGCGCGCTCTCCGTGATGGCGATTGGCGCAGGCCATAACATTTTCGTTGATGTAGCCGGCATCATCCATGAAGTCGAAAATGTTGAAATGCTCCACCTCACTAAAAAGGTACCGCTTTCTCAAAAGGGGAAAAATCTCCTTCTGGTGTTTTTCAACGAGCCAATGCTGAGGTTGTTCGTTATAATAAGCCCGTTGATATTCCATGCCATACTTTTCGGTGTATCCATCAATTTGCCCGTGTGCAAACATGGGCAAGCCGGGCAGTGTACTCATGAGTACACAAACGCCAAAGTATTTGTCGCCGGTGCCAAACTGCCTGATGGCGGTTTCTTCATCAGGGTTGCTCATGAAGTTCACATACCTTTTCAGAATCTCAGGCTCAAACTCAAGGGTGTTGGTGATCAGGTCGCGGTACTTTTCGTTTTCTTCATTTTTTAGCATGTGCATGAATGCCGAGTTGTAAACGCGGTGCATGCCCAGGGTACGCACGAAGTAGCCTTCCATAAACCAGAAAGCTTCGGCCAGCAGCAGGGTTTCGGGCATGGTTTCGTTCATACGGTCAACCACTTCGCGCCAGAACTCAACAGGAAAAAGTGAGTCAAACTGGGCCTGTGTCATGGCATAATCGGCCCTTGAAGGAATATCGCCACCTGTCCCGGGCCGCGGATACCACAATCGGGCAAAATGCTTCTTGGCAAGCGTCATTGCCGCATCAAAGCGGATAATGGAAAAGCGGTGCGCCACCTCCATGATCATCTGGATTACGGCCTCGCGTACCTCCTGTTTGATCATATCGAGTTGGGCAGTGTCGTTCCATGGCATGTTGGTGCCATCGTTGCCGTGGTATATGTAGCGTACATCGCCAGTTCGCTTGTCAATACGCTGAAACACCACAGCAGCATCGGTCTTTGAGAAATAACCGTCATCAATCTTGATCTCGATATCAGGATGTTCTGATAGATTCTCTCCGGTAAAACGATAGGCCGGGAATGGAGGAACCTTTGTCTGAATATAGTAATCAGGATGTTCAACAACCCATTTTGAATAAATACCCGTATGGTTTGGCACCATATCGCTGGCAAGTCTTATTCCACGAACCTTTGCTCTTTCATTCAGGTTCTGATAGGCAGCCTCGCCACCCAGGTCGTGGGCAATCTGATAGTCGTAAAGCGAATAGGCTGATGAAACCGCATCGGTAAAGCCCATAATATGTTTAATACGTTGCGAAGCGTTGCTGCGCTCCCAAATACCAATGAGCCAGAGCCCGTTAAAATTCCAGCGGGCAAGCTGATCGAGCTCTTCATCAGGTATCTGGTCAAGACGGCGTATCTCGCGCTGGTATTTTTTTGAGAGCTGGTCGAGCCATACCCAGGTATTTTTTGCCATCAGCACAACCCTGGGCATCCAGTGAATATCATCAGTAAAAGCGTCATGTTCCTCATAATCTTTTGCGGCATCATGGGTGTAGTCATATCCTGACTTTCCAAGGAAAGCGCCCTCACCTGGCCCGCCCTTATATTTGGGCACAAAGGTGGGCATGCCGCCTTCGCCCCCTTCAAGGCGAATGTCTTCCTTCATAAGGTCTTTCCCCTTTAATATGCGGATAATAAATTCTTCAGGAAGGAAGTCTTTCCAGTGATTCATGACAAAATCAAGCTGGGCGTTCAGATCGTCAGGGGCCGCATTAAACGGAGCTTTGAGAAGCGAAATGACATCCTGCTGATCAGGACCGAAAGGGGGTTCTTTTGCAAAAAAGGCCTCAAGGTGGATTGAAAATTCATCAATTACTTTTTGATTCTCAAGGTAGTTGCGGTCGAACAGGTCGCGAAACTTTTTGGTGGCCGGATTAATGTTGGCCAGCATAAGCATCAGCAGCTCCTCTATGGCAATAGTTATATTCGTACGCGACTGGGTGGAGGTGCTCAGCCAGCCGGTGGCCGTAATGCTTCCGCGGTAAACATCCAGAGGAGGAAACTGAAGGGTGAAATCAAGAAGCAGCCGGCGCAAATTTTCACCGCCCAGCTTTTCTGAAAGCAGCGCTTCGGCTTTTCTAAATACTTCCGGGTTCAGTTGCTTTTCGTATTCACGAAGCAAAAGGTGGTAAACTTCATCGAGCAAGCCGGCCGCATTCAGTTCGCCGGGGTAAACATGCTGCTGGGGTGGTCTGGTCTGATTCAGCTTAAACGCCAGTTGCCTAACCGATTGAAAATCAGCGAATATCACCCTGCCATCAGTGGCGAATAAATGATCGTCAACCTGGAGTTCACGGCGAATTTTTTCAGCAATGTGAAACTCGAAAACCACCTTCCCTGTTTGATCTGAAAGTACAGTCATATCTCTGCTTTTTTCCTTTAAGTGCAAAGGATAAAAGTAAGGATTTTTTTAGGAACGTTCAGATTCAAAATTTTTGTCAAGTGAAGAGCATGCTGAAAATTATATTACTAATATCAAGGCTATACATGTTTATACTTTCACGGATTGTTGGAATTAAATCAGAGCCTTTCTACAATCAGTTTTGCCACGACCTGGCCTGAAATTATTGAAGGCGGCATGCCCGGGCCGGGTGAGGTCAATTGCCCGGTGTAGTATAGATTGGAAATCTTCTTATGATGCAGCCTGGGCTTCAGGATGGCGGTTTGTTTCAGGGTGTTGGCCAGCCCGTAAGCGTTGCCCTTGAAGGCATTGTAATCGCTCACAAAATCGCTGAGGCAGAAAGAGCGCTTGTAAACAATGTGATCTCTTATATCCTGGCCCAACACATGATTGATGCGTTCAGCCATAATATCGAAGTACTTTTGGCGCATGGCTTCGCTATCGTCAATGCCGGGCGCCAGGGGCATAAGCAGGAAAATGTTTTCGCTGCCTTTGGGCGCTACCGAGGGGTCGGTTTTCGATGGGCACGAAACGTAGAACAAGGGATCGGTAGGCCATGCCGGCTCGGTGTAAATCTCTTTGGCATGCTGGTCAAAATCGCGGTCGAAAAACAGGTTGTGATGCTCCAGCCCTTCAATGCGCTTGTTCAGGCCTAAATAAAACAGCAGCGAACTGGGTGCCATGGTGCGGTTTTGCCAGTATTTCGAAGAATAACTTCTGAATTGCTGCGGCAGCAGTTTTTGCTCCACGTGGTGATAATCGGCACCGGCTATCACATAATCAAACTCATAGCTTCCCTTTGTGGTGGCAAAACCGGTTGCTTTGCGGCCGTTTACCTCAATACTTTTTACAGGTTCATTTACATGGAAATCCACTCCCAGCTCTTCGGCCAGGCTTACAAAGCCTTCAATGATCTTATGCATGCCACCCATGGGGTACCAGGTGCCAAGTTTCAGATCGGCATAATTCATAAGGCTGTATAGCGCAGGTGTTTTTTCAGGCGTAGCACCAAGAAACAGAACAGGGAACTTCAGTATCTCACGAAGTTTTTCGTTCTGGAAAAGTTTCTCGATCTGCGAAGAAACGGAGCTGAACATTTGAAGCTTGAAAAGGCTTCGGAACACACGAATATCGGCAAATTCAAGCAAAGAAAGGCCGGGCTTCCACACAAACTCTTCCATGCCCACCTTGTATTTGTATTCGGCTTCAGCCAGAAATTTTTGCAGGTTCTTGCTGCTGCCGGGCTCAATGGATTCGAAAAGCTGCTCCAGCTCCTCATAGCTGGCCGGAATGGAAACAATGTCATCTTTTCCGAACACTACATTGTAAGAAGGATCGAGCCTGACCAAATCGTAGTAATCGGAAACGGATTTGCCAAAATGGTTGAAAAATTTTTCGAAAACCTCTGGCATCCAGTACCATGAGGGGCCCATATCGAACATAAAATCCTGCGTTTCAAACTTACGGGCACGCCCGCCCAGGCTTTCGTTCTTTTCAAATACCTTTACCTTAAAACCTTCCTTTGCCAGGCTGCATGCCACCGCAAGCCCTGCAAAGCCCGATCCGATAATTCCTGCCGTTTTCATTG
>Ga0114946_10001744_pt1 | contig 14994 bp, 11 predicted proteins | sample WalLakDeSediment_FD_88676 | JGI IMG/M metagenome (GOLD analysis project Ga0114946, IMG submission 88676) | Lake sediment microbial communities from Walker lake, Nevada to study Microbial Dark Matter (Phase II) - Walker Lake 11/02/13 Deep Sediment | ecosystem: Environmental > Aquatic >... | reverse complement strand
TGAAGCCGTCCTCCGACACAGCGAGTCACCTCTACATCTACCGCCAGCGGCCCGACGTGGGTGGCGTCGTCCACACGCACTCGCCGTATGCGACGGCCTTTGCCGCCGTGGGCAAGCCTGTTCCTGTTGTCTTGACGGCGATGGCGGACGAGTTCGGCGGGCCGATTCCGTGCGGGGACTTCGCGCTGATCGGCAGTGAGGACATCGGCAAGGTCGTGGTGGAGAGCATCGGCGACTCGTGCGCGGTGCTGCTGAAGAACCACGGCGTCTTCACCATTGGACGCGACGCCACGGCTGCCGTCAAAGCCGCCGTGATGACGGAGGACGTCGCCAAGACGGTGTGGCTGGCGCTCCAAATCGGCCAACCCGAGGAGATTGTGCCGGACGACGTCGCCAAGCTGCATCACAGGTATACACACGTCTACGGGCAGTAAGAATCCAGAGGCTTTTCTTCCACTGCGCTCTTGACAGACGGTGATAAAGGCATTATGATACATTTATAAATGTATCATAATGCCTTCGGAGGAGAATGATGACAGCTTCGGATAAAAAACCTGTGCAAGTTTACCTGGATGCAGCGCATCGGTCAAAGCTATCGTATCTAGCCGAACGTCTGAATGTTTCCTATGCTGAAGTGCTGCGGCTAGGCATTGATGCCCTGTCACGGACAACTCTAGCGGTAGACGATGACCCTGCGATGCAGCTTATTGGGCTGCTTGGCGAACAAACCAACAGCCCCGGCGACATGTCGGTGGCGCATGACCGCTACATTGCTGAGGAAACTCGGAATGTATAGCCAGCGGGCGCTGTTTGTGGATACCGGCGGCTGGCTAGGCGTCTTGGATCCGAAAGACAAGTATCACGCCCAGGCTGCTGATTTTTTCCGGCGCGCCTTATCTGCTTACACCAGTCTTGTCACCACTAATCTGGTGATTGCCGAGACGTATATCAACATTCGTCGTAGTAGCAGCCACCAAAAAGCCGTCGCTTTTCTCGATTTGATCGAAAAATCTGGGCGTATCCATTGTGTGTGGTCAGACGATGAACTGGAAATGAGCGCCCGCGAAGTGCTGCGGCTCTATCACGACCAGGACTTCAGTTATGCCGACGCCGTGAGTTTTGCCGTGATGCAACGCGATGGCATACGTGATGTATTCGCTTTTGACCAGCATTTTCGGACGATGGGTTTTGTCGTGCTATCAATCTGAATGTTTGATCGAGATGATGATGAAATCAACAACCTTTCCCTTTGACCAAGAATGGCATCTTACTTATTTTCGTGAGAATGAATATCGGGTCACGCGCCCGGATGATCTGCCGTCCACGGGATTGGCCTCCATTCCCGCGTGTGTGCCGGGCAATGTCGAGCTAGATCTGGTGCGCGCGGGCGTTATCCCGGAGCCGTTTTACGCGGATAACATCCGCTTGCTGCGCGCTTACGAAGGGCATGAGTGGTGGTATACGTGTGAATTTACTGCGCCAGACGAAGTCGCCGGGCAGTCCTGGGATTTGGTCTTTGCCGGACTGGATACGCTGGCGACAGTGTGGGTGAATGGCGTGGAAGTGGGGCAGGCGGCAAACATGCTCATCGAGCACCGCTTTGATGTGACCGGCGCGCTGCGTCCCGGCGCGCCCAACCAGCTTGCCGTGCGCCTCGCTTCCGTCGTGAATCATGCCCGGCGTTTCCACTATGACGCGAACGTGATAAGCTGGGAGCGCCGCGAAGAAGGGCTTTTCATCCGCAAAGCGCCGCACGTGTGGGGATGGGATATTATGCCCCGCGCAGTCTCCGCCGGGATATGGCGTCCTGTCTGGCTGGAAGTCCGGCAGCCGACGGCCATTGAGCAGCTTTACTACTGGACGGCGAACATCGGCGCCGACGGCGCGACGCTGGGCGTGCGCTTCCAGTTCCGCACGGATGCCACCACGGATGGGGCGTTGGACGGGCTGCATCTGCGTTTTCACGGCGTGTGCGGTGTACATACTTTCGATTATGATTGGCCGGTCGAGTTCATCGCCGGAGGGTGTACGATTCCCGTGCCTGGCGCGAAGCTCTGGCAGCCCAAAGGGTACGGCGAACCGCATCTCTACACCGTCACCGCGCAGCTTTGCCGGGGCGACGAGGTGTTGGCCGAACGCCGCGAACGCATCGGCATTCGCACTGTCGAGGTGCGCCGGACGGAAACGGCGCGAACGTCGGCGGAAAGCGAGTTTCGCTTTCTCGTTAATGGGACGCCGATTATGGTCAAGGGCGCCAACTGGGTACCGTTGGATGCGTTTCACAGCCGCGACCGCGAGCGGGTAGATGCGGCTATCGCGCTGTTCGATGACTTGAACTGTACCATGATCCGCTGCTGGGGCGGCAACGCCTACGAGGAGCACCGCTTCTTCGATTTATGTGACGAACACGGTATGCTGGTGTGGCAGGATTTCGCCTTCGCGTGCTGCATCTATCCCCAGACTGAGGATTTCTTGACCCAGGTGCGCGAGGAGGTTCAAGCCGTTGTCGAAAAACTGCGCAATCATCCGTCGTTGGCGTTGTGGTGCGGCGATAATGAAGTGGATATGGTCTACCACTCGCAGGGCCTTTCGCCGGAACACAACCGCCTCACCCGCGAGGTCATCCCGCAGGTCGTGCATCGCTGCGATCCGTACCGGGCCTACGTTCCCAGTTCGCCCTATCTTGCGCCGCTAACATCTGATGCGGCAAAAGCGGAGCAGCATTTACCGGAACAACACCTGTGGGGGCCGCGCGGTTACTTCAAGAGTCCGTTTTACACACAGCACACGGCCAATTTTATCGGCGAAATCGGCTATCACGGCTGCCCCAATGTGAGTTCGATCCAGCAGTTCATTTCATCCGCCAACGTGTGGCCGTGGCAGAATAACGACGAATGGCAAGTTCATGCCGTCTACCATTGGCGCGATCATGTCATCGAGCGCGACCGCATCGCGTTGATGGCGAACCAGATCCGTGAGCTATTCGGCGTGATTCCCGACGACCTGGAGACGTTTGCGCTTGCCAGCCAGATCACCCAGGCCGAGGCTAAGAAGTTCTTCATCGAATCCACGCGGTTGCACAAGTGGCGCACCAGCGGGATTTTGTGGTGGAACGTGATTGACGGTTGGCCGCAGTTTTCGGACGCCGTCGTGGATTACTATTTCTGCAAGAAGCTGGCCTACCATTACATTTGGCGTGTGCAGCGGCCCGTGTGTGTGATCGTGGGCGAGCCGGGCTCGGAGAAATACCTGCCGGTCGTAATCGCCAACGATACTAACGCGCCAGCCGAAGTCCACTATCGGGTGTGGGCGGCAGATAGCGAGATGACTTTGGTTGAAGGCGTGGGGACTGTCCCGGCGAATGAAAACCGGCAAGTAGGCCGCCTTCGCACGTATGCCAGCGATCAGCGCCTTTACCTGATCGAATGGACGGTGAACGGGGAGGTTTTCGGCAACCACTATCTGTCGGGGACGCCGCCGTTCTCACTGGCGCAGTACCGGGCGTGGCTTCCGCTTATCGCTGGATTACCGCGCGCTTTTCCTGCGGAGGGGGAAACCTGGAATGTCTAGCTCTGATCGAAAACTCTGGATTACATCTCTCATCCAAGACTTTTGTGAAAACCCGGCAAACTCGCTTCAGAATGACACGGACGAGCGCGCCTGGGATACGCCGCTCGTCGGCTTTGCCAATGGCGCGGACCCGATTTTCGCGCAGTTCAAAACGGCGGTGGGCGAATTTCACTGGACGCCTGCGGAGATTTTCGCCCAGACGTTTCCCGATTTGGCCTTCGCCCCTGAATGTTTGACCGTTATTGTCTACATCCTGCCGCAGACGGAGGCCACCAAACGCGACCAACGCGCACAAACCGTTTATCCTGCCGAACGCTGGGCGCGGACCCGTTTTTACGGCGAGCACTTCAACCGCGCATTGCGCGATCACGTTGCGGCGGATCTCAACGCAGCGGGCTATCCCGCCGTCGCGCCGTCTTCTGCGCCGCACTTCGCAATCCACGATTCGGAGCAGTACACCTTTGCCTCGACCTGGTCGGAACGCCATGCCGCCTATGCTGCCGGATTGGGGACGTTTGGCCTGAGCGACGGCCTCATCACGCCGGTCGGGAAGGCGCATCGCCTCGGTTCAGTCGTTGCGCGGATCTCGGTCCCTGCCACCGCCCGGCCTTATACCGATCACCACGCTTACTGTCCCTGGTACACGCATCGCGCTTGTGGTCGATGCATCCGGCGTTGCCCCGTGGGTGCGCTTTCGGCCGCGGGCCACGACAAAATCAAATGCCGTAATCACCTCGACTATACCCACCCCCATATCCTCGAAAACTACGGTTTCGAAGGGTATGCTTGTGGCCTGTGCCAGGTCGACGTGCCGTGTGAATCCGGCATCCCTGACGTGAACTTGCTCTAGTGCGAGTTGCCAACTCACGCTACAAAGGTGTCAACGGATTGAACGGATTTTAACGGATTTTTCGGAATGTACTGGAAAGGAAACTTCAATTGACAGACCTGATTCAATTTGCTATCGTCGTCGATCCCGAACGCGACAACGTCGCCGTTGCCAAGTCCTTCATTTCGTCAGATACCGTCGTGGTTTGGCAAGAAATTCCTATTACCGTGCGCGCCGATATTCCCTCTGGACATCGCTTTGCGCTCTACGCAGTTCCGGCTGGCGAATGGGTGTGCCAGTACGGGCAGCCGTTTGCCCGCTCGAAGGGGCTTGCGCCGGGCGATCCGGTGGATGATACCACGGTAGAAAGCGTCGTCCCGCAGGTGGATGCCGATATGCTCGCGCTACAAACGTCGCAGTTAGCGCCGTGGGAGGGCGCACTGCCCACGTTCCACGGCTTTCACCGGCCCGATGGACGGGTGGGTGTCCGTAACTGGGTGCTCATCGTCCCGACGAGCATGTGTTCCAGTCACGAGGCGGCGCAAATCGCCCTGCGCGCAGAAATACAGGGCGTTTACACCCGCGAGCGTTACCTCAACGTGGATGGCGTCACCGCGATCCCGCACACGGGCGGCTGCGGCGGCCCGTATCCACAGGAAGGCGCGTGTGAACGGGGAACGCACGAGAACACGCTGCGGATTCTGGGGCAGCACATCGGGCATCCGAACGTTGGCGCGGTGCTGCTCATCGAACTGGGCTGCGAGAAGGCGAATCTGGCGGCGTTCGATGATTATTTCGGCGTGGATGGTCTCACGGCGCGGTACGGCAAGCCGGTGCTGCGGCTCAGCATCCAGGAGGATGGCGGCTCGCAGGCGACGATTGCGCACGCGTTGGCGCTTTTGCCCGACCTGTTGGCCGAAGCGGACAAGATGTCTCGCACTCCGGCCCCGCTCAGCGCGCTGGCGCTCGGCCTCGAGTGTGGCGGCAGCGACGCCTTCAGCGGCCTCTCGGCCAATCCCGCGCTCGGTCAGGCGAGCGATTTGCTGGTGCGGGCCGGCGGGCGCAGCGCAATTTCGGAGGTGGCGGAGTTCTACGGCGCAGAGCATCTCTTCGCGCAGCGTGCTGTGAATCGCCAAGTTGCCGCCGATGTGTTCGCCTTGTTGGAATGGTATCGCGCCTATGCCGCCGCGCGCGGCGGTCACAGCATGACCGAAAACCCCAGTCCTGGCAACAAAGCAGGTGGCCTGCTCAACATCACGATCAAGTCGCTTGGGGCGCTCGCTAAAAGCGGCAGCGCGCCGGTGGTTGGCGTCCTCGACTACGGCGATTGGGTGTGGGATCACACAGATAGCGGCGTTTACATGCTCAACACGCCGGGCTACGATCCGCCGTCCGTGACCGGGCTGGTCGGCGCGGGTTGCCAGCTCGTGTGCTTCACCACCGGGCGCGGTTCGGTGTTCGGCAACGCCATTGCGCCCGTCATCAAAATCGCCTCCAACGACACACTCTACGCGCGGATGCCCGGCGATATGGACGTGAACGCCGGAGCCGTCATCAGCGGCGCGCGCACACTGCCGGAGATGGGACAGGTGATTTTCGACGAAATCATTGCCGTCGCCTCCGGCAAGCTGACGAAAGCAGAAATCAATGGCCACCGCGAGTTCAATCTGTGGGAGATCGAAGGATTGTTGCTGTGAGGAGTTTGCGTCTATGACACGCATCGAAGATAACGCGATTGTGCTTTTTCAAGGCGACAGTATTACCGACGCCGGGCGTAGTTGGACCTACGATGCGGAGTTGGGGCAGGGCTACGCGGCGATGGCGGCAGCGTGGTTTTCTGCGCTATATCCGCATAAGCGCGTGACGTTCCTCAATCGCGGCATCAGCGGCAACCGTGTGCGGGACTTGCGCGCGCGTTGGCAGAAGGATTGCCTCGACCTCAAACCGGGGTGGGTGTCGATTATGATCGGCGTCAACGATACTTGGCGGCGCTACGACAGCGGTGACGCCACCTCCACCGAGGCCTACGAGCGCGACTATCGCGCTATCCTGGAAGCCGTCCGCGACAGGCTGCACGCGCGCCTCATCATCCTGGAGCCGTTCCTGTTGCCCGTTCCACCCGACCGGGAAGTGTGGCGCGTGGACCTCGATCCGAAGATTGCCGTCGCGCGCACGCTGGCACGGGAGTTCAACGCTCTCTACGTGCCATTGGATGGCCTCTTTGCGGAAGCCGCCACACGCCGCGAGCCGGCCTTCTGGTTGCCCGATGGCGTCCACCCGACCCCGGCGGGGCACGCTTTCATTGCGCAGGCGTGGCTGCGGGCGGTCAAGGCGATCTAGTGGGAAACGACGCAATTGTTTCACTGGTTGGCGCTTCGAATTTGTAGCGCGAGTTGGTAACTCGCGGCGAGGGCGAGTTGCCAACTCGCCCCACAAAACTGAGGAGGTGTACTATGTTGACATCACGAGAACGCGTTGCCCTGGCGCTCGATCACCAAGAAGCGGATCGCGTTCCACTCGACCTGGGCGGCAGCCCGGTGAGTGGGATGCACGTGAGCGTCGTCTACGCGTTGCGGCAGGCGCTCGGCCTCGACGCGCCCGGCACGCCGGTGAAGGTCGTGGAGCCGTACCAGATGTTGGGCGAGATCGCGCCAGACTTGATTGCCGCGTTGGGCGTGGACGTCGTCCCGCTCGGCGCGCCTACGACGATGTTCGGCTTCAAAAACGAAGGCTGGAAACCCTGGACGACGTTCGACGGCACGCCCGTCCTCGTCCCCGAGGGTTTCAACATCATACCGGAACCCAACGGCGACCTGCTGATGTACCCCGAAGGCGACCAATCCGCGCCGCCGAGCGGGCGAATGCCCTCCGGCGGCTGGTACTTCGACGCCATCGTCCGACAACCGCCGATTGATGAGGCCAAACTCAACGTCGAGGACAACCTGGAAGAGTTCGTCCCCATCGCCGATGACGTCCTGGCCCACTTCGCGCGCGAGGCCGAGCGCCTCTACACCCAGACCGATAAGGCCATCCTCGCCAACTTTGGCGGCACAGCCTTCGGCGACATCGCCCTCGTCCCCGCGACGTGGCTCAAGCATCCCAAAGGCATCCGCGACATCGAAGAGTGGTACGTGAGTACGGTCGCGCGGCGCGAGTACGTGTGGGCCATCTTCGAGCAGCAGTGCGAGATCGCGCTGGCGAACCTGGAAAAGCTCTACGCCGTCGTCGGCGACCGCGTGGCTGTGGTGATGGTCACGGGGACGGATTTCGGCGCGCAGACCGGGCCGTTCATCTCGCCCAAGGCGTACCGCTCGCTGTACCAACCGTTCCACATCCGCGTCAACACGTGGATTCACACGCACACGCCCTGGAAGACGTTCATCCACTCGTGCGGCTCCGTCTACGCCCTGATCCCCGACTTCATCGACGCAGGTTTCGACGTGCTGAACCCGGTGCAGTGTTCGGCGGCGCATATGGATCCCACCGCGCTCAAGCAAGCGTTCGGTGAACGCATTACCTTCTGGGGCGGCGGCGTGGACACGCAGAAGACGCTGCCCTTCGGGACCGCCGCCGACGTGCGCCGTGAAGTCCGCGAGCGGCTGCGCATCTTCGCGCCGGGGGGTGGCTTCATCTTCAATACCATCCATAACGTTCAACCGCTGTCGCCGGTCGAGAACGTGCTGGCGTTGTATGAAACGGTGCGGGACTACGGGGAATATCACGGTTGATCTTCCCAGACAGGTTTTGACTTCACTAAACCTTGCATTATACTTGTAGATAATGATCTCTAAACTTACAACTCAGGTTGTATTTTTTCGTATTAACGTAAGTTGCGGCTTTTCGCTGGGGATGCTTTACCCTGCTTGAAAAAGCAATCTGAGCGTTACACCCATAAGCAAAGGAGTGTAACCGAATCTGCGATGCAGCCCCGATAATTAAAATTATCAACGCGGAGGCGCAGAGCACGCAGAGTTTTCAAGACTTTGGACTTCGGACTTTGGACTTTGGACTATTTTCAAAGGAGGCTGAATGATGAGTAAGAGACCCGGTGGTCAATTGGCAACGCGCCCGCTGCACTTTATTTGGATCGCGGATGCGTCAGGTTCGATGCGGGACGACGGGAAAATCCAGGCTCTCAATATGGCGATCCGCGAAGCGATTCCCCATATGCAGAAGGTTGCTTCGGAAAATCCTAACGCGCAGGTTTTGGTGCGCGCCATCAAATTCTCCAGCGGCGCGCAGTGGCACATCTCCCAACCGACGCCGGTGGAGGACTTCAAGTGGGTTGATCTGAAAGCTGACGGCGTCACCGATATGGGCAAAGCCCTTTCGATGGTTGCCGACCAACTCAAGATTCCCCCTATGACCGACCGCGCTCTGCCGCCTGTATTGGTGTTGATCTCTGACGGGCAACCGACCGACAGTTTCGAAAAGGGGTTGCAGAAGTTGATGGACGAACCGTGGGGCAAGAAGGCGGTGCGCATCGCTATCGCCATCGGCAAGGATGCCGATAACACCGTGCTGCAGAAGTTCATCGGTCACAGCGAGATCAAGCCGTTGCAAGCCAACAATCCTGAGGCGCTGGTCAACTACATCAAGTGGGTGTCTACGGCGGTGCTCAAATCGGCTTCATCGCCGGCCAGTCAGGCCGCTGCGGCCACGCCCGGCGGCGCTATGACGCCGCCGCCGATTCCCACAGCGGCGCCGTCCAGTGCGTCTGCGGATGCGCCGGCTGCGGCGGCTCAGCCGGCGACAGCCCCGGGGATGACGAATGTCCCTATTCCTACGGTGCCTCCGCCTATAGACGATTCGAACATCACTGCCGACGACGTCTGGTAGTCTATCGGGAGCCACGATGGGAACGGCGCCGCAGTTGCCCCCCAGCGTCCCTAAGCCAAGCGCCTGGCGCGTCGTTGGGCGGTCGGTTCAGGGCGCTTCGCATGCGCGCCTGGGCGCGCCTAACCAGGACGCAATTCAGTGGTGGCCTGAGTCCGGGGTAGGGCCGCCGCTCATCCTTTCCCTGTCCGACGGGCACGGCAGTCCGCGGAATTTCCGCAGCGACGTTGGCGCGAAGTTCGCCGTTGAAGAGACGACAAACGTGATGCGCGAGTTGCTGGTAGCAAGCAGGCCCGATCCGTCCGATACCTTAACTGCGTCACTCTCGACCATCAAACGCACGGCGGAAGAACGCGCGCCGGGCGAAATCGTTCGGCGCTGGCGCGCGGCTGTGGCCCGGCACCTCAAGGACCACCCCATCACCGAAGAAGAACTGGGGACCCTCGCTAAGCAGCGCGACCCCAAGGCCCGGCGGGACATCGAAAAAGATCCGCAGGTGGCCTACGGCGCGACGCTGCTGAGTGTGTTGATCACGTCTGAGTTTGTCCTGTACCTGCAATTGGGCGATGGCGATATCCTAACTGTGGCAGATAACGGCGAGGTGACGCGCCCTATGGCCCGCGACCCTCGGTTGATCGCCAATGAGACTACATCATTGTGCATGACCGATGCTTGGCGCGAGGTGCAGATCAAATTCCAGGCCCTCTACGGCCCGCATCCGGCGCTGATCTTGCTTGCCACCGACGGTTATGCCAACTCGTTTGTCAACGATGCCGCGTTTCTCAAGGTTGGCTCTGACATCCTGGATATCCTACGCACCGATGGCCTTGAGGTCGTGGAACAAAACCTCAGCGGTTGGTTGAAGGACGCTTCAGAGGCCGGGAGCGGCGACGACATCACGATGGGTATTGTGTTTCCGGAGGCCATTCTGGCTGCGCCCATGCTTGTGGTTCAAGCGCCGAAACCACGTCGCAAGCGAACGACAAAGCCCAAGACTACGTCTCAGCCGGTTCGTGAAAAAGCACGGGTGTCCGTTCCGTTAAAGGAAGCGGAACTCCCGGAGAAAGCGGTGCAGGAAATGCCGCAAGAGGCAGCGAAGGAAAAGGCGGATGCTCACGATCGTCCTGCCGCTCCTCCTGTGGACGTTGTTGAGCCGGAAGCTGCTTCGACTCCCGAGGCCGCGCCGATCGAGCCGCCGCCCGCCGAACCGCCGGCTAAACCCAGAATCGAACGTATCAAGGACGAGGATCGTCCGCGCGAACCGAGTAAAAAGCTGCCGAATATCTTTTATGAGGATTGAGGGGCTGAATGTCCCTGAAGTGTGCTAGGTTGGCTGACCAACCTCGTTGGCTGACCAACCTCGTTGGCTGACCAGCGTTGTCTGCTGTGTTGCGTGCTGTCCATTGCGTGAACGTCGCTCACGTAGGATGCAGCACGCAACGTGTTTTACATAACGTGTCATCTGTAACGTTCAACGTGTAACTGATTTTGAACAACGAAGCCTGGCAAAAACTCCGCGAGATCGTGGATACGTATGGTCAGAGCGTCGTGGATGATCCCCGGCGCTGTAAAGCGTTGCTGCTCGATTACTGCGGGCAGTATCGCCGTGAAATCTTCGTGCTCAATGCCGCGCAAGAAGAGCGCGTCGCTATCGCGCTGCAGGATGTCAATAGCGGCATTCCACTGCCGGTATTGGTTGCGCAACTCACCCGGAGGCTGGTGGACAATCGTGCGCTCGCCGAGGACGCCGCGCGCTGGGCTGTGGAGGCGTGGGCCTACGCGCTACGTCTGAGCGATGATGTCCCCACGGCGCCGGTTGTCGATGACGAGAACCCGTTCGCGCCTCCACCGTTGCCCGTGACTCCCCCGCCGCTGCCTGCTACGCAACCTCAGCCGGCCGAAGGTGAGGCGCACCTTCCGGCGTCTCGCCCGGCAACCGCTCGTACGGCGCGCGCTCAACAAACATTTGCCTCCACCCGCATCATCGAGGTGTATGGACGTTCGCGGCGTGGCGCTAACGCCAGTTGGCAGAAGCTCGGCGCGACGCCCGGCAGTGTTACGCTTCCGCCGAATCACGTGCTTGGACTGCGCTTCTTCAACTATGGGATTGACGAACTGGGAACCTGGATCAAGGAAATTCCCAATCCCGATGATGTTGTCTCGTTGGATTTGAACGGTCCTATCGACAATGCGGGTATGGATGCTCTGCGCGCCTTCTCCAATCTGACTTATCTTGAAGTCGACAACGCGGAGCGCGTGACCAATACGGGGTTGGCGTTCCTGGTAGGGCTGCCCAAACTGACCACGCTCCATTTCCCGTGGGCTACCGGCATTAACGACGAAGGGTTGGCGTATCTACGCGCCATACCGGAACTGACCACCCTGCTGTTGCACTGGTCGAGCATCTCCGATGCTGCGCTGCGCTATCTCGAACCGCTGACCAAGCTCACCGTCCTGGAGCTGCGGGAGTGCAAGCACATTACCGGCTCCGGTCTACTGCGCTTACGGGCTGCTCCCAACCTCACCACGCTCGATCTGGCGGGCGCATCACAGGTGTCCAATGAGGGCCTGCACGCCGTTGGCCTCTTCACCGGGTTGATCAAGCTCGATCTTTCGCGCTGCCCGCAAATCACCCGCGAGGGAATCGTTCACCTGCGTAACCTGCTTAACCTGACTTATCTCGACCTTTCCCGGAATCCCCTGGTGGATAACAAGAGTGTAACGTCCCTGTGCGATCTACAGCGACTTTCCACGCTGAATCTTGCACGGACGGCCATTACCGACATAGCCCTCGCTCACATTGGCGACATCCTCAGTTTGCTCTACCTCGATCTCTCGTACTGCGAGCGTATCACCGACCGGGGCCTGCTACACTTACGCCGCCTCAAGAAACTGGCCTACCTCAACGTTAGCGGGTGCAAACGCCTCACTCCTCGTGGGATTAGCAGGCTTGCGCGATCTAGCCTTTACATTATGCAGTGACGCTATGCATACCGAACCGCGTCGTCATCTCCGTGAGATCGTCACGCAATACGGGACTGCCGTTCTGGACGATCCCCGCCGCTGCCGGGCGCTGTTGTTGGACTTCTGTGGCGCATACAAAGGCGAGATCAATCTCCTGATCATGGCCGTACAGGAGAATGTCCCGGCAGACCTGAGCAACGCCTCGCCGGGCATCCCGCAGCCGGTGCTCTTTGGCTGGCTGACCCGGCGTTTGCAAGATGCTTACTTCCTGCCCGAAGACGCCGCCCGCTGGGCGGTGGAAGCCTGGGCGGAAGCCGTGGGTATCCTGGTGACGGAGACCCAACCCCGCACTTTTACATCGTCGTTGCCTGTGGCGCTGCTGGGGCGTTCCAGTTTGACGGGCGACCGCGAATGGCGTGAACTCGGCCCTATGCCGGGCCATGTGGATGTGCTACCCGATTACGAGGTGCGCGTGAGCGCCTATCTGGACGATGCCGGGCTGCATACGTTGGCGCATGAGGTACGCGCTTTTGGTTCCATCCAGGAGTTGGACTTGCAACACAGTCCCATCACCGACGTTGGACTGGCGCACGTATGCGACCTTCCCGGTCTGTTGCATCTCGATCTGTCAAGTACCGCCATCACCGACGCGGGTTTGGCGCTCTTATCATTTCTCGACGCACTGACCGATCTCAAGTTGTGGTGGTGCGAGCGCATCACCGATGCAGGGCTGGCGCATCTAGTTGCACTGCCTCGGCTACGTCATCTCAACTTGGGCCGTTGCACGCAAATCACCGACGCGGGCATGGTGCATCTACGCGCTCTTGCCGGTCTTCGTCGCCTGGGGCTGTCCAGCACGCAGGTCACGGATGATGGGCTGATCTCCCTCGGCGGTCTGACCGAGCTGACGGCGCTCAATCTCAGCGACACGCCCATCGCCGGAGCAGGATTGCGTGCCCTGCGCGCCCTTCCCCACCTCGCGCAGTTGAATCTCTTCCACTGCGTCCGGCTCACCAATAGCGGATTAGCCCATCTGCGAGCGCTCAAACACCTTGCCGACCTCAACCTGGGCGCGTGTGGCCAGATCACGGATGCGGGATTGACGCACATTCGCGCGCTCAATGGGCTGACGGCGCTCAACATAGAAGCCACTGGAATTACTGACGCGGGCATTGTGTACCTGCACCCGCTCATCGGCCTGGCGCGCCTCGACTTGAGTTGGACGCGCGTCACGGATGAGGGGCTGGCGCGGCTGAGCGCCCTCACCGGTTTGACCGGCCTGACGCTTGCCGGAACGCGCATCACCGACGTGGGACTGGCCCACATCCGCCCGTTTGCCGACCTGACGCGTCTCGACCTTTCGCATACGCCGGTCACGGGCGCGGGGCTGCCGCATCTCGCCGGGATGACGGCCTTGACGCACCTGGATTTGGAAAGTACGCCACTCACAGATGCGACGTTGAAATACGTGCAAGGTTTGTCGCAGCTCACATATCTGTACCTCGGGAGCACCGCCGTCACCGATGCAGGGCTGGCGCATCTGGCGGCGCTCGATGCGCTGCGTGTGTTGGATGTGACGGCCTGCGAGAACGTGACCGAGGCCGGGCTGGCGGCGATTCAACGCCCCGGTCTGACGATTGTGCGCTAAAATTGATCTCAAGAGCAAAAGTCTCTGCGCGAACATCCCGTGCGCCGCGACTTTGAACGGGGTATTCTCGTACCAATACATACGGACGATCCTAAATTGTTCGGCAGTGCACTCGCGGTAGAATGTAAACTGAGTTGTTTTCTATTCGCGAAGATTCGTGAGCATTCGTGGTTTATTTCCGTAGGAGGTACACTATGCACATTTTGAAAGATGGGCAGACCGTCCACACGGTCACATCACGTATGCCCTGTACCGTTGAGGAATTTCTCGGCGGCGGTGGGCAGGGCGAAGTTTATCGCGCCAACTTGGGAGGGCAGAAGGTGGCGCTCAAATGGTATTTTCCGGCGCAGGCTACCCCGGAGCAGCGCAGCGCACTGGAAATTCTGATCAAAAAAGGTGCACCGAGCGAGAAATTTCTTTGGCCTATCGAGTTGAGCGCATCTCAAGGCGTGCCGGGATTTGGGTATATCATGCCACTGCGCGGGCCGCAATACAAAAGCATCGTCGATCTGATGAAGCGCAAGGCCGAGCCGACATTTCGTGCCTTGGCGACGGCCGGGCTGGAGTTGGCGAACAGCTTCCTGGGATTGCACGCGATGGGGTACTGCTACCGCGATATTTCGTTCGGCAACGTCTTCTTCGAGCCGCACTCGGGTGAGATCCTGATCTGTGATAACGACAATGTGACCGTTGACGGCGCGACCGAAGGTGGCGTCTTGGGTACGCCGCGTTTTATGGCGCCGGAGATCGTGCGCGGCGAGGCGCGGCCCAGTATGCAGACCGATCTCTACTCGCTGGCTGTGTTGCTCTTCTATATGCTGATGGTACACCATCCGCTGGAAGGCTTGCGCGAAAGCAGCATCAAATGCCTCGACTTGCCCGCGATGAACAAGCTCTACGGGACCGATCCGTTGTTCATCTTCGATCCCAACGATGATAGCAACCGCCCGGTGGAGGGCTTCCACGATAACGCGCTGGCGTTTTGGCCGCTCTATCCGGTTTTCATCCACGCTCTCTTTACTAAGGCGTTTGCGATTGGCTTGCACGATTCACAGGCGCGCATCCGTGAGAGCGAGTGGCGCGCGGCGATGGCGCGTATGCGCGACGCTATCATTTATTGTCCTAAGTGCGGTGCGGAGAACTTCTA
>Ga0114946_10001743_pt1 | contig 14997 bp, 10 predicted proteins | sample WalLakDeSediment_FD_88676 | JGI IMG/M metagenome (GOLD analysis project Ga0114946, IMG submission 88676) | Lake sediment microbial communities from Walker lake, Nevada to study Microbial Dark Matter (Phase II) - Walker Lake 11/02/13 Deep Sediment | ecosystem: Environmental > Aquatic >... | reverse complement strand
CGGATCTCGACGCCGCTGGTCGAGCTCGCCGGGTAGCCCGCCGAGGCCAGCACGATCGTCGCGCCGGGCTTGCCGGGGAGGTGCTCGTCGAGCAACTCCCCGCGGCCCTCGGCCGCCGCAAGCAAGCGCGGGACCAGCGGGACCTGCAAGCCGAGCATCAGCGGCTGAACCTCGGGATCGCCGAACCGGACGTTGTACTCGACCACGCTCGGCTGGCCCTGATCGACCATCACGCCGACGAACAGCACGCCGACGAACGGCCGGCCCTCGCGGCGCAGGCCCGCGAGCGTCGGCTCGACGATGCGATCGAGGATCCGCCCGCGGACCGCCGCGTCGACGATCGGCGCTGGCGCGTAGGCTCCCATGCCGCCGGTGTTGGGGCCGGTGTCGCCCTCCCCGATCCGCTTGTGATCCTGACACGCCTCAAAGGTGGTCGCTCGGGTGCCGTCGGTCAGCACGAAGAAGCTGGCCTCCTCGCCGATCAGCCGCTGCTCGAGCACGACCTCGGATCCGGCCGCGCCGAACCGGCGCTGCTCGAAGCACTCGCGCAAGGCCGCCTCGGCCTCGGCGTAGGTCTCGGCCACGGTCACGCCCTTGCCGGCCGCGAGCCCGCTGGCCTTGACCACCGGCGGCTGCTCGAAGGTGCGCAGCGCCGCGAGCCCGGCTTGGAGGTTAGCGACCGTCACGTGCCGCGCCGTGGGGATCCCATGGCTGACCATGAAGGACTTGGCCGCCGCCTTGCTGCCCTCGAGCTCGGCCGCGGCCCGGCCCGGCCCGATCGTCGCGATCCCTGCGGCCCGCAGCGAGTCGGCCACGCCCGCGACCAACGGGGCCTCCGGGCCAATCAAGGCCAGGTCGACCCGCTCGCGCCGGGCGAGCGCGACGAGCTCGGCGTCGCTCGCTGGCGCGGGGAAACAGTCAGCGAACTCGGCGATCGCGTCGTTGCCCGGGACCGCGATGACCCGATGCCCCTCGCTCACGCAGCGCGACGCGAGCGCGTGCTCGCGGCCGCCAGATCCAACGATCGAGATGGTGCTCATCGGGTTTAGGGAGTGGCGTACTAGTGCCGAAAGTGGCGCTCGTTGGTGAAGACCATCGCGAGCTCGTGGGCATCGCACGCCTCGACGACCTCGCCGTCGCGGATCGAGCCGCCGGGTTGGATGATCGCCGTGATCCCGGCCGCCGCCGCCGCCTCGATGCTGTCGCTAAACGGGAAGAACGCGTCGGAGGCCAGGACCGCGCCCTTGGCCGCGTCCCCGGCCCGGCTCAGGGCTTGGCGCACGGCCTCGACCCGCGAGGTCTGGCCGCCGCCGATGCCGACGGTCACGCCGTCGCGGACGACGACGATCGCGTTGGAGCGGACGTGCTTGCAGACCCGCTGGCCGAGGTCGAGGCTGGTCAGCTCGGCGGCCGAAGGCTGGCGCCGGGTCGGGACCTCGCCCGCTTGCGCGGCGACGCTGATCGTGTCCTCGCGCTGGACGAGCAGGCCGCCGGCGACGGAGCGGATCCGCAGGGGCGCGGGCCCGGCGACGGCCTCGAACATCGCGGGGATCTCGAGCAAGCGCAGGCGCTTTTTGGCGGCCAGGATCGTCCGGGCTTCGGGCGAGAAGCCCGGCGCGACCACGACCTCGAGGAAGGTCTCGATCAGCCGCTCGGCGAGCGCCGCGTCGACGGTGGTCGAGACCGAGACGATGCCCCCGAACGCGCTCTCGGAGTCGGCCTCGCGCGCGCGCAGGTAGACGTCTGCGAGCGCCTCGCCGGGCTCGCCGATCGCCGCGCCGCAGGGCGAGAGGTGCTTGAATACGGCGGCCGCGTGGGCGCCCGCGGGCAGGCCCGCGCGCAGGTCTCGGATCAGGCCGAGGGCCGCGTCGGCGTCGAGCAAGTTGTTGTAGCTCAGGGCCTTGCCCTGATGCGTGATCGCCTGGTCGAGCCCGGTCTGCTCGTCGCTCGCGTAGCTAGCTTGGAAGAACCGGGCCGCCTGGTGGGGGTTCTCGCCGTAGCGAAGCTCGGCCATCGGCTCGCCGCTGATGAACAAGCCCGGGGCGATCGCGGCGGGCTCGAGGGCCTCGCCCTCGTCGTCATAGCCCGTCAGATAGCTGGCGATCGCCGCGTCGTAGGCGGCCGTATGCGCGAAGGCCTTGCGCGCGCAGGCCCGGCGGAAGCTCTCGGGCAGCGCGCCACCGGACTCCGCGAGCACCTCACCGAGCCGGGCGTAGTCCGAAGGATCGACGACGACCCCCACGCGGCCCCAGTTCTTCGCCGCGGCCCGGATCATCGTCGGCCCGCCGATGTCGATGTTCTCGATCGCGTCGGCGAAGCTCGAGTCCGGCCGACGGATGGTCGCGCGAAACGGATAGAGGTTGACGATCACCAGGTCGATCGGCGCGATCCCGTGGAGCTCGAGCTCGCGCGCGTGGGCCTCGGTCGGCAGCGCCAAGATCCCGCCGTGGATCTTGGGGTGGAGGGTCTTGACCCGGCCGCCGAGGATCTCGGGCGCACCGGTGAACTCCGAGACCTTGACGACCGCGACCCCGAGATCAGCGAGCGCCCGATGGGTGCCGCCGGTCGACAGGACCTCGACCTTATGGGCGATCAGGATCTCAGCGAGGACATCGAGCTCGGACTTGTCGCTGACGCTGACGAGCGCGCGACGCAGGGGCGCTGCTTGGATCGGCACGGCCGCCCGGTACCATACCTGCCGACGATCTCGCCAGCGTCGACCGGCGCAACCGACGAAAGCCCCCCGCGATGGCTCGCAGGGGGCTTTGCCCGTAAAAATTCTCCCAAAGATTCTCCCAAACGAGGGTCAGCGTCGAGCCCGGCGCACCGCACCACGAAGCCGCACCACGAAAGCTGCGGGGTCGTGCGCGGGCGGTCCGCCGGCTCACGAGCGGATCAGGTAGCTCATCAGCTCGTCGCCGCCGGCTTCCTTGAGCTTCATCAGCCCACGGACCTCGACCTGGCGGATGCGCTCGCGGGTCAAGTTGAGGATCTCGCCGACCTCCTCGAGGGTGATCCCACCTTGCTGGGCGACGTCGAGGGCGCAGGAGTTCGAGAGCTCCCAGACCTCCTTGTCCGGGAAGTTGATCTTGATGCTCCCGGTCCGCGGGTTGACGTCGATGTACAAGTGGTACTTGCAGCTGACGTAGGGGCACGGACGCGAGACGTTGGCACACTCGCCGCGGCTCGCCGGGCGCCAGTAGGTCTTCTCGGGGTACAGCAGCGCGCCGATCCGCAGCTCCTCTTTGGTCAGGCGCTTCATCGCGATGGTCTTGGCCCGGCTCCGGCGGCGCAGCGGCGGGATGGACTCGCCGGTGATGGACATGATCGCGGGGGAGGTCGGGGCGGCAGCAGTGTCGGTCGTGGTGTCGAACATGGGTCGGTCTTTCGGGTGCGTGCGTAGGTCGTTGGGCGCAGAGATCCTGGTCCTTGCTCGTCGCGGTCGAGCGAGGGTCCCTATTGCGCAGCGTGGGAGCGGGAGGAGCGTCGGTGATCGGTGCCGCGGATCAGAAGCGCTGAGAGGTCCAGTGGTGGGAGAGTCAACGGAGGAAGATCAGATCAAAGCAGCTCGGTGGGGTCGGCCACGCCGCCGCCGCGAGGACGACGGGCGCCGGAGCTCGGCGTCAACAGCTGCTCGAGGCGGTGGACCGCGTCGAGCAGCGCTGCTGAGGCGCGCTTGACCGCCTCGAGCTCCTCGAACAGGCGCTCACGACGAGGGCCAGCGGGCTGCTCGGCGAGCTTGGTCTCGAAGTTGTCGACGAGCTTGTCGGCGGCCTCATCGAGGGTCTCGATGTCGTCTTTGAAGGCCAGGAACTTCGACTGGATGTCCTCGAGCGTGTAGCGCTCGGCCATCAACTTCTTGATGAGGTTGATGCGGCGGACCGCGCGGACCGGGTAGATCCCATGCGAGCCCTGGTGCTTGCCCTTTTGCCCGATCCGGCGCGAGCGCGGCACCAGCCCCAGTTGCACGTAGCGGCGCAGGTTCGCCTCGCTAAAGCGGATCCTGCGGTCGCTAAACACCCGGACGAGCTCTTGCGAGGTCAGTCCGTCGGTGTTGGCAGCTTCGATCTCGCGAACCTGCGCTTCAGAGAGTGCAACAGCCATGGCCGTGATCGTGCGGTCGAGGGAGCGGGTGGATGCGCGAGAGGAGAGGTGCGCGAGGCGAGAGGGAAATCTGAGATCGGTCGAGCGGCGGCGTTGGGCCAGAGTCTACTTTGATGCGTAGCCCTTCAAGCGCGACCGAGTGTAATCTACTCAGTGGAGGCAAGAAAGCACTTTCTCTTCTCGCTATCAAATTTTGCGGATTTAAAGAGACGCCGGGACCCGCGACAGCTGAACGAGAGAGCAAGCCTCGAGCGCCTCACCAACAAGCTATCCACAGGCTCTAAACAGGCTTAGCTAGTTGGATTCGGCGATCCACGGGTGCTGAACAAACGCCGAGGAAGCTCGGGTTTCCGGCCTCCTAGAGCCCGGAAACTGCGTAATGTGGCCCAGCCCAACGGCTCTAGGTTCGGATCGTTTGAATGGACCGATACCCCCAAGGTGTACACAATGGGAATCGATGTTCAGTGTGTCGAAGGACCAATTTTCACCATCGGTAAAAAAGGTAATGCACACTACTTCTTCTTCGAGATGCGACAGCACGGTCACGAAATTGGCTGCGCCAATTGTCCCTAAGGACAATCCGTGCTCACCGCCGATCGATTGGCCATTGGTACAGTGCACATTCGTCACGCGCGTCCCATCCGCGCGCCGCCGAATGCACCCTGTACGGGTCTACAGCTCAGTGAGCTTGAGGGTGGCTGGCGAGGCCATCACGACCCTGTAGCTGTTGCCAGCCTTGACCGTGATCCGGCCGGCGGAGATCCAGGCGCCCTGGTCGTCCTGGCGCAGCTGGACCCGGTGCGATCCCGGCTTGAGCTTGATGTCGGCGACCGGCTCGAGGCTCAGCACCTTGCCGCCAACCTTCACCCAGACGTGGCCCATGTTGCCGACGGAGAAGGTCACGTCGGCGGGGGTTCGGTCGACGGGGGTTCGGTCGACGGGGGCTCGGTCGACGGGCGGAGGCGGGAGGTCCGGCAGGATCGCGTCGTCTCCCATCTCGGCTTCGTCCTCGATCGCAACTTGGATCGCAACTTGCGATCCACCCAAATCCGGCGCCGTCGTCCCGCTGGATTCTCCGCTCGGGTCCGCGGCCTCGGTCGCCTGGCCCTGCGCTTCTTCCGCGAGGGTCGGGACCTCGGCGGCCTTCGCCTCATCCGCCCCGCTGCTCCACCAGCCCAGCGGAAACCCCAGCCCAAACACCCCGAACGACACCGCGAGCGTCAGCGCGACGACGATCAACATCAACGACGCCGTGCCCTGGGCCGCCGGCGCAGCTGGCCCGGCGAGCATCGCGGTCGACTCGCGCTCCGGTGGCACCCTCGCCGTGCGGGTCTCGGTCGCGCCGCGATCGGCGTGAGGGCCGCTCTCGATCACGGTCGGACCCGAGGTCGTGCCCGCCCCGCCCGAACCAGCGAGCGCGCGCGTCGGCGCGTCGAGGGTCTCGGCTGCGCTCACGTTCGTGGCCAGCGGACTCCCCTGCCCCTGCCCCGCACGCGGACCCTGCCCCTGGGCGGCCGCGACGATCTCGTTGCTGAGGATGCCCGAGCGCGGGCCCTCCACGCCGATCCAACGCCGGACCAAGCGACCGAGCTCGGTCGAGCTGTTGCGGTAGCCGGGCCAGGCGTGGAGCAGCTCGAGGGCTTCGTCTGCGGACTGGATGCGGAGCTTGGGATCGGGGTGCAGCAGGCCCGCGTGGAGCCGGGCCAGCTCGGGCGGGACCGCGACGGTCAGCGGCAGGTATTCGCCGCTGAGGACGACTGAGTAGAGGTCGCCCTCGTCACGCAGCTGGCGGAAGCGCTGGCCCTCGAGCAGCTCGTGGAAGATAGCCCCGACCGCGTAGAGATCGACGGTGGGCTCGCGCGAGCGGCCGCGCAGCTGCTCGGGCGCCATGTAGCGGAGCTTGCCTTTGACGTGCAGCCCCGAGGTCTCCTCGCGCGAGAGCCTGGCGATCCCGAAGTCGGCGAGCTTGACCTCGCCCGAGACCGACACGAGCACGTTTTGCGGTGAAACATCGCGATGGACGACGGTCGCCTTGCTGCCCTCGTGATGGAGGCCGTGGGCATAGGCGAGCGCGCGGAGGATCTCACCGGCCACGTGTGCGGCGACCGCAACCGAGAGCGACTCGCCCGCGCCGAGGAGCTGGCGAACGAGCTCCGAGAGGTTGAGGCCATCGACCCACTCCATGACCATGAAGCACTCGCCGTCGATCTCGCCGACATCGAACACCTGCACGACGTTGGAGTTGGTCAGCAGCATCGACAGCCGCGCCTCCTCGATGAACATCTGCCGGTATGCGGGATCGTTGAGCAGATCGCGGGCGAGCAGCTTGATCGCGACGGCCTTGCTCGCGCCCGCCATCGCGGCGCGACGGCCCATCCAGACCTCCGCCATCCCGCCGACGCCAATCTTGCGCAGCAGCTCGTAGTCGCCCAACCGTTTCAAGGACAAGTAGAGTCGCGTCTGAAACTCAGCGATGTCAACCGGGTCCGCGGTCCGGGTCGCATCGAGCGAGCTCCGTCGATCGCGCGGATCGGAATTTAGCCTGCGACGACGCTGAGGAGGGACCGAGACGCGAGCGATTGCACCCATGCCCTGGTTGTCGGCCCCCGCTCGCCGGGTGTGCACACAATTTGGTCAGTGGAGGAAGAAAAGCGGTCGGCTGAGCAGCAGCGCATGGGTCAGGGCCGGCTCGTAGCGCTCGGGGCCCGCGTACTTGTAGGTCTTCTTCTCGTGCTGCCAGACCGGCCCCGTGTCGACGCAGCCGAGCGCGCGGTCCGACCGTGAGCAGTACAAGCGGACGTGGAAGTGGTCGTCGTGCGGGGCCGCGGCCGAGGGCTGCTTCATGACCGCGCGGGCGTACTCGATGACCCACCGCGGGCGCTCGTGCTTCTCGGCCCAGGCGAGCAAGCGCCGCTCGAGCTTGTTGCTGACGAAGATCCACTGAACACGAGCGCTGCGATCGGACAGTAGCGCCTCGACCAAGGCCCAGTTGCGGGCGTCGTCAAACCGCCGCCCGGCCCAGGTCGGCTCCTCGTAGCCGCGGTGCTGCATGTAGCGCGGGACAAAGGGCTCGCCCGTGCCATCGTAGTGAACCATCTCGACCTCGGGCGGGCCGAGCACGCGACCGCGGGTGTCGACGCTATAGAAGATGAGATCGACGTCGCGGCCGCTTTGGTGGCTAGCGTGCCAGATGGTCTTCCCGCCGCGCTTGGGCGAGAGGTCGGCCACCCCCAAGGTGGTCGCGCCCGCTTGGCTGTGGACCGCCGCGGCTGCCCGCTCGATGACCTCGACGAGCTCGTCGGTCCCCCACTGGTTACCGCGCTCGCGCCAGGTCGTGGGGACCTTGAAGCCGGTCCCGCGCGCGGGCATCTCGACCGGCCGGTGGATGCGGCCGAGGTTGCTCTGGCCGACCGAGACCGAGGTGTAGTCGGTCCAGCGCCCAGGCGTCGCGCAGGCGGTCAGCAGCGCCGCGGCTGCTAGGGCCACGCTGCGCAAGCGCGAAGATCGAGACCACACGACCCAATTGTTGCGCAACATCCCGGCGAGCGCCAGCCCAGAGCGTTAGGAGCCCTCGAACGCCGCGTCGGTGATGTCGAGGCCGCGGTCGATGATCGCAAAGCCCTCGCGCAGCTGCGCTTCGGTGATGCACAGCGGCGGGTTGCACATGAAGCTGCCCCAGCGCACGAAGGTGAACAGGCCCTCGGCGCGGAAGAACGCGGCGAGCTGCTGCATCGCCGGGTGGCTGCCGTCGTAGGGCGCCATCGGCTCGCCGCTCGCGTTCTTTTGCAGATCGATCATGCCGAACAAGCCGATGCAGCGACCGCCGCGGACCGAGCGGTGCTTGGCTTGCAAGCGATCCATCTCGGCGCGCATGACCCCCTCGAGCCGCGCGGCGTTGTCGACCATACCCTCGTCGATCAGCACGTCGATGGCCGCGAGCGCGACGCTGCACGCGAACGCGTGGGCGTTGTAGGTCAGCCCGCCCCAAAACACGTGGTCGCGGAAGTGATCGGCGATCTTGCGGCGCACGCCCATGGCCCCGAGCGGCACATAGGAGCTCGTCAGGCCCTTGGCCATGGTCAGGATGTCCGGGACCACGTCGTAGTGCTCGACGGCGAACAGCTTGCCGGTCCGGCCCCAGCCGCACATGACCTCGTCGCAGACCAGCAAGATGCCGTGCGCGTCGAGCAGCGCCCGCAAGCCCTGCAACCACCCCCGCGGCGGCGGGAGGATGCCGTTGGTCCCGACCACGGTCTCGACGAACATCGCCGCGATCTGATCGGCGCCCTCGTACATGATCACCTCTTCGAGGTAGCGCAGGTGGTTGCGGGTGATCGCGTCCTCATCGGCGCCGAAGCTGTAGTCGTAGGGCCACGGCGGCATCACGTGGACAAACCCGGGTCCGCCGGGCTCGTTGTGAAGCCGCCGGGGATCGCCGGTCAGCTGCATGCAGGCTTGGGTCGCGCCGTGGTAGCTGCGGTAGCTCGACAAGATCTTGCTGCGCCCGGTGTACAGGCGCGCGGCCTTGATCGCGTTCTCGTTGGCCTCGGCCCCACCGAGCGTAAAAAAGAAGCTGTCGATGTCGCCGGGGCACAGCTGCGCGAGGCGCTGGCCGAGCTTGGCTCGGGGCTCCGTCGCGGCGCCGGGATACACGTAGAGCAGCCCGCTCGCGGCCGCCGCTTGCATCGCGGCGACGACCTTGGGGTGCGAGTGGCCGATGTTCACGGACATCAGCTGGCTGTTGAAGTCGAGGATCCGCTCACCCTCGGGGGTGTAGAGGTACACGCCCTCGGCCCGCGCGATCGCGAGCGGCGCGAGCTTGCCGGTCGCCGACCATGAGAACAGGGTGTGCTCGAGGCAAGCGCTGATCATCTCTTCGCTGGTCATGCTCATGGTGATCCCCAGTCTACGATCAGCTCATCCAGGTCGTGTCCTTTTGCAGCGCCCACTTGGTCGTCACCTTGCGCGGCCGCGTCCAGAACCGAAACCCGTCCCACCCGGTGATGTTGCCGTGGCCAAACAGCGAGTCGTTCCAGCCGCCGAAGCCAAACGGCTCGCGCGGGACCGGGACCCCGACGTTGACCCCGCACATCCCCGCCTCGACCCGGCTCATGACCTCGCGGGCGACGTGGCCCGAGGTCGTGTAGACCGACGACGCGTTGCCGTAGGGGCTCGCGTTCTCGAGCGCGATCGCGGCCTCGAGGGTCGGGACCCGGACGATGCTCAGCACCGGTCCGAAGATCTCGTCGCTCGCGGCCGGGCTGCCTGGGGCGACGTGATCGAGGACCGTGGCGCCCATCCAAAACCCACCTTCGTCGCCCTGCTTGCCCCGGCCATCGACGAGGACCGTGGCCCCTGCCCGCTGCGCGCCCTCGATGTAGCCGGTGATTCGCTCGATGCTCGCGGCGTTGGTCAGGGCCCCGTGATCGGTGCCCGGGACCAGCTTGGCGGCCCGCTCGACGATCGCCGCGACGATGTGATCGACGTCGCCGACCGCGACGAGGTTGGCCGCGGCCATGCACCGCTGGCCCGAGCAACCGGTGAACGAAGCCACGACGTTCTCGGCGGTCAGCTCGACGTCGGCGTCGGGGACCACGATCAGGTGGTTCTTGGCGCCGCCCAGACACAGCGCCCGCTTGCCGGCCGTGCACGCCCGGCCGTAGACGCTGCGGCCGACGGCCGTCGAGCCCACGAACGCCAAGGCCTTGATGCCCGGGTGATCGCACAGGGCCTCGACGGTGGCCTTGCCGCCGTGGACGAGGTTGAACACCCCCGTCGGCAGGCCGGCCTCGACGAACAGCTCGGCGAGGCGAAGCATCGATAAGGGCACCTGCTCCGAGGGCTTGAGCACGAAGCAATTCCCGCCGACCAGCGCCTGCGGGAGCATCCACAGCGGGACCATCAGCGGGAAGTTGAAGGGCGTGACCCCAGCGACGACCCCGAGCGGCTCGTGGATCAGCTGGCAGCTGACCCCGCGGCTGACGTCGAGCTGCGCGCCGGCGGCCATGTTGGGCAGCGAGCAGCCAAACTCGACGCACTCGATGGCCTTGTCGACCTCGGCGAGCGCCTGGCCGTAGACCTTGCCGTTCTCGTGCGAGATCAACCACGCCAGCGCCTCGCGCTCGGCCTCCATCAAGCTGCGCAGGCGGTAGAGCACCTGCGCGCGCTCACGCATCGGCGTCTCGCGCCACGACTCGAACGCCGCGCTCGCGGCTTGCACCGCCCGATCGACGTCCTGCGCCCCGGACATCGGCACCTGGCTCATCGCCCGGCCGTAGCGCGGGTTGAGGACCTCGAGGGTCTCGCCGGCGGCGGCGTCTTGCCACTCGCCGCCGATCCAGTTTTGCGCCGGGGCGGTGGCTTGGAACGCGTAGCTGACTGCTGAGAATTTTCCGATGATCTGGCTCATGATGGGGCCTTGTCCTGGCGCTCGAGCTGGGTTGAAGCGTGTTTTAATTTCATCAGCGCCCAATAGACGCCGCCGCCGAGCAAGAACCCGACGAACCACGCGTAGGCGTAGATCCGGTCGAACACCGGCGGGTATTGGGGCATCCAATAGATCCGCACGCCAGCGACGTTGGCGAAGCCGATCACGTTGGGCAGCACGGCGACCACCAAGGCGATGATCGCCGCGGGGTTGAAGCCGTGCACGTAGCTGTAGGGACCATGGCGCTGGTACAGCCCCTCGAGGTCGAGCTCGGTCCGGCGCAGCAAGAAGTAGTCGGCGATCAGGATCCCGCCGATCGGCCCGAGCAGCGCCGAGTAGCCGACCAACCACGTAAAAATGTAGTCGCCGGTGCTCTCGAGCAGCTTCCACGGGAAGATCGCGACCCCGACCCCGGCCGTCAGGTAGCCCCCGAGCCGGAAGCTGATCTTGCGCGGGTTGACGTTGATCATCGCGTTGGCCGGCGAGACCACGTTGGCGGCGATGTTGGTCGACAAGGTTGCGACGGTCAGCGCGACCAGCGAGAGCACGACCGACATCCCTCCGCCCATCTTGCCGAGCAGCACGGTGGGATCCCAGACCGCCTCGCCGTAGATGACCACCGTCGCCGAGGTCACGGCCACGCCGATGAACGCGAACAAGGTCATGGTCGTCGGCAGGCCGAGCGCCTGGCCGAGGATCTGATCGCGCTGCGACTTGGCGTAGCGCGTGAAGTCGGGGATGTTGAGCGACAGCGTCGCCCAAAACCCGACCATCGCCGTGAGGCTGGGGAAGAACACCCGCCAAAACTCGCCCTCGCGCGCCTGGCCGGGGCCGAACTTGCTGGGGGTCGAGAGCATCGGGCCGAAGCCATCGGCCTCGACGTAGGCCCAGCCGAGCAGGGCGAGGCCCATGACGATCAAAAACGGCGCGGCGGCGCTCTCGAGCGCGCGGATCGACTCGACGCCGCGGTGGATGATCAGCACCTGCAAGGCCCAAAACGCCAAGAAGCAGGCGAACTCCACGGCGTTGATGCCCAGCACCGGCAGATCGGAGAGCGCGTGGAGATCGGCGCTGACGGCCACGTCGAGCAACGCGAAGATCGCCGCGCCGCCGACCCATGTCTGGATGCCAAACCACCCGCAGGCGACCAAGGCACGCAGCAAGCTGGGGATGTGCGCGCCGTTGATGCCAAAGCTCGCCCGCGCGAGCACCGGGAACGGCACGCCGTACTTGGTCCCGGGGTGGCCGTTCAAGATCATCGGCGCGAGCACGACCACGTTGCCGAGCATGATCGTCAAGACCGCCTGCCCCCAACTCATGCCCTCGGCGATCAGCCCGCCCGCGAGCATGTAGGTCGGCACGCAAACGACCATGCCGACCCACAAGCTGGCCATGCTCAGCACGGACCAGTGGCGATCCTTGACCAAGACCGGCCGGATGTCGTCGTTGACCAGGCTCGGATCCGGGTCGCGCAGGCGAAGGTCTTGCTCGGGCACTAGCCCTCCTCGGGCTGGGGCAGCTTGCGCTCGACCGGCGTATGCGCCAACCCGCCGAGCCGGTTGCGACGCTGCTGCGCGGCCCAATACGGCGCATGGCAGGGCCGATCGACGTAGCGCCCGGTCCCCCGCTCGGTCCGCAGCTGGCCGTCGTCGTAGACCACCCGCCCGCGCGAGAGCGTGTAGGCCGGGTTGCCGACGACCTCCATGCCCTCGTAGATCGAAAAGTCGATGTTTTGGTGGTGGGTCGCCGCCGAGATGGTCCGGGTCTTGTTGGGATCCCAGACCACGATGTCGGCCTCGGCCCCGACCCGCAGCGAGCCCTTGCGCGGGAACACATTGAAGATCTTGGCGGCGTTGGTCGAGGTCACCGCGACGAACTCGCTGGGCGTCAACTTGCCGGTGCGGACCCCGTGGTGCCAGAGCACGGCCATGCGATCCTCGACGCCGTTGGTCCCGTTGGGGATCTTGCGAAAGTCGCCGACGCCCATGCGCTTTTGCGGCGTGCAAAAGCAGCAGTGATCGGTCGCGGTGGTCTGCAGCATGCCCGAGGCGAGCCCGGCCCACAGCGCCGCTTGGTGGTGCTTGGCCCGAAACGGCGGGCTCATGACGTGGTGCGCGGCCCGATCCCAGTCGCCGTCGCGGTAGACCGAGTCGTCGATCACCAGGTGCTGGGCGAGGACCTCGGCGTAGACCCGCTGGCCCTCGAGCCGGGCTCGGGTCACGGCCTCGAGCGCGTCGATGCACGAGGTGTGGACCAGGTACAAGGGCACGCCGAGCAGCTCGGCGATGCGGATCGCCCGGTTGGCGGCCTCGGCTTCGACCTCGGGCGGGCGCGAGAGCGGGTGGCCCTCGGGGCCCGTGATGCCGGCCGCGAACACCGACTGTTGCAGGGCCCAGACCAGCTCGCCGTTCTCGGCGTGGACCGTGCACAGCGCCCCCAGCTCGCCCGCGCGGCGAAAGCTGCTGATCAGCAGCTCGTCGTCGCACATGATCGCGCCCTTGTAGGCCATGAAGTGCTTGAAGCTGTTGACCCCGTGCTCGCGGGTCAAGATCTCCATGTCGGCCTCGACGCTCGCGTCCCACCAGGTCACCGCGACATGGAAGGAGTAGTCGCAAGCGGCCTTCTCGGCCCAGCCCCGCCACTTGCGGTAGGCGTCGAGCATCGGCTCGCGCGGGGCCGGGATCACGAAGTCGATGATCATCGTGGTCCCGCCGGCCGCGGCCGCCGAGGTCCCGGTGTAGAAGTCCTCGGACGCGACCGTGCCCATGAACGGCAGCTCCATGTGGGTGTGCGGATCGATGCCGCCGGGCATCACGTAGGCCCCGCCAGCGTCGATCACCCGCGCGCCGCTCGGGCCCGCGAGGGCCTCGCCTGGCTGGCCAATCTGGACGATGTGCTCGCCCTCGACGAGCAGGTCGGCGCGACGTTCGTCGTCGGCGGTGACTAAGGTTCCGCCGCGGATCAGTACGTGATTTGGCATCATCGGGCTCCTTTTTAGATCTTGGTTAGCTCGTCGTAGGCCTCGGGCCGGCGGTCGCGGTAGAACTGCCAGGTCGAGCGGACCTCGTCGATCATCGACAGATCGATGTCGGCGATCACCAGCTCGTCGTTGTCCTCGGAGCCGGTCGCGATGAACTCGCCGCGGGGATTGACGAAGTAGCTGGTCCCGTAGAACTTGCCGATCTCCCACGGCGGCTCGACGCCGACCCGGTTGATCGCCCCCACGAAGTAGCCGTTGGCGACGGCGTGGGCGGGCTGCTCGAGCTTCCACAGGTACTGCGAGAGCCCCGCGACCGTGGCGCTGGGGTTGAACACGATCTCGGCGCCGTTGAGGCCGAGGCAGCGGGCGCCCTCGGGGAAGTGGCGGTCGTAGCAGATGTACACGCCGACCTTGGCGTAGCGCGTGTTGAACACCGGGTAGCCGCCGTTGCCGGGCTTGAAGAAGAACTTCTCCCAAAACCCGGCGACCTGTGGGATGTGCTGCTTGCGGTACTTGCCGAGGTAGCTGCCGTCGGCGTCGATGACCGCCGCGGTGTTGTAGTAGACCCCACGCATGGCCTTCTCGTAGATCGGCACGATCAGCACCATCGAGTGCTTCTTGGCGTAGGCCGCGAGCCGCTCGGTGGTCGGACCAGGGACCGGCTCGGCCGACTCGTACCAGCGCGGATCTTGGCTCGGACAAAAATACGGGCCGTTGAACATCTCTTGCAGACACAGGATCTGCACGCCCTTTTCGCCTGCCTCGTCGATCAGCGGGAGATGCTTTTGGACCATCGCCTCGCAGATCTCGGCGACCGGGCGGGTCTCGTCATTGATCGGGTTGGAGCACTGAATCAGCCCGCAGCGTACGGTATCGGCCATGTTGTCTTCTCGCTCTGTCCTCGGGTTGGGGAACCTGCCCACCTTACAGCGCAGGGCGCGTTGGAGACAAGCGCGCTGAACCAACGCAAACGGGGGCCCGAAGGCCCCCGTTTACGAGTTTGTCCGAGTCTGAGCCAGGCTCAGTTCTTCTCTTCGAACTCAGCGTCGATCACGTCCGAGTCGCCCGCGCCCTCGGACGCGGCGTCCTCACCCGGGCCACCGCCCGGATCGAAGCCGGCCCCCGGCTCGGCGCCAGGCTGGCCCTGACCCTGGCCGTACATCGCCTGGGCGAGCTTGTGCGAGGCCTTGGTCAAGGACTCTTGCGCCGCGGCGACGCGAGCCTCGTCACCGGACTCGAGGGCTTCCTTGGCCGAGGTCAACTCGGTCTCGACCTCGGTCTTGGCGTCGGCCGGGAGCTTGTCGCCGTTCTCCTCGAGCAGCTTCTCCATCTGCAGGATGGTCGCGTCGAGCTTGTTGCGGTTCTCGACCGCCTCACGCCGCTTGGTGTCCTCTTCCTCGTGGGCCTTGGCGTCGTCGACCATCCGCTCGATGTCGGCCTCGGACAGGCCCGAGCTCGCGGTGATCGTGATCTTCTGCTCCTTGCT
>Ga0114946_10001742_pt1 | contig 14999 bp, 6 predicted proteins | sample WalLakDeSediment_FD_88676 | JGI IMG/M metagenome (GOLD analysis project Ga0114946, IMG submission 88676) | Lake sediment microbial communities from Walker lake, Nevada to study Microbial Dark Matter (Phase II) - Walker Lake 11/02/13 Deep Sediment | ecosystem: Environmental > Aquatic > Freshwater... | reverse complement strand
TCGAAACCGCCGAAGGCGGCCAGCCACACCGGGCGGCCGGACCAGGCGGCCAGCGGTCCGCCGGCGAACGCGCCCGCGCGTGAGCGCGCGGGCGCGCGCACGAGCGCGCGCGCGAGCGCGAAGCCCAACGCGCCCCAGCCGGTGCCGACGGCGACCACGCCGAGCGCCAACACCAGGAGCGTCGCGGGGATGAGCACGATGGTGAACGCCATGGTCACCGCGGCGATCGACCCGACGAGGAACACCAGCACGCCCAGCGACGCCGACACGGGGAAGTGGCGCCCCGCGGCGTCGGCCATCGCGTCGAGTCGCCGGGGCGCCCAGCGGGCCCAGGCGGCCGCCAGCGCGGCGGTGGCCAGCGCCTGCAACAGCACCCGCCACCAGCCGCCACGGCGCGGCTCGACCGCGCCCGCGGGAAGCCCCAGCCCGACCGTGACCTCGCCCTCGACGAGCGCGTCGGGGTGGCGCTCGAACGCCGCTCCCGCGCCCACGTCGCCGCGGACCACGGCCCACGGACCCAGCCGCAGCTCGCCGTCGGGGGCCAGCACGTCGCCCATGACCAGACCATCGATCGTCAGCTCGCCGCCCAGGAGCAGCACCGGCCCGTCGGTCCGCGAGCCGGGCGCCAGCAGCACCTCGCCGCCCGTGATCAACAGCGCGCCCGCCTGCCGCGCGCCGTCGACGACCACGTGGCGGTCGGATCGGACCCAGGTGACGCCGAGCAGTGCGTCGTCGCAACCGGCGAGGAGCAGGGCGAGCAGGGCCAGCACGAGCGCCGACCGTCGCGCCCCGCGCCCCGGCCGTCGCCGCTCGCCCGCGGCCACCGAGCGGCCTGCCGGCCGCCTCACGCCGCCGCCCCCGGCCGCGGCCGCGGCCACACGATGACCACCAGCAGCACGAGGAAGGCGGGCAGGGCCACCCCGTTCACCAGCGCGACGTGGCGCTCGAACGGGACGTCGGCCGCGGCGAGCCGCAAAGCCAGCGCGGTGGCGAGGAAGGTCGCGGTCCATGCCGACGCCGCCACGCCCAGCGCGGCATGCAGGCCGATGGTGTCGGGCGTCGAGAGGTCGGCCCACACCGCGAAGGTCACCACCGTGTAGAGGCTGACGGCTACCGCGTAGAGGATCGGGATGCCGAGCGCGCTCCCGTCACCGAGGCCGAGCTGCGCGTCGAACTGGTAGCCGAGGTGCACGAGCACGAACGCGGCGAGCACCCAGGCCAGCAGGGCGCGCTCGCCAAGCGCGGCGTAGAGCGTCCCCCCGACGAAGGCCGCGACGACGTGGGCCGCGGCGATCGTCATGCGCGGACCCCATTCGGCCGCGCGCCACGTCTCGGCCACGTAGAACGGCGTGTCGACGAGGCGCAGGAACCCGAGGCTGTCGACGAAGAACACGACGAACAGCAGCGCCAAGACCGCCAGCAGCCGGCCCCGCGCGTCAGCGCGGGCACGCGCGTCAGCGCGGGCACGCGCGGCCGCCTGGACGCTCGGGGCCGCGTTCCCCTCGCCCACGCCCCCGCGCGTCAGCGCGGGTCCGCGCTGACGCGCGGACCCGCGCAGGTAGCGCCCGATGCCGAACGCGGGCCGCTCGTGCTGCCGCGACCAGGCGCGCACGAGCGGCAGGTCGCCCCACGCGAGCAGCGCGAGCGCCGCCGTGCCCAGGAGCATGCCCACGGTGAACGTCCGCGCCAGGGGCTCGATCGTCCAGTCGCCGCTCCCCAGCGGCGCGAAGGCGTACGCGATGGCCGTCACGCCCGCCGCCGCGAGGCCCCGGCGCCGGACCGGCACCAGGTGGACGGTGAGCGCGAAGGTCACGGGCACGCCGACCCCCAGAGCGAGCGCGGTGAGCAGCACCCAGGCGAGGAAGGCGCCGTCGCTGGTCACCAGCGGCGCGAGCACGGTCAGCAAGGTCTGCCCGGCGACGACCACGGTGGCGATGCGCAGTCCGAGGACGAGATCGCGGCCCACGCCGGAGCGCCCCATCCACAGGCCCACCGCGACGGCCACCACGGCGGTGACGATCGCGAGCAGCGCCATCGCGCCCGCGACCCGGGCGTCGTCGAGGCCGACGAGCCGGCGACCGAGGTCGGTGACGCCGAGCTGGACGAAGGTGACGTTGTAGGCGTAGCCGGCCGCCATGAAGGCCACGAAGACGGCGATCCCGGCCGCGGTCACGCCGCGCGCGACGTGACCGCGCGGTGTCGACCCACGCGGGGCGTCACGAATGGCGTCGGAGGTGGCGGCCACGCCCCACGATACGCAGCGGGAACGATGAAGCGCTGCGGTTGCCCTCCTCCGCACCAGCGGGGCTCAGCCGCGGTGGACCGACACGGGTTCGCCCCAGTCGGACAACTCCGCCCGATGGCTGAGCAACCACACCTGCCTCCCCCGCGCGGCGGCCGCGCGCAGCGCCGCTCGCAGCGCCGCCGAACGCTCCTCGTCCCAGTTGAGGAGGGGGTCGTCGAGCACCAGCGGCAGCGCGACGTCGTCGGCCATCAGGTCGGCGACCGCGAAGCGCAGCGCCAGCGCCAGCTGGTCGCGCGCACCCTGCGAGAGCTGCGCGGCGGCGAGCGGGCGGCCGTCGGGCTCGATCACCTCGGCCTGGAGGGTGTCGTCGAGCCGAACGCGGCGCCCGCTGACGCCGCCGAAGGTCGCCAGCTGCGCCGACGCCGCAGCCTCGAGCCTGCGTGCGTGGCCAGCACGGAAGCCCTCCGCCGCCGCCGCCAACTCGCGCGCCGCCAAGGCCAACGCGTCGCGCTCCAGCGTCCAATGCGCCACCTCGGTGCGGGCGTCGGCGATCTCCAGCTCCGTGGCCGCCACGTCGACCGGATCCGACCCCTGTGCCCGCGCCAACGCCTCCTGCGCCGCGGCCGCGGTGTCCCGGGCCGCCTGGGCCGACCGCTCCGCCTCCTCCGCGGCGGCCCGCGTCGCGGCGAAGGCCCCCTCGATCCCCGCACGCGCGGCATCGTCGGACCGCGCCGGCGCAAGCTCGGCGGGCGGGAGCGACGGGTGCGCGACCACCAGCTCGCGCCACCGCCTCAGCGTCTGCGCCGCCTCCCATCCGGCCGCCTCGGCCGTGGCCGCCAGCGCAGCCGCGTCGTTGGCGCCGACGGCGCTCAGGTGGGCGTCGAGCCTCGCCGCCGCCGCTTCCGCATGGGCGACCGCCTCGGAACGCAGGCGCCAGGCCTCGCGCAGGCCGCCAGGGTCGGCGGGGAGGTCCTCGCCGGTCGCGCCGCGCAGGGCCTCGGCGCGCGCCGAGGCGACGGCCTCGCGGGCCTCCACCGCGGCGGTTTCCTCGGTCAGGACGGCGCGCTCGTGCTCGCGCGCGACCCGGACCGCCTCCTCCTCCGCGCGCTCGCGCCTCAGGCGCGCCTCGTTCCGGCGCGCCGCCGCCTCGTCGGCACGGACCGCCGCCTCGCGCCATGCGCGCCAGGTGGCGCCTCCGACGCGCGCCAACCAGGCATCGAGCTCCGCGACGGTGGCGGCGTCGCCCAGCGCGCCCTGGTCCCTGGCCCAGGCCCAGGCCCGCGCGCCGTCCGGACCGGCGCCGGACGCGGGGGCGTCGTCGCGCAGCGCGGGCACGTCCGGCACGCCGCGCGCATCGACCACCGGCCCGCCCTCCGCCGCCCCCAGGGAACGGGCCGCCGCGTCGGCGCGCTCCACCGCGTCCGCGAGCTCCGCCGTGCAGCGCTCGAAGCGCTCGTTGGCGAGGCCGAGGTCGACGTCGTCATCGGCGCCCGCCTCGATCAGCGCGTCGCGCCACGGCGACCAGCGCTCACGGAACGCTGTGGCGCCGGCGCGCACCTCGTCCAGCCGGGCGGCCGCCGTCCGCTCTCCCGCCGCGAGCTCGGCCAGGTCGTCGCGACGCACCTCGAACGCCTCGCGCCTCCGCGCCAACTCGCGCCTGCGATCGTCGTCTCCCGCCAGCAGCGCCTCACCGGCCCTCTCCCGAGCGTCCAGCCGTCGACGCGCGCGCGTCAGGGCGGGGCGGTGGGGCCACGCGACGAGCCACACGAGCCCGGTCGCCGCGGCCACGCCCCAGGACCAGCCGCTCTCGAGGCTGGCCACCGTGGCCACGCCCCACCCCGCGCCGACGGCGGCCAACGCGCCGATCCAGCGCCACGGCGCCCAGGCGTCCGGACCCTCCTCGGCGCGCGCGAACGCGATGAGGTCCGACGCGGCATCCGGCGCCAGCTGCGCCACCTCGCCGAAGCGCTCCTCGGCCTCGTCCAACCGCTCGCGCCACCCCCGCCATGCGGCCTCGGCCTCCTGCAGTCGCGCCGCCCAGGCCGCGACCGCTACGCGGTGGCCGCGCAGCTCGGCCCGCTGGTCGTCGTCGAGCCCGGCGAGCGCGCGGACCGGCTGCAGCTCCGCGGCGGCTGCCAGTGCCCGGGCCCGCTCGCGGCGCACGGCCCCCAGGCCGTCGCGCCAGCGCCGCGCCGCCGACTCGGCGGCGGCGACGGTCGCGATGGCCGTGACGTCCGAGCCGGCAACGTCCGAGCCGGCGCCCGCCGAGCCGGCGCGGTCGCCGGGGCGTCCTGCAAAGCCGTCGTCCGCAGCGTCGAGCGCCCGCTCCGCCGCCAGTGCCGCCGCGACGACGTCGTGCACCTCGCGCAGCGCCGCGTCGCGCGCCGTGCGCGCGGCGGCCAACCTCCGGGCGGCTCCCGCCCGCGCGTCCTCCGCACTAGCCCATGCCGCCATGCGCTCCTCGAGGCCGCGCGGGTCGACGCCGGCCAACTCGGGATGGGTCTCGCCGGCGAGGCCACGGGCGGCCACCAACGCGGCGTCGAGCGCGGTGGCCGACGCCGCGGCGCGCTCGAGCTCGCCCGCGCGCCGCAGCGCGCGGGATGCGGCCTCGCGCAGGTCGACCCACGCGCGCTGCGCGTCGGCCGCGGCCCGCAGTCGCCGGGCATGGGCGGCGGCCTCGCGGGCGGCGGCAGCGCTCTCCTGCGCCTCGCGCTGGATGCGCGCGAAGGCATCGGCCTCGTCGCGCCCCGTGGCCCAGCGTGCCTCCAGGTCGCGCAGGCGCGCCTCGGCGAGCTCCAGCGCCTGGTCGCTGCGACCGTCGCGGGTCAAACCGGGCGCCAGGCCCTTCAGGCGCCGCGTGCAGCCGCGCAGCGCGGCCTCCAGGCGCGCCTCCGCTTCCTGCGCCGTGCCGCCGCCTGCACCTGCCAGCAGCGCCTGCACGCGCTGTCCCAGGCGATGGGGTGGTCCACCGAGGTCGCCCTGGGCGACCACGAAGGTCGACAGCATCAGCGCGGCGTCGTCGATCCCCACCGTCGCCCGCAGCCAGTCGAGGTAGGCGCTCGCCTCGCGCCGGGCGTTCGGGTTGTGCTCGACCTCGACGACCGTCTCGTCGCCATCGGGGCCGTGGTGGACGACGCGCACGCGGTGGGTCGCGAAGTCACGGAAGACGGTGGTGCGCCGGTCGCCGCGGCGCAGGCTCACCTCGCCGCGGTGCGGACCGCCGTCGAACGCCCGGAAGCGGCCCCAGGTGAAGCCCGCGGGCTCCTGCAGGTGGGGCAGCCCCCACACGGTCGCCACCAGGCCCGCCACCGCGGTCGACTTGCCGGCCTCGTTGGGGGCGACCCAGGTCGCCAGCCCCTCGGGGAAGGCGATCTCCAGGTCGCGGTGGCAGCCGAAGCCCTGCAGCCGCAGCCGCTCGAGCCGCAGCGGCACGCTCACGCGTCACCCGACAGCGCGTGCAGCCCGTGCCGCAGCGCCCGCGTGACGACCGCGCGCTCGCGCTCGTCGGCCACGGCCTCGAGTCGCGCGCGCAGCCGCCGGACGAACTCGCCGCGCACGGTGGGCTGTGCCGCCCAGCGTGCCAGCAGCTCGGGCGCGATGCTGGTGGTCGCGTCGTCGACCTCGAGGACCAGGAACGCGTCGCCGGCGCGCTCGGCCAGCCGCACCGGATCGACCTCGAACGCCAGGGCGCCGACGAGCCGGACGCGCCCCCAGGTCGCCGCCGTCCCGAGGCCGCGCAGGTGCGCCGCCAGCGTGTCCACGTCGTCGAAGGCGCCGACGTCGACGTCACGGGTCCACACCGGCGTGACGTCGGCCGGGACGCGCCGCGTCCGCGCACCACCGCGGCCGACCTCGACCAGCGTCCAGTGCGCGGCGCCCGCGTCGCTCGGCCCCTTGCCGCCCACGCAACCGGGGTAGACGGCCAGGCCGCCGCCCGCGAGCGCGACCTCCTGCGGCACGTGCAGGTGACCGAGCGCGACGTAGGCGAAGCCGGCCTCGGCGAGCGCACGCTGGTCGAGCGGCAGCGAGCGGCCGCCGCCGAACGGGTCGCCCGGCCGCACGTGCGGGCCGACCAGGGTGCCGTGGAACGCCGCCAGCGCGATGCCGCCCTCGCCGCGAGGGAACGCGCGCAGTGGCTCGAGCGCCGGCGTGACGCCGCCCACGTACGCCAGCGAGGTCACCTGCACCCGTTCCCCCGCCAGCCACAGGTCGGCCACCGGGCCGGGGTCGGGCCGGGTGACGAGGATGCCCGGCCATTCCGACGACGCGCGACGGTAGACCGACTGCGCGTAGGTCAGCTCGTCGTGGTTGCCCGGAACCGTGACCAGCGCGATGCCCGCGGCCGCCAGCCGGCGCAGCTGCGCCAGCGCCTCGGCGACGAGCGCTGGCTCGGGCCGGTACGACTCGAACAGGTCGCCCGCGATGACCACCAGTTCAACGCGCTCGGCGATGGCGAGGTCGACGGCCTGGCCGAGCAGCGCGTCGCGCCGGCGGCGGACGCTGGCGGCCACCTCGGCGGGCAACCCGCGCGGCGTCCAGCCCAGATGCAGGTCGGCCAGGTGCAGCAGGCTAGGCATCGGCGACCAGGTTACCCGCGGGCGCGCGCCCGCGCGGTGCGCGCCCGCGCGTAGCGCGGACCCGGCCCGCGGCACCACGCCGCGTCATGGGGGTCGGGCGCCCGCGGCAGCGGCGGCAGCGGCGGCGGCGCAGACACCAGCGACGCGTCGCAGGCGACCTCCTCGTGCCGCACCCCAGCGACCGTGAGGGCGTCGTCCAGCACGGCCCGCAACCCACCGTTGGCGCCACCGCGATCGCTGACGAGCAGGAGTTCGCGCGCGCGGGTGAACGCGACGTAGGCCAGCCGCCGGCGCTCCTCGAGTTCGCGCCGTGCAGCGGCGGCGGCGGCCAGCCGGTAGCCCGCCGGTACGTCCCGGCCGCCGCGCCCATCGGGCCAGCGCAGCGCGAAGCCCACGCGCGGGTCGAGCAGCACGTCGTCGCGGTCGCGACCCCCGCCACCGGCGAGGTCGGCCACCACCACCGCGGGCCACTCCAGGCCCTTGGCGGCGTGGATGGTCAGCAGCGCGACGGCGCCGCTGGCGCGCAGCGGCGGGCGCGGCACCCTCACCCCGGCGGCGACCAGGCGCTCCAGGCGGCGCACGACGCCGAGCGCGTCCGCGCTCCCCTGCTCGAGCCGCTCGAGCAGGTCGACGACGCCGTCGTGGTCGGCCACCCGCCGCGGGCCCTCGGGGAGGTGGCTCAGGGTCGCGCGGAAGCCGCAGCGGTCGTCGGCGAGCAGGGCCAGCTCACTGGCCCGCGCGCCCGCGGCGCGGGCCCCGCGGAGGTCGGAGAGCAGCGCCCCGGCGTGGGCGAGGGCGGCCTCGTGCGGGCCCACGGGCACGGACGGGAGTCGGCGCCACCAGGGCCGCTGCGGACCGGGCGCGGCGGCGTCCTCGTCCCCGCGGACCGCACCCTCGAGCAGCCCGCTGGGTTCGGCGGCCACGAAGCGCACGACGTCGGCGTCGTGGGCCGCGACGTACGGCGACCTGAGGAGCGCGGCCACGGCGACGCCGTCGGTCGGGTCGACCACGGCGCGCAGCAGGGCGCGGACGTCCGACGCCACGCGGGTGGCGAGCACGTCGCCGCCGCCGGCGTTGAGGACCGGCACGCCGAGCGCCGGCAGGCGGGCCTCGAGCAGGGCCAGGGTGGCGTGACCGCGGGCGAGGATCGCCACGTCGCCGAAGCCGAGGGGGCGAGTGCCCGCGGGGCCGTCGGCGATCGCGATCGGCGGGTCGGCACGCACCCAGCCGAGGATCGCGGATGCGATGGCGTCGACCTCGGCGGCCGCCAGCTCCGACGAGCGGGCGCCCGACGCCCGCGCCACCCGCTGGTAGCGCACGGTGGTTGGCAGGTCGGCCGGGCGTTCGCGAGCTGCCGCCAGCGGGCCCGCGTCCGGGCCCAGCGCGCGGTCGAACACGCGGTTGACGACCTCGACCAGCTCGCCGTGGCTGCGGTAGTTCGTGCCGAGCGCCACCGTGCGGCCGCCGGCCTCTGCCGCGACGCTCCCCTGCAGGTCGGCGAGCACGGCCGGCTCGGCGCCGCGGAAGCCGTAGATCGACTGCTTCGCATCCCCCACCGCAGTCAGCGGCGCATCCACGGCCCGCAGCGCCGCGAGCAGCCGCGCCTGGGTGGGGTTGACGTCCTGCACCTCGTCGACCAGCAGCGCCCGCCAGCGCCGGTGCACGTGGGCACGCACGTCCGGGTCGTCGAGCGCGCGCAGCGCGTGCGTCTCGAGGTCGGCGAAGGAGAGCGCCTTGGCGCGCCGCTTGCGTTCGTCGACGATCGCCAAGGCGGCCTCCAGGGCGCCGCGCAGCTGCGCCACGATGACCGCCGCGCGGTCGTCGAGCGCCGACCATACGAGGCCGGCCGGCCCGTCGCCGTCGTCCCACGCCTCCCGGGCGCCGTCGCGCAGGCGCCGCAGCGCGGCCTTGACCTCGCCCAGTTCGGGCCCGCGCCAGTCCTTCTTGGCGCCCCGGTGGGCGGCCAGCGCCGCCAGCGCGGACCAGGCGGCGGCCGCCTCGTCGGGATCGCCGTCGGGTCCGAGCTCGGCGATGCGCCGCGCCGCCGCGACCGCCTGCCGCCGAGCGACCTCGGCCTCGTGCCCCTCGGGTCCGACGAAGCCGCCAAGGAAGGCGACGGCCTCGCGCCAGGCGGCGTCGCCTACGGTGGCGTCGAACGCCGCCCGGCGGGCATCGTCGATCGCCGCCCGCACCGCCTCGGGTCCGATCGCCAGGGCGGCACGGGCGCGGGTGGGGTCGTCGAGCGCAGCCGCGATGGCGGCGCGCAGCAGTTCGTACGGGAGCCCGGCGACATGTGCGTCGTCCAGCCGCGCGAGCGCCTCGTCGAGCGCCTCGGCGGTCCACAGGGCGCCGTCGAGCTCGTCGACGACGCCGAAGTCGGGTGGCACGCCGGCGGCCTCGGGGTAGCGGCGGCACACGAGCTGCGCGAGCGCGTGGATGGTGCCGATCGGCGCCGCCTCGACCTCGGCGAGCGCGTCGGGGTCGAGACGCGCACGCGCAGCGGCGCCCGCCGACGAGACCGACTCGGCCGCCAGCGCCGCGCGCACGACCTCGCGCACGCGCGCGCGCAGCTCCTCGGCCGCGCGCCGCGTGAAGGTCACGGCGACCACCTCGAGCGGCCTCATGCCTGAGCGCAGGTGGTGCAGGTAGCGCCGCGCCAGCATGTGCGTCTTGCCCGTGCCGGCACCGGCGGTCACGACGACGCTGGCGGGCGCCTCGGCCGCCTCGCGCTGGCGCGGGTCGAGGCTCATCGTGCGCCGCCCTCGCGGGCGTCCGCCGGGGGTGCATCCCCGCCGTCGACAGCGGAGGCGTCTCCCGCGCCCGCCGGCGGCACGCGGTGGGTGGACGGCTTGAGGTCGAGGTGCGGCCCCTTGCGGCAAACCAGGTCGAAATCGCAGCGGCGGCAGACGTCCGGGTGCGGCTCGACGGGAAAGAAACCAACGCGCAGGCCGTCGCGCAGCCGGGTGAAGAGGTCGTCGAGCTCGTGCGGCTCGGGCGGCTGCGCGCGCACCTCGGTCATCTTGCGCAGCGACAGGTAGACGGCGCCGGCCACGCGTTCGCCGGGGGCGACCTGCGGCGCGGCCACCTCGCCGTAGAGCGGCAGCTGCAGGTCGAGCGTGGGCGCCAGCTCCGCGTCGCGGGCCCCCAGGGGCCGCCCGCTGCCGAGCTTGTAGTCGATCAGGCGCACGCCCTCGGGGCTACGGTCGACGCGGTCGACGCGACCGACGACGCGCCAGCCCTGCCACTCGCCCCGGAACCAGCGCTCGAGCGCGAGCACCTCGTGGTCGTCGGGCAGGAACGCCTCTGCGCTCACCAGCGCGCGCAGGTGGGCCAGGTGGTCGTCGCGCCGTCGCGCCCAGTGCGGGACGACGGCGGCGATGCCCTCCGCCCGTTCGGCCTCCGCGAAGGCCGCGTCGAGCGCCTCGGCGGCGAGCCGCCGCGCCTCGGCGCCAGAGCGCCCGACGGCGGCCTTCAGCGCGCCATCGAGCGCCGCGTGGTACAGCCGGCCCTCGAGCAGTGGCGTGAGCTCGGTGGCGCCCTCCTCCGGGGCCGACACGCCCCACACGCGACCGACCCACCACTTGAAGCGGCAGGTGCCGAGGTCGGTGAGCTGGGTGGCCGACCAGCGGCGCGCGTCCGGATCGACGCCGATGCCGACGAAGCCGTCGTCCGGGCCCCAGCGCGGTTCCGCCTCGCGCGCCAGTGCTTGGGCGTGCGCCCGCCGGGCGTGGGCGAGCACCGGATCGACGGCGTCCGGGACGACGTCCACGGCGCGCAGGGCAGCGGCACGAAAGGCCTGCGGCGACGACGGCGGCGGCTCGTCCGCGGGCTCGGCGACCACCCCGATCCGCGCCAGGAAGGGGCTGGGCAGCCGCGCGTCGCGACCCGTCTGGGACGGGACGCCGAGCCACAGTCGGTCGCCGGCCGCGCGCCACGCGCCCCAGAAGCGCAGGGCCTCGCCGCGGGCGAGGTCGCCGGCGCCGCGGAGGGGCACGCCAGCGGCCGACAACGCGGCGCGCTCGTGGAAGCCGAGCACGGGGTCGTCGGGGGTCGGCTGCGGCAGCGTGCCATCGACGGCGCCGAGCAGCAGCACGTGCCGCACGCGTGCGTCGGCGAGCGCCTCGAGCGGCCGCAGCGTCACCGCGGCCTCGCCGTCGCCCTCCGCCCCGGTCTCTGCCGCGGACGGGTCCGACGCTTCCCAGGCGTCCGCGTCACGCGTCGTCTCGGCCCGCAGCGCGTCGCGCAGGGTGGCGAGCACGGCGCCGCGGCGGACGCGGCCGTCCTCGTCGGCGACGTCGGCCAGCGACGCCAGGGCGTCGCGCCAGACGGCGCCGAGCAGCGGATCTGCGAAGGGGCCTTCGGTGTCGCCATCGGGTCCCGCGGGGTCGGCGACGGGCAGCGCGTCCATCGTCGCCGGGTCGACGCGCGCCGCGAGGCCGAAGCCCTCCCAACCCGTCGCGAGCAACTCGGACCACGCACGTGGGAAGGCCCGCTCGGGCCACGCGAGGGCGTCCGCGCTGGCGGCACCCGCACGCCGCCAGGCGCGCACGTCGTCCGGTCGCCAGCGGCGCACCAGGTCGACCTCGTCCGCCGTGAGCCGCGCGACGCGGGGGTGCGCCAGCCAGGCGAGCGTGGGCTCGAAGGCGCCCCGCTGCGCGACCGCCTCGAGCCACGCCATGACCGGTGCGGCCAGGACGGTCGCCGCCAGCGGCACCCAGCGCTCGACACGCAGGGGCAGGCCGGCGGCGCGTGCGGCGGTCCTGACGGGACCCGCGTACGCCGCGAGGTCGCGGCTGGCGAACACGACGTCGTGCGGCGGGACGCCGGCGAGCAGCAGCCTCTTCGCCTCGGCGACCGCCCAGCGCGCCTCGGCCTCACGCGTGGCCGGCGCGCGCGCGACGACCCGGGCCGGCGGCGCGGCCGCGCCCGCCCCGATGGCGTCGACCTCGATCCAGCCGCGCGCGCGGAGGCCGGCGCGCGCGGGGGCGTTGGCGTCCGTCCACGGCGGGTCGTGCGGCAGCACGACGACGCTGCCGGGCGCGGCGAGCGCGTCGAGCAGGTCGATCTCGTCCGGCTGCAGGTCGAGGTGCCCCAGGACCGCGATGGGCAGCGCCTCGATCTGGCCCCGACGTACCCGCTGCGCGGCCAACCGCAGCACCTCGGCGGGGTCGGCGAGGCCGTCGGCCGCCAGCGCGTCGCGGTAGCGGCGCGCCACCCTCCACCAGCGGGCGAGGCGGGGCTCGAGGCCGGCGGGCGGCGCGTCGAGGTCGGCGACGCGCAGCAGTTCGCGGACGGCGGGACCGGCGACGCCGGCGTGTCCGGCGGCGTCCTCGGCGACGCGCGTGGGGTCGGCCGCGGGGCCGTGCGCGGTCTCGGCGACGATCGCCGCGACCAGCGCGCGCCGCCGCACCAGCGGGTCGGCCACGACCAGCGGCGGCGTGCGGGCCCAGCGCTCGAGGGTCGTGCGCGGCCCGTCCCACCCGAAGGCGTGCGCACCGCGGTCCGAGGACACGAACACGCGCGCCTGCGCCGCCGCTGCCCGCCACGCGGGCGAGGCCGCGTGGTCGCGCCAGGCGGCCACCGGATCGCGCGCAAGGAGCAGGCGTCGGGGAGGATCCACGATGCCGCGAGCGTACCGCGGGGCCACGGGTCGCCCCAGCGGGCATGCCGTCGTCCTGCCGCCGGCCCGGTACGCTCGCCCGGTGACCCCCACGAGTGTCTCCCGCCTGCTACCCGGATTGCTGCTGGTGGCCGCCCTCGCGGGGGCCGCCTTCGCGTTGGCCCGGCTGCCCGGGGCCCAACTGCTGGGCCCGTTGGTACTGGCGCTGCTGCTCGGGGTGGCCCTGCGGGCGGCGCTGCGCCGGCCCCTGCCGGCGAGCGCGGCGGGCGTCGCCTTCTCCGCTCGCACGCTGCTGCGGCTGGGCATCGTGCTGCTCGGCGTGCGGCTCGACGCTCGTGCGCTGGTCGAACTCGGACCGTGGGTGCTGGTGGGCAGTGCGGTCGGGGCCGTCGTCGCGTTCGGGGCGATCGAGCTCGCGGGCCGCGCGTGGCGCGTGCCGACCGACCTGCGCCGGCTCGTGGGGATCGGGACCGCCATCTGCGGCGCGTCGGCGATCGCGGCGGCGCTGCCGCTGGTCCGGCGGGCGCCCGGCGAAAGCGCCACGCCCGGCGGTCCGGCGCCGGTGGCGATCGCGGCGATCAGCCTGCTCGGCACCGTCGGCGTGCTCGGCTTCGTGCTCGTGGACGCCGTCGCCGCCTGGCCGGCGGCCCTGCTGGCCGCGTTGGCGGGCGCGACGCTGCAGGAGGTGGGCCAGGCGGTGGCGGCCGGCGCCACCGTCGGCGGCGAGCACGCGCAGCTCGCGCTGTTGGTCAAGCTCTCGCGGGTGGTGTGGCTGGCGCCGGCACTGCTCGCGCTGGGCTGGTGGGCGCGCCGGACGGCGGTCGGCGAGAGCGCGGCGGCGGGCGAGGCCGCGGCGGCGCTCCGCCCGAGAGCCCGACCGCCCCTCGTTCCAGGGTTCGTGCTCGGCTTCCTCGCCCTCGGCCTGGCGACCAGCCTCGGCGTCGTGCCGCCGGCCTGGGTGGCCGGCATCGCCCTCGCGGGGACGGCCCTCACCGCCGCGGCGATGGCCGCCATCGGGCTGGGCGTCGACGCCTCGGCGATCGGCCGCTCGGGCCGTCAGGCGCTGGCCTTGGGCTCCGTCGGCTTCGCCGCGCTCACGCTCGCCATGGTCGGTTGGTACGCGGTGCTGCTGGGCTGATCGACGGCTGGTGACCGCGGCCCGCAATCACACGCGGTCAGTCTCGCGCGCCGGCATCGCCGCCGCGGCGGCTGCGGCGACGGCGTCGCGAACGCCCGCCCGCTCCGGCCTCGCCCGCTGCGCCGCCTGAGTGCTGCGGCGTGGGCGCGACGACCTGCGGCCGGGGCCGGGAGCCGCCGCCGGTGGGGCGACCGCCGCCGGCCGGGCGGGACTCGCCGGACGAGGCCCTGGCGGGCGGCCGGCCGCCGCCGGCAGGCGGCCGCGGCTGGCCGCCGCGTGCGCCACCGCCGCGGGCGCCTCCTCGCTGGCCGCCGCCGGCGATGCCGCCGCGCTGGAAGCGGCGCTCGTCCGCGTCGAGCCGGGCCGGCAGCGGGACTCCGTAGTCGAAGCCCTCGAGCCGCCGCCGCTCGATGCGCTCGCCGAGGACCTTCTCGATGCGGCGCACCATGTCGGCATCCTCCGAGCTCACGAAGGTGACGGCGTCGCCCTCGTGGCGCGCTCGGCCGGTCCGGCCGATGCGGTGGACGTACGCCTCCTCGGTGTCCGGCACGTCGTAGTTGACGACGTGGCTGACCTCGGCGACGTCGATGCCGCGCGCGGCGATGTCGGTGGCGACCAGCACGTGGACGTCGCCGCGGCGGAAGCCGTCGAGCGCCTCCTGGCGGCGCCGCTGCGACAGGTTGCCCTGGATCGAGCTGACGAACAGGCCGCCGCCATCGAGCTTCTCGGCGAGGCGCTTGGCGCGGTGCTTCGTGCGGGTGAACACCAGCACGCGCCGCGCGTCCCAGTGCCGCAGCAACGCGCGCAGCAGGTCGGTCTTCAGGTGCGCCTCCACCGGGTAGAGGGCGTGCGCGACGGTCTCGGCGGGCGCGCTGCGGTCCACCGCCACCGTGACGGGGTCGGTCAGCGTCTCGTCGACGAGGTGACGGATCGCCTCGGGCATCGTGGCCGAGAACAGCAGCGACTGGCGAGCGCGCGGGAGTTGGCGCAGGATGCGCCGCACGTCGGGCAGGAAGCCCATGTCGAACATGTGGTCGGCCTCGTCCAGGACCAACACCTCGACGCGCGACAGGTCGCCGTGGCCCTGGCTCAGCAGGTCGAGCAGGCGACCGGGGCAGGCGACGATGACGTCGACGCCGCGGTTCATGGCTTGGATCTGCGGGTTCATGCCGACGCCGCCGTAGACCGTGGCGCTCTTGATGCCGGTCGCCTGGCCGAGCTCGCCGAAGGCCTGATGGATCTGCTCGGCCAGCTCGCGGGTGGGGGCCACCACGAGGGCGCGGGTGACGCCGCGCTTCGGGTCGCGCACCAGCCGGTCGAGGATCGGCAGCGCGAACGCGGCGGTCTTCCCGGTGCCGGTCTGCGCCAGGCCCAGGACGTCGCGGCCGGCCATCACGTGCGGGATGGCCTGCGTCTGGA
>Ga0114946_10001741_pt1 | contig 15000 bp, 16 predicted proteins | sample WalLakDeSediment_FD_88676 | JGI IMG/M metagenome (GOLD analysis project Ga0114946, IMG submission 88676) | Lake sediment microbial communities from Walker lake, Nevada to study Microbial Dark Matter (Phase II) - Walker Lake 11/02/13 Deep Sediment | ecosystem: Environmental > Aquatic >... | reverse complement strand
GAAGAGCCGGCAGTAACCGCACCCGAAGTCGCTCAACTCCATGACTTTGACGGGAGCGTCAGGGGAGCCCTCATCATAGCCCATCTCCGAGATGCTAATGGACTGGTTGGCCTGCTCCTGGGGAGGTAGCCGGGGGCTGGTGGGGGGTGGTGCCGGATCAGGGCCACGATCTCCGAGGAGGGCCTCCACCAGGCTGTCGGGGGTTGGGGCTCGGGCCGCGGAGGGCTCGGAGGCCCGGGCGTCCTCTGCGGACAGGGCGTTCCCCGCCGCCCGAACACCCTCGGACTCGCCGGCGCAGGCGGCCAGGAGGGTAAGGAGGAAGAGTGCCGCATGGATTCGGTTCACAGAGGGTCCTTCGTGGGAGGATCAATGGTACCAGAGCCAGATGGAATATCGCTCCAGGGAGGAGACCCGTCATGGCCTCCCGGGTTCCAACGGCCCGGACTTGCCTCGCACCCACCGGGCTTCTCCTTCCTTGATCCAAGGACCGGGCACGGGCTCTTTGCCGTCCTGGAGGACGATGGTCTCGGAGATCTTGTCGTGGATGGCCTGGCGGTTGGGGTCCCAGAAGACCTGGGCGAACCCCAGCAGCCCCGTGGCGAACCCGGCGGCGTAGCCTCCCGCCCGCTCGAAGGAGAGCCAGAGGCTCAGGGGACGCTTGTCGATCATGACCACCCGGATCCGGAAGAGACGCTTGCCGACGCTGGTGCCCTTCCACCAGGCGTGGGTGATGGTGAGATAGAGGGCGCCCCACCCGAACCCCAGCCCCAGATCCTCCACCAGGTCCGTGAGCCACTGCAAAGGACTCCGGTCCTGGGCCTGGGCCAGCTCCTGCCGAGCGCGGCGGAGGGTGGTCCGGGACTCGTCCCTTTCCTCCCTCAAAGACTCCAGGGCGACGTTCAGCCTTCGGATGCTGTCCATGGCGGCAGGTGTCAGCTGTTCCTCGGGTTCCTCGGCTTGAGCCACCTCAGGAGCTTCCGGTGGGCCCTCCGGCACTGGGAGGGTGTCCTCCGGCGCCGCAGCAACCTGGGGCACTGTGGTCTCCGGTGAAGCCACTCCCCCCAACGCCTCCTCCAGGATGGCATCGATCCGGGCTTGGTCGGGGCCGGGTCCCGAGGATCTCGCAAGGACGACGACCAGGATGGTAACGGTCACCACCATGACGCCAAGGCACCCCACAGCGACCCGGAAGAATTTGCCCATGACGTCCCGGCCGGGCTTCCGGACCACCAGGCTCACAAGCAGGAGGGCGAACCCCACGGCAAGGGTGATGAACCCGATCCGGGTGAGGAGAGCGATGACCAGCAGATCCACCAGAATGGCCCCGAGGCGCTGCCAGGGCGTGGCCAGCGGTCTCCCCAGGAGGTCCGGGTGGACCGAGAAGGCGTACGGGGTAACGATGGAACGGGGGTCTTGACGCCGATCCACGACTCGACAACCTCAGAAGCTGGTGACAGGTCTGCTCCCGGAGAGCCCCGGGATCACCGCCTCCGGAAATAGTTGGCCAATAGGAGGCCTGCTGCCACTCCCAGGAGTACCGAGCCGGTCAGGATGCGGCTCTTGGGGCTGAAGCCGGACACTCGTTCCCGGGCCGTAGCCATCGCTTCCTCCGCCGCATCACCGGCGCGCCGGCCCAGGGTCCGGGGCGAGGGGAGCGGTGCGTCATCCCCCAGGGCCTCCGCCTTTCCTTCCCAGAACGCCTGGACGGCGTCCTCTTCTTCTTCCATCCCGCACTGGGGACAGGCCAGAAAGCCTTTGTCCCGGGCGGTGCGGTTGGGAAAGGCCATCTCCTCGCCGCAATCCGGGCAGGGCAGACCGGCCGGCAGCGGCGCGATGAGGTTGTAGAAGCCGCCCTTGGAGAGGCCCAGCTTCTCACTGATCTGGTTCACGCTTTCGTCCGACTCCCAGTAGAGGCGATTGGCATCTTCCAGGAGAACGTCGCGGTCCGACCGTTCGCTCGGCATGGTAATCCTCCTTTGCCTGATGTCTTGACCAAAGGTGGGTCCTCCAACAACATAGCCAAGCCCGGACGAGGAAGCGAGGAACCCGCGGTCCCGAAGGAGCTCTGGCGTTGAAGATCCCTGTTTCGCATGGACACCTGGAAGCCGCTCTGCGAGATCCGCCGGGGGAGGTGCGAGGAGGAGTCGTGTTTTGCCATCCGCACCCCCTGTATGGCGGCACCATGCACACCAAGGCCGTATACAGGGCGGCGGAGGCCCTGAATCTGGCGGGCCTGCGTGCCCTGCGGTTCAACTTCCGGGGTGTGGGGTGCAGCACCGGGACCTTCGACGACGGCATCGGGGAGGAGGAGGACGTCCGGGCCGCCCTGGGGTGGCTCAAGTTGGGGCTTCCTGACGCGCCCGTGGTGTTGGGAGGGGCCTCCTTCGGGTCCATGGTGGCCCTGGGCGTGGGGGTGGACGAGCCGGACGTGCTGGTTCTTGTGGCTCTCGGGCTGCCCATCCACGTATACGACTACTCCTATCTCGGCAGGACCAACAAGCCGGTGCTGGCCATCCAGGGGGAGCGGGACCAGTTCGGCTCTCCCCGGGAGGTGGAGGAGGCCCTGGCGAGACTCGGCGACCACGTCACCGTCCGGGCTGTACCGGGAGCGCGGCACCTCTTCCAGGAACATGTGGGGGAGCTTCAGGATATCCTGACGGGCTACTTCACCGATGGTCCGGGGAGACAGGCCCTTGACCGGTGGCATGAGGCGAGAGGAACCCGGGTCGAGGCGGCAGACCCCGGGGACGGATGATGGACGGCCGCATCGGGACCACCGGGGCTCACGGGGAGAGAGCGCCATGAGAGAGCGCCAGAGGATCCTGGGCAACCTGGAGGACCTCTACAAGGAGGCCTTTCGGAAGGCCGAAGCCAGGGGGAGCGAGGAGGAAATGACCCACCTGGACTTCGGGTACCAGCGGGACCAGCTCTACATGGAGGTGATGCTTGATCTTCGGGAGCTCCTGGCGGCCATGGAAGCGCCGTCGATCTCGGAGGAGAAGACCTCTTCTCTGTTGGAAAAGGCGCAGGCCTTGCGCCGCCTGACCCGCTTACGCTGATCACGAAAGGGAAGTCACGCCGTGAAGATCTATACCCGGAAGGGGGACGGGGGCGAGACCGGACTCTTCGGAGGCGGCCGGGTCCCGAAAGCCCATGTGCGCGTGGATGCCTGCGGGGACGTCGATGAGCTGAACGCGGCCCTGGGGGTCGCCCGGGCGGTGGTGGCCGATGAGGAGATCCGTACCAGGCTTTCCCGGATCCAGAACGACCTCTTTTCCCTGGGCGCTTCCCTGGCGACTCCGGGAGCGGAGGACGGCTCTGCCCGCCCCTCCACGCCGCCCCTTCCCACGGCCCGCGTCCAGGAGATGGAGGGCTGGATCGATGCTGCCTCCGACGAGACCCCGCCGCTGCGGAACTTCATTCTTCCGGGGGGGTCGGAAGGAGCGGCCACCCTTCATCTTGCCAGGACCATCTGCCGGCGGGCGGAGCGGGCGGTGGTGCGTCTCTCGCTGCGCGAGGCTGCGGACCCCGCGGTGCTCCAGTATCTCAACCGCCTGTCGGATCTCCTTTTCGCCATGGCGCGCCTGGAGAACCACCGAGCCGGAGTACCGGACGTGGTGTGGAACAGGGTGGCGGAGTGACCCCCAGGGGCTTGACGAAGATCCTGGGGGATGTAACCTGGCTCTGTAGCGAGTGGGTTCTCCTGTGAGCAGGAAGTACTGGAAGACCTCTTGGGAGGGGGAATGACATACATCATCGCTGAACCGTGCATCGGGGTGAAGGACGCTGCCTGCGTGGAGGTCTGCCCGGTGGACTGCATCTACGAGGGGGATGACCAGTTCTACATCCACCCCGAGGAGTGCATCGATTGCGGGGCCTGCGAGCCCGAGTGCCCGGTGCAGGCCATCTTCCCCGACACGGACGTGCCGCCGGAGTGGACCTCTTTCATCGAGAAGAACGTGACGTTCTTCGAGTGACGGCTATGCACTTCGCCGCAACCGTCCTGCGGAGGTCGGGAAGGGATGACGGCCTCCGCCGCTTCGTTCTCCCCCTGGCCTTTGTCGTGGTGGGCCTCGGTGGCTGCGAGTTACAGCCTCAGCCGGCGCGGCACCTCACGGTGCAGGGGCCAAACCCTCAGGACATGGCCCGGGAGGTGGAGGACATGCTCCACGCCTCGGCTGGGTCGTGGAACGCCGGGGACCTGGAGGGATTCCTGGACGACTACTGGAGGTCCGAGGAGTTGACCTTCTCGGGTTCCAGAGGAGTCACCCGGGGATGGGAGAGTGTGAGGCAGGGCTACCTGGACTCGTATTGGGCTCCCGGTGCGGCCAGGGACTCCCTCCGCTTCGAGGAGATGGAGGTCACTCCTCTGGGGGGTGGCTACGCCCTGGCCCTGGGGCGGTATGTGCTTTTTCGGCCGGAAGACGATGGGGCCGAGAGCTCCTCGGGCCATTTTTCCCTGGTGCTGCGGAGCATGGACGGGGAATGGAGGATCATCCATGATCACACCTCGGCATCGCCTCGGCCGGAGCCGATGCCGGAGGAGGAGTCCTGACCTGGAGGGATTCGGCTAGAGGCCGAGTTCCCGAAGACGGTCGAGGGACACGGTGCGGGCGGTTATCCCGCCTCCCGGGACGCTGAACACCGCATCGGCCCTGGCCTGCCGGCGGAGTCGGATCAGAAGCACTCCGGCGGTAACGGTGGCTGCTCCCAACAGGCTCACGAGGAATGCGCGAATGATGACCTCCCGTGCGATAGGGTTTGTCCTGGGCACCCATCCACTTTGATAGCAGGAAACATGCCCCGAGTCCTGGTCTGGGGAGGGGGCGGGAAGGCCGCCCGGTTGTTGGGATTTGCGGGTCCATGGACTCGGCCTCCATGACTCCCCTCCCTCGGAATTCCGAGGGTCGGCCCGTCCTTTCGTCGAATTCCCGAGGGGTCCCTCCCGTGCTCCCGGGAGAGCCCCGGCCGGAAGGGTTCGGCACAAGCCCCGCACTTCGCCAGATTTCGTGCAATTCAAGACACTGCCGCTGTTGCCGTTTTCACCCTTAGCCCCTGAAGGAAACCCGGTACAGGTATGGATCCAGATGCGCGGGAGAAGGCCAGGTTGGGTGATCCGGTGGCTCTGACCCGGATCATGGTGGCCATCCCCTCCGTGAACCCGGAGTTGGAGGAGGGTGGAGCCGGGGAGGAGGCCATGGCCAGGCAGTGCGGCAGTTGGCTGGAAGATTGGGGCTACGGCGTGGAGATGGGGGAGGTGGCCCCTGGGCGGTGGAACGTGCTGGCTCGGCGAGGCGGTGGAGGAGGGAGGGGGAGGACCCTCATTCTGAACGGCCACCTGGATACCGTGGGCGTGGGCGGCATGACAATTCCGCCCTTCGGCGGGGAGCTGGCGGAGGGCAGGGTCTGGGGCCGGGGAGCCTGCGACATGAAAGGGGGGCTCGGTATCATCCTCTCCGCCGCCGCAGAGCTGTCGAGGTCTTCGCACCCCGGAGAGCTCATGGTGGTCCTCACCGCCGATGAGGAGCATGCCAGTGTGGGCATGGAAGCGTTCGCCGGCCCGGATCTGCGAGCCGACGGGGCGGTGGTGTGCGAGCCGACGAGCTTGGCGGTGATGCCGGCCCACAAAGGGTTCTTATGGGTTGAGGCCGAGTTCCGGGGTCGGGCCGCCCACGGGTCCAGGCCTGACCAGGGGGTGGACGCCATCCTCCACGCGGCCCGGTTCCTCACGGCGCTGGAGCCCCTGGGGATCCGGCTGCGGGAGGCCCCCCCCCATCCCCTTCTGGCTCATCCTTCCTTCCATGCCGGAACCATCCGGGGGGGCTCGGCGCCCTCCGTGTACCCGGATCGGTGTCACCTTGTCCTGGAGCGCCGCACCCTGCCGGGGGAGGATTCGACGGCGATCCTGGATGAGTTTCAGGAGGCGCTGGACCACCTCCGGGCTTCGTTCCCGGAGGTGGACGGGAGACTCGAGGCGGGGCTCTTCCGGCCGGGGACCGAGGTGCCGGCCGATTCCGCCCTGGTGCGGACCCTCCTGGGTGCCGTGGAGATGGAAGGGGTTCAGCCCCGAGTGGAAGGCATGACAGCCTGGGTGGACGCCGCCTTCCTCAACGAGGCGGGAGTGCCGGCGGTCTGCTTCGGGCCGGGATCCATCGCCCAGGCCCACGGAGACCAGGAGTGGGTGCCGGTGGCGGAGCTGGAGGTCGGCGCCCGTGTGCTGGTCAGGTTCGCCCGGGCGTTCCTGGCGGGCTCAGACGTCGTGACCCCCTGAGGGGTCCGGCTATGAGTGCCCGGTCGCGGTCACCGTCTGGTGAGGACGTAGATGACTCCGCCTGGGTAGCCCGTACCGTAGCGAGTGGTGGCATCCGGTGCGGAGATGAACTGCATCTCCTGGATTGACTCGGTGCGTAACTGGCGAAGGGATTCCAGGGGGCCGAAGTGCTGGTGGTCCACGAAGACCTCGGGAAGCGTCATCCCTCCCCCTGAGCGAAGGGTGGACGCCCGGGCCCGCGACCAGTGGGGCCGGAGTGCCCGGATGGCGTCCAGTGCATCGGCGGAGGTGAGGCTCTGGAGCTCTTCGTAGGTGATGAGATTCCGCTGTTCCGGCGGGGCGGACGCCCGGTTGGCGTGGCCCGACGAGCAGGCGAACAGGCAGGCGGTCACCGAGATGCTAAAGAAGGACAGGATACGCATGGCTCCACTTCTCCCTCAACTTCCGCTTGATTTGGGGTACCCGGGAAGGATAACCTTCCACCTGTTCCCTTGCGACCTTCCTTACCGATGAGAGTAGCGATGTCCATCTTTCGACGCAGTGTCTCGATCCTGGTCCTGGCGATTGCCGGTTGTTCCCCCGCCCCGGAGGTCCCGGCGGACGTCATTTTCCTGGGGGGAGCGGTCTGGACCGGGGTCCCTGGCGCCGGCACGGCCCAGGCCGTGGCCGTAAAGGCGGGCTTCATCCAGGCCGTTGGGACCGACAGGGAGGTTCGCGCGCTCCGTGGGCGAGAAACCGAGGTGGTGAGGTTGGGGGGACGGATGCTGCTGCCCGGCTTCATCGACAGCCACACTCACTTCATCGATGGCGGCTTCCAGCTTGCCAGCGTGGATCTCCGGGACGCGGACTCGCCGGAGGAGTTCGCCCGCCGCATCACCGACTTCGCCCGGACCCAGCCCCCCGGCACCTGGATCACCGGGGGTGACTGGGATCACGAGAACTGGGGTGGAGAGCTTCCCTCCAGGAAGTGGATCGATGCCGGAACCCTCACCTATCCGGTCCTGGTGACCCGCCTGGATGGGCACATGGCTCTGGCCAACTCCCTTGCCTTGGACCTGGCCGGGATCTCGGGCTCCACCACGGTGCCCTTCGGCGGGGAAATGGTCCTGGATCCGGAGACCTCCGAGCCCACGGGGATCCTCAAGGACGAGGCAATGGGCCTCGTGAGGCGGGTGATTCCCGAGCGCACGGAGGAGGAGCTCGACCGGGCTCTGGACGCTGCGGTGGCGCATGCCCTCGCCAAAGGCGTGACCCAGACCCACAACATGGGCACCTGGGAGCATCTCGAGACGTTCAGGAGGGCACGGGCCGACGGGCGTTTGAAGATGCGAGTGTATGCCGCGGTTCCCATCGAATCCTGGGAGAGGCTTCGGGATTTCGTGGAGGAGAACGGGATTGGGGACGACCGGCTCTGGTGGGGAGGGCTGAAGGGATTCGTGGACGGTTCCCTGGGCTCCACCACGGCTTGGTTCTATGATCCCTACACTGACGACCCGGAAACGTCGGGGCTCCTCACCACCGACACTGCGTCCCTCAGGAACTGGATCCTGGCCGGGGACGAGGCGGGCCTCCACGTCATCGTCCACGCCATCGGAGACCGTGCCAACGATTGGCTGCTGGATGTCTACCAGGAAGCGGAGGAGAGGAACGGCCCCAGGGACAGGCGGTTCCGGATCGAGCATGCCCAGCACCTCTCCGAGGATGCCATTGCCCGCTTCGCCGCCCAGGAGGTCATCGCCTCCATGCAGCCTTACCATGCCATCGACGACGGTCGCTGGGCCGAGAAGCGCATCGGGCCGGAGCGCATCAAGACCACGTACGCCTTCAGGAGCCTTCTGGACGCAGGAGCGACCCTGGCCTTCGGCTCGGATTGGACCGTGGCTCCCATGGATGTCATGGAGGGGATCTACGGCGCCCTGACCCGGAGGACGCTGGACGGCGCCAATCCCGGCGGCTGGGTCCCGGAGGAGAAGATCTCCCTGGAGGAGACCCTCACGGCCTACACCTGGGGGTCGGCCAGGTCCGGGTTCATGGAGGAGAAGGTGGGCCGTATCCAGCCTGGGAAGTATGCGGACCTCGTGGTGCTCTCGCAGAGCCTCTTCGAGACCGATCCGGTGGACATCCCCTCGGTGCAGGTGGAGATGACCATGGTGGAGGGAGTGATCGTATTTGGAAGAGAAGGTTGAGGTGACCGAGCAACCCGGCGGCGGTGACCTGGGCGTGGTCCGGCAGAAGGCCATCGACGCCCTGTGCGAGCACTTTGCCAACGACGCTCTCTCCGTGGAGGAGTTCGAGCGGAGGCTGGACCGCGCCCATGATGCCAAGGGGATAGAGGATCTCAGGAGGATCTTGTCGGACCTCCCCTCCGGGGACCTTCCCGTCCTCCACCAGGGGGCCGGTCCCGCGCCGACGGCACGGTGGCAGGGGTCCGTGCCCGCCTCCAGGGTCCGGGAGCGGGGTTGGGTGGTTGCGGCCTTGGGGGGCGTGGAGAAGGCGGGACGCTGGGTACCGGCCCGCCACACCTACGGCGTGGCCGTCATGGGAGGCCTGGTTCTCGACTTCCGGGAAGCCCTGCTTCCGCCGGGGGTTACGGAGGTGTGGCTCTTCACGCTCATGGGCGGAGCCGAGATCATCGTGCCCCCGGGCCTCTCGGTGGAGTCGGACGGGGTGGCGATCCTGGGGGGGTTCGAACACCAGGAAGACGTGTCCTTGAGCCCCGATCCCAATGCACCCCTGCTCCGTCTCCGGGGAGTGGCCCTCCTGGGTGGGGTGGAGGTGAGCATCCGCTATCCCGGGGAATCCCAAAGGGATGCCAAGCGCCGACGCCGTCTTGAACGGAAGAACAAGGGGCGGCTCCGGGACGGGTCTTGAGGGGCTGGAGTAGCTCGGGTGGCGCTCCGTCTACGGCTCCCGAGAAGGGCAGATCTGCCGGATGTAGGGAAAGGCAGGAGGCAAGTGTGCACGATCTGAACCATGGGAGGGTCGGGGGGATCGGTGTCATCTCGGTCTCCATGGATCTGGGGGCGGGGCGCCGCGGGGTGGATATGGGCCCGTCGGCCGTCCGCATCGCGGGGCTCGGGGCCACCCTGGAGGCCTTGGGCATGCGGGTCCGGGAGGTCGGCACCGTGACCGCCTCGGGGCCCGAGACCGTCCCGGAGGGGGAGACCCGGACCCGGTATCTGGAAGAGATCACAGAGGTGTGCCGGAAGACGCACGGCCTGGTCCGGGCGACCCTGGAGCAGGGTTGCCGACCCTTGATCCTGGGAGGGGATCATGCCCTGTCCATCGGCACCGTCACGGCCGTGGCGGACCACTACCGGCGCAATGGGGGGAGAGGGATCGGACTCATCTGGGTAGACGCCCACGCGGACATGAACACGCCGGCGACCACCCCCAGCGGGAACATCCACGGTATGGCCCTGTCGGTGCTGATGGGGGACGGGCCCCCTGAGCTGGTTGGGCTGGGGGAGGCGTCTCCTGCCGTTTCGCCGGACAACGTCTGCATCCTGGGGGCACGGGAGATCGATCTCCCGGAGCGGGACCTGGTGCGGAAGTCCGGAATCCGGGTCTTCACCATGACAGAGATCGACGAGCGGGGAATCGGGGCTTGCGTGGACGAAGCCCTGGCCCGGGCCAGCGCCGGCACCGCCGGGTACCATCTCTCCTTCGACCTGGACGGCATCGATCCCATGGAGGCCCCCGGGGTCGGGACCCCGGTGCCCGGGGGGCTGACCTACCGGGAGGCCCACCTCCTCTGTGAGAAGGTATGCAGGTCCAGGAACCTCCTGAGCTTGGAGGCGGTGGAGATCAACCCCGTCCTGGACCTGGGGAATCAGACTGCGCGGCTGGCGGTGGAGCTCATGGGAAGCGCATTGGGCAAGACCATCCTCTAGACCTGGGAAAAACGAGCGATGAGCGGAAGACGGAACGTCTGGACGGAGGAGGCGGCCCTCAACCTTCTCCGGATCGTGGCGGGGTTCTTGTTTTTGCAGCACGGAGTTCAGAAGCTCTTCGGCGTCTTGGGTCGGGATCAGCCTGTGGAGTTCTTCAGCCTGATGGGCCTCGCTGGGGTCCTTGAGACGGTTGGCGGGGCGCTTCTGATCCTGGGCCTCTTCACCCGCCCGGTGGCCTTCATCCTCGCCGGCCAGATGGCATGGGCCTACTTCCAGGTCCACGCCCCGCAGGGGTTCTGGCCCATCATGAACACGGGCACCCTGGCGGCCCTCTACTCCTTCGTCTTCCTCTACGTGGCTGCCCGAGGCGGGGGAGGGTTCAGTGTGGACGGGGTGCTGCGGGCCAGGAAGGGGAGGGAGGAGCGGAAGGCGGCGCACGTCCCCGGGAAGACGGCTCCCCTCCGTGAACCGGTGCCGGATCTCACGGAGGAAGATCTAGCCGAGGACCCGGAGATCGCCGAGCTGCTGAGGGACGACCCCAGGTAGTGAGGGCCGGGGCCGGCCCTCAGATCAGCCATGGTGCCACCCGGGAGCGATCCCAAGGCGAGGGGTGCGGAGCCCCTGCCCGAAGCCACGTCAGACAGGAGTTCGCCCATGCCTGGCCAACGAATACCGACCACCCTGTCCCTCCTGGCCCTTGTGACGGCTGGGTGCATGACCGCCTGTGCCGGGGATGGGGGCAGGGAGCAGGATGCAGGTCGGGAGGTGTACGCCGATTCCGAGGCTTGGGAGGGGGACCTGGCCACCGCCACCCGCCCGCTCCGCCCCCAGGAGGGCATGGACGAGGACTGGCAGGTGCTCCGGGCCAAAGCGATCATGGCCTGGGACCAGGGCTGGGAGGCCCTGCCCATGGGAGAGTCCATGGTCCGGATCGGGCTTTCCTTCCTGGGCACGACCTACGTTCCCGGGACGCTGGAGGTGGCAGGGGAGGAGGGCGTGGTGGTGAACCTTCTCCAGCTCGACTGCGTCACCTTCGTGGAGAACGCTCTGGCCGTCGCCCGCTTCATCAGGTTGGTGGAACCGGAGATCCTGGAAACGGAAACCCAGATGCGGGAGGCGTATCGGGGGCTCCTCCGGGAGATCCGGTACCGGGGCGGGAGGGTGGACGGATACCCGAGCCGCCTCCACTACTTCTCCGACTGGATCCAGGACAACGAGTCTCGGGGACTGGTGCGGGAGATCACCCAGGACCTCGGGGGTGAGATGGACCCGGAGGCCATCGACTACATGTCGCAGCACCCGGAGTCCTACCGGCAGCTCATGGATCCCTACAACCTCAGGGCCATCCGGGAGATCGAATTCTGGTTGAGTGGCCAGACACGGTACAAGATCTTTCAGGAGGACATACCGGCCCGGCGGGATCAAATCCAAAACGGCGACATCATCGCCATCACCAGCACGGTCCCCGGCCTGGACGTGGCCCACACGGGGCTGGCCTACTGGGAGGGCGGCGAGCTGCACCTGCTGCATGCACCCATGGTGGATGACGTGGTGGAGGTAAGTCGGCTGCCCCTGGCGGAGCGGATCTGGCGCGTGGATGCCCAGGACGGGATCCGGGTGGTGCGGCCCCTGGCCCCTTGAGGAGGTGGCCAGGAAAATCGGCAGCCAGGGACCCGGGTGGTCCCGCTGCCGGATCCTTCCTTCGAAAAGAGGGGCCGGCCGGGTGACGTGATGCCTCAGGCCGGGTGAGGTGATGCTCGGGGTCAGGGTGACGAGATACCGGGGGCCAAGGTCTCGGCCCACTCGGGCAGGGCAGTAAGATCGATCTGGAAGACCACCGACCCGATGGTGTAGACGAAGGTGGCGACGACCAGCGCCCCCAGGAGATTGAGGACGATCCCGGCCCGGGCCATCTCCCCCACCGTCAGACGCCCGCTCCCGAAGATGATGGCGTTGGGAGGGGTGGCCACGGGCATCATGAAGGCGCAGGAAGCCGAGATGGTGGCCGGGATCATGAGGGCCAGGGGATTGGTCTGGGTGGCCACGCCGATGGCCGCCAGGATGGGGAGGATCATCTCCGTAGTGGCCGTGTTGCTGGTGAGCTCCGTGAGGAAGGTCAGCATCAGGCACACCAGGAGCATCATGACGAAGGGCGGGAGGTTCCCCACGGCAGCGAATTGGTTGCCGATGATCTGGGCCAGCCCCGTCTGCTGGAAGCCCGCCGCCAGGACGAATCCGCCTCCGAAGAGGAGGACGATGTCCCAGGGGAGTCGCGGGATCACCTCAGGGCCCATGACCCGGTTCGCCTTCGCGCCGTCGCCCGTGCTTTCCCCCTCCTTCGCCTCGCTTTTCCTCGTGGGGATGAAGAACAGGATGGACGCCATCATGATGGCCACCGTCCCGTCATCGATGAGATGCGGATAGGGAATCAAGCGTGACCACCCCGGAATCGTGGCGATACCCAGCGCCAAGTCCACCCGGAAGACCCACAGGACCGCCGTGGTGGCGAACACCGCCAGGACGGCCTTCTCCTCGAAGGAGATGGGCCCCAACGCGGACCGCTCCGCATGGACTACGGCTCGGTCCACGGTGAGCTCCTCCGGGGCCCGATAGACGAGGTGGGTGAGGACGAACCAGGCCAGGATGAGCATGGTGGCGCCCAGGGGCAGGCCCAGAACGATCCACTGGCCGAAGGCGATGTGGGGCGCCTCGGGAAAGAGGATCTCGAAGATCCGCACGAAGGAGAGGTTGGGGGGCGTGCCCACCAGCGTCACCAGGCCTCCGATGGAGCAAGCGTAGGCGATCCCCAGCATGAGGCTCACCGTGAAGGCGTGGGTCTCCTCCCTGCCGAACCGCTCCTCCACCTGGAGGACGATGGCCAACCCGATGGGGACCATCATGACCGCCGTTGCGGTGTTCGAGATCCACATTGAGAGGAAGGCCGCGGCCAGCATGAAGCCAAGGACGATCCGGGCGGGGCCGCCGCCTACGGCGTGAATGATGGCCAGGGCGATCCGCCGGTGCAGGTTCCACTTCTCCATGGTGAGGGCGATCATGAAGCCCCCGATGAACAGGACGATGGTGCTGTTGAAGTAGATGGGGGCCGCTTCCCGCCCCGCCATGATTCCAAGGAAGGGGAAAAGGATGAGGGGAAGGAGGGCGGTGGCGAAGAGTGGGATGGCGTCGCTCACCCACCAGGCCGCCATGAGGAAGGCAACGGCGGCCATACGGCTCGCCGGGACGTTTCCGGGATCGATGGGGAAGAACATCAGGAGGAGGAATCCCACCGCCCCCAGCATAAGGCCCACCGTCCGGCCCGCTCCAGCGGATCTCCTTGGTATGGCTCTCGTCGGCCTCGAGCTCCCTTGATGGTTGCGGCACCTTGACCCGAAGGTATTTTGGGCCCTGAGACCCCGCGCGGGCAACCCGGTGGAAGCCATCGGTCAGGGCGGGGGCCGGGGGAAATGAAGTTTCTCCCTTTGCAGGACTCGCGACTGTCCTGCATCTTCTCCTGGGTATGTTTCCACCTGGGCTCGGACCGGCCCGAGCGAGCCACCCATTGGATCCAAGCGGCCATGGCGCGTGGTCATGGCGAAAAGGAAGAGTGAAGAGTGAGCGGAGAGATGGAACCCCGGAGCCCGGCCCAATCCGAGACCCTCGTGTCGGAGCTCATGATGCCCCACCACGTGAACAACCATGGGCACGTGTTCGGTGGAGTCATCCTCTCCATGGTGGATCGGGCGGCGGGGGTGGCGGCCATGAGGCACTCCGGCTGGCCCTGCGTGACCGTATCCATCGACCGGGTGGACTTCAAGGAACCCATCTTCACCGGGGAGCTGGTGACCTGCCAGGCCCGGGTGAACTTCGTGGGCCGGACCTCCATGGAGATTGGCGTCAGGGTTGAGGCCGAGAAGCTCCTCAGCCGGGAGAAACGCCACACCAACACCTGCTTCCTCACCTTCGTGGCCATCGACTCGGGGCACCGCCCCGTGCCGGTGCCACCCCTGACGCTGGAAACGGAAGAGGACCGGAAGCGGTTCCGGGAAGGGCGTAGGCGTAGGGAGGTCCGGATCGCTCTGGACCGTGAGTTGGGCGAGGGCTGAGGCGTCCCCGGCCGTTGACACGGGTGGCCATGTTCCGCAAACTGACAAGACAATCCATTTCGGCGGGTGGGTCATCCCGGAAGCCGGTGAGATGCCGGCGCGGCCCCGCCACTGTGAGAGGCCCGACGATTCGTCGGAACGCACATCCGAGAAGGCCACTGGGGCACTGTCCCCGGGAAGGCGGATGACGCGGCCTCGAGCCAGGAGACCTGACCCACCCCGGACCGCCATATCTGTCTCCGCGGGGAGGCGTGGGTCTTCTTGAAGGGCGTTGCTTCTCGGAGTCCCTTCTCTCCCGCTGGAGGGAAAGGGCTCTTCTCATGAATGGCACCCGCGAGGGCCGGGGCCGAAAGTCCGTCGGCTCAGCGGCAAGAACAGTCTGGACCGCCCTTGCCGGCCTCCTTCTCGTCGCCTCCCCCGCCGCCGCCCAGATCCGTCCCCTGGAACTGGAGGGATTCATCGTCACGGGGACGCCCGTTCCCCGGGCCGTGGGCACCGAGGGCTCCCACGTGACGATCCTGGAGGGGGAGGACCTCCGGCTGAGAGGGATGGCCCGTATGGCGGACGTCCTGGCGGAAGTGCCAGGGCTCGTGGTGGTGGGGAGCGGCTCCTATGGCAGCGTCACCTCCATCTTCTTCCGGGGGGCCGAGAGTGACCACGTAACGGTCCTGGTGGACGGCGTGGAGATGAACCAGGCCGGGGGCGGAATCGACCTGGCCGGAATGGCCGTGTG
>Ga0114946_10001740_pt1 | contig 15007 bp, 12 predicted proteins | sample WalLakDeSediment_FD_88676 | JGI IMG/M metagenome (GOLD analysis project Ga0114946, IMG submission 88676) | Lake sediment microbial communities from Walker lake, Nevada to study Microbial Dark Matter (Phase II) - Walker Lake 11/02/13 Deep Sediment | ecosystem: Environmental > Aquatic >... | reverse complement strand
GCGCCGGCGATCCGCCGTCGAACCGGCTTGCGGCACGACTGCGCGAACTCCCGCTGCGCGTGGGGCGCCTGAAGACCGGCACCCCCCCGCGACTCGACGCCAGGAGCCTCGACTTCTCCCGGCTCAGGGAGCAGCCGGGCGACGAGCCGCGCCCCGTGTTCAGCTTTACCGGAAGTCGCGAGGAGCATCCCCGGCAGGTGCCTTGCTGGATCACCGCGACGACCGAGCGAACCCACGAAATCATCCGCGCCGGGCTACACCGTTCGCCGATGTACAGCGGGGTCATCGAGGGCGTGGGCCCTCGCTATTGTCCTTCCGTCGAGGACAAGGTTACGCGCTTCGCGGACAAGCCCGCGCACCAGGTATTCGTGGAGCCCGAGGGCCTGGAATCGCGCGAGGTCTACCCGAACGGCATCTCTACCAGCCTGCCGTTCGACGTTCAGCTCGAGCTCGTGCGCAGCATTCCCGGCTTCGAGAACGCCCACATCACGCGCCCGGGTTACGCGATCGAGTACGACTATTTCGATCCGCGCGACTTGCGGCCCAGTCTCGAGACCCGGCACTTAGGCGGGCTGTTCTTCGCCGGCCAGATCAATGGCACCACCGGCTACGAGGAAGCCGCGGCCCAGGGACTGCTGGCGGGCATCAACGCCGCGCTCGCCGTGCGTGGCGAGGAGCCGTGGGTGCCCGGGCGACATGAGGCCTATATCGGGGTGCTCGTCGATGACCTGGTGACGCGCGGCACGGCGGAGCCTTACCGCATGTTCACCAGTCGGGCCGAGTATCGCCTGTTGCTGCGCGAGGACAACGCGGACGAGCGGCTCACGCCGCGCGGACGCTTGCTGGGACTGGTGGACGACGGGCGCTGGGCGCGGTTCGAGGCAGGACAACTGGCCGTGGAGCGCGAAACGCGGCGGCTCGCAGGCTGCCTCGTGCGGCCCGCAGCGCTGACAGCGCAGGAGGCCGCGGGCTTTCCCGGCGGTGCGCCGACGCGCGAGGTGACGGCGCTCGAGCTGCTTCGCCGTCCAAAGGTGCGTTACGCGGACCTCGCCGCGCTCGGTTGCGTGGGCGACGAGCGTATCGCAGACGACGTGGCGGCCAGAATCGAGGTGCGGATCCGCTATGACGGGTATATCAAACGCCAGCAGATCGAGATCGAACGCCAGCGCCGCCAGGAGTCCGCGCGGTTCCCGGACGATCTCGACTACGACAGGGTGCGGGGTCTGTCGCACGAAGTGCGCCAGCAGCTGGCGGCGGCGCGCCCGGCGACCCTGGGCCAGGCGGCGCGCCTTCCCGGCGTCACGCCCGCTGCGGTTTCGCTCCTGATGGTCCACCTCAAGCGCTACGGCCGCCCCGACGGCGAAGTGGCGTAACGCCATGTCGGCCGCCATCGCCAAGCTCACGCAGCGCATGATCCGGGCACTCGTGCTGCCCCCGATGCTGTTGCTGTTGCTGGCGCTCGGCGTGGCGGGCTGCAGCAAGCCCGAGGGGCCCGGCGGCGAGCCGCTCAAGCCCGGGGTGCAGGTGATCAAGCGCGGCAATGGCGCCGAGCCGATGACGCTCGATCCGCATCGCGCGGTCTCGGTGCCCGCGATGAATATCCTGCGGGACCTTTTCGAAGGCCTGGTCGGGAATGCGCCGGACGGCACCCCCGTGCCGGGAGTAGCGGAAACCTGGGAGACAAGCTCGGACGGGCTGACCTGGCGGTTCCAGCTGCGCAACAACGCCCGCTGGTCCAACGGCGAGCCAGTGACCGCGGAAGACTTCGTGGCCGGGTTTCGTCGTGCGCTCGATCCGGAGACGGAATCCGGGGCGGCCGGACTGCTGGCGCCGATCCTGAATGCGCGCGGCGTCATGACTCGACGCCTGCCGCCGGAAGGGCTCGGGGTCGAAGCGCCGGACGAGCATACGGTCGTCATCCGGCTCGCAGCCCCGACGCCGTGGCTGCTCGAACTCCTGTCACACCCGGTCAGTTTCCCGCTGTACCGCCCCGGACAGGCACAACATGGCGACGCGTTCGCGCAAGCGGGTCGTCTCGTCAGCAACGGGCCTTTCTACCTTTCCGAGTGGCAGCCGCACGCGCACATCACCCTCGCGCGTAATCACAATTACTGGGATCGTCCTGATGTCGCCGTCGACAAGGTCATCTATTACGCGATCGAGGACCAGAGCGTCGAGCTGGAACGTTACCGGGCCGGTGCATTGCACTGGACCGCCGATGTGCCGCACCACCTGCTCGGCTGGGTCCGGCGGCATCTTGGTGACGAGCTGGTCATCACACCGCGCATGGCGGTGATCTGGCTCGGCCTGAACGTGACGAGGCCACCCTTCGACGCCGACCCCGGGCTGCGCCGGGCATTGGCCATGGCCATCGATCGGGAACTGATCGTACGGTCGGTCAGCGGTGCCGGGGAGATCCCGGCCTACAGCTGGGTACCGCCGATGCAGGGCTATCCGGCGCAGGAGCCGGCCTGGGCAGGGCTGGCGCGCCGCCAGCAGGTAGAGGAAGCGCAGCGGCTGTACCACGCAGCGGGATACGGTGGAAGCCGGCGGCTGGAGATCGAGTTGCTTTATCCCGGCGGACTCAATAATCGGCGCCTTGCCATCGCGATCGCCGCAATGTGGCGCGAGGCCCTCGGGGTGCAGGCGCGGCTACGCGAGGAGCCCCTTGCCGAGTTCCTCCAGTCGCGCGACGACCTGGGCACCACCACGGTGTTCCGTTCCGGCTGGGCGGCTGATTACCGGGACCCTTTCAGTTTTGCCGGCCTGTTCGATTCGGAAACGGGTGCCAGCGATACGGGTTGGCAAAGCGTCGAGTACGATGAGCTGCTACAGGCCTCGATGCAGGCCCGCAATCCCCGCCGGCGCCTCGCGCTGCTCGCGGAAGCCGAGCGGCTGTTGCTCGAGGAACAACCCATCATTCCAGTCTATTTCGACGTGCGCCGCCGCCTCATCAAGCCGGAATTGCGGGGCTGGGTCCCTAACCCGATGGACATTCACTTGAGCAGGCACCTGTACCTCGTGACGGGGGACGGCGGAGGACGGGAATGAGACGAGTCTGGCCGCTCCTGCTGATTCTGGCAGGCGCCTGCGGCACCACGGCGTGTTCTCCGGCACCTGAACCCGAGGCCCGGGACGCCGCACGGGAAGTCGTATTCAGGCGGGGCAACGGTCCGGAACCGGCCACGCTCGACCCGCAGCGCGCGGAGGACGAGTCCAGCCGCGCGATCATTCGCGACTTGTTCGAGGGACTCGTCGGCGAGACACCGGAAGGCGAACTCGTGCCGGGCGCGGCCGAATCCTGGGAGATCTCCGACGACGGGCTGACCTGGACCTTCACGCTCAGGCCGGATGGTCGCTGGTCCGACGGAGAGCCACTGGTGGCGGCTGATTTCGTTGCCGGACTCCGGCGTGCCGTGGATCCGGCCACGGCCAGCTCAAGCGCTGCTCTGCTCGCGCCCCTGGCGGGCGCCGGGGAGATTGTCGCCGGCCGGCAAGCGCCCGAATCTCTTGGGGCGGAGGCGCTTGGCGAGCATCGCCTGGTGCTGCGGCTGCATAGTCCGACCCCCTACTTGCTCGGTCTTCTTACCCACCCGCTCACTTTTCCGGTCCACGGCCCGATGCTCGCCGAACATGGCGCGCGATTCGCCCGGCCGGGGCAGCTGGTCTCGAACGGGCCATACATGCTCGATGCGTGGGAAGTCCACAGCCACGTGCAGCTCGTGCGCAACCCCCATTTTCGGGACCGGCCGCAGATCGGCGTGGTGCGCTTCCATTCCTTCGATGCCCCGGAGGCGGAGCTGAACCGATATCGTGCCGGCGAACTCGATTTCGCCATGCAGATGCCGATGACGCGTTTCCAGTGGCTGCGTGAAAACCTGGCAGACGAATTGCATGTCGCGCCCACGCTCAGCACGCAGTTCTGGCTGTTCAATACGATCCGTGCGCCGATCGACGACCTCCGGGTACGCCAGGCCCTGACCATGAGCGTGGACCGCGAGCGCCTCACCGGCGTGGTGACGGGGCTGGGTGATCAGCCGGCCTACGGGCTGGTGCCCCCCGGCGTCGCGAACTACGCGGCCCAGGCGTTTCCCTGGAGTGACCAGCCCATGGCCGAGCGCATCGAGACTGCGCGTGCGTTGCTGGAGGAGGCAGGTTATGGTCCGCAGCGGCCGCTGCGGGTCGAGGTGCATTACAACACCGACGAAAACCTGCGACGCATCGCGGTTGCGGTCGCGTCGATGTGGCGCGCGAGCCTCGCAGTGGAGACCTCGCTGCACAACGAGGAATTCCGTGTACTGCTTGACCGCCGCAAGCATCCGGACCGGTGGCAAATCCTGCGGCTTTCCTGGGCGGGCGACTACAACGACGCCTCCAACTTCCTCGAAATCCTTGCTGTGGGCGGCGCCGTCAACAACACGGGGTACGACGATCCTGAATATGAGCGACTGTTGTCGGACGCGGCGGTCGAGACCGACCCCGCGGGTCGCCGGGCGCTGCTCGAGGCGGCCGAGCGGCGCATGCTCGAGCATTATCCGGTGCTGCCGCTGTACCACTCGGTAAGCAAGCGCCTGGTCAAGCCCTGGGTGCGCGGGTTCCACTCCAACGTGTTGAACCGGACCTACTCGCGGCATCTTTCGATCGATATAGAGCGACGGGGTCACTGATATGCCGTCCACGCGCGCTGCCTGGTTGCTCGCCGCGCTCGCGCTGGTTTCGATGCTGGCGTGGCTGGCCCTGCGCCCTCCGCCCCCTCCCGAGGCCCTGGGCACCGCGGTGGTCGAGTTCGTCCGTGGCAACAACGCTGATCCGGAGTCGCTGGATCCCCTGCTCGCGCGCAGCGAGCCGGCGTTGAACGTCTTGCGGGACCTGCACGAAGGTCTGGCGGCGCTCGATGCCGCCGGAGGAGTCATTCCCGGCGCCGCACGTGGCTGGAGTGTTTCGGCCGATGGTCTGGACTGGGTGTTTGAGCTCGACCCGGCGGCGCGCTGGTCGGATGGCCGGGCGGTGCAGGCCGCCGACTTCGTGCTGGCATTTCAGAAGATGGCCGACCCCGCCACGGCCTCGCCGCATGCGGCATTGTTCGATGCGATTCGCGGTATGGCGGAGGCCATGTCCGCGGAGGCTGCACCCGAGGCGATCGGCGTTGTCGCCGAGTCCGGGGAACGGTTGCGGATCACCCTTGCGCGGCCGCTGCCCTGGTTGCCGGCACTGCTCGCGCATCCCGCGGCCTCGCCGCGCCGTGCCGATATTGCCCCCGACGGACGGATCTCTAGCGGCGCATTCCGTTATTCGGCGCACGTGCCTGGCTCGGACCTGGTGCTGGCGCGCAACCCCGAGTATCGGGACGCCGCGTCCGTCGCCATCGACCAGGTCCGTTACCTGCCGATCGCGGACCACGCCAGCGAGCTGTCGCGCTATCGTGCCGGGGAGCTGGACCTGACCTACACCGTGCCCGTCTCGCGCGTGCCCTGGCTCAGGGAACATCTGGCAGACGAGCTGCGCATCAGCCCCTATCTGGCAGTCTATTTCTATGGCTTCAATACGCGCCGCCCGCCGCTCGACGATGTGCGTGTGCGTCGCGCCCTGTCCCTGGCAGTGGATCGGGAGCTGATTTCCAGCCGGATCGCCGGCGCTGGCGAGCGGCCGGCCTGTTCACTGGTGCCGCCCGGCCTCGAGGGCTACCCGATGCCGCAGGATCCGGCCTGCGAGACGCGCCGGCGCGACCGCCTCGCATCCGCCCACGCCCTGCTTGCCGAGGCCGGCTACGGTCCGGAGCGACCGCTGCGGCTCGAGATCCGCTACAACACCGGCGAATTGCACGACCGGATCGCCGTGGCCGTGAGCGCGATGTGGAAGGAGGGCCTGGGCGTCGAGACCAGCCTCGTGCGAGAGGAATTCCGCGTGTTGCTGGGCAACATTCGTGCCGGCGACGTGACGCAGGTCTATCGCGGCAGCTGGATCGCGGACTTCGCGGAGCCCGAGAGCTTTCTCGGCATTCTTGCCACGGACAGCCCGGTCAACGGCACTGGCTGGTCCGATCCCGAGTACGAGCGAATGTTGCGCGCGGGCGCCGGCATGCAAGACCGCGCATCCCGGCTGCAGCTGCTCGCCCAGGCGGAGGCGCGCGCGCTGCAGGCCGCACCCCTGATGCCCCTGTATTTCTATGTCAGCAAGAAGCTCGTCAAGCCCCGCGTGCGCGGCATCGAGGAAAATCCGCTGAATATCCACCCGAGTCGTTTCGTCCGGCTTTGCCGCGGGGCCCAGCCGGACTGTTGATGGGCCTGATCACGGCCCGGTGAGCGCAAAGCGCACGGTCACGTTGGCCGCGATGCGAATCAGGCCGGGCTGGTAGGTCTCCGCGCCGCTCATCGCGTCGGATTCGGCCATTGCCATCCGCAGCATCGGCCGCGGTGATTCCGCCGCTCCGCCGGTGACGATCCGGACAGGCGCGCCGACACCGACCCCGAGCGCTTCGGCCATCACCTCAGCTTTGGCGCGCGCATCCCGTGCCGCGGCCGCGAGCGCCTCGGCCTCGAGCGCTGTGCGCCGAGAGGTGTCGAACACGGCCGGGGACGCTTCAGTAACGCCCAGGCCGAGCGCCTGCTCGGTCAACTCGCCGAGTTTCGCGAGCTCGGTCAGCTTGAGCGTCACCTGCCGGCTCACGACATACCCCAGCAGGCGGCGCTGCCGGGTTTCGGGGTGCCAGTCGAACTCCGGGCTGACGCTGAGCGCGGCGGTCGCGATGTGCTCGTTCTTCAGGCCGGCGTCGCGTGCCAGCGCAATGAGTCGCGCCACACCCCGGGCGACCTCGTCCCGCGCCTCGGCCACGGTCGCCTGCCGCGCGCTGACGCCGAATCCGAGCCAGGCAATATCGGGCGCCACCTCCACGCGGCCTTCGCCGGTGGCCGTGACAGTCCCCTCTGGCTCCGCGAGGGCGGGGGCCGCGATGGCCATGATGACAAGCGTCGTGACGAACGCGAGGGTGCGAGTCTGCAGCATGGGGCGTCTCCAAAAGGGCCTGGGTTGGCGTGCTTGAGGCTTCGAGACTCCGGCGGCCAAAGGGTTCCGCGGGTCGGGGCACGGGCTTCTTCAATTTTCCCTGCTTACCATACCGCCGCGCCATGCCGATGTGGGTTATCGTCGCCGGCGACGCGGCGACTTTGCTCGCAGCGGCGTGAGGCGAGACAATCGGCACGATCGCGAACGGAGATGATGCGGTGCACAAGCCCAGCCTGATCGACTTCGATGACGGCGTCACGGCCGTGGACACCGAGTACGTGCGTCCGGGGCTGGACGCCAGCCACCTGGTCATTCACGGCGGCCGTGCCGCTTTCGTGGATACCGGCACGACGCATTCCGTGCCGCTGTTGCTGGCCGCCCTCGAGGCGAAAGGGCTCGAGCGCGCGCAGGTGGACTGGGTGTTCGTGACGCACGTGCACCTCGACCATGCCGGCGGCGCGGGCGCCCTCATGGCGGCGCTTCCGAACGCGACGGCCGTGCTGCATCCGCGCGGCGCCCGGCACATGTCCGAGCCCGGCAAGCTCATCGAGGGCTCGAAGGCCGTCTACGGCGAGGAGGCGTTCAACCGGCTGTATGGCGAGATCCGGCCCATCCCGCCGGAGCGGATTCGCATCGCCGACGACGGCGACAAGCTATCGCTGGCCGACCGCGAGTTCGAGTTCATTCACACCGAGGGACATGCGAGGCACCATTACTGCATTGTGGACCCCGCGGCGGCGGCGATCTTCACGGGGGACTGCTTCGGCATTTCCTATCGCGAACTGGACACGGCGGCGGGACCGTTCATTTTTCCGACGACCACGCCGGTCCAGTTCGATCCGGAGGCCGCGCATGCGACCATCCGGCGCCTGCTGTCCTACAAGCCCGAGCGCGCGTTCCTGACGCATTTCAGCGGTGTGTCCGCGCCGGCGGCGCTGGCGCCACAGCTGCACCGGGATCTCGATGAATACGTAAGGATCGCCGTGGCCCGCCGGGATGACGACGACCCGGAGGCGTCGATCCGCGACGCGCTGCGCGACTGGATGTTTGCGCGCCTCGACGAGCACGGGTTCGATCCCGATCCGGCCATGCGTGACGAGGTGTTGCGCATGGATCTCGCATTGAACGCCCAGGGCCTCGCGGTCTGGCTGGGCAACACCGCCAAGGGGAACTGAACATGACGTCATTCAGGGCATTCCGGATTCACCAGGCCGGCAAGGGCGTCGACGCGCGGCTGGAAACGCTGGCGCTCGATGACCTTGCCGAGGGCGACGTCGTCATTCGTGGCCACTACTCGAGCATCAATTACAAGGATGCCCTCGCGGCCACCGGCAAGGGCCGCATCCTGCGCAGGTTCCCGCTGGTGGGAGGCATCGACGTGGCCGGTGAGGTCGTCAGTTCGAGCGACGAGCGCTACCAGCCGGGCGATGCCGTGGTCGTCACCGGTTGCGGGCTCAGCGAGGAGCATGACGGCGGCTACGCGGAGTACGCGCGCGTTCGCGGCGACTGGGTCGTGCCGATCCCCGCGGGCCTGGACAGCCGCGCCGTGATGCAACTGGGCACTGCGGGGTTCACGGCGGGGCTGGCGATCCATCGCCTCGAGCACAATGGCCTGGCGCCGGACAAGGGGCCGGTGATCGTCACCGGCGCGACCGGCGGGGTCGGGAGCCTGGCGCTCGATATGCTCGCGGGCGCCGGTTACCGCGTGACGGCGCTGACCGGCAAAGCCGAGGCCGCCGACTATCTCCGCGAGCTCGGCGCCGACGACGTGCTGGTGCGCGGCGAGTTCGAGATGGGCACCCGACCGCTGGAAAAGGCGACCTGGGCGGGGGCGGTGGACAACCTGGGCGGGGAGACCCTCGCCTGGCTGACGCGCACCATGGACTGGTGGGGCTCGATCGCGAGCATCGGCCTGGCGCAAAGCCACGAGCTGCATACCACGGTGATGCCGTTCATCCTGCGCGGCGCGAACCTGCTCGGAGTGAACTCCGTGGCCACGCCAAGGGCCGTGCGGCTCGAGGTCTGGGGCCGGCTCGCGGCCGGCCTGAAGCCACGTCACCTGGACACGATTGCGCACAGAACTGTTGCATTAAGCGAACTTTCAGGCGTTTTCGGCGAATATATCGAGGGCCAGGTCCGCGGGCGCACCATCGTCGATCTCCGCCGCTGAAACGGCCTTTCCGGTTAAGATGACCTGCTGCCCAAAAGGAGTCGTTCATGCCTGAGATCCAGTCCGCCGGTGCGCGATTCCGGGCCGCCCTGGAGGCCGAACGCCCCCTGCAGGTGGTCGGCACCATCAACGCCTATACCGCATTGCTGGCCGAACGTGCGGGGTTCAGGGCCATTTACCTGTCGGGCGCCGGGGTGGCCAATGCCTCCTTCGGACTGCCCGACCTCGGCATGACCAGCCTTAACGACGTCTGTGAGGACATCAGGCGCATCACCGGCGCAACCGGGTTGCCCCTGCTCGTGGACGCCGATACCGGCTGGGGCGCCGCCTTCAACATCGCCCGCACGGTGCGGGAAATGATTCGCGCCGGCGCCGGCGCCCTGCACCTGGAAGACCAGGTGTCGGCCAAGCGTTGCGGCCACCGGCCCGGCAAGGCGCTCGTTTCCAGCGGGGAGATGTGCGACCGGATTCGCGCCGCCGTGGACGGCCGCACCGACGACGCCTTCGTCATCATGGCGCGCACTGACGCGCACGCGGTCGAGGGGCAGCCGCAGGCCATCGAGCGTGCCCAGGCCTACGTCGAGGCCGGGGCCGACATGATCTTTGCCGAGGCGCTGACGACGCTGGACGAGTATCGCCAGTTCACCGCCGCCGTGCAGGCGCCGGTGCTGGCCAACATCACGGAATTCGGCAAGACGCCGTTGTTCACCCAGCAGGAGCTCGCCGATGCGGGCGTCCGCCTTGCGCTGTATCCATTGTCCGCCTTCCGCGCCATGAGCGCGGCGGCGCTGGCGGTGTACGACACGCTGCGTCGCGAGGGTACGCAGCAGTCCGTCGTGGACAAGATGCAAACGCGCACCGACCTCTATGAGGTGTTGGGGTACCACGAATACGAGCACAAGCTCGATGCGCTGTTCACGAAGGACGGCGCCGCCACGAAGAGCCAGGGAGAACAGCAATGAGCAAGGACAAGAAGGCGGGCGGGCTCGCCGGCGTCTCGGCCGGCGAGACTGCTATCTGCACGGTCGGGAAGGAAGGCGCAGGGCTGACCTATCGCGGCTACGACATCTACGATCTCGCCGATCACGCCCGCTTCGAGGAGGTGGCTTTCCTGCTTCACTACGGCAAGCTTCCCAGCCGGGCTGAACTCGACGCCTATATCAAGCGGCTCAAAGGGTTGCGCGCTCTTCCGGAGGCCCTTCGCAATGCTCTGGAGACCGTGCCCGGCGATTCGCACCCGATGGACGTGTTGCGCACCGGCTGTTCGCTGCTCGGCAATCTCGAGCCCGAGGGCGATTTCTCACGCCAGCTCGACGTGGCCGACCGCCTGCTGGCCGCGCTCCCCTCGATGCTGCTTTACTGGTGGCGTTTTCACACCGACGGCGTCCGCATCGACACCGTCACGGACGACGAAAGCGTGGCCGGACATTTCCTGCATCTCTTGCACGGCAAGCCGCCCTCGGAGTTCCATCGCCGCGTACTCGACGTCTCGCTGATCCTGTACGCCGAGCACGAGTTCAACGCCTCGACATTTGCGGCGCGAGTGATCACCGGGACGCTGTCGGACTTCCACTCGGCGGTCACCGGTGCGATCGGCGCGCTGCGCGGTCCGCTGCACGGCGGCGCCAATGAGGCGGCGATGGAGCTGATCGAGCGCTTCGACAGCGCTGATGCCGCCGATCGGGGCGTGCGCGAGATGCTCGCCGCCAAGGCCAAGATCATGGGCTTCGGGCACCGTGTCTATACGACCTCGGACCCGCGTAACAAGGTGATCAAGGCGTTTGCGCAGCAGCTGTCCCACGAATGCGGCGACCGCGTCATCTTCCCGGTCTCCGAGGCCATCGAGAAAGTCATGTGGGACGAGAAAAAGCTGTTCCCCAATGCTGACTTCTACTCGGCGAGCGCTTATCACTTCATGGGCATCCCCACCGCGCTGTTCACGCCGATTTTCGTCTGCTCGCGGATCGCCGGCTGGGCCGCGCACATCATGGAACAACGCGCCAACAACCGGCTGATACGGCCGGGCGCCGACTACATCGGGCCGGGCCTGCAGCGCTGGACGCCGATCGAGCAACGCGGCTGAGCCGAACCCGGTAACAGGGAACAGACATGTCCGCCTTGGATATCCGTTCGGCGAGGCGTCCCGACCCTGACAAGGTCCTGCTCGATATTGCCGAATACGCGCACAACTACGAAATCGACAGCGCCGCGGCGCTCGAGACAGCGCGCTACTGCCTCATGGATACGCTGGCCTGCGGCTTCCTCGCGCTGGATTACCCGGCCTGCACCAAGCTGCTCGGGCCGATCGTGCCCGGCGCCACGCTGCCCGGCGGGGCGCGGGTGCCCGGTACCGCCTGGGAGCTCGATCCCGTGCAGGCGGCGTTCAACATCGGCACGATCCTGCGCTGGCTCGATTTCAACGATACCTGGCTGGCGGCCGAGTGGGGCCATCCCTCGGACAACCTCGGCGCTATCCTCGCGGTGGCGGATTACCTGTCCCGCAAGCGCGTTGCCGAGGGCGGCACGGCGCTCAAGGTGCGCGACGTGCTCGAGGCCATGATCAAGGCGCACGAAATCCAGGGGGTGATCGCGCTCGAGAACAGCTTCAACCGGGTGGGGCTCGACCACGTGTTGCTGGTGCGGATCGCCTCGGCGGCCGTAGTGACCAGGATGCTGGGCGGCGATCGTGAGCAGATCATCAACGCGGTTTCCAACGCCTGGATCGACGGCGGCGCGCTGCGCACCTACCGGCATGCACCCAATACGGGCTCCCGCAAGAGCTGGGCCGCCGGCGACGCCACCAGCCGCGGCGTGCGCCACGCGCTGATCGCCCTCGCCGGAGAGATGGGCTATCCCTCGGCCCTGACGGCGAAGCGCTGGGGCTTCCAGGACGTGCTGTTCGGCGGCAAGGACCTGTCCTTCCCGCAGGGCTATGCGACCTATGTCATGGAAAACGTGCTGTTCAAGATCTCCTATCCGGCTGAATTCCACGCGCAGACTGCGGTCGAAGCCGCTATGACGCTGCACCCGGAGGTCCGCGACCGGCTCGACGACGTCAAGGAGATCGTCATCGAGACCCAGGAGCCCGGCGTGCGGATCATCGACAAGACCGGTCCGCTGGACAATCCGGCCGACCGCGACCACTGCATCCAGTACATGACGGCAATCCCGCTGATCTTCGGCCGCCTCGTGGCCGCCGACTACGAGGACGAGGTCGCGCACGACCCGCGGGTGGACGAGCTGCGCGACAAAATGACGGTACTCGAGAACGAGCGCTTCACCCGCGACTACTACGACTCCGAGAAGCGCTACATCGGCAATGCCGTGCAGGTGTTCTTCCAGGACGGAAGTTCGACGAACCGCATCGAGGTGGAATTCCCGATCGGACATCGTCGGCGCCGTGCCGAGGGGATCCCGGTACTGGTGCGCAAGTTCGAGCACAGCCTCAAGGGCAAGCTCGCGGAGCGCCAGTTCAAGGTGCTGAAGTCCCTGTGCGCGGACCAGGAGCGCCTGGAACAGACGCCGGTGGATGAGTTCGTCGCGCTGCTGGTCAGCAACTGACGATTCCCGCCGTCTGATCTGAAGGAGAAAGCAATGCAATTCAAGGGATTATTCTGTGGCCTCGCCGCGTCGGCGGGCAGCCCGAGGGCCGGTGAGTACGGCAAGGGCAAGGGCAAGGTGGAGGACAAGAAGAAGGGCGATCGCAAGGACTAGCGCCCCTGCCGGGCGGCACCGGTATACTTCCGGGCCCACGACAAGGGGCCCCGGTGGACAATTTCCGAGTTCAGCAACAGATCGAGCACGGCCTGTCCGCATTGCAGCTCGCCGATGCGCCGGGCCTCGGGCCAATGATGGTCGAATTTCTCGCCTTGCTGTCGAAATGGAACGAGACCTATAACCTTACGGCGGTGCGGGTGCCCGAAGAGATGGTGACGCGTCACCTGATGGATAGCCTCGTGGTGCTGCCGTTCCTCGGCGAGGGCCGGGTGCTCGACGTAGGCACGGGCGCGGGCCTGCCCGGCCTGGTGCTGGCGATGGCCCGCCCCGGGCAGCGTTTCGTGCTGCTGGACTCCGCCGGCAAGAAAACGCGCTTCGTCGAGCACGCGGCGATGCGGCTCGGGCTGGCCAACGTCGAAGTCGTCCGGGCGCGGGCGGAGAGTTACGAGGACGGGCAAGGCTTCGACGTGGTGCTGAGCCGGGCGTTTGCGTCCATTGCCGATTTCATCGGCAGGGCCGGGCACTTGGCCCGCCAGGACGGCCGGTTGCTGGCGATGAAGGGCGCGCTGCCGGAGGCGGAGCTCGAGGCGCTGCCGGAGGACTGGCGCCTCGAGGCCGTTCACAAGCTCACTGTGCCGGGCCTTCCTGGTCAGCGCCACTTGCTCGAATTCCGCCACAGGGGCGCCAGGACGTGACGAAGATTCTCGCGATCGCGAACCAGAAAGGCGGCGTCGGCAAGACGACGACGGCGGTCAACCTGGCCGCTTCGCTGGCCGCCACCAGGAGGCGCGTGCTGCTGGTGGACCTCGATCCGCAAGGCAACGCGACCATGGGGTCCGGCGTCGACAAGCGCGAGCTCGAGGTGACATCCTGCGATGTGCTGCTGGGCGAGGCGGCGGCGCGCGACGCCGTCGTTCGCGCGGAGCCTGGCGGTTTCGATCTCATTCCCGGCAACGACGACCTGACCACGGCCGAGGTCCGCCTGATCAACGAGTTCGGTCGCGAGACGCGCCTGCGGACGGCGCTCAAGGACATTGCCCAGGACTACGACTACGTACTGATCGATTGCCCGCCGTCGATCAACATGCTGACCGTCAATTCACTGACCGCGGCCACCGGCGTGCTGATCCCCATGCAGTGCGAGTACTACGCGCTCGAGGGCCTCTCGGCGCTGGTCAACACCATCGAGCAGATCCGCGATGCCGTCAATCCGCAGCTGGAAATCGAGGGGCTGCTGCGCACGATGTTCGATCCGCGCAACAATCTCGCCAACGAGGTATCGTCGCAATTGATCCTGCACTTCGGCGACAAGGTGTTCCGCACGGTGATCCCGCGGAATATCCGCCTCGCGGAGGCGCCGAGCTTCGGGATGCCGGCGCTGTTCCACGACAAGACCAGCCGCGGCGCGCTCGCCTACCTGGCGCTGGCGGGGGAAATGATCCGCCGCCAGGACCCGACACGGAAGGAGGTCGAAATCCAATGACCGGCAAGAAGCGCTCCCTGGGCCGGGGCCTGGATGCCCTGCTTTCATCGCCCTCCCGGGCACAGCCTGCCGATTCCGCCGACACGGGCCAGTTCCGCGAGCTCGACGTCGATCTCCTGAAACGCGGCCGCTACCAGCCGCGCCTCGACATTCGCCAGGAAAGCCTGGCCGACCTGGCCGACTCGATCCGTTCCCAGGGCGTGGTGCAGCCGATCGTCATCCGCCCTGTGCGGGACAGCGGGGACGGCGTCCGCTACGAGATCATCGCGGGGGAGCGGCGCTGGCGCGCGGCGCAGCTTGCCGGCCTGCGCAAGGTCCCGGTGATCATCCGCGACGTGCCCGACGAGGCGGCCGTCGCGATGTCGCTGATCGAGAACATCCAGCGCGAGGACCTGAACCCGCTTGAAGAGGCCCGTGCCCTCGAGCGGCTGACGCACGAGTTCGAGATGACGCACCAGCAGGCTGCGGGGGCGGTGGGCCGCTCCCGCGCGGCCGTGAGCAACCTGCTGCGGCTGCTCGAGCTGTGTGACGAGGTCAAGTCGCTGGTGGAGCGGCGGGCGATCGAGATGGGCCACGCGCGAGCGCTCCTCGGGCTGGCCGATCCCAAGGCGCAAGCGGCCGCCGGCCGGGAAGTG
>Ga0114946_10001739_pt1 | contig 15009 bp, 10 predicted proteins | sample WalLakDeSediment_FD_88676 | JGI IMG/M metagenome (GOLD analysis project Ga0114946, IMG submission 88676) | Lake sediment microbial communities from Walker lake, Nevada to study Microbial Dark Matter (Phase II) - Walker Lake 11/02/13 Deep Sediment | ecosystem: Environmental > Aquatic >... | reverse complement strand
GAGGATTTAGCTCCCTTTTCCGCCGAGGGTTTTGCTGAAGCGCTCTTTTCTCCGGTGAGCTAAGGAGTATGGTAAGGTGAAATCAAAGAGAAGGCTCAATTTTAGTGATCCTGATTATGATTGGAATGCTTTTTATGGAGGGAATTCCCTTCAAAGGTGGTGGAAAAAGTCCATTGCCAGTATTGTCTGGTCTTATGTTGGCAAACAGTCAAGGGTTCTTGATGTTGGCTGTGGAAGTTCTCCAGTTATAACGAGGTTTTCTGGCGCAGTGGGTATTGATGTAAATGAAGACAAGCTCCTATTTATGAAGGAAAGGCGTTCGGACACCTCTTTTGTGAGAGCATCGGGCGATCACATTCCTTTCGGTGCTAATACATTTGACTGTATTCTCTGCTTGGAGGTAATTGAGCATGTGTACAATCCAGTCGCGCTTTTTCAAGAGATGAATAGAGTGCTGGTTCCCAGGGGTAAATTTATCCTTGCGACTCCTAACTATGGTTCGTTCACGTGGCTTATAATAGAGAGGCTGTACGGAATCATTATGCCCGGTGGATATGAACTTGACCACTACAATGCTTTCGATAAGACAGGAATCATAAGGATGGCTGAATACAATGGATTTGCCCTTGAGGAAATCAGAACGGTTGGTTTCTCGGACTTGGTTATCTCATTTATGAAAAAGGCCCCGTAGCCTCGCACTTGCTACAGTATCCCGGATACTCGTGGAAACAATTCAGATTTTGTGCAGACCCCAGCGGTCTCCTGCCTTCCTATTTCGGCACGCTTCTGTTAGAATGCTGCATTAAATCGCCATGAATTTGGGACAGTCAATCATCCTACTTAAGAACAAAGCCATCGTGAACAAATGGTTTCAGGCTGCCTGCATAGCCATTCTGGTTTTCGTCATCTACTTTGTGACAAGCAAGGGTTCGACCCCCTATGATCACTATGTTCGCCTGGCCGATGCCTTTCTTAATGGCCGTCTTTACCTGGTGGATGCGCCGTCATGGTTAGAGCTGGCAAGGGTGGGAGATAAGGGGTTCCTCATGGAACCTCCCGGCCCTACTCTCTTTCTTCTACCCTGGGTTGCCATCTGGGGGCTGAGCACCAATCAAGTCATTGTAACTATGATTGTGGGGGCTGGTGCTGTCGGTTTATTCTGGGTAGCTGCCACTCAACTCCGCTGGAGTCTGCATTTCAAAGTTGCCATGACCCTCTTGGTCGCCCTGGGGACAAATTTCTGGTGGGCTGCTACGGACGGCAGCGTCTGGACTCTCGCTCACGTATCAGCGGTTTTCTTCCTGATGGCCGCGCTGGTGGAGACCACGGGCAAGAACCGCCCCTGGCTGGTCGGCTTGTTCCTGGGTTTGGCGGGGCTATCACGTTTGACCACGTTCCTCGCCTTCCCCTTCTTTGCCTATACCATAGCCCGCGGAGCCGGTGACCGCCGCGTTATTATCCGCCGCCTGGTGGTTTTCGGGCTGCCTTTAATTGCGATGGGAGTGGTTTATCTGCTATATACCTACGGTCAGTACGGCAGTTTTGCATTAGGTTATTATCGAGGTGAGTATCTGTCGGGACCCTGGTACTCTGAAGGGCTCTTCGACATAAGCTACATCCCCCGTCAAATTAATGCTATATTCTTCAGTGTTCCTAAACATACGGATCAGTTTCCCTACTTTAAGCCATCTTTCATAGGGCTGGGGCTGTTTTTCACCACACCCGCTTTGCTCTACATGTTCAGGGCACGTCTGAAGGAAAGTCTAGCCTTGGCGGCTCTTATTGGGCTCTTGCTCACTTCAATCCCCTTGATGACCGTTGCGGTGACAGGCTGGGCTCAGTTCGGATATCGCTTCAGTCTGGATCTCCTGCCATTTATGGTTATCCTGGTTGCGTCTGGCATGCACCACCGTCTGGATCGCCTTAAGATCGCGGTTATTCTCTTGAGCTGTGCCATCAATCTGTGGGGTGTACTGTCGTTTCATAAGTTCGACTGGTCGGTATAGGGCGTTTTTCCTACCGGCTCCATCGAAGCTAGGTGCTGTCAGGTTGTTTCGAATTGTGGAGGCGGCATAAATGATACAAGCCGGGTATGCCATAGTCTGATGGCTGCTTCTGGTAGTAGTTGGTTTGGTAACATTCCCCCTGGTATCAAGGGTATGTAACAGGCTGCCGGACAGGGGCTATGCCATCTCCAAACTCCTGGGACTGCTCCTGATAACATACTTCTCCTGGCTGCTCGCCTCCGCCCACTTGCTCAAATTCGGATACATCAACATCACCATATCATTGCTTTTGCTGCTGGCGCTCTCACTTTTCCTTGGCAGAAAGCACCTGAACCTGAAGAGTCTGCCATTGAGGTCAATGGCCATAAGCGAAGCGGTCTTTTCGGCTGCTTTTGTGATCTTCTTGCTCTTCTTGATGTACAAGCCGGACATATTCTTCGCATATTCCGAGGACTTCATGGACTTCGGGTTTCTTCAATCGATCTTGCGTAGCGATTACTTTCCCCCTCCCGATCCCTGGCTTGCTGGCGAGAGCCTCCCTTATTACTATGGCGGACAACTCCTCGTTGCCATACTGACACTGATATCCAAGGTGCCTTCTGGCATAGCCTACAACCTGGCGATGGCGATGTTCTTTGCCCTGGCTGTATGTGCTGCATATGGCCTGGGCTATAACGCCACAAAAAGAAAGCTTTACGGCTTTGTTGCTGTCGCCTTCGTTTGCCTGGCGGGATTCATCTCGGGGGCATTTCAGCTTGCGTCGTACATCTCGGGCCACGAGATAATGGGCTATAGCGCCAAACAGGGGATAAGTTTCGCAGAGTGGCTGCTTACCTACGATATAGGTGTTCAAGTCATACCACACACTGGGAACGCCTATCCTTACGTTGCTTTTTTGCAGGGAGAGTTACACGCAAATACGATGAGCATCCCGTTTCAGCTTATGTTCATCACGCTGGTGTTTGCCCTGTTCAAGAGGGGTGGTGTTGGTCTTACAGGGTCGAAATGGGATTCTCTGCTGAATGTTTTTATCCTCGGCATTAGCTTGGGCTTTTTCTTGTTCATCAACACTTGGGATTACCCCGCCTACGTAGTGTTTACACTGTTAGCCTTCATGCTGCTCAGGATAGATCTCAATAAGAAGGGTATTCTGGGCGTCATCGGTCTGAGTGCTCTGCTATATCTGCCTTACTTCATCTCAAGAGGAATGGCGGGTGCTCACGGAGTTGGCCTGGTGAACATCAGAACGGAGTTGATAGATTTTGTCGAGCTTTTTGCCCTGTTTCTGTTTGCCGTTCTCTCATACTTTTGTATCCTATCTGGCCGTAGATTGCTCAGGGAGAGAACGCTTGTCATAGCAGTGATCTTGACTATTGTCGGTGCTTTGCTTTCGTTTCTGTGGAACTTCCAGCTTATTCTGATACTTATCCCCCTGATTTTAGCCTCGCTGTACTATATATACAGAACACGCAGAGCACGGCAGAAAAACGAGCTGGAATTTATGTTGCTCCTCGTGCTAATGGGCGCGCTGATCGCATTATTCTGCGAGATTATTTACATAAATGATTCCTATTCCGAGCCTAACGAGAGATTCAACACCGTCTTTAAGTTCTACCTGCAGATATGGATTTTCCTGGGCATAGCGTCGGCGTATGCCGTCTTCTGGGTGCTGAAGAATATAGGAGGGAAGCTAAAGGGCGTTTGGGTTGCTCTATTGCTTGTTTTCGTTTTTGCATCCATAATTCTCCCCATAGGCACCACAACAGGCTGGACAAGTGGCAAACATACCTTTTTCGGTATCAACCGGGGGACACTGGATGGATTGGCTTACATTAAAACCTTAGATAGGGGTGATTATGAGGGTATTAACTGGATAAACGGACATATAGAAGGTTCCCCTGTCATATTGGAGGTACCTGGGGCTGCGTACAACTTCACCTCCCGTATCTCGACAATGACCGGTTTGCCAACGGTCATCGGCTGGTTGACTCATGAGGTGATGTGGCGGGGCTCCTGGGATGTGGTTGCGGGGCGAGATACAGATGTAGATACCATTTATAACACCACGGATAATGAGGAGGCAATAGCCCTGCTTGCAGAGTATAATGTCGAATACATCTATGTAGGAACCCTTGAGAGGGAGAGGTACGGAATGGAAGGATTGCTGAAATTCGCCAGCCATCCAGAAAGATATAAGCTGATATATGAGAACTTGGGCGTGGAGATATACCAGGTGTTACCGTGATACATACATTATCTCCTTATCATTGCTATTGTTCCCAAAATACGGGTTTGCAGTTTTGAGTGGGGAGGTTGGCCGACGTCGGCCAACCTGCGCCAATGGATTTCAGTTGGCAGGATATGTGTGGTGCAGCGGAACCCAACGCTGGTCTTAAGCATTCATGGGTCTGTCATTTTCATTCCCAGTGGTGACGATTCCAATCATCATGATAGATTGCTGCTGCCGGTCTCATTCCGGTTGCGGTATTTGGTGAATAGCCTTTAGAATAAGATGACAAGGGGTCATGTGAGACGGCTTTCTAGTTTGGGACTAAACGAAAGTCTGAGAAGAGCCAGCATCCCACTATTAATCGTGGGATTGATCTTCGCCATCTACTTCATATCCAATTCTACCCCCCTTCAGTGGTATAAACATTATGTGTATCAATCTCAGGCATTTCTGGAGGGGAGAACTGACCTGCAGGACTTCCCTGAGTATTACCACGACTTAGTGAGCTACGAAGGAAAATACTACTTGGCCAGCCCGCCAATGCCAGCATTGGTATTGCTCCCGGCTGTGGCCATATGGGGGGAGGATACCGACCAGATTCGCATAAGTATGCTCATAGGTGCTGTCAACGTAGCTCTGGTCTGGATCCTGTTGGGCCGTTTGGGGGCAGATGGCCGAAAGCGATGGTTGCTAACGGTTCTCTTTGGCCTGGGTACCGTCCATTGGGAGGTAGCCACCCACGGCACCACCTGGTTTTTTGCCGAAATAGTGGCTGTTTTATTCCTGCTGCTTTGCCTGATTGAACACTTTGGCCGGAGGCGTGCCTTCCTGGTGGGGCTACTGCTGGGTTTTGCAGTAATGAGCCGGCTGCCAATCCTCCTCGGCAGCATATTCTTCCTGGTCACTTTATCTCAGCAGGGGGGCTTCCCCAAGCGCCCTCTCAAATTCCTGGCTGGATTGGCCTTACCCCTGGCTCTTTTAGGGTTTTATAATTTCATCCGCTTTGATAGTCCTCTGGAGACTGGCTACTTCGCGCATACCTATGCCGCCTACTTCGCTGCCGACGTTGAGCAGCACGGCTTTTTCAGCCTTCACTATATACCAAAGCAACTATATACTTTGCTGCTCCTGCCACCGGAATATATCGATCATTTCCCCTTCCTGAGGCCTTACCCTGAAGGGATGAGCATATTGCTGACCACTCCGGCGGTATTCTATGTATTGAGAGCCAGGTTTTCCGAAACGGTGAACCTGTGGGCGGGGTTAGCGGTGTTAGCCATTCTCCTGCCCATAATGTTATGGTTCTCTACGGGGTGGGTTCAGTTTGGGTACCGGTATAGCCTGGATTTCTTTCCTTTTCTTCTTATACTTATAAGCTCCGGCATGGGGAGCAGGTTGAGCAAAGGAATGATCGCCCTGGTAGCCTTGTCCGTGGCGGTGAACCTGTGGGGAACACTTTGGAGCGTGCACCTGGGATGGTAGTTGATTTCCCTCACACCTCTGTTTCTCGGAGGGTGACTTTGTCCTCCCTGGTTTGGGAGGCAATAAGGCCACGCTCTGTCTCGGAGAGGAACCTGCGAACGGTGATAGCACAGTAGCTGAAGGGGGCAAAAGCGAGAATGCAGACAGGAGTGTTAGCAAGGCTACAGCGCCAACTATCAGAGCACCGCGGCGAGGCTGCAATTGTAGTCATCGTCCTTGCCGTCTCCCTGCTAGTGCGGCTGCTGCTAAGCCGCTTCCTACCTGGAGACGGAGTAGACATACCGCTTTTTAGCTACTGGTTTGACGTTGCCGCCGACAGAGGTATACCTGGCTTTTACGATGCCGTTCGGTCCGACTACCCCCCGTTCAACATCTACATCTTCTGGCTTTTCGGGAAACTGGCCCACGTGCTGGGTCAGGATACCTCGCCTTTCTTTGTCAAGCTCCCCGGGAACCTGTTCGACCTCGCTACGGCTTTTCTCATCTTCCGTTTCCTGCGTGGGAGGTTCTCTTTCAAGGTGTCCCTGGCAGCCATGGCCATCTATGCCTTCAATCCTGCAACTATCTTCGACCTGGCGGTGTGGGGACAGATGGATTCCGTTTACACCTTCTTCATGGTTGCAGTTCTCTACTCGGCCTTGCGCTCCAAGTACGAGCTTTCAGGGGGCCTGCTGGCCCTGGCCATACTCACCAAGCCTCAGAGCGTTGTCCTGCTCCCGGTAGTGGCCTACATAATCCTGAGAAACGGAGACTGGCGACGTATCATATTAACCAGCGCGGTCTTCGGAGCAGTTGTCTACCTGGTTATCCTGCCGTTCAACTGGGACAACCCGATAGCATTTGTGCTCGACCGTTATGTTAGAGGCGACGCGGGCTATAATTGGTATCCCTTCAACAGCGTCAACGCCTATAACTTCTGGGCGCTGCTCGGCTTCTGGAAGTCGGACACCGTTTCCCATCTCGGCCTGACCTATCAGCAGTGGGGCAGTCTGGCCTTCGGTGCCTTTGCGGCCTTTGTCATATGGCAGCTCCACCGCAGGTACGATCCCAGATCAGCCATTTTCGCCGTATTCTTACTGGCGTTTGGCTTTTTCATGCTCATGACCAGGATGCACGAACGGTATTATTTCTCCGTCTTTGCCCTCCTGGCCCTGGGCTGGTACACGCGGTTCACGATCTGGATTTATCTAGGGCTGACAGTAACGTTTTTGGCCCAGCTGGCTTACGTACTCTCAACGCTTAGCAGCGATCCGATTCGTTACATCCCCGACGGCCACTGGTCTATTTACGTTCTGGTTCCCGCGAATATACTCCTGTTCGGCTTATCCATCTGGACTTTTTATAGAATGCAGCGATCCAAGCCACCCGAAGCCGAAGCACAACCACCTCCTCAGTTGCCAGCCCCTGAGGAAATCGAGGAGCAGCCTCCGCCTCCTGTCCGTAGGGGACTCAAGCTCCGCAGCGCTTCAGTCGGGGTAGCGGTTCTCACGATTATCTTCTTCTCCGTGTCGGTCTGTAATCTGGGCGACCTGCGCGCCCCGAGCTCAGACTTTGTTCCCACGGAGGACCCCGAGGGAATCTATCTCGACCTCGGGGAAATTAGGCATGTCGATAAAGTCTACTTCCTATTACAAGACGCCAGCAACGTGGACGTAGAGGTCTACTGGGGCTCTCCTGAGGAATGGACACTCCAGACCGAACTATCGAGGTCCGGGGTCTATCGGAAGTGGGAAAGCGTCTCTTTGGGTCATGAAACCAGATACGTTCGTTTGCTGTTCGAAGGAGGGTCGGGGCGGATCGGGGAGGTGGCCGTGTTCTCGGGCAACCAGAAGCTGGACATAACCGCGGTAGTTGCGGATCGGGGTGAGGTGGGCGGTGCCCTTATAGATGAGCAGGACCTCATTAATCAGCCGGCCAGCCACAAGTCGGGAACCTATTTCGATGAGATATATTACGTCCGCGCGGCAGAGGAGCAGTTGAAGCTGGAGGACCAGTACGGGGAGCGGACCCATCCGCCTGTGAGCAAGCTCATTATCTCCTCCGGTATAGTGGTCTTCGGACACAACCCCTTTGCCTGGCGTATCGCAGGGGTTATCCTTGCCACTCTGATGATTCCTCTCCTCTATCTCTTCGCCAGGCGCATGTTCAGGTCACCCCGGGCCGGTCTCATCGCCGCCTTCCTTCTCACATTTTGTTTCATGCACTTTGCCGAAGCCCGGATAGCGACCCCCGAGACCTTCGTTCTGTTCTTCGTCATGGCCATGTTCTACTTCTTCTACCGGTACTGGCAGGACCCGGAACACAGGGGAAGGGACCTTTTCATCAGCCTCGTTTTCTTCGGGCTGGGGTTTTCCACTAAGTGGGTCGTCATGTGGGGTTTCGTTGGACTGATACTGCTGCTGCTTTTGATGAAATGGCGCAAGCCAATCTACAGGAGAGAGGTCTACTGGTTCGTAGGCGGAATGGGAGTAGCGGTATCCATCTACATGCTCTCCTACATTCCGTATTTCCTGGCAGGACACGGCCTGGGAGATTGGTGGGCCCATCAGTGGTTCATGTTTGAGTTCCATTCGGGGCTGACAGCGGGGCATCCGTTCAGTTCAGAGTGGTGGTCATGGCCCCTGATGCTCCGGCCGCTGTGGATGTATGTAGGCTACTTCAATGGGACAACCTCCTACATCGCGTCTTTGGGTAACCCGGCGCTGTGGTGGGCGGGGATTCCCGCTATGATCGGCATCCTCTGGCTCGTGCTCAGGCACCGGAACAGGACTGCCCTCTTTATCCTGATCCCGTTCCTGGCGCAGTGGCTGATATTTGCCCTGATCGGCCGCTGTCTCTTCATATACCATTTCTACCCCAACGTGCTGTTCATCATCCTTGCCGTTACCTTCTGGATACAGTGGCTGTGGAATCGGTACAGGTGGGGCAAATGGGCTGTTGCGGGCTATCTTGCCCTCAACGTCGTCTGCTTTGCCCTTTTCTTCCCTGTTATCTCGGGGCTGCCCATGACAGAGAGTTACTGGGATGCTCTGAGATGGATGGTGAACTGGGTAACCTAGAGCTCGATAGGCCGAGCAACTGTTGCTTTGCTTAAGAGGAGAAGTGGGATGACCTAACCTTTCAGGTTAGGGTCCCTGTGGAGTTCGGAGCATAACAACTGCGCCCACCGTAATGGAGATCGTTCTCACGGTGGGCGCAGTTATCGTTGCTGGATTCGATTATTATGCCTTGCCGATTCTGAATACCTTGGTGCTGCATTTCGGGCATATACCCTGTGTGGCCGGCTTGCCGTTCTTCATTGTGATAGCCTTCGGATTCTTGATTTCCACTTTGCCCCGGCACTTCATACAGTAGGCTTGCATTCTAACTCTCCTTTCCTTTAGGTTCCTGCGAAGCAGACTAGCAGACAATCGTACGTATGTCAATAGGTTTCGCTACCAAATTGGACAAATTCATCTAATATCAGGTTGTGGAAGCGGTGAGGTTCAACTCTATATTGCCGCCCGTTTCCCAGCTCCCTGTCTGAGTTGCGGTATAGGCGCCTATCATGAAAGTGATGGCTGTCCCTTCGGCATAGCCGACTGCGGGGACTATCTTTAAGGCGTATGTCGAAGGGCCGTAAACTGCCGGTGTGGTAGTGGTATATTCATCACCGTCTATTATGGCCTTTATTATGGTGCCGTCAGCCACATTAGCGCCGTTCAGTTTAACTGTGCCGTGGAAGCGACAGGGGGGCTCTGTGCTCAACGTCGGCACGGGGGTGGGTATTGGCGTTGGGGATGGTGTGGGCGTGGGTGCAACAGTGGGCTGCGCTGTAGCTGTGGGGGAAGGTTCTGGGGAGGCAGTTGGGGAGGGCGCTTCCTCCCCACCGCAGCCAATTGCAGTGAGGACAATCACCAGGATCAGCAGGGGGACTAATATGACTGACAATTTTTTCATTTCATCTCCTTTTCGCCTTGAAATGACGGTACACCACAAGCACGGGGGCGGGCTATCGGTAACTGATGCTTAATTGGAGTCGTAGCATTTATAAGCGATTATAAGCGATTTGTCAATCGTTTTGGCATATTGTTATTGTATGATTTTCATACTACCAGCCTAACGGTGCCTGTCAACGGCGGCAGAAGTAGTTACTCCTATGAATGCCTTGACAATCCGATCCAAATACTATAAAAGATACGCAGACTGGTGGCAAAGTAGCCCAAGAGAAGCAGCGTGGAATCTGTGGCAAACTGTTCACCTCTTTTTTTTGCTCTGCTCCCGTGAAGAGGGCGGCCCTTCGTTCAGGGATGGGGACCATTCGATGAGAAACGGCACCTGCCATGATTGAGCAATCAGTCATCCGGAAACGGCGCTAACTCAGGTAATTATTATTTCCGTTACACATCGTTGACAATGGCTTCTGATGCTAAATATTGGAGCAGGGGAGTGGCAAGCTATGAGATTTCCGCACATCACCGAGTCTAAAGAGTACCGGGGAGACTGGGAAGAGGATTACAAGAGGAAGCTGGTTTCGGCTGAGAATGCAGCCAAGGTTGTTAAGTCGGGAGACAGGGTTGTTTTACCTTTTGCGCATCCCACACAGGTGCCTCTGGCTCTGGGAAAGCGCAAGGACGAACTGAGGAACGTTTATCTTGAGATCAATGCCCCCTCGGTTGACCCCGGGTGGCTTCAGCCCGGCTGGGACGAGAACTTCTTTATTGGCGCCATCAACTTTCTTGGGCCGATGGGGCGCCCTTCTCATGATGCCAAGGTAACCTCCTTCATACCGTGCCTTATGTCCCTCAGGCCGAAGCTGAGTGACGAGGGGCGATTACACGGAGGAAGGGGCATCGATGTTTTCATGACCAATGTTTCCCCACCCGATAAACACGGCTTCTGCAGCTTCGGGCCCCATTTGTGGAACAAGAAGAGCCATGCCAGGAGTGCCAAGATAGTCATCGCCGAAGTGGATGAGAACATGGTCTATCCTTACCGTGGCAACAATCTCATTCATGTATCGGAGATCGATTACTTTGTCGAGGCGCCAACCCCCCGGGTAACTGCTGAGGAGATTAGGGACTTTGTCTCCAAGAATGTCAGGGATGAGAGTAAGCAGCAAGAATGGATAGAGGTTCTGACGAAGAGCAATAGACATGAGCCGGAGTACACGGGACGAGCCTTTTCTTTAATGGGTCCGCTGATGGATGTGCTGAACCCCGATTTTTTCACCGGGGTTATGGGGATGGAAGAGCCTTATCCCGAGGCTAAGATCATGGCTGGATACGTGAGGGAACTGATCAAGGACGGTGATACCATCGAGATCGGCGCTGGCAGGCCGACCACGTGGTTGCCACGGGTTGGCCTCTTCGATGGGTATGAAGACCTGGGGATTCACTCCGAGATGTCGGCCTGGGGACAGCCTGAGCTGATAAGGCAAGGGATATTTACCGGGAAGAGAAAGACCCTTCATCCCGGAAAAGCAATCTTTACGGCATTGGATGGTGCTGGGTGGGACGGATACATCTGGATGAGCGATAACCCTCTCATTGAAATGTATGACTGTGAATATGTTCATAACCCCACGGTCATCGCCCAGAATGAGAACATGGTTGCTATCAACAGTATTCTTCAGATTGACCTCACCGGTCAGATAACCTGTGAGACGCAGTTCGGCCCCCGGATGATCAACGGGCCTGGGGGACAGCTCGACTTCCATCTGGGCGCTTTTATGGCTAAAGGCGGGCGTGCTATCAGTATGCTGCGCTCTCTTGCCTTCGGCGGCAGTTCCACTATCGTCTCGCAGATGGCTGAAGGCTCCCTGGTCACCATACCCCGTCAATTTGCCGATTACGTGGTAACGGAGTATGGTATAGCCAGCCTGGCGGGGAAGAGCCATCGGGAGAGGGCTGATGAGCTTATCGCCATCGCTCATCCCGATTTCCGGGCTGACCTTAAAAAGGCGGCCAGAGATATGTTCTATCCGTGAAAGATGGAGGGAGACCTGTGACAAACGTGGCTGAAGGGGCGCTAGATAGGGCCAGAGGGCTGTATGAGAATCGGGGGTTGCGGGCAAAGGAGCTGGCGGCCCAGGGTAAGCAGGTAGTAGGCTACTTGTGTTGCTACACCCCGGCGGAGTTCATGACGGCTCTGGACCTGGTGCCCTACCGCATCCAGGGTGGGGTGGGTAAGCCACTGAAGCAGGCGGACCAGCATCTGGAAACCATCATGTGCCCCTATGTGCGCAGTTGTTTTGACCTGGCGATGGGCGGAGAATACGATTTCCTCTCCGGCGTGGTCATTCCCCACACCTGTGATGCCATGCACCGCATATACGATATCTGGAAGTACCACATGAAGCCGCCCTACAGCCATTGCATAACTGTTCCCCATATGACACATCGGGCATCCTTTGAGTACTTCCAGAAGGAATTGGAGGATTTCCAGCATAGCCTGGAGCGTTTTGTCGGGCGCTCAGCCTCTGAGGAGGACCTTGTTAGGGCCATTGGCCTCCATAACCGCTGCCGCGCTCTCCTTCGGGAGCTCTATGAGCTGAGAAAACAGGAGCCGCCGCTCATCTCCGGCACCGAAATTACCTGGGTGCTGGTAGCGGGTATGACCATCCCGGTTCAGGAATTCAACGATCTTCTGGAGGATATCATCGCTGAGGTGCGCGGCCGAAAGCCAAGCTCTGATGGCAGGCACCGGCTGCTCGTTGTAGGCAGCGAGGTGGACGATGTGGCCATGATTCGCCTGGTAGAGGACTGCGGGGCCAGTGTGGTCATGGATGACCTGTGTACCGGCAGCCGTTCCTTCTGGGAGGATGTGGACCACGCGAAGGGAGCGGTCAGCGGGCTGGCGGCACGCTACCTGGGTGGGATCACCTGTCCCTGCACCTACCGGGAGGGAAAGGTTCCCGAACGCTTCAGCTATCTGGGGGACTACGTCCGTGATTGGAGAATCCAGGGTGCCTTGCTCTACACAATACGTTACTGTGATACCTACCAGCTTGATGCTCCCGAGATCAAGGGCTATCTGGAAAGCCTGGGGCTACGGGTGCTTTACCTGGAAGATGATTATGTCATGCCCCCGCTGGGGCAGTGGAAGACCAGAGTCGAGGCTTTTTTAGAGACTATCGAGTCGACCAAAGAGGAGTAGAGACTATGGCGCAAGAGACTAGGGAAAAGACCAGTTCTCGCAAATCTACAGAGTCCGCAGGTAAGATTCGCACTGTGGTTAAGCGCATGTACCAGCAGGCACAGCAGGCCAAGGAAGAGAAGCGCAAAGTCGCCTACTGTATGGTCATGTGCAACTACGAGGAAATTCTGGAAGCTATGGATATTGTGCAGGTCTATACCGAGAACTACGCCGGTCTCTGCGCTGTCAAGCGGCAAGCTGAGCCCTATATGGACAAGGCACGTGCCGAGGGATACTCTGACCTGCTATGTGGCTATACTCAGGTTGGCATAGGCTTCGATGCTTTACGACACGAACTGGGAGAAATGCCCCCGGATGCCCCGGACGGTGGAATGCCTGAGCCGGACGTGCTTCTGGGGTGCAGCATGGGTTGTGACCCGCGCTGGAAGTGGTTTCAAGCTCTGGGCCGTTATAAAGATGCCCCAATCTACAACATTGACGTTCTCATGCCTCCCAGCGATGCTGATATGGAAGCCATAAAGGAGCACTCAGTTCGCTACATGGCCGAGGAATTGAGGGGGCTGATCGCCTTTCTGGAAGAGCAGACGGGCACTGAGATGGACTACGACCGCCTGATGGCGATTGTAAGGCAGGTGGAGGAGACCCGATGGTGGTGGCGCGAGGCCTACGAGCTAAGGAGGGCCATCCCCTGTCCCATGTCAACTCAGGACCATTTCGTTCTGTTTGTACCTCATCATATGATGCTCACCGATTCGTTTACACTGGATTTCTATAAAGGACTCTACCAGGAACTCAAGGAGAGGGTGGATAACGGGATAGGGGTGATCGATGACGAGAAGTATCGCCTGCTGTGGGGCGTCGGGCTGCCACCCTGGCACACAATGAGCATACTGGACTATTTCCTTAATTTCGGGGCGGTCTTCGCCGCCGAGACAGCCTACATGATCCCTGAGCCCTTTGAGATACCGCCCGATGCCAGCGATCCAGTGCAGCTTATTGCCGAACGGGCTTTCGAACGGAACAGCGCTTTGCAGTGGCGAGGCCAGAAGGCTGGTGGAGTACCTCCGCTGGCCCAGGCGCATCTGGAGCGGATCGAGGACTTCAGCATCGATGGGGTGGTGATGCATATCACGCGCTCCTGTAGGGCATCCACCATGGGGCAGATTCTGGTGAGAAACGTGATCCGGGAACATTATCCCAAAATGCCCGTAATGTTCATGGAAAGCGATATTGTCGACCTGGGTACCTATTCGGAGGCGGAGACCAAGAACCGCATAGATACCTTCATGGAAATGGTGGGCGCCTACAAGGGGTCGGCAGGATAGCGCTGGAGGATTGCTGCTCAAACAAACCTGATGTGGAGGCATAAATGACCAAGCCGCTGGAAGGTATCAGGGTGCTGGATTGGACGGCATGGCAGCAGGGGCCGATCGCTGCCGCGCTGCTGGCTGACATGGGTGCCGAGGTAATCAAGATAGAGCCCCCCGAAGGTGAACCCGGTCGAGGGCTGCTAAGAATGTATGGAGCGGAATTGCCGCTGAATTTCTACTACCAGAACCAGAATCGGGGCAAGAAAGGAATCGTGCTGGATCTGGCAAAGGATAAGGCGAGAGAGGTCTTATACAAACTGGTGGAGAAATCGGACGTTTTCGTGACTAACTATCGCGAGAGCGCTGCCAATAAATTGAAGCTGGATTACGAGACTCTGAAGAAATACAACCCCAAGCTTATCTATGCCCTGAGTTCGAGCTTCGGCCCCAAGGGCCCGGATGCTAACAAGATGTCCGCCGACTTCGCGGGGCAGGCGAGGGGAGGTATATGGAGCATTACTCAATCGGAAGACCTGGTGCCAACGCCTATCGGCGCTGGCTTCGCCGACGAGGTCGGTGGCGTCATGACAGCCTACGGGGTATTGCTGGCCATCATCGCCCGTGAGCGCTTTGGCATTGGCCAGAGGGTGGATGCCTCACTGCTGGGAGGCCAGATCGAAATGGGCCGTCTCCAGTTCCAAATGTATTTCATGATGGGTATCGTCCCTCCGGGATCGGTCATGGCGGCCGCTCGAAATCCGCTGTATTACGTTTATCAGGACAGGGACGGCAAATGGTTCGCCGTCGCTGCCCTGCAGGCGGACAGGTTCTGGCCTCAGTTCTG
>Ga0114946_10001738_pt1 | contig 15011 bp, 13 predicted proteins | sample WalLakDeSediment_FD_88676 | JGI IMG/M metagenome (GOLD analysis project Ga0114946, IMG submission 88676) | Lake sediment microbial communities from Walker lake, Nevada to study Microbial Dark Matter (Phase II) - Walker Lake 11/02/13 Deep Sediment | ecosystem: Environmental > Aquatic >... | reverse complement strand
CTCACGCCGCCATTCAACTCGAGCCACTGAACCGGGAGTTTCCGACGATCTGGATCAATCCCGATCAGGTGGAAGAGTTGCGGGTCGTCGCCGAATTCGTGGGCGTGGTGCCCGTCCTCTGATTCAATTCGGTTTGGCGGAGGTGAGAGGGATGGTAGGTCGGCGGGGATCGGGGTCAAGCGGGGTCGTGGTGACCTCTTGGCGCAGTCGCGCGGACGCACCCCCGGACTTCCGTCCGGGGCTTGTATTGGACAAGGAGCACGCCACACGCGGGGCTTGTATTGGTCAAGCGCGCAACCTCAGGCGGGCTGTGGGTCTTCGAGGAACACGCCCATCTTGCGGAACTTCTCGTAGCGGGCTGAGACGAGGTCTTCCCGCGGACTGGTCACGAGCTCGCGGAGCGTCCGCAAGAGAAACATCTTGAGCCGGATCGCCATCTGCCGCGGATGCCGATGGGCACCGCCGGCCGGCTCGTCGATCACCGCATCCACCACGCCGAACTCCTGCAGATCGCGAGCCCGAAACCGCAGCGCCCGCGCCGCATCGGCCTTGAAGTCGGCGCTCTTCCAGAGAATCCCCGCGCAGCCCTCGGGGCTGATCACGCTGTAGTAGGCATGCTCGAGCATCGCCACGCGGTCGCCCACGCCGATCCCGAGCGCGCCCCCCGAGCCCCCCTCGCCGATCACCACGCAGACGATCGGCACCGGCAGCGTCGCCATCAGGAACATGCTCTCCGCGATCACCTGCGCCTGGCCGCGCTCCTCCGCCCCCACGCCCGGATAGGCGCCCGGCGTGTCGATCAGGCAGATCACGGGCAGGCCATACTTCGCCGCCAGGCGCATCTTGCCCATCGCCTTGCGGTAGCCCTCGGGATGGGCGCAGCCGAAGTGGCAGGCCTGCCGCTCAGCGAGTGTCTTGCCCTTCTGGTGGCCGATCACGAGCACCTTGTGCTGGTCGAGCTTGGCGAAGCCGGTGAGCATCGCCGGGTCGTCGCCGAACGACTTGTCGCCGTGGAGCTCGACGAACTCGTCGAAGATCATTCCCAGGTAGTCGCTCGTCTTCGGCCGGTTCGGATGCCGGGCCACCTCGACGGTCTGCCAGGGATCGAGGCTCTCGAGGACCTGCCGCTGCACTTCGACGAGTTCCCGCTTGAGCCGCCGCAGTTCGTCGGCCTGCTGACCGCCCAGCGGGGCGGCCTCGAGGGCGGCAATCTTGTCCTCGAGCTCGTAGATCGGTTTTTCGAGCGGCAGGCGGTGGAGTCCGGCAGCCATGGGGTCGCCTCAGGAGTCGGAGGGAATCGGAATCAACGCAGATTTTCCCGGCGGGGCGCTCCCCGCGTCAATGCGGGAAATCAGCCTGTGGCTTTTTCGAGGAGCCGGATCGTGCGGAGGTGCTGGAGCACCTGCTTCATCGACGCCGGCCGGTCGCCCGGCTTCTTTGCCAACAGCCGCCGCATGTAGTCGGCCGCGCTGGTCGTCACGTTGCGGTTGGCCGCCTCGACCGCGGGGATCGGGGCCGACACGTGCTTGTTGAGGAGGTCGTTGGCATTGACGCCCGAGTACGGCGGCTTGCCCGTGAGCAACTCGAAGAGGAGGCACCCGAACGAATAGACATCGGACCGCGGCGTGAGGCTCGCTCCCCGGATCTGCTCCGGCGACATGTAGCTCGGTGTGCCCTGGGCCGGCGGCTTCGCGCCGAAGAGGCCGAGCATGCCGGCCGCCTTCGCCGCGATGGCCAGATCGATGAGCTTCACCTGGCCGTCGGGAGCGACGAGCACGTTGTCGGGCTTCAGGTCGCGGTGCACCCACCCCCGGCCGTGCAGGTGATCGAGCGCGAGCGCGATCTCGGTGACGATCCGCTGGAGTTTAGGCGCGAGGGCCTCCACGCCGGCCGCGATCTGCTTCTTGAGGTTGTCGTGCGGAAAGAGCTCCATGACAAGGTGCGGCGGACCGGCGTCTTCGACGAGCCGGTCGATGCGGATCACCGTCGGATGGTCGAGCGACTTCGCCACCTTGAGTTCGTGCTTGAGCAGCTGTCGCTGCGCGGGATCAGAGGCCATCTCGGGAACCAGGGCCTTGACCGCCACGGCCGGGCCGCTCCCCCCCTGCCGCGCCTCCCAGATCTGGCAATGCCGGCCGGTGCCCAGTTGACGGACGAGCTTCAGCGTGCCGAGCGTTTCGGGAATTCTGGGCATGTGGGTCTCACGACGGAAGGCTCGGGGAAGCGATTGAGGAGGCAAACGGATCGGGCTCGAGCACGGTCCGCACGAGCACGAGCCCCTGCGGCGGCGCCGTGGGACCAGCGGCGGGACGGCTGCGGGCAGCGAGCGCCGAGCCCAGCCACTCGGGCGGCCGCCGACCGGCCCCCACCATCACGAGCGACCCGGCGATGATTCTCACCATGTTGTGCAGGAACCCGTCTCCCTCCACGTCAATCCACACTTCGGGCCACACCTCGGGATGCACCGCCGGGTCGCCGCCATCGGCCCCGGCCACGCGTTGCACCTCGAGAGACTGGATTGTGCGCACTTTCGACCGCCGCGTGGAAGGGGCCGCCTCGAAACTGGTGAAATCGTGTCGGCCTACGAGCGCCGCGGCTGCGTCATGCATCCGACCGCAGTCGAGCCGGCCGCGCCACCGCCAGACCTCATGGCCGCTGAGCACCGGCTTGGCGACGGCGTCGTGCACGCGGTAGCGATACCGCTTGCGAACCGCGACGGCGAACGGGTCGAAGTCGGCGGGCGTCGCGCAGGCGGCCGTGACGCTCACGTCGGCCGGGAGGTGGGCGTTCAAGGCCTTGAGCCAGACGCCGGCTGCCAGCGGGCTCGTCGTCGTGAAGGCAACGATCTGGTCGAGCGCATGCACGCCCGCGTCGGTGCGGCTCGTGCCCCGGGGCATGATCGTCTCGCCGGAGATCGCCGCGATCGCAGCGGCGAGGGTCCCCTGCACCGTCGGGCGGCCGGGCTGCGCCTGCCAGCCGGAAAAGCGGGTGCCGGCGTAGGCCAGCCGCAGGCAGATGCCCCGCGGTTCGGCCGCGGCGGCGACAGCGCCGTCATCCAGTTCACACGGCAAACGTTCCGGCTGGCCGCTCACACCCGTACCGTGCGGGCCGCCTCCCGGCCGCGGCTCATGCCGGCGGCGAGGTATTCCGCGATCTGCACGGCGTTGGTGGCGGCCCCCTTCCGCAGGTTGTCCGACACGCACCACAGCGCGATGCCCGTCGGGCTCGATTCGTCCTCGCGAATCCGGCCGACGAACACCTCGTCACGGCCGGTCGCGTCGCGCGGCATCGGATACTGCTTGGCGGCGAGATCGTCGACAACGACCACGCCCGGCTGGCCCTCCAGGAGCCGGCGGGCCTCGGCGGCCGAGAGTTTTCGTTCGGTCTCGATGAGGATCGATTCGCTGTGCCCATTGGCGACCGGCACGCGAACGCAGGTGGCACAGATACCGATCGACTCGTCGCCGAGGATTTTGCGGGTCTCGACCACCATCTTCAACTCCTCACTCGTCGCACCCCCGGCGCGGGGCGAGCCGATCTGCGGAATGAGGTTGGCGGCGATCGGGTGCGGGAAGACCTGCCGCGGGTGCTCCCGGCCGGCGAGCCAGGCGGAGGCCCCTTCCTCCAGCTCCCGGGTGGCGGCGAGGCCGGCGCCGCTCACAGCCTGGTAGGTGCTTACGATCACCCGCTTCACCCGGGCCGCGTCGTGGAGCGGCTTCATGACGAGCACCATCTGCGTGGTCGAGCAGTTGGGGCTGGCGATGATGCCCTGGTGGCGGGCGATGGCGTCGGGATTCACCTCGGGGATCACGAGCGGTACGGCGGGATCCATGCGGTAATGGGCGCTCTCGTCCACGACGACGGTCCCCCGCTCCACCGCCCAGGGCACGAACTCGGCGGCCACCTCGTCGGGCGTGCTGCCGATGGCGATCTCGACGCCGGTGAACGCCTCGGGCCGCAGCACCTCCACGGGAAACGACTGCCCGGCGACGGTGAACGGCTTGCCCGCCGACCGTTCCGAGGCGAGCAGTTTGATGTGCTTGGCCGGAAACTTCCGGGCGACGAGCATCTCGACGATGATCCGGCCCACGGCGCCGGTGGCGCCGACCACTGCAAGCGTGTCGATCATGAATGAACCGCGGACGAGCCTTTCTCTTTCGGGAAGGAAGATCTGATGGACGGTGACGTGAATCGCGGGAGCAGCGACCGCAGCGTGGCGGCCGGCACGAAGGCGAGGTTGGCGGTGATCATCGCCAGCCCGAATTCCATCATGCCCATCGCCACTCCGATGCCGAGGTGCACGACCACCGCCATCGCGAGGGCCAGCCGGCGGGTGAGCCGCGGCCAGACGAGGGCGGGATACGTGACCTCCCAGAATAGCGTCGCGAGCGTGAGCGCGTTGATAACGAGCGGATGGCGGGCGAGGCCGGTGAGATCGAGCGTGCGGTATTGGTCGTTGGCGATCGCCCCCCAGAGGGCCGTGCCCTCCCACCAGCTGGCGCCCAGGAGCTTGCCGCAGCCGGAAAAGAAGTAGACGACGCAGAGGTGGAGCTGGATGAGCCGGAGGGCGACGTTCGCCCGCACCGACCCCCCCTCCCCTGCCCTGCTCTCCGCCGGCCCGGCACCGCCGGAGAGTCCGACCGCGGCATCGACGGAGAGCCGGCGGCCCGCCGGGCCGATCGCCAGCGGAATGAGCAGGAGGCCGAGGATGTCGTCGAAGCCGAACATGTTGAGTGGTGCGCGGTTGACGGCGCTCAAGAATCCGACGAGGGCCACGACCGCCGCCAGGGGCGTGGCGATGCCGAGCGTGAGGAGCATCGCGGCGACGAGGGTGATGCCACCGAGCACGCGGACGGCCGTCGGCGACCAGGCGGCGAAGAACCAGCTCCACTGCCAGGGCTGGTCGTTCATCCGCCAGACCTCGTGCGGGGCGAGCCAGCCCGCGGGCCCGAAGAACGCGTCGGCATCGAGCAGCCAGACCGTGCTCGCCCACGTGAGCAAAAGCCCAGTGCAGATGCGGATCACGGCCAGCGGCAGCGGATCGGTCGGCGTGAAGAAGAACGTGTTCCAGGCGTGCACCCAGTCGCCGAGCCACGACCGGGCCGCTGTGGAATCAGGATTCACGAACTGCGGCCGGATGTGCGTCATTGGGCGGGCTCCGCGGTTGAATTCACGGCGGGCTTTGCGTTCATATTTTCGGCGGGCTTCGCGGTGACACTACCGGCGGGCTTTGCCGTGATACTGCCCGCGGGCTTCGCGGCATACGTTCCCAGCGGTGTGACGATGTCGGGGCCGCGTTCGCCGCGGATCACCTCCTCGGGGTCGGGAAGATAGTGCTCGATGAGTTCGAGCCGCACGCGGCTGCCCCCCTGTGGGTCGCCGTACTGACGCAGCAGGTTGGCGGCCACACCTTTGACGAGCGGCTTCCAGTCGGGCGCGGCCCGCGCGCGGATGTCGGCGGGGGCGTCGACGGGGGGCACGAGGGCGGCGATCTTCTCGCTCACCATGAAGCGGCGGTGGTAGAGCAGCCGGGGCCAATCCGACGTGGCATCGGGAATCGAGCCGCTCTGCTGGCTGCCGTCGGGCCGCGTGAGCGACCAGCGGATCGAGTGCCCGGGACCGGGGTCGGGCGCGAAGAACCGGTAGCCGTGCCCGAGGGAGAGGGCACCGACGACCGGCCGCAGGGGCTGAAGCATTCGGCCGGCCAGTCCGCTTGCCGGTGGCGGCCCGGCCAGCGGCGGCAGGACCACGGCGGCGAGGTAGCCGGCGATGAGCAGCGACGCGAACAGGCGGGGAAACAGCGAAGTCATGCCAAAAGCCTAGTGCGCATCCCGCCCCCGTGTCGCGGGCAGTCAGATGGCGGAGGCGGCCATAGGTGTAGGTCGGTGTCTCCGACACCGACAGTGCGGGCAGGCCAACCGGAACACTCGGCCGATCGACAGGCGCCGACGCGGATTCCCCGTGTCGGAGACACGGGGCCACAGAGCGACACGGGGCCACACAAAAACACGGCTCCCGGGCGGCGAGGCCACCCGGGAGCCGGTGTTCGTCACGGGGAAGGTGACGGCCGGTCTACCGCAGGGATGCGGTGGACGTGGCGGCGGCCGTCCGGGACGCGGGGTCGAGCGCGAACTCGAGCACGGCACCGGCGGCCAGATCGATCACCTTCGACACCGTCTGCTCACGGCCGTCGACGACGGACGTGACGCGGATCTCGTAGTCCTTCCACGACTGCCCCTCGCGGAGGCCCGTGGTCTCGAACTGCCGCACGGCGCCCGCCGACGCCGTCGCATTGCCGGCGAGCCAGACCTTGGCGTCGGCCGGCACGCGGAGCGTGAGGCTCGTCTTCGTCATCGCGGCCGTCCGAACCAGCTCGTTCGCGAAGGTGACACGGGCCTGCTGACCGGCCGCCAGCGAGACGACCTTCGTCTCCTCGCGGGTCGTGCCGTCATGGTCCACCGCCATCTTCACGACGAATTCATACCGCCGGCCCGACTCGAGGCCGCGGGAGAGGAACCGCCGCAGTTCACCGGTCGAGGTGGTGGCCGTGTCGTTGACGAACACGCGGGCACCGGCCGGGACCGACACCACGAGCATGCCACCGTCGGCGGGAATCTGCTCGGTCTGGGTCGAATCGTTCGGAGCCGCCGCGGGCGGGCCGATGATCTCGCCGCCGGTCATCGACGGAGTCTCGTTGATCACGCGGTACGACTCGATCGGCATGCCGGATGAGTAGCCCGAGGAGTAGGCCGGCGCGGCGTAGCCGCCATACGAGCCACCCGAGGAGCCGCCCGACGAACCACCACCGGACGAACCGCCCGAGGAGCCGCCAGACGAGCCACCCGATGAACCGCCGGAGGAACCTTGCCGCGAGGCGCGCCGCTCAGCCCGCCGCGCGACTTTGGCCGCGTGGTGCGAGCCCCAGCTGCCAGACGAGCCGTAGGAGGCATACGCGGCGTAGGTGCCGTAGGAACCACCCGACGAGCCGCCGCCGTACGAGCTGTAGCTACCGCCAGATGAACCGCCAGACGAGCCACCCGATGATCCGCCGGAGGATCCGCCAGAGGATCCACCGGAGCTGCCACCAGACGAACCGGCCGACGCGTAGCCGGCGTACCGATGATTCCACCCGGCGTGGACGTCGGCAGCCGCGGCGGCAACGGCGACGAACGTGAACACTCCGGCAATTTTCAACCAGCGACGCTGGACCAGCATGATGATCATCTCCAGAAAAAAGGCTGTCCTGTGACGGGCGCTCGAACTGTCGCCCGGAACCGTCATTTCCTGCGCGAACCGCGGATAAAGGCCAAAGATAGTTTGCTGGTTAGGTAAATCAAGCAAACTGGAGAATATTTTCGGGGCCGCGTGGCAAGGGGCCACACTTGCCGGAAATCACTGTTTTTACCGGCTGAAACAAATCTTGCGGATCAGGGCGGACCGGCTGGCTGGCTGCGCAGGAGCTGAATTTCAAAGATCAGGACCTCGTTTGGTTCGATCGCCGGGGGCGATCCCTCCTCCCCGTAGGCCAGATCGGGAGGGAGGTAGACCCGCCATTTCGAACCGGCTTTCATCCGCTGGAGCGCCTCCTGCCAGCCCGGCACGACGCCGCGCAGCGGAAACGAGGCGGGCTCGCCGCCGGGTTCGGTGCCGTCGAACTCGGTGCCGTCGATGTGCGTGCCGAGGTAGTGGGCGATCACGACGTCATCCAGCCCCGGCTGCGGGCCCTTGCCCTCCTCGAGCACCTCGTATTGCAAGCCGCTCGGCAGCGTGACGACCCCCTTGCGAGCTCCGTTAGCGGCGAGAAACTCGCGGCCTTTGGCCAGGTTCACCTTCGCGGCGGCCGCCATCCGGGCCATGAACTCCTCCTGCCGCTTCTGCATCGCCGCCTCGAAGCTGCCCATGGCCCGCCGAAACTGGGCCTCTGTCAGCCGCGGCTCGGCGGCCATGACCGCGTCAGTGAGGCCCTTGGCCATCGCGGCCGGATCGAAGTCGATGCCGAGATCCTTGTGATCGGCGAGGATGCGGCCACCGATCCGGTAGCCGAGCGCGTAGCCAAGTTCCTCGGCCGTGCTGGAGGTCGCCTTGGGCGGCGCGAGAGGTTCCGCGGCAGGCTGGGCCCGAGCGGGTGTCGCAATGAGCGCGATCGCAATGAGCGCAAGCGTAGAGCGAATCCAATCTATCATGCCATGGCCCTCCGAGGTGTTCCGGCCGACGCGACACCATAGCGTGGCGGGCCGTGCGCGTGCCAGCATTTGGTTGAAGATGGCGGTTCAGTCGTCTGCCGGGCGGGCGAGCGCCCCACGGGTGAGTTCCAGGAACGCCGTCTCGAGATTCGTCTCCTGTTCCTGGAGCGCCAGGAGACCGTGGCCGGCGGCCACGAGCCGGGCCGCCAACGGGGAATGGTCGGTGACCCCGTCGGCCAGGGCCACCACCACCTCACCGTCGCGCACCGTGATGCCCGCCGCCTCCGGACAGCCCTCGAGCGTCTTGGCCGCGGCTTCAGCCGCTCCCGCGACCCGAATCCGCACGGTCGGCCGGCCCCGTACCTGCGCGAGCAGATCCTGCACGTTGCCGCAGGCGAGCAACCGCCCGTATTCGATGATGCCCACGCGATTGCAGATGTCGGCGAGCTCGGGAAGGATGTGGCTCGAGACGAGGATCGTCTTGCCCATGCCTTGCAGCCGCTTGAGCAGGCCGCGCATCTCGATGCGGGCCCGCGGGTCGAGGCCGCTGGCCGGTTCGTCCAAGAGCAGCACCTGTGGGTCGTGCAGGAGCACGCGGGCGAGCCCGAGCCGCTGCGTCATGCCGCGGGACAGGCTCGTGACGAGCTCGTCCCGCTTGGCGACGAGGTCGACGAGCTCCAGGCACCGCTCCGCCACCCGCCGCCGTGCGGGGCCGGCGATCCGGTAGGCGGCCGCGAAGAACTCCAGGTATTCGATCACCTGCATATCGTCGTAGACGCCGAAGATGTCGGGCATGTAGCCGATGCTGCGGCGAATCTCGGCGGGATGCGTGTAGATCGAGTGGCCACAGACGTAGGCCTCGCCCCAGGTCGGCGCGAGGAGCGTGGAGAGGATGCGGATCGTCGTCGTCTTGCCGGCGCCATTGGGACCGATGAAGCCGAAGAGGTCGCCCTGGTCGAGCTTCAGGTCGAGGGATTCGAGCGCGAAGAAGTCGCCGTATTTCTTCGTGAGGTCGATGCACTCGATCATGGCTGCATTCCGGCGGGGCCGGCGGAGGGAGCGGTGAGCGGGATCACGATACGATACAGCCGGGCGGCGGACGTGACGGGAGGCGTCTCCTGCGGGGCGGTCACGTGCCACGGCAACGAGCCCCCCTCGGGACCAAAGCCGCTCAGGATCGCCCGGTCGGCGAGGAGTGGCGAGAGATCGAGGCGGCCGAGCGGGCCGACGGCGATGCCCGTGTAGGCCGTGCCCCCGGCGGCCGCATGCCAGCCGCCGACGTCGAGGATGCGGCGGAGGTCGGTCGTCGCGGGATCCCAGCGACTGGCCAGATCGCGGTCGCCGACCGCGCCGCGGCGGGTGAGCAGGCCCGAGAGGGAACGCGGGCCGCGGCTCTCTCGCGGCCGGAAGATTTCGCCGGGGGCGAGCCGGCCGATCTCATAGACCCAGCCGCCATGCGCGAGCCGACAGTCGGTGAGCGGAAACGGCAGATGATGCGCGACCTCCCCGTCGAGGGCGGCCTGGGCATCCCGCGATAGCGCGGCCGTGACGACGCCGCTCCCCTGCCCCGTCCAGCCGGCCTCGAAGAGCCGGTTCGACGCGGCCGCCACCGGCACGTCGGTGAGCGCGGCGAGCGTGGTGGCATAGCGGTAGTCGGTCGCCGCGAGCGTGGGGTGCGGCACGGTCGCGTCGATGCCGGCGAAGCCGGTGCCCGTGTCGGCGAACCAGCTCACGGCGGCGTTGGCGGGAGCATCCGGAGCCGCGGCCGCCGGCGCGAGGGAGATCGGTCGCAGGGCCACGTCGATCGCCGCATTGCCCGGACTCCACACGACGGCCCACGAGCGGCCTCGGGCCAGACCCGACTCGGCATCGACATCGACCACTTCGATGCCCGTGCCGACGATCGCTTCTCCACCGGTGGCCGTGAGCGGCTGCCACCGGTCGGCAACCGCCCAGGCGGACGCGGTGAACACGGTGACGAGCGCCGGCAGCGAGAGCCACGGGAGCCAGCCGCCGAGTCCGCGCCGCTGCGTCCAGGCGGCCAGCCACCAGTCGAGCGGATAAAGGCAGAGCACGTAGAAGAGCCCGAGGCCGATGATGAGCTCGAAGGGCACGGGTCGGGTGCGGGGGGTGCCGTCCGCGTTCGGCAGTGCCTCGAGTCCGCGCCGCAGCTGGGACGTGAGCGTGGCCGTGTCGGCGAAGGGCTCGCCACCGCGAACAGCATCGCCGTCGGCCGTTCGCCCGCCGAGCAGCCGCACCACGAGCATGTCGGTCGCCGGCCAGCTGCGAAACGGTTCTGCATCGAGGTCGAGACCGACCCAGGTGATCGTGCCGAGGCCGTAGGACCGGCGAACGACCAGCGGCAGGTCGGTCGCCACGCCGCCGTCGAACGCCTCGATGGTGCCCGTCAGGCGGCTCCGGTTGGCGAGGAGCGGCACCCGCAGCGTCGCGACATCAGGCTGCCGGTCCAGACCGCTCGAACGCGCGAAGGTTTCGATGGCCGAGAGCCGGCGGAGCGGCACGAGCCGCTCGATCGGCCCCGGCAGCCAGGCCGCGGGCGGTCCTCCCCCCTGCCCCAATGATTCGGCCGATGCGCCCGCCGCGAGGATGAGCCTGCCTCCCTGGCGGACCCACGCATCGATGCCGGCGAGGATGTCGACGGTCAGGATGTCGACGGCCTCTTCCACCGCGAGGCCGGAGGTGGCAGTGCCGCCGAGAACGCTGCCACAGAGCACGATCGTGTCGAGGCTGTCGTAGTCGCGGGCCTCCGCACCGGCCGCAATGGCTCGAGGAGTGAAGACCGGTTCGAGGACAGCCGGTGGCAGCCCGTCGCCGCGGGGCAGCAGCCGCACGGCCCGGCGAACGGCCGGCAGATCTCCGCCGACGAAAACGACGTCGCGGGTGGAGGGCAGCGGATCGGGCAGCCGCACGTCGGTGATCGTGCTGCGGCCATCCGCCGTCAGATGCTCGATCCGCACCTGGCCCGTCGGCCGGCCGATCCGTACAGGAGCGCGGGCGACGAGTCGGCCGGTGGCATGCATGGTGAACGACACGGGGGGTGAGCGGACGAACTGGCCGTCGGGATCCTCAGCCCAAACCGCGACCACGTCGCCGGCGGCCGCCTGCTCCGCAGCGCGCGGGCTGATGAGGAGCGGCGTCCAGCAGCCGGCCCGGTAGCCGCCGCCGAATCCGACCGTCACGTCCCACGCACCGGCAGGCACGCTGCCGGCGGGCACGCTGCCGGCGGGCACGCTGCCGGCGGTGCAGGCGATCGCGACCATGAGGGCGGCGACGAGCCTGTGGTTCATGGCTTCTCCGCGTCGGGGCAGGTGCAGGCCAGCTGGCCGCAGCCGGGGCAGCCACCGCCGTACTTGCGTCGGACCGCCTCCTCCAGATCGACCCCCGCGACGTTGGCGATCGTCACGAGCCAGGCGAGCACGTCGGCGAATTCGAGCGTCTGTTCGTCGTGGCTACCGCTGCGAAGCGCCGTGGCCAGTTCACCGATCTCTTCGGTGAGCCACATGAACGTCCCTTCGACACCGCGCGCGGCGTCCTTGTCGTGGTACATCCTCCGGATGAGGGCCTGGAATTCGTGCAGATGCATGGAGTGTGGCGGGGGAAAGAGAACGGGACGAGAGCGGACACCGACCGCCCAGTCCCGAGTCTACCGGCCCGCTGATACGGACGGGATGCCCACGAGGCGGCCTGTCGGTACGATACGTTCCATGACAACGTCAACCCGCCCGATCCGTATCTTCGACACCACGCTCCGTGACGGCGAGCAGTCGCCCGGAGCCAGCATGAACCTCACCGAGAAGCTGGAGATCGCCCAGGCGCTCGTCCAGCTCGGCGTGGACATCATCGAGGCGGGCTTTCCGATCGCCTCGCCCGGCGACTTCGCGAGCGTGCGGGACATCGCCGCGGCGGTCTCGGGGGCCACGGTCTGCGGGCTCGCCCGCTGCAACGACGCCGACATCGACCGCGCCTGGGAAGCCCTGCAGCATGCGCGGCAGCCCCGGATCCATGTCTTCCTGGCGACCAGCGCGATCCACCGCGAGTTCAAGCTGCGGATGACGGAGGAGGAGGTGGTGGCACGGGCGGTGGCGGGCGTCACCCGCGCCCGCGGCCTCTGCGGCGACGTCGAGTTCTCACCCGAAGACGCGGCCCGCACGGAGCTCGATTTTCTGTGCCGCGTGGTCGAAGCGGTGATCGCCGCGGGAGCCACCACCGTCAACATCCCGGATACGGTCGGCTACGCAACGCCGGAGCAGATGCACCGTGTGATCACCGGCCTGCGCAGCCGCGTGCCCAACATCGACAAGGCGGTGATCAGCGTGCACTGCCACGACGACCTCGGCCTCGCGGTGGCCAACAGCCTCGCGGCGGTCGAGGCGGGCGCGGGCCAGATCGAGTGCACGATCAACGGCATTGGCGAGCGGGCGGGCAACTGTTCGCTCGAGGAGGTCGTCATGGCGATGAAGACGCGGGGCGACCATTACGGCTGCGACACCCGAATCGTCACGCAGCGGCTCGTGCCCACGAGCCGGCTCGTCGCCAACATCACGGGCATCCGGGTGCCGAGGAACAAGGCGATCGTGGGCAAGAACGCCTTCGCTCACGAGGCGGGCATCCATCAGGACGGCATGCTCAAGGAGCGGCGGACCTACGAGATCATGCGGCCGGAAGACGTCGGCTTCGAGCGGACCGACCTCGTGCTCGGCAAGCACAGCGGCCGGGCGGCGCTCGCCGATCGGGCCCAGGCCCTCGGCTACCAGCTCACGCCCGAGCAGCTGCAGACGGTCTTCGAGCAGTTCAAGGCGCTCGCCGATCGCAAGAAGGAGATCTACGACGGCGACATCGCGGCCCTCTGCGAACAGCAGTTCGCGGCGTTGCCGGAGGAATTCAGCTACGAGGGCTACGCCGTCACGAGTCACTCCAACGAGTCGCCGACGGTGACGCTCCATGTGCGTCATGCGGGAGAGCCGAAGTCGGTGACGATCACGGCCGGCGACGGGCCGGTCGACGCGATTTTCCTGGCGATCGAGAAGCTCACGGGCATCACGACGACCTGCCGCGATTTCCGCGTGCAGGCCGTGACGGTCGGCAAGGACGCGCAGGGCGAGGTGACGGTGGAGCTCGAGTACGACGGCCAGGTCCAACGCGGCCGCGGCGTCTCCACCGATTCACTGGAGGCGGCAGCCAAGGCCTTCCTGGCCGCCATCAACCGCTTCGCCCTCGGCCCCCAATCGCGGCTCCACCCGCAGCGTTGAATGCCACAAGAATAAAAGCCCCGGACGGAAGTCCGGGGGTGTGGTGGTGACGGGGCACGACGGAGGTACCACGACCACGCACGATGCATGATTCACGACGACGTTGCTGCACCAGCGGGAGCGAACCTCCGGAAGGGATGGCGAGTCGGCGCGAATCTGGGATCAACTGATTTCGTGGTGACCTGTTGGTGCAGTCACGCGGTCACACCCCCGGACTTCCGTCCGGGGCTTGTATGTGGGTGTGGGATCGGCGTCGATGGAAGCGCCGTTAAATAGCCTCGCGACCCCGTTCACCCGTACGGATGCGGACGCACTCGTCCATGGGGAGCACGAAGATCTTGCCGTCGCCGATCTCGCCCCGCTCGCCGGAACGCCCCCCCCTCACGATCGCCGCGATCGTCGGTTCGACGAAATCATCATTGACGGCGATCTGGAGCTGCACCTTGCGCAGGAGGTTCACCGCGATTTCGTGGCCGCGGTAGGTCTCGGCGTGGCCGCGTTGCCGGCCGAATCCCTGGACGTCGAGGACCGTGAGGCGAAACACCTCCACCTCCGACAGGGCCTGTTTGACGCTTTCCAGTTTGTTGGGCTGGATGATCGCGATGATGAGTTTCACGGGGCCGCCAGCGGAAGCGTCGAAGGAGAGGGCGCAGAACCGGAGGGCCCGCACGACATGATGAGGCTACCCCCGATCGGCCCTGACGAAAAGCAGAACTGGAAAAGCAACCGTCCAGAAGAATGCCCCGGCCTGAGCGAGCTAGGCGGAGTGCCCGCCCAAGCCGTTGGGGCATCCTTCTGGACGGTGTGCAGCGAAACGCACTCTGCGAGGACCGGAACGATCCCGGGCGGAGTGCGGAAACTTCGCCGGATTTATTGACTGCAAACTGCGTGCCACGATCCGCCTACACCAGGCGGAAACACTTTCCACGGGGAAATCGGGGCTGCGTTCGCCCATGGTGCTGATGGGTCCGCACATTTTTCGTGCAGCCGGCTGCCTCGCGATCACGCACTGGCCGACGGCGGCGGGATCGCTCCAATGACGTTGCCCCGCCATGACGAACCTCGCTTCACTCACTCGGTTGGATCGCCAGACGCTCGTCGAGCGGCTGGCGGAGGCGTTTCCCGATGCGGTGCGGTCGGAGTCGGATGGGGAGATCGCAGCCGCTCGCGACCTCGCCGTGCGCGGGGGACGCGAGGTGGCGCTCGCCGTTCTCGACCGGATCGACCCGGAGACGTATGCCCGCACCCGGAATCATGTCGCGGGGGCGGTGACGGGCCTATCGCCGTGGATTCGCCACGGTGTCGTCTCGCTGGCGGAGGTGCGCGACGCGGCGCTCGAGCGGGTCGCCAGCCCGGAGCAGGCGGAGAAGTTCGTCTCGGAACTGGCGTGGCGGGAGTATTGGCGGCACGTGCAGGCGGCGCTCGGCGCGGGGATCGAAGCCGATATCGAGCCCCCCGCCGCCGTGTCCCGCAGATCTTCCCTGAGTGATGCGCTGCCCGCCGATGTCCGCACCGCGTCGACCGGGATGCGGTGCATCGACGCCTTCGTCCGCCGCCT